>Ga0325414_1000216_pt1 | contig 41152 bp, 28 predicted proteins | sample PopdelMetagenome_8_FD_206183 | JGI IMG/M metagenome (GOLD analysis project Ga0325414, IMG submission 206183) | Populus deltoides microbial communities from Bellville, Georgia, United States - Leaf-PdKOR-R3 | ecosystem: Host-associated > Plants > Phyllosphere > Phylloplane/Leaf | place: USA... | reverse complement strand
GTGATTGGAAAATCTTCCAAATGAGCCCCTGCTTTTCTGTCAATTCAACAAATAAGCCCTTGTAAAAACTTTCATGAAATTTACACCACTCGTCACATTTGATCAATGAACCCAATTGTACTTGGTTGTAATCAATAGTCTCTCCTAATATTGGGTACTTTCGTCATTTTGTTTTTTTACATTTGGGTTAAAATGGATTGAATGTGGGAATATAGGGTAAATTTGATTTTTATCATCATCTTCTTCTTCTTTTAATTACATGTCTCCAAGAACCTTCATTTTATCTCCATCGTTTGTTTTTATTGTTTTATACTTTAGCCCCTTGTTCATTTCGCTTCATATTTGCCCCTGGTACGGAGAAGCAAATAATTGTTCATGTGGACGTATGGTTTTAGCTAATATGGTTGACGACTTGGGCAATGAGGTTGTTTAGTTCACAAAACCACCAAATTCTATAAAAGATAGCATGTGAAGGGATTTTTGTACAAGGAAAAGTAAAGTTACAAAATAAACAGATGGATTATTTACCAGGGCAGAAACTAGGAAAGCAGCCTCTCCCCCTGCTATCCAAATCATCCCATGCATATTTATGATAGAACATTTGTTATTTTTGGATTCAACAGGCAGAAGGCAAATCAAGAACATTAACTTGTCAGGAATATGAATAGCAGAAACAATGCTAGTAGTAGTGTATACCAGGTATAGAAACTGCGGGAGGAGATGATCCAGGCACGCACCTGATCATGAGTCCCTGTTAAACAATAATAAATACAGTTAAATCAGTTATCGTGAACAAATAACCAGTCAGAAGTAAAAAATGAAACGAATCATTGCTTTGGGACAGGTCCTAATAGGTTGTTACTGGATAGATTCCTGAAGCCGATATTCAGAAAAGCTCACTGTTGCAGCCAAAACAATGCCGAAGAAAAGTAAAAAGAGAAAAGAGTGGTAGAATTCAACGAGGAACTCACACGAATCGCAGGGCATGGAGGTTTGTCAGTGGCATATGTAGGTATTGAACCTTGCAGACAGTTATCGTTGAGGCAGCTATTTCAAGTCGGGCATGCAACAATTACAACAATCTTAAGTTCCATTACTATCAGTAATTGCAGCAGAAAAAATCGAAAACTACTAAAGGAACAAAAACAAACACACTGAATTTAGGAATTAGGAGGCTGAAAAAGGGACCATATCTGCAATATCATTTGGACATCGGAATGCATTATTATCAATTTATCTAGGTTAAAGACTTTTTCAAGAACCTGCATCATGCAGCGTCTCTTACGTGCTTCGACAAAGTTCCTTTCTATTTCTTAGCAAATGTTTAAATCAGTATTTAATGTTCGCTATAAACCAGACCTTCAATTAACATTTCGTGCATTTCTGGAACTATAGAGATGCATTAATATGTGCGACATGTTCATCATTTATCATGTTACTACTTTGCAGATAACGAAAAGACCTTCTGAAAGAGTAGTTTAGCAGACAGCAAAGGTGGAGGTGTGTTCATACAGGAACCGCAATTTTTTCAGATTTCCCAATGTGTCTGGAATGGAACCATTGAAATTGTTCTAGTCAAGATCCAAGTTCAACAAGTTTGTCAGATTCCCAATATCACTAGGAATCTGTCCACCCGATAAGTTGTTGCCAGAAAGTTCCCTGTCATAGAAATATTGTTCTAATTCAAGCAGGACAAATATCTCTGATGGTGTGTTACTTGTCACAAAACTAGCACAATAAAGCAACAGGGGGCCGAGAATTAATAAAAGCAAAATAATAATAGCCATTTTAGCGTTCCCAGCCCAGATCCAATGCACATAAAAGAGACCAATCCAAAGGAATCCACCGAGTATACTTAAAAATCCACAAGTCTGGCGCGTTCTTCACCTTATCTAGTTTACAAAGCTAAAACAAGTTTAAAATCCCTTTGGACCAAGAAATTATCACTGCCGATCTATTTCACCATCACAAGACATTTTGCCCCTGCAAATTGTCTGACAAGTAAAGTACATGCACAAGCAAATATGGCTTTCATGGACCTGTCTCCTACCATAAATAAATAAAGAGCAATTCTTGCCTTTTATTTCTCAAATGTGGGGTTCTTTGCTCTCAACCCAATCATATGAATTTCCGCCAATGAATTGATCAGCTTTCTAGGTGGACTGTAAACCAGGTTCATCAAAGGAATCCTTTTGTGGTTTCCTGTGTCTCCGCCAGCATGCAAACCAAATTACCAGAGCAGCAAATAGTAACACCACACAGCAACCACCCCTCCAACTATTGCTCCAATATTGGGCTTACTGTCTCCTGAAATGAAAAACAAGAGCGTTATATAGTCAGTTTTCTCATGCATATTTTGTCATAAAAGCCCTCCTCGTCGTTTAGCTTTAAACAGACAGAAGCGACAGTAAAATCTCAAGAACATTAATAAACATAATGCCGATAATCTTCTTCTTTTTAACTCGTCTTGTCCTGAAATGTGAAAATCTTGCAATAAAAAGTTAATGCTTAAGCATTTTGATGGTTCATACTTCTGTTCTCCACTCGGTACTCTTGCTATACTTTGGGAAACTGCTTATGGCTGTCAAGACAGAAGTTCTTATTGCTAAAAACTTGAGCAATTAAACTATACTGGTCAGGAAAAAGAGAAACAACAGAATACAAGCAATTCCGATAATCAAAGAACAGTGAGTGGTTCGTGGTCATTAGGATAATTAATCTGGGATCACATCTAAAATTAATAAATCAATTAAGAGAGTATACCATCTGGACTAGAAACTGCTGGCGGGGATGATCCAGGGCAAGGCTTCTCAGTAATTGGCCCGCATAGATCCAAGTTATTTGCATAACTGCATATATAAAAACCATTGACTCGTTAGTCCCCACTAGTGAAGAATAAATCCACTTTACATCACTTTTACTTAGCACAAAACCTGATGGCAGTAAACAATGAAAATGAGCCATTGTGTGGAACAGGTCCTGATAGGCGGTTACTGGATAGATCCCTGCATTCAATATTCAGAAATGTTAATCCTTGAAGCCAAAATAATGCTAACTGCTACCAGAAAAATGGAAATGATTGTAAATTTTTTCCAGGAACTCACAAGACTTGCAAGGAGTAGAGGTTAGTCAGTGACATAGGTATTGAACCTGACAGGTTGTTGCTGTTGAGTCGGCTATTGGAAGTTTGGCATACAAAAAGATAACAATCTTGAGTTCCAATACTATCAGTAATCGCAGCATAAAACTCATAAACTAATACAATGAGAAAGCAAGGGAATAAATTTGCAAAATCACTAGGACAATTAGAAAACAACATTGTCAAGGCTAAAGACCTTGTCAAGTATCTGCATTATATAGCCTTCCTAAAGAGCTTGTTATTTCAGATCAAATAGTGGGGTGATTGTGTTAGCAATAGTTTCTTAAAAACCACACCTTCAGTTAACATTTTGAGCAACTTGATTCATGAAAATTTAAGTCATTAAGATACCGTAAACACCACATCAATTTGTTTGCAGATGCTTTGGCATTCTCGTGCTAAGGCATAAGAAACATCTAGAGATTCTTGGTGTAGCTAGTACAAAAACAATGTCCCAATTGCATGGAAATTTGAAACATTGAGTCACAGTGATGTTTGGACAGCAGTTCATCATGTCTAATGGTACAAGAAAGAACTATTTCCCCAGTTTGTAGCTCCAAGTAACTTTTCTTTAACAACATCAGTATAAGCTAGCAAAGATTTAGAGCTAATCAACTTAAATATCAGTACAAGATCTCCACTAAAGATTAATATTACTGGAGAATTATGGGAAGTAATTGCATTTTTTCTCTCTCTCGCTACTTTGCAGGCAAGCAAAAAATAAGAAGTATTTGAATGTGCAGTAAAGAAATAATGCTCTTACAGGAATCGTAGTTTGAACAGCTTTCCCAATGCGTCTGGAATGGGACCATCGAAATTGTTGGTGTAAAGTTCCAAGCTCACCAAGTTCGTCAGGTTCTCAAGATAAACAGGAATATGTCCACTTAAGTTATTAGCATAAAGTTCCCTGACAAGCAATGAAGCCAAAAACAGATAAAACACCTAAACTATAAGACAAACAAGCCTCCCCGGACCATACAAGCTCGGCGAGCCCATGCAAAGGGTTTGGTTAAGATAGCCAGATTCCATCGAGTATACAAATGGAACCTAACCATACATGTCCCTAATTATATCTTCCAAATCATCCACACTAACAATCCATCCTTCTCCTCCTCCATAAAGAGATTTTAGCAAATAACCAAAAATAACACTTGATGGTAATTTTTCTTGTATCTCCCACCGGAGCCCATGTATCATATACACCCCCAAGATAAAGAGCTTTGAATACTAGAAGAAAAGCATCTATACCTAACAAGATTAAATAAATACTTAAAATTATAATAATTTTATTTCTATCTTTCCATACATAACCATTAAATGGAAAAGATACTCGGGTTCTAGAAGAGCATGATAAATGCCGCCCAAGCCCAATACTATAGAGGAAATTAAATGAAGTACGCTAGATACAAAGCATGGAAAGGTGTCTATGACTTCCTCGCCAAGACCCTCCCCAAATGTTATTGCAGTTTAAGATGCAGGGATCGCGAAGGGAATGTAAGATTTAACAGATGGTAAAAAAAAATGACTTACAAATACTGCAAATTTGTAAGCAGTGCAAGCTGTGGAACCAGTTGACCAGATAATAATGCATTTCCCATATCACTGCTGAAGAAGAAAGGTTATGGTCTTACATAATGAATTTCTTTTTACATATGAAAGATTGCAGGATTCACTTGTATATATGAAAAGGATAATTCAGGATTTGCCAAAATGAAGTTGCTTACAGTCTTGTAACACTATTCAAACTGTTGCATGTAACATGATTCCACTTGCAGGGGTTCTTGTCTGTACGATTCCAATTGTCCATGATATTGTTAGGATCTTGCAGATTGTTCCGAAAGATATACAGAGCATCGCCTGCTTATAAAGCCAAGCAACAAACACAGAAAACCTGGAAATTAAACTATGTACATAACAATACATGCTTGATAAAAATGTCCTAACAGGATGATGATAAATTTCTGTGCTAATTTAATAAACTTCCCAATTACAGAACAATTTACTTCTAAAAAAAAATAAAGATTTCTTTTATCTGGACATTATTCTTCCAACTTAGGATCAAAAGAAGAAACAAAAACCACAAAGAATAAGCTAATATAAAGCAAACCATAACACAAGCCATATATATGAATACACACCTTCCTCATTAGCGAAAATCTTTGACGGAAGGAATGTTACTAGAATCAACACAGCAAGACAAGTCCTCAACTCTATCCCCTTCAGCCTCCACATAATAATTACTATGCGAATCTCTTTACTTGCTAGCTTAGATCTTTGTCACTTTGTAATCAATGGGACGGTTAAGCATAACTTTTGTTTTGTTTAAGAATTAGATGGGTTTCCTTTGTTTCATTTTGCTAACAATTGATTCGAAGTCCTCCTTTGCAGTCTAAAAGTCAACCAGTGTCAATGATAACATGGCCGCCATCGATGACTTCCAAATTTCCAATCGCAAGAAAACGAAGGCCCGTTCGTAAAAGTATTTTCCTTTTCTACAGTGGTTTTTTTAATAAAGAAAATTTTTAAAGAGTAAATTATTTTTTAATATTTGATAGTATTATAAATATTAAGTTAGAAAATATTTTTTAATATTTGTTTATGTGATGGAAAATGATTTGAAAAATAACTTATTAATATTTTATTTTTTTTCAAGTTTATTAAAATAATGAAGAACAAATTTTACAAATTAAAAAGTTGAACGAAAATAAAATTAAAAAAAAATCTAATTTCATAAGTTATCTCAAATAAAATAAATAACAATCAAAATAATGGAGATAAAATCTAATAGAAAAAAAATTGAAAGATGATGAAATTAAAATAATAATAATAATTACAATTTCATAAATTATTTCAAATAAAATAAGTAACAATCAAAAGAATGAGGACCAAATTTGATACATAAAAAATTTTAATTAAAAAAATAAGAGAAAAGCAAATAACAATTATAAAAATAAAGACCAAAGTTAATATAAAAATCAAATTAAATCAAATTCTAAGAGATAAAATTGAAAAAAAAAAAGATTCAAAACAAAATATATAGCAATCAAAATTTTGAGGATCAAATTTGATATAATCAGCAAATAATATGACATTTCTAATTTTTTCACAACTTCTGAAAAGTGTTTTTCACTCAAAATAAAAGGAAAACACTTTCCTGTAAACCAAGCCAAATTTTCCTTTGACTAAAAGTGTTTTTTGTTTACTAATTTTTCTAATGATAAACAAACACAGAAAAACTTGAAAAATAATTTTCAAAAAACTACTTTCCGTGAAACAAATGGGACTTGAGGATCATTTGTTGTTACAAGCATAGTTTTAAAACCTGGCCCAGCAGGTCAACCCGGGACCTGGCCGACCCGAGCTTGGAACCAGGTCGGGTCTAAGAAAAAATATGTCGAGGATTTGGCCCGGCAAAACTCGGTCAACCCAGAGAATCGACCTGAAACTTGAAAAACCCGGATAAACCCTACTGTTTATATATATATATATATATATATATATATATATATATATATATAAAACGACGTTGTTTTAACCTTTTACTGTCAAAAAGCTAAAATGATGAAGACAACAAATAGAAAATCTAATCTTATTAATTTTCAAAGTCATATTAGTTGTGATTCGTGAAGAAAAGCAGAGAAGCAGAAGACTTCAAGGCAAGCCATACCAGTTTAGATCTGTAAATAAGATTAGATGAAGCCATACCTCATGACTCTTCTGCTTTCACTCTCTCACTTTTTTATTCTCTGCCTCCTTTTGAACTTGCATCTGGATAACTTGTGCATGTTGAATTGTTCGAAGATTGCTGACTTTCTGATTCGGCTTCTGTCTTGGTATATACCATCAACATAATCAAGGCGTGCTCGTAACTTAATATGGGAATTTGGACTTTTATTTACTATGGTATTTAGGCTTGGGGTTTTTTTCTTTTTTCTTTCAACGAGAGGGCCAGCAGACTATGGGTTAGGGTAGCAATCTCCCATTTTTTAGAGAGAGAGAGACTAATTTAAGCTTTTATATGAAGATGTTGTCCGAAGAAACAATGTCCTCATCGCCCTAATCTGCCTATTAACATTTTTCTTGAACCTTATTATCATGGAAAATAACGTCTCCCTCTTTTCATCGGATGTCAATTTCTGTGGTGCAGTATATTGCTCGCGTTTTGCTATTTCACACCCCAGGAAAAGCAAAGGAAAGATCGTGCAATATATTGCTCGTGTTTTTTTGGGTGGACTCAAATCAACTCATCTAATTCATAACCCGATTATTATATTAAGTTGATTATCAGATTGGGTTTAAAAACTATGATTATAAGTATAATGTTAGCCTTGGATGATGATTTTATGATTATGTGCAGAATGCAAGGAATTATATGCTTCATCTGCGGTAATTTCCTTTATAGTATCATGTTAATTTGATTTTAGTCATTTAAATTAAATGAATAGCTCAGCTTTTTTGGCATTTGAAAACCTTTTGCTTAATTTATTCTAAAAATTTCTTTAGTCTTAAATAAATTTTACTTCAAATTTATTTTTTTAACGCTAAAAAGTTAGCTTTTAAGTAAAATTAACTATAACTAAAATTGATCAGTGTTTCACTGTAGCGCGGGTTACTGTTCACTATGAGTGAATTCATTGTGAATTGCACTGTTCTGCACTATAGTGGCTATGTGAGTGCTTTTACTGTGGACTGCACTATTTGGTGGGAGCATGTGGTCAGGTTGTAGCCTGCAGGACCCAAGCGTAGGCTAGAGGCGTGCATAATGGGGTTGCGACTGCCAGGTTTGGGCGCTGGGCAGGCCACGCTCGCTGGCCGCACCCCAGGCTGCATCCACCTGACGCTCGGTCTACCTAGCCTTGGGCACTTGAGTTGCCTGCCTATATCCTGGGCAGACCAAGCGCACACGTGGCGCTTGGGCTGAATGCCAATGTGTTGGGCAGACCAAGCGCACAAGTGGCACTTGGCTGATTAGTGTGAACATATTATTATTTTTATTATAATTAATATTATTGATAAAATAATTAATAAAATTGAAAGAAAATATTATTATTACTATTGAAAACACATCAAACATATTATTATTTTTATTATAATTAATATTATTGATAAAATAATTAATAAATTTGAAAGAAAATATTATTATTACTATTGAAAACACACTGTGAAACATATTATTATTTTTATTATAATTAACATTATTGATAAAAACAAATTACGAAATTAGAAAAAAAATTACTCTTGATATTGAAAAACAACCATAGATTTGATTTGAAAGGTAAAACTAAAAATTACTACTATTAGTATTATTAGTATTATCATCATTAATAAATTTTAAAAAATTGTTATTACTATCAAAGAAAAACCATGTGGGGACATGTAGCACTTGAGTTGTTGCCTCTGTGCTTGGTAGACCCCAGCGTACACGTGGCACTTGGATTGCCTGCCTGAAGCGCACACGTGGCGCTGGGGTCCTGCCTCAGTGCTGGGCACATCCTCTGCGCACACGTGGCGCTTGGGTCTTGCCTCAATATTATTATTTTTATTATAATTAATATTATTAATAAAATAATTAATAAATTTCACAGAAAATATTACTATTAATATTGAAAACATATTATCATTTATATTATAAATTTTTATGGTATTTTTTATAAAAATAAAAAGTGAGCCCGCGATGTAGTATTATTAAAAATATTCAACAATTCCAGCTATTAATATAAAAAAATATTATAATTTGCGTTGTAAATATTATTATTTTTCTTCTAACACAAAGTATGCATCTAAAAAAAATATTATTATTTTGCTTATTATTCAAAGTTTTCATATCAAAATATTATTATTTGTGTTCTAAATATTATTATTTTTCTTATAATTCAACATATTCATATCAAAGATATTAGTATTCGTGTTATAATATTATTATTTTTATAAGAAGTCAAATTTTTAATATAAATAAAATATTATTATTTGCGTTCTCAATATTCTTGAAATTAAAAATAGTATTATTTGTGTTGTGAATATTATTATTTTTACTATAATCAAAAGTATTAATATTAAAAATATTATCTTTTCTGTTATATATATTTTTATTTTTATAATAATTAATATTAGTAATAAAATAATCACTAAATTAGAAAACAATTATTCTTAGTATTGAAAAATAACCATAGATTTAATTTGAAAAGTAAAACTAAATCATTAATAAATTTTAAAAAACCATTATTATTATTGAAGAAAAACCATATGGGAACACATGATGTTTGGGCTGCAGCTTGGGGGTTGGGTACACCCCTTTGAGCCCACGTGACACTGGGGCTGCTACCTAAAACGCACACATGGCGCTTCGGTCATGCCTCTATATTGAGTATACCCCTACATACACTTGATGCTTGGATTGCCTACCTGAAGGCGTAGCACACCTCAACACACACATGGCTTGGACTCGTCAAGACCTAATTATTTTTAGATCCCGCATGATATATTTGGGTTTTGCCTTTGCAGGATACAAATCGTCTTGGATCCTGCCTACATCAGGCCCTAATTTTATAAAAAAAATAAAAATAAAGATGAGCCCGCAACTCAAATTTTGCGTAACATCTCAAGGAAGATCCATGTGTTTTAGGTTAAAAAGAAAAAAAGAAAGCAAATCAAGGCGTGGTTCAAGTCACCATACCATTGTACCAAATTGGTTTTAGCCCCACCTCAATATATTTAGGGTTCATGTGCCTTTGCGTTCAAAAATTTTTTTTTTCTGCAGAAAGTGTTGATTCAACATATTCTTAATCTAAGGAGAAATCAAGGCACGGAATAAAAGAAAATTGCCCAACTCAGAGGTATAAACCTTACAAGTGACATCGTATATTGTTTGTATATATGTTCTTTTAGCAGAAAGTGATACGCATTCAAAATGGTCAAAATAGTAATAATATATTCAGCAAATATGGTCATAATTTTCTTTGAAACATCCTTATCGTGCAATATAATAGAGTCAAAGTTCAATCCTATGATCATATCATCACCAAATTAAAGCCTGCCTTGTTGTTGAGATTCTAAGGTTGTCTTAGGTGATCAGTGTCTTTTGTTTGGATGCTTTCGCTCACCAATATCCAGACAATTTTGGGCTTTTCCAACAACATATTTTATGTGTTTTAGCATGTTCGTTCAAGCAAGATCAGTCAAACTAATTATTAAACTATAGAAACTTTAACACTGCAATATTATGAAATGCAACTCATAATTTCTTATTCATTTGTTGTATCATTTATACAGTCTAGGAACCTTAATTGCAAGAGTTCAAATATGTGTAACGGAAAGATAATTACAATCAGAATTAGTAGCAATATTTCAAACTAATCATATTTCAAACTAATCCTATGATTACGAAGAGCACAAAATCTGGCACTTACCATGGTAACAGCTGCGGTTGAATTGGCAAAGAGTTAATCTCATCAGATTCCTTGATGCGCCCTCGTAAGAACGGACGACCATCGGATAGGCCGATCTTGTCACGTAAGAATTCTGTTCGTTGCCAGGAGAGAGGCTTGGTAAGCAGATCCGCTAGCTGATCAGTCGTGTGAACATGTTGAACATTAAGAATTTTTTTTGCAACCAAATCTCTCACAAATTGAATATCAATTTGTATATGTTTCATCCTGGAGTGCTGGACAGGATTGAAACTTAGGTGTGTTGCTCCCAAATTATCACATAGGAGCAGAGGTGGTTGTGATAGACAAAACTTTAGTTTTTGGAGTAGAGATAGCAACCACCACTCTCATCAGCAACCGTTGCCAAGGTTTTATATTCAGCTTCAGTTGACGATCGTGCGATAGCACGTTGCTTTTTAGAACTCCAGGAAATTGGTGTGTTACCAAGAAATAGCAGATAAGCTGAAGTAGATTTCCAGTCATCTAGACTTCCAGCCCAATCAGCATCCGAGAAGCAAGTTAATGTGCTGCTTGATGTTTTGCTAATAGTAACTCCATGAAAGATTGTGTTCTTCAGATAACACAAGCAATTTATATGAATAACTACATTAATGTTACAAGAATAAAAGAGCACAAAGCATTCGGTACATTCATACTTTCTGCCCTGCAGTTTGCCTTGTAAGATCCATAAACGTACCCCAGAAAGATTCATATGCACAGATTTTTAATATATATTCCTAAGGCGACAACATTGGGTTAACTTGAAGATTAGAGACAAGAATGCAAAAGGGGGCACAGCAAAAACAAAAAATAAAAGTAAATCATGGATTTTCTTATCTATCGAAAAGGTATGATCATCTCGGACCAGACAATTCTACAGCATGAAGGTTGTCAGTGGAGTCGAGGAGCCATTCAGAGTTTCGAGTTGGGGCCAAATCAATATCCTGGTGGACAACCTCTACCTTCTGCCATTCCTCCCATCTCTCTGCCAATCCATCACCTTCAAGCATCCTCACCACCTCTGACATCTTAGGCCGCTCCATTGGGGAGCTTTGGGTGCAGAGCAATGCTACTTGTATTAGTTGTTCCACCTCTGAATCGACATAATTGTTCTGCAGGTCTGGATCAACCAGCATTTCCAACTTCTTCTCTTTTAGAAGTGCTTTAACCTGCAAAACTTGCAGAAGTTTTGATCAGTGAACGAGCATTCGAGGCATAGATAAGTCCAGGAGAAAGTATGAGAATTATCAAAGAGGTGTACCAAGAATCCAGCAACAAGCAGGAAGTTTGCATCTGTAAAAAGATATGCACTCACACATGCTGTGACTCAGCAGCCAAAGTAATTATTAAAGGCATGAATTTTTCACCAATTTATACGAGTAATGAAACTCAAGTAATTTATAATCGAGATGAGCTATAGTCAAAGCCATTTGGATGTCATATGAGAATTAAGTTCATACTGTTCTCTTGAACAAATCCCTCGGTGATAGGTATGGGTGAGTCAGTTCAAGAGCGCCCGCCATCATTGGAGAGGAAATAAGAGAAAATGCAGAAATAAGAGGCATTCTAGGATGACAGTTTCCAAAATTAATCGCAAATCACCATATGAATGATGATGATAGCACCAACTACCTTTGAATCAGCTATCTAAGGTAATAAGTTTACGCCCTAGATGCTATTTAAAGACTAATTCCATGAGATAACCAAATAAACTTTCCATAGTAGAGTTCAGGCAGAATGCCCCGTCTACAGGATATAAGGCTTCTCTTATATCATATGGTGAAATATAAGGCTTCTCTTAAGGCAAGATAGTGAGTTCAGGCAGAATGCCCAGTCTACACATATGACATGGAGAAGAGACTCCAAACTTTCCCTCAAGCCTTACAGGAATTTGAATGATCAAAGCACCCTAAGAAGAAAAAAAAAAATAAGCTAAGAGATAACAGGTGGTAAGAAACCAAATCCTGTTTCTTATCAACTCAATAAATTTCAGAACACTAAATTTTTTTGGGATATAATCACCAGAGTAACTAGGACACAATGAAAACATTTGAGTTGCAAAACTGGGCATGGTTTTATGAAAAAGGAGAAGGGAATAAGCAGAGACAGCACAACAGTGTGAAACAAGGATCCAACTGACCAAAGCCAAGAGCATTATTTAATGCATCCGTGCACAAAACAAGATTAACATATATATATCCAAATTTAACATTGTTGAACCAAGATTAGAACATCATTAATCACTACAAAATAAACTCCCGCAGTTTGAACACATGCACAAGAAGCATCTGATAAATAACAAGCAGGAAGGCGTGAGTTACCCAATCGAGTAGCCTAACATCATCATCATTGGCAAGCCTTGCAAGATCCAATGCCCGCTGTCCAGTGATAAGCTCTAAGAGCATGATTCCATAACCAAAAACATCAGTCTTCTCGGACGACTTTCCAGTGGAAAAATATTCAGGGGCTATATGCCCAATGGTTCCACGTACAGCAGTTGTGACATGGGTATCTTTGGAGTCCATAAGTTTAGCCAACCCAAAGTCACCAACAACTGCCTCAAACTCCTTCCAATAATATATTTGCAGCTTTCACATCACGATGAATGATCTTCGGGTCGCAGTGATCATGCAAATAAGAAAGACCCCTTGCAGACCCCAATGCAATTCTCTCCCTACCCGACCAATCAAGAGGAGCTTCTGATGCCGGACGTTCTACAAGAATACATAAAAAAGGATCATGAGTACCAATTTCACATTGTAAAGGTGTTTTAAGTTAAAATCCCCATTGATATAAATGAAATAGAGTGGTTATGGAGGTATAACAGCAGCAGAAACTGGAATGAGTAGTAAAGCTTAGCTTTAGTGTAAAAATCACATAAACGAGTAAACCAAAGCAGTTTGATGGGGTTTATAGCATAATGATAGCAGAGATGACCTCACCAACAAGTAGTACCTCTTAGGCAGGATGCAACACTTCCATTAGCCATGTATGGATAAACAAGCAGCCGTTCTGTAGGTGTCATGCAAAACCCACGCAACCGCAGGAGATTTCGATGCACAGCCATGCTGATCATTTCTACTTCTGTTTGAAACTGCAATTCCCCTCCTGGCGTCCGTTCCTCTTTAAGTCTTTTTACTGCCACCAATGTGCCATCAGCCAGACATCCCTTGTACACCTTACCAGATCCACCTCGGCCAAGAATGTTCTTGTTGCTAAAACTATCTGTTGCAACCAGTAGTTCTTGCAAAGAAAACCTTTTGAGCTGTCCCAAGTGGACTTCTGGATCTTCTTCAGCTGGAGAAAGAACAGAGTTAGAAGAACATCTCAGATCCAAACTCCAAACATTAAAACTAGTCTATTTTGAAGGAGAAACGCAAACCAGGTACATCAAAGACAAGCTCTGGTGGTCTCCTTCGCCTCCAATACACAAACCAAATAGCTGGCACTGCAAACAGTAAAGCAGCACCAGCAGCCACTCCCCCAGCAATTGCTCCAGTGTGGTTGCCTTCTCCTGAAATTATAATGCAGTTCAGTCTCCTAAAGCAAATTTGTCAGAACCAAACTCATTTCAACACATTGATTTCAAGTTTTCAACATAACCACCATTACAACAATAATTTCCACTTCCCAATAACAGGAATAGTCTTAAAAGAAACACTTATTTTTTAGAATTGGTAATTAGAACAAGGCTATTAGAGCAACAAGTGGCAGCTGCAGCACAAAATAAAGCAAAAATCTTGAAATGCATGAGCAGTTATAGAAGATTGTAGTGGACTAAAAGTAAATCAAATACCAACTATTCCCATGGTAAGACACAATACGAAGATGATATAATTGTATATTCATTGTGAGTGAAAGTGATTACCAGGATAAGAATCAGTTGAAGGTGGAACAAAAGGAGGTGGAGATCCAGGGCAAGGCTTCCCCGTAACTGGGCCACAGAGGTCCAGGTTATTTGCAAAGCTGCTTAAGGCAATTACTAATTACCTAATGATTCAATATTAAACATCCAGAATTCCAGATATAGGACATTTCAATTACAATCTAGAAAACCTGGTGGGATCAAATAATGAAAACGAGCCATTATCTGGTACAGGTCCTGAGAGACGATTATTTGACAAGTCCCTGCAACCAAATTTGCAAACTGTTGGTATCACATCATTATAACCAACACAGTACTGATGGCTGAAAAAGAAGAGAGTTCAAGATGGGTGCTTACAGGACTTGAAGGGCAGTGATATTTATCAAGGACAAGGGTATTGTACCTGACAAGCTATTGTTGTTGAGTCGGCTATCCTTACAGAGACGTGCAAAACAAAAATGTTAAGTTTCATGTCCACCACTTTAGTATATACTCATTATTAAAATCCTGCTGGAACCAACACATACAACATTTTCAAGGCTAGAGACCTTGTCAAGTATCTGTGTTATATAGCCTTCCTAAAGGGCTTGCTATTTCAGAGCAAATAGTAGGGCGATTGTGTTAGCAATAGTTTCTTAAAAACCACACCTTCAGTTAACATTTTGAGCAACTTGACTCATGAAAATTTAAGTCATTAAGATGCCGTAAGCACCACATCAATTTGTTTGCAGATGCTTTGGCATTCTCGTGCTAAGGGATAAGAAACATCTAGAGATTCTTGTTGTAGCTAGTAGAAGAAGAATGTCCCAATTGCATGGAAATTCGAAACATTGAGTCACAGTGATGTTTGAACAGCACTTCATCATGTCTAGTGGTACAGGAAAGAACTATTTCCCCAGTTTGTAGCTCCAAGTAACTTTTCTTTAACAACATCACTATAAGCTAGCAAAGATATAGAGCTAATCAACATAACTATCAGTACAAGATCTCCACTAAAGATTAATCTTACTGGAGAATTATGGGAACTAATTGCATTTTTCTCTCTCTCACTACTTTGCAGGCAGCAAAAAATAAGAAGTATTTGAATGTGCAGTAAAGAAATGATGCTCTTACAGGAATCGTAGTTTGAACAGCTTTCCCAATGCGTCTGGAATGGGACCATCGAAATTGTTGAAGTAAAGATCCAAGCTCACCAAGTTCGTCAGGTTCTCAAGATAAACAGGAATATGTCCACTTAAGTTGTTATCATGAAGTTCCCTGACAAGCAATGAAACCAAAAACAGATAAAGCGTCTAAACTATAAGACAAACAAGCCTCTCCGGACCATACAAGTGCACGGTGAGCCCATGCAAAGGGATTGGTTAAGATAGCCAGATTCCACCAAGTATACAAATGGAACCTAACCATACATGCCCCCAATTATATCTTTCAAATCATCCACACTAACCATCTATCCTTCTCCTCCTCCAATAAGAGATTTTTGTAAATAACAAAAAATAACACTTGGGCTAAGAGTTAAATTGGTATTTTTTCTTACCAACCCCCCCGGGAGGCAGGTATCACATACACCTGCAAGATAAAGAGCTCTGAATACTAGAAGAAAATCACCTATACCTAACAAGATAAAGTGAATACCTAAAATTGTAATAATTTTATTTATATCTTTCCATACATAACCATAAAATGGAAAAGATTTTTCAAGAGTCTCAGGTTCTAAAAGCGCATGATAAATACTGCCAAAACCCAATACTGCAGATGAAATTAAGTGAAGTAGGCAGGATACAATGCATGGAAAGGTGTCTATGACTTCCTCACCAAGACCCACCCCAAATGTTATTGCAGTTTAAGATGCAGGGATCGCGAAGGGTATGTATGATTTAACAGATGGTAAAAAAAAATGACTTACAAATACTGCAAATTTGTAAGCAGTGCAAGCTGTGGAACCAGTTGACCAGATAATGATGCATTTCCCATATCACTGCAGAAGAAGAAAGGTTATGGTCTTACATAATGAATTTCTTTTTACATATGAAAGATTGCAGGATTCACTTGTATATATGAAAAGGGTAATTCAGGATTTGCCAAAATGAAGTTGCTTACAGTCTTATAACACTATCCAAACCGTTGCATGTAACACGAAACCAGTTGCAGGGGTTCTCGTCTGTACGATTCCAACTGGCCATGATATTGTTAGGATCTTGCAGATTGTTCCGAAAGATATACAGAGCATCGCCTGCTTATAAAGCCAAGCAACAACCACAGAAAAACCTGGAAATTAAACTATGTACATAACAATACATGCTTGATAAAAATGTCCTAACAGGATGATGATAAATTTCTGTGCTAATTTAATAAACTTCCCAATTACAGAACAATTTACTTCTAAAAAAAATAAAGATTTCTTTTATCTGGACATTATTCTTCCAACTTAGGATCAAAAGAAGAAACAAAAACCACAAAGAATAAGATAATATAAAGCAAACCATAACACAAGCCATATATATGAATACACACCTTCCTCATTAGCGAAAATATTTGACAAAAGGAATGTTACTAGAATCAACACAGCAAGACAAGTCCTAAACTCTCTCCCCTTCAGCCTCCACATAATAATTACCATGCGAATCTCTTTACTTGCTAGCTTAAATCTTTGTCACTTTGTAATCAATGGGACTGTAAAGCATAACTTTTGTTTTGTTTAAGACGATGGGTTTCCTTTGTTTCGTTTTGCTAACAATTGATTCAAATTCCTACATTGCAGACTTTGCAGTCTAAAAGTCAACCGGTGTTTTACTGACAATGATAACATGGCCGCCAAACATGAATTCCAATAGCAAGAAAACGAAGGCCCGTTTGTGCTGAAAAGTAATTTTTTTTCCTGGACAGTTGTTTTTTTCCAAGTAAATTTATAGAAAGTAATTTAGTTTTTTATATTTGATAATATGATGAAAATAATTTTAAAAGATATTTTTAATGTTTAGTTATATCATGAAAAATAACTTATTAATATTTTTTAAAAAAAATTTATTAAAATAATGAGTAATAAATTTCACAAATTAAAAAGTTGAATGCAAATGAAATTGAAAAAAATCTAATTTCATAAATTATTTCAAATAAAATAAATAATAATCAAAATAATAAAGATAAAATCTAATAGATAAAAAAATTAAAAGATAATGAAATTAAAATAATAATAATTATTATAATTTCATAAATTATTTCAAATAAAATAAGTAACAATCAAAAGAATGAGGACCAAATTTGATAGATAAAAAATTTCAATTAAAAAAATGATAAGAAAAAAAGAAATAAGAATCATAAAAATAAGACCAAAGTTAATATAAAAATCAAATTGCAAGGGATAAAATTAAAAAAAAAATATTCAAAACAAAATATATAGCAATCAAAAGTTTGAGAATTAAATTTGATATAATCAATAAATAATATGATATTTCTAAATTTTTCACAACTTTTAGAAAGTGTTTCCCATCCAAAATAAAAGCAAAACACTTTTTTGAAAACCAATCCTAATTTTTTTTTGATTGGAAAATGTTTTTTATTAACTAATTTTTTTAATGATAAATAAATATATAAAAGTTTAAAAAATAATTTCTAAAAATTACTTTTCATAAGATAAATAAACATGAGGATCGTTTGTTGTTACAAGCATAATGTTAGTCTTAAATGATGATTTTTTGATTAAGTGTAGAAGGCAAGGAATTATATGCTTGATTTGCGGTGATTTCTTTTATAGTATCATGTTAATTTGATTTTAGTCATTTAAATTAAATGAAGAGCTCAGCTTTTTTGACATTTGAAAACCTTTTGCTTAATTTATTCTAAAAAATTCTTTAGTCTCAAGTAAATTTTATTTTTTTAACGCTAAAAAGTTAGCTTTTAAGTAAAATCTATGATTAATTAGAATCAATCAACTCAAATTTCACGTAACATCTCAAGGAAGATCCATGTGTTTTAGGTTAAAAAGAAAAAAAGAAAGCAAATCAAGGCGTGGTTCAAGTCCCCATACCATTGTACCAAATTGGTTTTAGCCCCGCCTCAATATATTTAGGGTTCATGTGCCTTTGCGTTCAATTTTTTTTTTTTCTGCAGAAAGTGTTGATTCAACATATTCTTAATCTAAGGAGAAATCAAGGCACGGAATAAAAGAAAAATGCCCAACTCATAGGTATAAACCTTACAAGTGACATCGTATATTGTTTGTATATATGTTCTTTTAGCAGAAAGTGATACGCATTCAAAATGGTCAAAATAGTAGTAATATATTCAGCAAATATGGTCATAATTTTCTTTGAAACATCCTTATCGTGCAATATAATAGAGTCAAAGTTCAATCCTATGATCATATCATCACCAAATTAAAGCCTGCCTTGTTGTTGAGATTCTAAGGTTGTCTTAGGTGATCAGTGTCTTTTGTTTGGATGCTTTCGCTCACCAATATCCAGACAATTTTGGGCTTTTCCAACAACATATTTTATGTGTTTTAGCATGTTCGTTCAAGCAAGATCAGTCAAACTAATTATTAAACCAGGCCCGGGATTGACATGAAGCTCGCACCACCAGTTTATGTCAAACCCTAGCTAATCTTTTAATCAATTAGGGTTTTTAAGACATAGTTTTCATTCAGATAACATGATGTAAGCCCATATATAATTGCATGTTGTCTGCTGGACTTGAGACTTTAGTTCTTACTTTATTGAGGAGACAGGAAGTTGGAGACAGTCCATGCCATTTTAAAATCATGTTCTAGTTGTGGAACAGGTAAAGGTAGGTGCTAAAGAAGCCACTTGTCATGATCCCGCTACAGATGTTATGAAACATATATTTATATTTGAGTTTATATAGTCAATAAATGCGTACTGTGATTTAAAAATGAGATTTAGAGGTTTGGTTGATGTACTGTACAAGCCATGGCCAGCAAATCAGAACAGATTTAATCGCAGTATACAAATTGCATCAGCAGCTGAGAAAGCTTCAATGCAGAGAAATGATTCTAAGGAAGTTAACCACATTCTTAAACCAAATCAGTTCCCGTGGCACGCAATTCTACTGAATATGTTCATAATGTTTACTAGCTTAGCTTGAAAAGTTATTTCCTGCCATTTGAAATGATTATATTCAATTTGGGGTGTGTGTGTACAGCTCCAGGTTTCAATTAACTGGAGTTTCAAACAAGATATCATGGGATTTTAAGAGAGAAAACAAATACTAATATTTTAAGGTTCAACATGAAAATTAGGGTAGATTAAGTTGAGGGACATATTGAATATTTGTATCCTGAGAAAAACGTTTTGGGTCAAGTTTTATTCTTCGATAGCTTGTGAATTTCTAACTCTTACAACTCAGTTGGCATAGGACTTCTTCCTCGAAGAAAAAGAAGGTAAACAGAAACAAAAATAGTTTAGAGTTTTCAAAATTAGATTTCTTCTTTCTTTGTACTAAGAAAAATTAACCCAGAAGTGTGATTTGTCGATCAAGGAAATGAAAGGGAAGAGCTTGAGGCTTCCATTTTTGTTTTCAAAATACTAAATTGGTGACATTTCTTCCTACCAGCATGCATATTGAGGGATGACTTGTATACTTGAAAATTAACAAAAAAAACATTAAGCAAAAATTAGTGGTTGGCCTTAAGAGAGTAACTGTTGATGTTTTGAAGCATTTCATGATAGATGCGATACAAGAGAATCTCGAGAAACATAACAGGAACAAAAGAAAAGCAAAGTGATCAGGCATATGTGCTAGAGCCACCCTTGCCACCTTTTGGCCTTTGCTTCCTTCTTTTTCAAGCCGTGCAAAGATACCATGTCCATTGATATGAATTAAAGGCTAATATTATTAAGAACTCTGATCCAAAATCAGAAAAGGAAAAAGATAGAGCTTTCATTTACGAATATGTATCTGCATGAAGACAGGAGTGGGGGTAGTTTGCTAGCTTCCATGGATGTCCAATCCATAGGTAGGATTTATTCTACCATTTATTCATTAGGTATAATTAGGGTGGCTCAAATTATAACATACATTTCATGTTTATCAAGAAAATGTGAGAGGATGTTGCTAGCTTTATCTAGCTTAATTGGTAATCAAAGTCAGTACTTTTGTATGTGTGTGTGTGTGTATTAATGATAAACTGTATATTCTTTCTCAAGGCATTTGTCAAGAATTTGGAGGAAAAATCAAGAGAAGAAAGAAAGGCGTATTTATACCCTTTATTTTGCTTATTTACAAATTGGTCCCTAAGTATTTTAATGTCCTTAAATTGGCCCTTTCATTCTTTTAACCAATTTTAATTGTTAGATTAACTTTTTCATCGATCGTTCAATTGTCTCCTTAATACCCCTTTAAAATAATTCTCATTGAAATTATATTTTTATTTATTATTTTATATATATAATTTTTTTTTATCAAGGTTTTACATTGATGCTTTTTTGTCCCTCACTTTAAAACAAATACAATTTCATCCTTTTTTTTATCGATGATATTTTTTTATTTAACTCAAACCTAAAATAATGCAATTTCACATTTTATTGTCAATAATTTAACTTTGATATCTCAACTTCACGTGTCTGTCATGATTTTTTTACTTTTAAAAAATGTATTGTTTTGCACAAAAAAAATATTATGCGTTTTATTGTCATGTAATTAAATGAAAAATAATCTTTGGGATAAAAAAATTATTTAATCCGGTAACATGCATAACTTTCATTGCACGCGTGTTTGTTTGGTTCACTCAAGTTCACTCTGTTTTTTAATCAAATGTTTGTTTTACTAATTTCTTCTTTCAATATTTAGTTGATTCGGGATTGAGTTTTGTAATTTGTCTTTCAAGATTATCCTTATGAGTTTACAAGTTAGCCCAAGTTAATCCAGGTAGATTAAATGTTTTTTCACCTCAGTATTTAATTAAAATATCTTTCAATTCATGGATAAAATCAATATATTTTTTTAAAAAAACATGTTATCAATCAATACTTGAACATTTTCTTTTATCCTCAAACGAAATTCTATTACTGCCCGCAGTGAAAATCTAAATCAAGTCATTATATACTACCTTATTGTTGAAACAGATGAAATAAATTACCGAGAATTACAAGAAAAGGAACGTGTGAATGTGACATGATGCTGGGTTCACCTTTTTCCTCTAGAGCCATACTTTGTGACATGATGCTGGGTTCACCTTTTTCCTCTAGAGCCATACTTTGTTCGCACGCATGCACTTTTCCCTAATGATTTGGGTTGATAACTAGCTAGAAATGTTTGTTTGTGGTCCAAAACATTCCTAGTTAAACCTAAGGTTCAGTAATTTTGACAAAAATTAACGAAACCTGCGAGGGTTGCGTGTAATAAAAATAGAGAGTGGCAAAACTAGGTAAGTACTTGCCCTTGTTCCCCATGAAACACCTTGCACAAGAATCACTACCTGATATATAGTTCCCTCAGTGAAGACTCATAAATAGTTCTTACTTTTAATCAAGATTCCATACTTCATAAACCATTCTTTGCAATGGTTCCGATCTCTCAAGTGCTTGTTTCTTTCCTTTTCTGTCCACGTCAAGACCGCCTTTCCACTTTTTTATATTTTTGGCCTCTTTACCCTACCTCTCCTAGCATAAAAGCCCAGACCCCTCTCGTTAGATTCTACAACCAAAGCTTCAAGCAAAAAAAAAACAACTGTTCCCTCTCCTCTCCAGCTTTAGCATCATCTTCTCTTCTCCTGTATATTTGGTTGCCTAAAATGACAGGAAAAAGGACCCAGATCAGCCCAATTGGAAGCCCCTTGTCTGAGAACATCTCAGAAAGCTCTTCCAAATTAGAGCAGGACCGATTCCTCCCCATCGCCAACGTAAGCCGGATCATGAAGAAATCCCTCCCAGCAAATGCAAAGATATCCAAAGAAGCCAAGGAAACTGTCCAAGAGTGTGTCTCTGAGTTCATAAGCTTCATCACAGGCGAAGCATCCGACAAGTGTCAACGAGAGAAGAGGAAGACTATAAACGGTGATGATCTTTTGTGGGCTATGAGCACACTAGGGTTTGAGAATTATGTTGGATCCTTGAAGGTTTATCTCAACAAGTATAGAGATACTGAGGGAGAGAAAAATTCTATGGCTAGACAAGAGGACCAGTTATCTCCCACTAACCATGGTTCTCTTGGTACTCATGAAACTATCAAAGTCAATGGTTCTCCTTCTCTATCAACTGGGATGGATCTTCAGAGTTTTAACGCCGGACTCTACTCACTCGGCACGGAAGTAACAGCCAAGAGCTATGGACAAAACACAAGGTTCCTTGGTTATCAAGAGAATTTGATGGTTGGTGATTTCAACATGAATAAGATACGCGATCATGGAGACAGGAATGGCAATATAGCTATGGCTGGTCAGCTTCATCACGGGGTTGGCTGGTAGAGAGATGTTACATATATATATATACACAATTATGTAAGCTTATTTCTTTCTTTGTTAAGTTAATTAACTATCTACATCTACATGTCCACATATATAAAGTTATTGCAGATTCTCTTGTGCTCTTAAAAGTATGAAGATCGTAGAGCTTCGAAGAATCTCCATGAAATCTTATGTCTGTTCATTCAATACATAATTCAATTACTACACTTATCTGTTTGTTTAGGACTGTATTATACTTGTGGTAACACCTTTTTTTTTCAATCGATCAATATCATATATTGATATGTAAAAGATGTTAGCCATATGCATGACGGCCTCTAAAAATTCATCAAATATCCAGTTTTATATGCAGACCATAAGGAATAAAAGAATTGATCTGAAGAACATAACCTCTTGGTACAGCAGTCTATTTCTAAACTCAAGCAATCACGCAAGCTAGAAACAGGTCGTAGGGACTGTGAAATCCGCACTACTTTCGTTTCTATAGCTTGTGAGATTAAAACTGCAGTAATTTATCTTCTCAGAACTCCAAACATGAAACACCAGCCCATGAGTGAAGCTGAAGACCAGGATGTAATGATTTTGCAGAGTCAAGTGAACCACAGCAAGTGGTAGTGAGTTTAAAGGAGAGTGATAAAGTTAATGAGGTTAGTAACAATTCCAAATACAGCTGAGCTAGCAAGTCAACCTCAAAGAGACAGCGATTGTGTAGGTGGGAATTGAGCCTCTAACCCCAAATGCTCAAGCCCAACGATATTTCATCAGGGATGACTACTAGCATCATCCTTAATTCCAAAATAAATCCAAAGAAGTGTCGAAGATCCAAGCTGAATTGGAAACGGGATTCTGGAAATGCCTAACCAAGAATCAATCAGGTTAAAGTCAAAATCCCGTTATTGATTGCTGGCGTTCTCATGACTAGTCTCAAAAACAGGTTCACTAGCCTCCTCATCATGGGTGCTTCCAAAACCGCTTCACTGTTTTAATTCATTTTGCTACCATTAGTGTCGTGGACTGGAGCTGTTTAACTTGAGAGCTAACAGGGGAAACACACAAATTGATGGTTACTGTGAATGTTAGAGATCAATTTGACTACCACAGAAAGTGGAGGACTGTATTGCTACCTTGAAAAAAGGGCCAAATTCCCCACAGGAAGATTCCAGCTCGACGTAAACCCCAAACTAAGATCAATCAAGATTCTTCTCAAAATAAATTCATCTGGTATCAGTCCATTTCATCAGTTCATCATTTTAAAATATTCCGATGGTGCACGATTTTTTATCTAGAAAAAAAAAATCACCTTCACGAAGTTTGCGCTCACCCCATACTATTCGGGCCAGGCCTGCATGTGAAGACTGCGTCGTCTTTTCTCTCCTGATTCCACCTCGAAAGTACTCGGCCCAGCATTATAAAAAATTCTCACCTACTGGCAGTGGCGCATACCTTTTCTCCCCCTTTCTCACCACAAGGACTCCATCGAATATTTTTCCAGTTCCAATGACTCAAAACTCAGCACAGAGCCACACACAAACTTTTTTTATACTTTCAACGAGAGATTCTCTTTTTTTGACCTTCGGCTATTCTAGCCAACAAGTTACTAATATTCATCTACCTTTATATTAATAACGGTGCAAGACACATAATTAACAGTCTTCATCAACATTTCCACCGATCACTATTATACAGTTCTTTACTTTTCAAGATGAGCTATCATAAACCAGATATATAAATAGAATCATCAAAGGGATAACTTTATTATATTAAATATTTTTAAATTTAATATATATTTTTTTTAAATTTTCTCTTCCATCTACTTACTTAAATATCAAAAAGTTTTTTATTCTATAAAAGACTTGTTTTGTTTAAGGATTCACGAAACCCAAACATCAAGCTCATATTCAAACTCACATTTCATGGCCCATGATTATAGCCCCTGAAAAACTCAATTTATGTGTGAAATTTTTCATAACTTTAATAATAGCATTGCCTTGTGAAAATTAAATAAAAAAGTCAATCCATTCCCTTTCACTACTCACTACAACTCTTTCATAGCTGACAAAACTCTAGGACAAAGAAGAGTAATTGATCTTCTTACCACAAGGACTCTGACTCCCTCAAATCTCCAACAACTCTTCCATTAGGTGCAAATGTTTAATGATATTGTTGTAACCATGGAACTATATTTTTGCATTCTTCCTCCTAAATAATAACAAGCTCTCATGCATACACCACTAAATATGTGAAGACAACTAATGAGATGGGGCGAAATGAATTGCAAATAAGTAATGCTCACACTCCTACTTTTAAAATGAGTTGCATCCATCGCTTTCATATGGGATGCTCCAAACGAGGATTTAGTCACAATCGATCTTTATCTGAGTCTCACTTATTTACCCCTCATAGAAAAAAAAAACTTATACATGACATAAAATTCATGACTTTACAAGCTCCTAAACATAGCCCCCGTCAAGTAGGAGAATCTCCACTTTTTCAAAGAGTATTGCACACTCAACTCTCTAAATTGTCTCCTTAAAAGTCAGTGATGTAGGTAAAAGTTATAAAGATAGCAACAACATAAAAAATATAAGATTTGATGAACGAAAAGGGTTGCAAATATGAACAATAAATTCATAATTTTATTCTCTGAAATATAATTCTAGTAGTATTTGTCTTATTATAGGTTTATAAGACCTTTAAATAAGTCATAAAACCCTACATTGACTAAAAAAATAAATAAGAATCTAAAAGCATAAAGAAAATTAAAACAAAATCTAAATTAAAATAATAAATATGAAAAACTTAGAAAAATAACAAAATTAACTCAAACAACAACTTTTAGGCCTAATTTTGGGAGAACCAATGATCCAATAAGAGATAAAGTCACTTTGAAAAGGAAAATTATATGTAGAATCACCTGGAAAATTTGAGCTCGGTCCAATGGTATCTTTTATTATTGCCATTTTAAGCAGTTATCCTAGCTTAGCACGACTAGACCTCCATTGGGGTCTAAACCTATCTCATTTATCTTAAAAAAAACAATTGTTAAGCCATCCACATGGTTGGCTATTTGCAAATCTCCACCCAATGATGGCAGATCCTCACTCAAATGCTTAGAACCTTTAGTTTTCATAAGTCCGGCTACATCATCCATCTTAAACAACAATGAGGGACTTACAGACCCTCGATATCATATACAAAATATAAAAAGCATCACAGAGTTTGTCACACAAGACAACAATGTTATATGCAAAGTTCTTCCATGGTTTAGAGCTTAGCTCTATCCTCTATTTTCATGATTTTAGCTTCAAAGTCATCTCTCCCTTCAACACAAGCATTTCAACCAAAAAGAGTACCATAGAAATTTTTTCCATCACACAACAAAAAGATGAGAGCATCTAAATCTATTTCCAAAGTTTCAACTATAAAATGTTCAAAAAGGAAAGACTCCTAGAACCCATCATCACATAAGCTCTAATAAATAAAGTACATAATTATTCATTGTGAAAAACGTTATACACTCTCCTGGAAAATAATCTCCTCAACATCTAACAAGCCATTAAAGATAATATTAGGGTGAAAGAAGTCAATATGACTAAATAAGGTCACTCTCGTTTCCACTCACAAAGAGAATCTCTCCAACATCACTAATCTTCAACTAGAGCATTTAAAAGGAGCATTAATGGACATATTTGTGATTGCCTTAATTCCTCGAGCTCCTGACTATTGCTCTAGCCACCACATGGACTAAGGTGTTAGATACTATTAAAGAGAAAGAATTTTTGCAATATCTTTCTCCTATGAAAAGTGATGTGAACACAAGAAACCCTAATAAGTTGTGTCTTTCTCACTATGATCATAGTCATGACATTGAAGAATGCCATACCTTGAAAAAAAAAAGATAAAAAGAATGATCACCAAAAGTTACCTTCACTAGTTCATGAAAAATATGAGCATGACATGAAGGAAGTCTACACACATGATAATCTACCTGAGATCATATAATCTTCAAATTATCTCATAGGAATTTCTCCTTTATCTTTTGAACTTTTCAATAAAAGAAATAATTTTTCTCTATATCTCAAATTTTTCTAAGAAAAATCTCCACAACAAGATTTTCGTGTCTCCATGAAAATCTTCGTGATAAAATCTTCGTATCTCTAAATGTGTTTTCAATGAATCTCTATATCCAAAAGAATCAAGGATCCTTCTCTAGTTCTCCAAAATCGCTTGTCTTCAAAAGAATCAAAGATCCGTTCATAAGTCTCCATGACCACTTGTCTCCAAAATGATTAAGGATCTTCCTCCAAAAACATTGAAAAACATTTACACAAAGATAAGTCTTATGGACACACTTTGAAAGAAAAAAAAATGAAAACATCCAAACACCTAACGACGTTAACATTCTCGTAGCCACAACAGGTAACATTTATATTTTAAATATTTTCTTCCTCCACTTCAACTAGTTAAGCCTTTCAAACACATATGTTTAAAAAACTTAAGAGGTAATTGATGGTGCTTGATATTTAAAAAAAAAATCAATTTCATGTCATTTGGGGCCAGCCTAAACGACATGATCATTCATCACCCCAGTGTTGATTAGGCCAAGCCCGCATAACACGATTTTAACATTATCTTGCTCCTTTTCTCCTGATTTGACCTCAAAAGTACTCAGCTCAACACCATGTAAAATTCTCAACTATTAGCGCATATCTTTTCTCCCATTTTTTCACCACACGACTATCTAATATGCACACACCAATTATTTTTTCAAGTTTTAATGACTCAAAATGTGGTGTCGCATATCATCCATGCACACAAACTTTTTTTTTCTTACAAATTCTTTGCAAACACAAACTTTGATGCAGGTTGGCACCTTATTTCTCAACCTATGGTTACTTCTATCCAACAAGTCATTGGCATCAATCAACCTCTCCACCAATGACAGTGCAAGGCACTACAATTAATGAAAGGCACCAATGTTTTTGTCAATCAATTGTTGTGTAATTTTTCACATCCTGAGGTGAGTTGGTGTGACCTAATTCTATAAATATCTTGGGTCACCAAGTAAATAAGGGATAATTTTCTTGTATTAAACATTTTCAAATTCACTGAACATTTTAGCAAAAAAGCAAATCACTCCCGGGAAATTCACATTCCAAATCAAATAGAAAAGCAAAGGCTAATCTTAGCTGCCTAAATTTCATTCCTTTTGACAGTCTCAATGAGTCATCCCTATATCCAATAGTACATTCATCAACATACAAAAGAAAAGGATCCAACCCATAATTGTGGCGACAATTCAATCTAGATAAAATATAAGCAAGCATTGTTGAATCTGCAACAAACAAAAAAAAAAGCAAACAAATACAAAATCAATAAACATAACCAAAAAACTTTATTTTTTATATATGACCTTTCCCGCCAGACACGCCAATAGCAATCCACTTACCGAGCTTAAACAGCTAGTTTTTCACAATCCCCTGATGAATCTCTTCCTCAAATACCTCAAAGAAACACTTCATACATATCTTCTTCTTCTTTAATAACCAGAAAAAAAAAAAAAAGAAACAAAGATAATTTTACTATTGGTTCATATTAGTTATCGCTAAAAAATACTAATTAAAAAATAATATTTAATGGGGATGCATTATCTCTGGAATTTACCTGCTCTAGAATTTTAGGTCTCTTGAGTGCAGCTCTTCTTTGGTTACAGAGGCAACATAGGCAACCCCCAGCTTTCTTATGCTGTCCCTTCACAAAGTCGATAATAACAATCGCTACTGGGAAAAAATTGAAACATTTTTTATATATATAAAAAGGATAAAACTCAGAACTTCACTTAAGAAAATCAAAGGTGTTTTTGTTTTTGATATAGTTTTGTGGTTGAGATTTGAAAATAAAAATTAAAAAAATCAATTTTCATTGAGAAAGTAAAAGTGAGTTATAGTTAAAAATGTGTTGGAAGTTGTCGTTAACTATAAAATTACCAAACAATGACATTAGTTTATTTATTTATTTATTTGCATCATAAAAATTACATTATCAAAAATAACAACTTAATATATATATTCTAATTTTTTATTCATCCACTAAATTTGTCACAATGTCATCACATGTATAATCCATATGTGAAGGTCTATGTGATGATAGTGTTTGATAATTTGGGACAACATTGAGTAATATTTCTTGTAAAACAAAGTTAGAATGCTGATCAAACTCATTAAACACCATATCTTTATGAAACTTCCTTCTAATATAATTATGAAACGTCATTAATGCAACAACAAGATCTATTACGGGTGTGGTTACAAGGTAGAAAATCTGCTGTGAAGTATTCGAACATGGTTAGGTCAGCTGAGAGTGTTGTTATTCTTTTAGAAAAATGGTGGAAGATCCGAGTAGGAACTTAAGAGAATGAAATGAGGAGAGAAATGCACAACCAGAAAAAGAAAGTTAGCTAAAAAGGATAGGGGTAATTTTTGAGAGTATAAAAATCAGCGGTCTCCATAATGAATATTTTTATCAATAAACAGGGTTTATGGCTTTTAGATCTCTTAAAAAGCAGGTTTTTGTTGCTTTTTATTAGCTTGCGATGTAAACACAAAAGGTGTATAGATCCTACAATTTCAAAACTTGATTTCAATGTTGCCAAATTATGCTTGACCTTAAACATAGAAGCAACCATACAAACAAACATATTCTAAAATTAATATGTCGATACTTATTTTATTTCAATTGAATCCTCTAAGTTTCAAAAATTCTCAATTCATGTTTATCAATTGATTTCAAAATTGTACTCTTTTTTTATTTTTTTTAATTGCATGCCACATGGATGTACCATGAGTTAGAATTAAATAAAAAGTAGTGAGTTAAAAAGTCCAAAAGGATATTTATATTATAGTATAGTTTGCCATATTTGGTGGAATGTGATGATATAATATACTTTTATTTGGTGTCTAACCTGGCAATGCATGGGCTGCCATGAACCAGCTTGCTATGATTGTTCAACAAAGCACACCATCTTACAACTATCCGACATTTTTATCCATTTTCTTGGATCTGAAAGGCCTTTGTTGCAAAGAATTTTGGTGATTTTTCCGATTGAGTTGTTGTGATTAAGAATTTTTATATATTTTTCATCCTTCCCTGGCGTTTAATTTTTTTTCTTGGTAATTTTGAATTTATTGATAGCAGGCAGGCACATAAACCACTTCATAGCGTTGACTAAACAAGAAATTGATTATTTTATGAGCAGCAACTTAAATGGGAAATTAGAATACATAAACACAATTAGAAAGAAATTAAAATTATATGGTAAAATTGATCCTATCCTTTCAATCCATGTGGCATGCTATTAAAAATTAATTTTTAAAAAATAAAAAATATATATTATTTAATATAATTTCAAATAAAAAATACTTTAAAAAATAATAATTAAAACACTTTTAAACACCCACTGCAAAAATAAATGCATTTAAATATACATACACGAAAATTAATCAGAGCAAAAGTAAAAGTACAGGTACTAAACTTAATTATCACAAGTACTAAACAGTACAGACAGAATCCTTGGACGTTCAGAAAAGCTAACTCAACCCCCAATACACGCTCTGTTGTTTCCGATACAACTTCTAATAGCTTCACAGTCCTCTCTCTGTGGTAATAATTTTGAGATTTTTAAAAGAAGCGGTCGTTGAGGCCTCCTCTTCTCTTCCATGGACACCGATCCATCTCCTTCTCCTTCTCTGACGATCCAAGAACCAACCCCCACTGATCATTCAAATCCAGCGGTGGAGAATGATTATAACCTTAAACCCACAGACACAAAGAAGAAGAAAAGAATCTTTAAAGACACAACCATAAAGCCGCCGCCGCCTTCGTCATCTTCTTCTTCCTCTGTTACTGCCTCTATGAATAGAAGTTCGCGCGTAGCATACAAACGACGAAGCCCCAAGGTGGTTTTTGCTCCGCTTAGGCACAGGGGCGGTGTAGGGGATGGTAATGTGGAGGCTATTGCATTACATCTTGGGATGTCTTTTGCTGCTGTTGTTGCTCAGGTTTCTTCAATTTCCTTTTTTGCAAGCAATGAGATTGAAATTAGTGGTTTTGGTTCATAAAGTTTGGTTCTTTTTGGTGTCTGTTTAGTTTCTTAAGGTGATATGCTTGCGTTGGGAAATTTTAGGGTTTCCCTTTTTTTTGGTTATGTGTTATTCAAATTTGTATGCTATTGGTTCTTGCTTTTCTAGGTTAAATATGTTGATTTGTTGGAATTGAGATAGATGGTTTTGGAATGCTATGGAGATTGTTGGTAGATTTTCTTATGTTGTGGAGTGTTTAGCTCTCTGAATGCACTTTGAGTTAATGTATTGACTTAGATGTGCAGCCACGGAACTCCAACATGGATTACAAACTTTTGGAAGTTAGCCTTTGATTAACTATATTTTTCACGAAATTCAGTGATTGACTTGAATAATGTTCTGTATGCTGGTATTACAATGATTAAGGGTTTGGTCTGTGAATAAAAGGTTTCTAAGCAACTGTATCAAAAATGTATGGATTTAATGTACAATTGAAGGTCATTAAGATAAATGTAAACTTCTTAGAGACAGATATCCACCTTTTATCCATTGTTTTGGTGCTAGGGGAAAGCAGTAGGGGATAGAGACAGACCTTTCATGCTGTTATTAATGTGGATGTTCTATTGCTATTTGCGTACCGCATGGCTTGCAGTTAGTTACATGCTTTTACTTGTATGTGCGCATATTGTTAGTTGCATGTTTCTTATTTTGCTTACATAAATCTGTTCAAATCTATTAGTCTCTTATGGCTTACTTTGATTTGTGCATTGATATGTATCTAATTAGTGTATCCAAAGCAGTGTCCAGTATTTTATTCAACACTATGCTTGCAGTCTAATATCATTTGGTGGTTGAATTAATTTAGATATTAGGTTTACAGTTTACAGTTTACAGTTTACAGTTTACAGTTACTCATGCAATGAAAAGTTTCATCCTTGTGGGATGTATGTTTGTCGCAGCAGTTGTATTCTTTTAATTTGTATTACTTGGTGAATCAAAAGGTGAACTGGACTCTGCCTTCTCTTAAATATACAGAATAGATTGGTAATTGGTTATGAAGTTAACCTTTAACATCTTCAGAGCTGTTTGTTTGAACCTGAGATCTTGACGTTTTGTATTGAGTCATGACTGCTATTTTTATCAATAGTCTTTTGTTTTTGTAAAATGAAAGCATTAGAAAAAAATTAATTCCATTTGTCTTCCTTTTTAAGGTTTTGTTTTCACTTTCTAATTGTCATATGTATACTATTAGCTTTTTCTCCCTTTGGTTTCATTCAGGAATGTTCTGTGAGATTTCTGATCTTTCTAATGAAATGACTTGCCTTGTGAAAAATCTCATTAAAAACATGCCGATGGCTTTTTCACAGTAATGGTGCAAGGTCTAAAGCATCTTTATCATTTACCCCTTTTTTTAATGATTAGTATTTGTCAGTTGATATTGTTCATTTGTTGCTTTCTTTTTATTGTAGGTTCTGGAGAGGAAAGATGCAGCAGGTGAAAGATTGTCTGTTGATCATCTTTCAATGGTAAATTTTTTGCCGCTTTCAAGATTAACATGGATTTTATATTCGCCTCTCAGAAATAGATCTTTGAAGTCACTATTATGGTTTGACATCCCTTCTGCCGCACATTTTTTTATTCTGCATATGGAAGAACATGTTAGTTTTGTCACTCAAATGGACTGTTTGTTAAACAGTTCATACTTAGATAACAATGCAATCAGATGCCCATCTAGTAAATTTTTCACTGCAGCTCAGTAAAATCACATGAATTAGACAATTTTGCCTTTGCATGCTTCTTCTTTGTTTTGGAGTCTGTTTGTTCTAATTTTATTGATGTTTGGAATGTTGGGAAAACCGAACTTAATGTGTCTACTTTCATGTAGATCTGCACTTCAGCTGTCAGAGAATCTTTAGCCAGTGTAAGCCAGACCTTAACTGCTCACTTATCCATTGACTCTGGTTTTACAAGTCAAGTTCCTTCATGTACTTATCAACATCAGGCAGGCCACAAAATGCTGACCTTACACCCTATGTGCAACAGGTCTTTGGTGACAAATTTGATTTCTTCGCAAGAAATTTTCAGAATTCATTTGGAAGCACATTGAGTACTCTTAGATTAATTGATGAATCCTCTATCAACAAGAGACCACCTGCCTTAATCCACCAGAACCTAGATATTTCTGCTTCAGACAGGACTCCCAATAAAAGTGTTGGCTGTGCCAGTAGCACCGGTATCAAAGATTGTGACTCAGAAACAGACTTGCCCACTACTTTGACTGGGGATCAAACACATATACTTGAAAAGGTAGAAGAGAACATATCCGTGGGTTGCTTGGGGCAAGAACTTGCCCTTCACAGACAAACCAACCAACTAGCCTGTGCTCCTAGTTCATACCCTGTAATTAACATGTTTAGCACTATTGAGAGATCCGTTGTCGAGCAAGCCCGTTCTAATGACCTGAAGGAAATAGAGATTGGTCTTGCAATGAAAAAATTGAAGTTGGAAGAGGACTTGTTGAATCTCACCTCAGAATCAAATTATCTGGGGAGATCAAAATTAGTAATGGGCATGTCAAAGGCATCCTTTGAAGTTGACAAGTTCAAGACTCAATTAGAAGACACAAGGCATGCTGAGCTGCATAGAAAGTGCACGGACTGTCTTGTTGCTGGTTTGATCATCATGTCTGCCTCGCTATCATACAGTGCATATGTTTATTCATACAAAAGGATCAAAGAAGCTACTGAATCCTGCTCTCTTTTGGACAAGGCAAGGACCATGTCTTCTTGCTAATGTCATTTGATTTAGTTTCGTGAGATGCTGTAACCATCATTTTTGTTGGTATGGTGGTCTGGCTACATGCTCTTCTTCTAGTACTAGGTACTAGCGAAGGTGCTTCCCCAAACAACAACAGGGACTACAGAGGCTATTAAAAGAGGAGTTTTAAATAAAACTATAAAATCAGGAGCATATTAGCTCGGGCCTTGAGGTAGATGGTAAAGGTAAGGACTTGGGAGTTGCTTGGGCAGGCTTTATAGTCAAATCATTCCATAATGTTTGAAACTTGATGAGCAGAATGGAAATTGTGACCAAATTCCCTTTTTCAAACTTAAACATGATTTAGCAATCTCGATTTAAAACAGAGCCCTAACCATGAGCAGAATGGAGAATTGTTTTATCTGTCTTATGTTTTGAACAATTTCTATTCCATTCCTTTAGTAACAGATGAGATGATTTTTTATTTTCTTTGCTATATATTCTTCTGCCTTAGTTACAATCATACCAGATGTCTGGGAAATATTTATATGTTTCTGGTTATCTGTTTCAGGAGTCCAAATTCGGGTGGTCCGTCAAGCCTTTTTCATCCTTTAATTCCTGGCTACAGGTACTCATGTGTCAAGTTCAAGTTGTGAGCCAAATGGCATTTGGCATCCTAATTATCCTTGCAGTTGCTTTTTTGCTTGTTCAACGCTCCTCATCTCAACACCGGACAATGCCAATAACTTTCATTCTGCTGCTGTTGGGAGCTGTCTGTGGTTTTACTGGCAAACTTTGTGTTGATACACTGGGAGGGAGTGGATCGCTCTGGCTTCTGTATTGGGAAGCTTTATGCGCGCTGCAGTTCTTCTCAAATGTATGTCCATCGACTTTGTTTTGTCTGCTTCATGGGCCCGTCACCGTCACGGCCATCGCCCGAGGGACAAAACCTAGCACAATATGTCCATATTGGCTCCGGCGATCACTTTTCTACGCTACTTCCCTCCTGCTTCTACCATTGTGCTGTGGTCTCTTGCCATTTGCTGGCCCTGGTGAATGGGCAGATCATTTTTTCTCTGGTAAAACGGATGATTGAACCAAGAGTTAGAAGCCAAGGAAAGCTCCCCTACATATTCGCAACTGATCAAGCTTCCGTCTTTCTGTATGTAATTTACCTGCACTGTATGCCAAGCTGCCCAAGAGTTATGTTTGTGCTGAAAATAAATAAGGTGGGCTGCTGTGTGAACTGACATGTTACTTTATCCACCAATGTACCTCAAACAACCTGGAAAATTTAGAACTGATTACGAAAATAAGAGCTACAAGGGCATCCAGTCATTTATTATAAATTCGGTCATTTATTGTAATATTGAGATGCTATAACTCGTTGTTTTGGGACTAGAACTTCTGGTCATAAAAAGTAATATGTGGATGAAATGGACGGGAAACTTTGAGAAATCCAAGCGACAAGTGGATTTCACTGCCGGCCGATACCTAGAAAATGTGAATAACCTCAACAATGTATCTTACAAATGCCTGCTAAAGTAAAAATGTGCGCCTGACTGACTCTCAAAAAGTTTTGAAACTGCAAAGCTTGTATCTCCTGAGACACCTAGAATGATAAAGTAAAACTGTGGCACCAGAGGCATGCCTCCTCCCAGCTTCATGGTAAGCAAAACCTTTAAATTTGAATCTTTGCAGCCAAAGCAGGCTTCATCCCTGTCCTAGATGTATCCCCTCACAGAACCTCATGAGCCTTCCCATAGTACCTGTTTATAAATGATGCCTGCAAGGGAAAATCAGCAAACATCACTAGGAATTCAGAAATTCACTTCATGGAAAAAGGAAAGTGCAAGGTCTGAATATTCTACTAATACTTCATGGTCTACCCTCTTTGACCAGGGAAAATCTACTAATACTTGGAAATCGAGTGAATTAAGGAAACAAATCTAGATGTTCCCTTGAGAAGGTAATCATAAAGGTTGCAAACTGTCTGAACCACAATCAGATTTTTTTTTCTTTTCTCTCAGTAATTCAAAGCATAATACCAAGGAGTCAAGGCAGGGCATCATTTGCTGTACACTGGAAGTACATAAAGGAGGTCAAAACTGCCAAGCTCTCTCCAGGTGACATTTCAATGATAAAAAGTCAGAGGTTGAATATTCAACAGGCTGTCCCAGGGTAAAATGTCTCTACTGCAATTAGATTTCCTATTCTTAAGAAAAATTAATAGTAACTATAAACAAACTCTATTAATCAAAAGCTGCTTTCACAAAATGATATCCTTGTGGTTATTGTAACACTCTACCTTCACTTTTGATATGTCAGGTGTATCAGGCGTTTGCACAGGATAGAACTTGTAGAACCTCAGATTTTCTATCGCTCTTCTAGTTTCCTCACTCATTTCTTCCAGGGCCTTTCTCCTGGCTTCCCTAGCCTGCACCAAAGGAAACTTGTTACAAAGCAGCTAAAGACCTCCCACTTGCACTTGCAAACCAAACAGAACCAAACAAGTTACCTCTCTATTAGCTTTCTTCGCTTCTCGAACTTTCTCCTTGACAAATTCCTAAGAAAACAAAGATACAAGGTTCAATTATTAACAAAAATAGGATGAAACAATGAAATGTTTGAATATATTTCATAAAATTCACCTTAAAGGCATCCTTTTGATCTTCAGATAATTCCTCCTCCTGGATCAGCTTATCAATGAACTCCTGCAGGTTAATAGATAGATCTTAATACAAACTAGTTGTTCTTTCTTTACACGGGTAGGGAGGTGGTTCAGGGAAGAATTTTGTCAGAGTTGAGAAATGATAGGACAAATATATTCCCCAAGAACTCCTGGCAGCAAATATCAAGGCAAGGTTTGTACTTATCAGGTGAGGAGAGTTCAGGAATATGTTACTAGGCATACACCATTTCCACATAATTCCTTCAAACATGCAGGAGACAATCCAATTCTACATACTGAAATGGTAGATTTACAAGATGACTACCATAGCCATACGTTCAAACCAATTCTTCCATAAGGCCAAATGTCATAGTGGTTATCAAGCATTCAAAAGAATGAAGGAATGAATAAAGCAACTTCATGAAAAACCATCCAAGTTAAACCAAGACAAGTATCAGAAATAAAAATCATACCTGAAGTTCATCTAATTCCCAATCAAATTCACAGAAAATCTGCAATTACCAATGCTAAAAGGTCAATTTGCAGAATCGTATATCAGTGCTACACTTATCATAGCAACTAAACTAAGCACGACAGTTTGCTTAACTGACATTATAAACTATAATTAATGAATCTCAACTCAAGCTATCTGCGACATCCAAAGGTTTTGGTTTCCATCAATTCACTTCTTTTACATGCTATTCACTTACTGGCTTTGGTTCTGATGGGAAAATTATTTGAACCTCAGTGCTCTGCTCAAGCTCATCTTCTTGAAGAGGGTTGTAGAAATCTGTCAAAAAAGGAAGCATTTCACAGGAATAGAACAGTCCCCCATACATTGGCAATAAGAGATGACAGAACGCTAAAAGCTGATACAGGAGCTGTACTATCCTATGCTCTGATTAGTCAAACAAGCAACCAAACATGGTTCAGCAAAATTTAAATGTTGTGGTCCACAAACTTTTGGTGCTCGTCAGAACTTAAAGGGCACTTTTTTCCATTCTTTTCACAACACTATTTTAGTACAATGAAGTTCGTGTGAAATACAGCAATCTAAACATCACAAAATTTCCTCAAAACTCACAAGGTAAGCAGTACTCATATTTCTTGATCCGATCAATCTTCAAATGTTTCAAAGCAGCCCTGCAAGCAATCCATATGCATAAGCAACAGGAATAGGAATAGGCACATGCAAAGATACACACACATCATAGTATCTGAAAATTTCAATGAAACACTACAAACCTCAATAGTGCTCAGAAAAATCATATGCTCGTGTGTATTCAACATCAGATGATTAACGAATCAGAGAAAAAAAGAGATTTACTAAAGTGAAAATGTTAAAAATAGAATCTGCTGAAGGAAGATCTAATTGTAAGTTTTCATGTCTATTGCAATAACATGCTCGCTGTAAATTTTCTAACAGATCTAGAACATAACAGCGTTGAACCTTCCTCTTGCTTCTATTTTGTTCAAATTCAATCCCTGATGTGTCATTATGTGTCATTATTTTGTTCAATAGATATTGAACAGAATGCCATCCAAATGCCATATTAGAAGGTGCATATAACCAAGGAAAAATGAGAAATTAGAAACCAGAATATAGCAAAAGGATAAGTTATTTCTGTTAAATGAATAATATGATAATAGTTCTCAAAAGCAGAAACATAGAACTGGATTATCCAACAAAAAAAAAAGCACCAAATCAGTTGTCCACAAATGCCCGTAAGAAATTTGAATACAATGTAGGATTGTATTATATATTTAGTGAAAATGGGAAGCAATAAAGAAATTGAAGAGCAGTCTGTCCTGGCAACTAAGAATCTGCATACAAAAACCAATGGATAACTAAGAATCTACATACAAAAACCAACTTCCTATCAGAACAGTGCTCCATACATATAGCTCAAGGAACTTTAAAATGCAGATAAAAATATAAATAAATAAATAGTCATGAAGATTGAGGGGGGGGGGGGTTAAGTAATAACCATAGAGAAAGATACAACCTCATACAAAATACTAGATATTATATGATATCTATAAATATAAATAAATAAATAGACAGGAAGATTGAGAGGGGGGGAGGTACCTTCTCTGAGTGCAGCTCAAAATAAAAATCTGATGTCTCAGTCTATCGACTCGGCTTTCTCTGGAGAAGGATTTAAGGTACAAAGAGACATTGAACAAAAAATGCAACTTAAGAGATTATTTGAGAAGAGAGAGACTCCATGAAATCAATTAGAAATCTACTTTGGAATACCTGTCTTCCAAAGGTATATAAGGAACCCAGTCCATTTTCATTTGCTTCATGGGAATTATTTCTTCAACCTCCCTCTGAACTGACTTAATTCCAATCTTATTAGAAGGAGGGAAAGGAGATACAACCTGTAAAATAAAATGTTTAACAAAGAGAAATGCAGCAAAAAGAAATGACATACTTCCACTAATTCAACGGATTTTTTTTCAGGAAAAAATAAAAAGACTAGAGGCACTTGTCTTCACAACAACACCAATCAGCAACTGTAATTCTGAAATTAGAACAGATGAAGAAACATGTGATGAGGCAACTCTTAGGAAGAAAAAAAGTGGTGTTGGAAAAGTAACAATACTAGACACAAATGCTCAAGTTCTTCATCTCTAGCCTTGAGAAACACACAAAGTGGATGTCTTCGTAATAAAACATAGGCCTTTTTAAGTTCATTTTATATGAGGTTCGACTACGCGTAAAGGTGGGGACAATTGCAGAACCAGCATTCTCACTTCCCAACTTTGAAAAGAGAGTTCTATGATCCTGCTATTGCCATAAAGGAAATATGAGAAATATAGTGTATGGGTTCTATGACCTTTCACTCCCACAATGTGCTTTAATGCAAGGAAGCACTTCTCAGACATCTATATCTAGGGTTTTTGAAACCTAAGATCCTTATCATACAAGGTTTAAGTAAGAGTAAAGGTGGGGATAATGTAAATGCCATAACCAGACGCAAAGTTAAACCTTGTACAAAATGAAGTATGTTGCTTTTATCATGAATAAAAAACAAATTAAAAATATACGATGATAAGAAGTTTATAAAGTCCACTCCTCGAAAAATTTCACAGATGAACACAAGTACATTAGATTACATGCAAAAGCAACTGTTTCAGTAAACTTACCGCCACCACTGCAGGTATGTAGATTAATATGTTTTCATCCTTGAAAGGGACCAGTTGAGCTGAAGAACACAAGAAACAAAGTAAGATTCACATGACAAATGAAAAGGACAGGACACGGGAAAACCAAGCAAAAACAATGCAATGTCCACCCATTTAGAGAAGCCTGTTTAGACTTTTAGAAAAAATTTAGTGTTTCAAGTTAACAAGAAACTCACGCTCTGTACAGCCGAAAAGGTAAACTGTCTTCCCATGTAGAACACCTCCTTCTTCAAATGCATTCTGACCAGTAAGAGTTGTAATTTCAGTTTACATACATACTAAGAATTATCTGCACCGCTACTCTACCAAAAAAATAACAAAAAAGAAAGGCATGGGTTATTTGATGACATCCACCTCTAGATTAGAGAAATTCCAGTTAAATCCGTAAACCTTGTCCAGTTGATCCCACTGTAAACCAAAAAAAAAAAAGAACCATAAGCAACATAATTAATTCAACCAACAAAGCAAAGAACAGAATAAAAAAACAAAACCTAACCTCTGTACCGACGGGGAATATTTGCTTCCATAAATCTTCCTGCATAAGAAAACAATTTCAAAATGCTTACTTTTGAGTTCCAACATAAAAACAACAGCGCACTCTCACAAATTCAACCAAACAAATTGCAAAATAGCGTTTCTATAAAAACATTACACAGTTTAAGAATTTTAACCTAACTGAGCCAGAATTCAAAAAAAAAAAAACTGAACTAACAAACTGCGTCTATTGACCTTAAACTTAACACTAAACTTTTCCAGTCTTTTAATTAATTAATTACCAATGTAATTAACCTCAGAAAAAATCCGATTTTATTATTTTTTAAAAAAACCTGTTAAGAAACAGAACAAGTTACCCATGAATTCTTCAACAAAAAAATAATTAATTAATTAATTGAAACAAAATAGTGCGAGTGAGTGAAAGATTAGAGCACCAAGTTGCGCTGGTCCTCGAAGTATTCAGGTTCGGGTTCGGGTTTGGATGCCTTGACCCGCTTAGCTCTAGTAGGTGGCTTGGTCGATTCGGTGGTTTTGTGGTTGTCAGGAGCAGGAGCAGCTTCTTCTTCTTTCTGGCTTCTCTTTCTCTTGGCTCCTTTCCTCATTACTGATGGATTGATTTTCTAGAGAGAGAAAAATCAAGTTTTTTAATTTATCGGATCGAAATCGATGGATCCGGATTCAAATTTTAGAGAGAGAAAGAAACAGAGGGTATCTTGGTATGGTTTTTTCAAAAGCGTTGAATTGACGCGGGGAGACAGATAGGGTTTTCTTTCAATTTTTGGGTTTTAACAAATCACTATTTTAAAGGATGGCGTACGGACAACGCCGGGCAGATGCGGTGAAAAAAATGGGAAAACAGGTGGCTTAAGTTTGAGTAGCATATCACCGGCTGTATTACCCGCCCAGCTGCAAGGCACTTATGAAATATATTTTTATTTAATTATATTATAATAATAATAATAATAGATATTCCTTTTTCTATTCATTTGTTAGCATCATTGTTTATTGAATAAAAAGTAAATGTAATCAGAAAAAACAATATTCACAAAAAATTCTAATAATCTGAATTAAAAAGAAATAAATGTATATTAATTTTAAACAGTAGGAGC
>Ga0325414_1000214_pt1 | contig 41182 bp, 26 predicted proteins | sample PopdelMetagenome_8_FD_206183 | JGI IMG/M metagenome (GOLD analysis project Ga0325414, IMG submission 206183) | Populus deltoides microbial communities from Bellville, Georgia, United States - Leaf-PdKOR-R3 | ecosystem: Host-associated > Plants > Phyllosphere > Phylloplane/Leaf | place: USA... | reverse complement strand
TCTATCGACTTCAAATTAGAGAGGTGGACAAACAAGTATCAAGCAATGTTGGAGGTGTTATTTCTAGAATACGCGAGCAGTAATTTATGTGGTAGGTGATACCCGTCAACAATGTTTAGGTAGTTCAGAGATAATTGTTGGTATCAATTCATTGTGTTTTTTCTTTATTGCATAGAACTTGTATATATACATGTACAACAAATCCTTTTTAAGGATGAAAAACTAAGAATAGAAATAAATCAAAATTTTTCCTAAACTTGTTCTTGATTTATAGTTTTCCTTGTTTGTAATATTTCCCAAATCAAGAATTAATCATTATCAACACTCCCCCTTAAGTTGTTGCAAAGATATCTCGTATGCCCAACTTGTTGAGAGAGCAATGAAACACTTTACTTGATACTGTTTTAGTAAGTATATCTGTTAATTGATCCTCGGATTTGATAAAAGGAAAAATCACAATCTTCTCTTCGAGTTTCTGCTTGATGAAATGTCTATCTGCTTCCACATATTTAGTTCAATCATGTTGAACTGGATTATTGGCTATGGTAATTGCGGCTTTGTTGTCACGGTACATCTTGATCTCAGTCTCCATAGGATATCCTAACTCTTTAAGTAGCCTCTTTATCCATAGTATTTCACATAATCCTTTGGTCATCCCTCTGAATTCTGCTTTAGCACTAGATAGAGCAATAACATTTTGCTTCTTACTTTTATAAGTCACTAAGTTTCCTCCAACAAAGATAAAGTATCCTGAAGTAGCTTTCTGTCAGTCAGATTTCCTACCCAATCTACATCAGTATAACCAGTGATGTTAAGGTGATCATTCTTTAAGAAAAGAATTCCTCTTCCTGGAGAGGGTTTTAAGTATCTAAGTACTCGCAATGCTACCTCCATATGTTATTCACTTAGGTTGTGCATGAATTGACTAACTAGACTGACTACATATGCGATATTAGAACATATATGTCAAAGGTAGATGAGTCTTCCCATAAATTTCTGATGTCGTTCTCTATTTGTAGGAACCTAATTTGGATATTTCGCTAAACAATGATTTTGTACGATTGATGTATCCACAGGTTTGCAATCCAGCATACCTGTCTTGGCTAATAGGTACAATACATACTTTTTTTGTGGGAGGAATATGCCCAGTTTTGATCTGTATACTTCGATGCCTAAAAAATACTTCAACTCACCAAGATCCTTCATTTCAAATTCACTTGCTAGATACCTTTGTAATTATGAAATTCCTTCTTCATCATTTCCTGTGACTATCATATCATCAACATAAATAATCAAGGCTACTGTTTTTCCCAATTTCTTTTCAGAAATAGTGTATGGTTCGAGTTGCTTTGGCTAAATCCATGCTTTTGCATTACTAGACTAAATCTTCCAAATCATGCTCTAGGAGACCGTTTTAGTCCATAAAATGATTTTGTAAGCCTGCAAACCACATTTTCTTTTCTTCCAGTAAAACTAGGAGGAACATCCATATACACTTCCTCCTCTAGATCTCCATAAACAAATGCATTCTTTACATCAAATTGATGTAAAGGCCAGTCTAGGTTTGCTGCAAGTGATATGAGTATTTGAATTGTGTTCAGTTTGGCTACTGGTGAGAACGTTTCCTAATATTCTATGCCATATGTTTGTGTATATCCTTTAGTTACCAATCTCACTTTGTATCTTTCTATTGTCCCATCTGCTTTATATTTTACACTAAACACCCATTTCCATCCAACTGTTTTATTTCCATTTGACAATGTAGTTAGTTCCCAAGTATTATTATTTTGGAGAGCTTTCATTTCATCATAAACAACTATCTTTCAATGTTCATCTAACATAGCTTCTTCAATGTTTCGTGTGACCTGTTCTGAAGATACTTTTCCCATGAAGACCTTTGTTGTATCTGACATGTTATGGGTTGAGATAAAATTTACAATGGAGTATTTGGACTTTCTTCCTTCTGTTTCCGGTGAGTACCGGTTTGAGAGTACTCCCCGATTATGCTTGTGAGGTAAACTCTATGTCATAGAATCAGGTAATATAGAAGAGTCAGGAGATCTTACCTCAGTTGTAGTGTTGGGATTGTCCTTACGATTCTGATTTTGGTCATGTTGTATATTAGAGAGGGGGTTATTTGATGTGACTTGAGTATGTAAGTCGGCGTGGTTAATCAAGTCATAAATTTCCGATTCTGTTTCAGTATGGTCAGGATGAACCTAATCCCATATCTGTTGTTCATGTCTATTCTCCCCCTGAAGAACAGACAGGGATGGTTCATTGAAGAAATATTCAGTCTCAAGAAAGGTTACATCCATAGTAACATAGAGTTTTCGTGTAAGGGGATCATAACACCGATATCCTTCCATATGAGAATCATAGCCAAGAAGGACACAACGAACATCACATGGATCTAACTTGGATCGTTGGTGCTTCAGAACATGTACAAATACAACGCAACCAAATATCTTTGGAGGTATATGAAGTGTTGAATATAGTTTAACATATCGTTCCAAAGTTTGAAGTGGTGTGTGAAAATTAAGTACTCGAGATGACATGCGGTTGAGAAGATAAATAGATGTACCTATGACATCATGCTAGTATTGTTGGGGCAAATGGGCCGCTCTCATAATGGTTCGTACTGTCTTTAGTATGTGTCTATTTTTCCATTCGACAATTCCATTCTACTAAGGAGTATGCGGACAAGCAGTCTCATGTATGATGCCCTTGCTATCATAAAATTGTCTAAACTCTTGGCTAATATATTTGCATTCATTATCAGATCAAAGAGTTTTAATGTCCATAGAGAACTGAGTTTGTATAAGGGTGATAAATTTCTGAAAAATTGGTAGGACATCTTTTTTATGTTTCAACATATAAACCCAAGAGACCTTTGTACAATCCTTAATAAAGGTGACAAACCATCTAAAGCTAGCAGTAGTCATAATAGGTGCAGGGCCCATAAGTTAGAGTGAATAATCTCAAATGGTGCATTGCATTTATTATAACTGATAGGGTAATTTGTTCAATGGCTTTAACCTAGGATACAATTCTTGCATTTGAAACTAGAGAGTAGTACTTTTTCAAATAAAGTAGGGAATAAATGTTGTAGATAACTGAATGATGAGTGTCCTAACCAGTAATGTCATAACCAAATATCTTGTCCTTGCCGCTATGATGATTGGGCAGAATGAACTTTTCCAAGGTCCAAACCATCCACATAATATAACCCTCCCCTCTTAGTACCACGACCAAAAATCTTCTTCATGAGAACATCTTGAAACAAACAAAATGAGGAGTACATTGGTACGCAATAATTTAAATCTTCTGTTACTTGCCTTACTGATAGTAATTTAGTGGAGAGTGAATGAACAAAAAGAGTATTAGGGAGAGTGAATGTGGTTGATAATTCCACTATTCCTCCCCTTGTTATCGGATACAAATCACCGTTAGCATTTGATATGGCCTTCCGTTAAGGAACTGACTTTGTTTTAAAGTCATTATGATCATAGGTCATGTGATCTATCGTCCCTGAGTCACTAATTAATCCAATTATTTATATGTTCACCGTTGGATACTAATTTCTGGAACCAATAATACCTGGGTCTTGAGTTGAAGACTGAGGTTGACTGTTGAGTGACACAAGTGTATTTGGATCTGTATTAGTAACAAATGTTGCATGGCCATTCTGTTCATCCTATTTTCCCTTCAATTCATACCACCACTCTAGATACCCATATAGCTGAAAACACATGTCTTTGGTGCGTTTATTTTCATCATAATGAGTGCACCCGCCCTCCTAGGCTTTTGGCTTAGAAAAAATGTATTTGTTGTAATTCAGCCCATGTGGTCCAAGCCTGGGCCGAAGGGTCTATTTATTGAAAGATGATAAAAGAAAAAATGGATTGGATAAGTTGCCACCAAGTCCAACCTGACTGTTCAAGCTTGTGAGGGTGAGGCCATTGAAATCATTCCAGCCCTCATTAGTCGTCCTGTCATTCATACCGTTCTTGAGACCTTTGTCATTCTGTCATCCTAGGTTTACCATGCATTCCCTTCTCATCTCACCTCAATTTCTGTCTCTGCCTCTTGTTATTAAACCGAAACTATCTCCCTTTTCCTTCTCCATCATCACGATTCATTTGGTGTTCTCTCTTCTTACTTGAGCGAAGGCTTGCTCGATCGATGGCAAAGGGATTTGTTGAAGAATATATCGGCAGGTCTGATCAACTTGATCATCCAAACCATCCAAGAAGGTATAAATTTGATCTTCTTGAATTAATTTATTGTATTTCTGTATGTCCTCATTGCATGTCATGAGATTAGGCGTTTGTAGTCAATCTCTCACTAGACAGATTGTAAGCCAGTGTAGTAGTCTTCTAGAGAACCCCTCCCTTGTGTGGCTCAGCTGAATTTTTGTTTAAGGTCATATACCTGGACATTATCTCCTCCATCAAAGTAAGTTGTGGCAATGACGTCCCAAACACCTTTAGGTGTAGGAAACTTGATAAAATTCCCAATTAAATCTGGGGTTAGGGAATTGATAATCCAACATTTAACAATTGCATTTTCTGTTCTCCATTTACCGTATGTTGGGTCGGAAAGTTTGGCTGTCTGATTTTACCGGTGATTAATCCAAGTATGTCTCTGCCAAAGATGAACATCTCCATGATCTGTGACCATAGTTCATAATTCTGGCCATTAAGTTTGATTCTAGGGACGGTAATTGGCAGGTCAGGGTTTTGGGTAGAGTTGGTTTGAGTGTCGGTTCTGGAATTTGTGGTTGTAATCCGAGTATGGTTTGGTGGGTTCAGTTCTGCCATTGTTTAGGTTGTTTGTGAATTGAAAAAGGCTTGGATTCAAATTGTTTGCTTTGATACCATGTCAACAGTGTTTGGGTAGTTCAGAGATAATTGTTTGTATCAATTCACTATGTTTTTTCTTTATTGAATAGCATTTATATATATATATATATATATATATACATGTACAATAAATACTTTTTAAAGATGAAAAACTAAGAATAGAAATATATCAAAATCTTTTCTAAGCTTGTTCTTGATTTCTAGTTTTCCTGATTTATAATATTTTCCTAACCAATAATTAATCCTTATCAACAATACTGAGATAATTGGAGTAGCCAAAGAAGAATTTCATTCAATTTTGGAGGAAGAATTGGAAGGTGCAATTGTCCTCATTGTTTGAGTCATGCTATCAAATTAGGAGGTGGCTAACTTTGTTCAAACAAGTTTTAGAACAGGCATAATCTTTGGCACACAAATGCTGGAGTGATAAGTGTTATAATCTTAGGAGAATGAAGCCAAAAACACATCCTTTCATTCCATGCAAACATTATGCATTCTGCCAAAAATATAGTTCTTGCGCCCTTTGTTATTGTTCTAGAAACATGCCAAAGAAATACACCATTGCAGCCCATGCAGCAATTGTACTTTCAACCATAAAAGGACGTCCTTTTTAGGCCTTATTTCTTGCTGCCAACCTCATAAATTTTACCACACAAAAAATATAGTCCTTGCACCTTGTTTACAGTTGTAGATTGAAGCCAAAAACACATTTTTTTCCCCTTGTAGCTGTTGTAAAACAACCAGAAGAGAATGCCTTTTCAAACCTTGAATCTTGTTGTACACATATGACAAAAAAAAACCCAGCTAGCATATTGTAAAGAATTAAGGTCATTGATGATGTCCCAAAAAATCCAAGTAGTATAGAAATAAACTTTATGTATTAGTTAATCATTTAGTCCTAACAATCTGCTCTACTGTCCTAAACCAATATAAATGGGTGTAGCTTGATGTGGAAAGCCAAGTACTTGCAAAACATCCCCTTTGGTAGGTTAAAGGGACTCTTAAATGTTTAAGTATATTTATAGTGAGAGAGAGATGCTCTAAAAATATGTATACGGTCAAGAATAGAGAGATTCAAAATCCTTTACTTAGGTGGTTCAAGGGGTAGTTATACCCTTAAACCTTTTCTTTCTGCTGAGGGGGAGGGTTTGGATGGTAAGTTCTGTTTTAATGAGTCGTGAGTTATGTTCTACCCAATCTACCCAAGTAACTACAGCCACACACCTATATTCCACTAAAATATAATTTTAGAAACGTATGGCTCGTAAGGCCCATTTCCCCCATACAAAGGGTGCAAGGGTTAGGAAAAACCCTGGGTTTTAAGTCCCAACTTGAAAATCAGGTTTGAGGCTTGGTAGTGTGTCAAACCCGTGTGTTGGGGCTTGTAGCACGCTAGGTCCACATGTTGGGGCTTAATAGCGTACCGGCTCAAAATTAGGACTATTGCATGCTTGTCAGTGAGCTCAGGCCAAGCATGCACCTACCACTAGGCTCGGGCTTAATAAAGAGCTAGACCTAACATGTGCGGGTTTGGCAAAATGCCTGACCTATATAGAATGTGTCAGGCGTAGGCGCTAGCTTTTAGGGCTCAACTAAGTTGATTCACGCCAACCCAGTTTGCCCATGGGATCGGGGGCTTCAGGTTTGCAAGTTTATTGTGAGAGTAAAAGGGGAGTTGGTTGAAGAGAAAAAATAAAACGAAAGAGCTTTTTAAGTCTATCAAGAGAATCTGTAAAAAGAAAAGGAAAAAAAAAGAAAACAACAATAAACATTCATTTTTGCAGCAACAACATCATTACCAAGCTCTAGATGGTGTGAAAAAAAGGCTTATTTCTATGCAACCATGTTTTTTTTAGAGTAGAGATTTAGAGAATAGTAACTTTGAGCCTTATTTAAAGGTCTTCTCGACCATAGATGGGTATAATATTTGAACCTTGTAACAAAAATTCCTTTAAAATCTCTGTGAAAATTTTCAATCTAATCCAATGATTGATTCCAAAGTTGTACCTATTAACATAAGACTACATGTTTTGGAAAATTACTTTGTATTAGTCTCTCTTGGTTGGAGAAAATCCATCATCAAGTTTAAATTACACTTGCCTCGATCTCTTGAATGTCCAATCAAAAGTTGCCAATGTTTTACATGTTGAACCTTTCCATTAATGGAACTAATCTTAAAGTTACAATGAATACTATGTTGAGCAACTCTTGCATCATTCTTCTCAAACTCTAGCTCATCTAGAGACTTAGAACTATAAGGACTAAACAATATCTCCCCTATATCTTTTTTATCATCACTAACAAGGCTTATTTTAGTTTCTGCTGGGAGGTAGTACTATTGCAGAGGGTAAGGGTGGTGTGTGTTTTGTCTTGTTTGGCAGAGAAAATAGGTGCTAAATGGTCTTGCAAAAAGGTACAAAAATAGTTGCCCATTGTTCTTTCTTACATGAGGTTGAAGACAATTCACAATGCACAATGCCTTCCTAAAATGACACTCTTTCCTCCTTTATTTATTAATTAATTACTAAAATAACATCATTTTATATAAAAACATGTCTTTTATTTAAATGAAGTGGCGTTGTTTTGGCATTTTAGATTCAAATTAGGTTTAAAAACTCCTATCTCAATTTCAGTCAATTTTCAAGTTATCCAATTAGGTCTTTAATTAAATTTTGATTTTAAGGATCAATTCAATTTTACTCTTGCCATGTTTTTAAAAAATCCCCTGATTTCAGCACCTTTTTCATTTTAGTTCTTGGTTTTGAATTTATGCAAATTGATTATCAATTGACCATTCAACTTTCAAATTTCTTCAATTTCACCCTTGTTTTCAACTAAATTTGGATCCTGAATTCATGCACCTTTTGCATAAAGGTTCTTAGTCTTTAATTTCTCCAATCTAACCCTTGATTGACCACCAAATTTTGATTTTCTTGCAATTGTGTCCCTAATTTCAACCAATTAAACTTAAAAACAAAAAATATAGTCCTTTAAAATTCCAATCTTTTTAATCAAGTCCAAATTAGGCTTTCAAACTTAATTTTCAACAATTATATCCTTACACTTAATTAAACATTTTAATTTGACTCAAATTAATTCTTGAACTTAATTTTTTTGCAAATTTATTCGATAATCATTTAATTTGACCTTGTATCTGCATTGTCTTTCGAAATTGGGTATAATTGGGTTCTCAATTCTGTCCAAAACTCCAAGTTGGTTCCTCTATATATTTGAAACTTTTCTCAGCATGTTCTTTCCAATTTGCCAGTCTTTTTTCATTTTCATCATTTTTATTATTATTTTTTGTTGCTTTTCATTTTAAAAGAAAAATGGTAATTTTAGGATAAACCTAAAATTGTGTTATGACAATCATGGATTCACTTTTCTAGTGTCATTGTAAACACCAAAAAAAATTAGTATTAGGTCGACCTATGCTAGGAAGAAATTTGAGGTAGTAGATTGGCCTACTCTAAGGGAAATGGAAAACCCAACAAAAATTTAAATAAAAAGCCGGCCTATTCTAAACAAAATCTAGGGGAACAAATCGGCATACTCTAGAGAGGACTTGAGAGGGGGGGAACTAGTTCTGGGATTACCTAAAGAGGAACAAGGACAAAGAGGAACAAACCCAAACACCCCAGCACATTTATAGGGGATATAAATGCAAGGGGGAGAAAAAGTGGTGATCCTTCCTTTCCCCTAGAAACAACAACAACCATTATTGCAGCTGACCCTTCTTTGCAAGGAGAACCTGAACCAGACCCACTTGCATGCAAGCCTACTTGAGTGTAGAGTGAGGAGAGAGTTAGGAAATAAAAAAGGAAATTGAAGCCATAAAAGAATAAGCAGAATAGTAGGCCGACTGGTACAACAGGAGAGGAAAGAAGGAAAAACAAAAAGAAGAACAAACCACCAAAACCTTCACAAAGGTTGTTAAAAACATGAGGAAAGACTAATATCATCTCCTTAGCTGAGTGTTACCTCATGGTTTGGGCAAAAAAGAGGGGGGAAGAGCTCGAAAATGGAAGGGAATAGTGTTCTTGCACCTAAACTCAAGTAACTGTGACAAAGTAGACCGAATTTAGTAGAACAAAGGATGAATGAACACATACACATACCCTTTACTCAAGAAACATGAATGATTTTGAATGCATGAACCTAGGGAAGGACCGAACATAGTGAAGGCTGGATAGAATACAAATTAATATGATGAAATGCATTGATGATTTCTGGGTCAATAACGACTCAGTCTTTGTTAATGATTTCTGAGTTAACGACAAATTAAGTACGCTGACAATTTCATTAATCAGCCGTAAGAATGGGTTATGTTGACGACTCTGTGTTACCAGCAAACTAGTCTTCGTTGATGATTCTACATCTCTAGCAAACTGGTTTTCGCTGCCAAATCCTATGTCACTAGCGAACTGGTTTTCGCTGTTGAATCTTGTATCACAAGTGAATCTGTTTCGTTGTCGAATTCTAGGTCACCAGCGAATCAGTTTTTGCTGTCGAACCCTATGTCATTAAAGAATCAGTTTTCACTGCTGAATTCTAGGTCATCAGCGAATCAAGTTCTGCTATCGATTTTTATGATAGACATTCAGGTCAGAAATAACTTAAATGCTTGTAATGATTTCATTGTATCATTGTGTAATATTTGGAACACTTGAATATGAACATATGTATTCTTGGAATATGTATGGTTACAAGTTTTGTGATCACAAAATGCATATGTGCTAATTTGCTAGCATTGATGTGTTAGGTGGTGCAACTAGGATCAGACCTGCGACCGGACAAGGACATTCCACAGGAGGAACAACTAGGTGGCTTCCACCCCTTCTAGCATAATGTTGATTCCCCGGAGTGAATTTATTACAAAGGGTCTTTTATGTGTTATAGCTATATTAAACTGTTATGTAATGTTTGTACGAATATCATGAAGGATCTACAATTATGATATAATGAATGTTAAATTGTTACAAAATATTTGTACGAGTACTATGAAAGATTTTTATTGTGTTATAATGAATACTAAACTGTTATGGAATGTTTGTATGAGTATTACAAGGGGACTATCATTGTGTTATAATGAATGTTAAACTACTATGGAATGGTTTTATGAGTATTATGAAAGGTCTATCATTGTGTTATAATAAATGCTAATTTATTACGGAATGTTCATATGAGTATTACAAAGGATCTACTATTATATTATAAGGAATGTTAAATTGATACGAAACATTTGAACGAATATTATAAATGATCTACTATTGAGGTATAATGAATACTAAACTGTTATAGAATATTGAATGAGTATTATGATTAGATTCGGCTAATGACATCCTAAAGGGATGGCCATAATGAATTGATGATTAGCTTCAGCTAATGGCATCTATGATGGATAACCTGGTTGTGTATGATGGTTAGCTTCGGCTAATAGCATCCTAAATAGATGGACATGTTGCGTTAATGATTAGCTTCGGTTCATGGCATACTAGATGGATGGTCGGGTTATGTTGATGATTAACTTTGGCTAATGACATCCTAGATGGATGGTCGAGTTATGTCGTTGATTAGTTTTGGTTAATGACATTCTTGAAGGATGGCTGGGTTGAATATGACGATTAGTTTTGGCTAATGACATCCTAGATGGATGGTCGAGTTACATTGTTGATTAGTTTTGGTTAATGACATTCTTGAAGGATGGCTGGGTTGAATATGACGATTAGCATTGGCTAATGACATCCTAAATGGATGATTGAGTTGATTATGGTGATTGGCTTCAGCTAATAGTATCTGTAAAAGAATACAGGTTTGATTTTGTAAATAATTTTGGATAATGACATCTGAGACGGATGACCAAGTTTGGATGTTGTGATTAGCTATGGCTAAAAGCATCCAAGGTGGATGACCGAGTTAAAGTGAAATAATTAACCCCGACTGATGTTTAAACTTTGGCCTTACCTATAGAGAGGTTGGGGCGTATGTGAGAATAATAAACTTAACAAAATAATAAGGATTGTACAATACATATAAGAAGTAAAAGAAGGATTGTACCCAGTTTAAGTAGATAATAAAAAGTAACAATAATGTTCTTCTAGTTGTTTATTATCATGTTTAGATTATTTACAATTCTTGTATCAATGTTATTTTTGTAACAAAGACATCACACAATCAAAGTGTGTAGGAAAACCCGTTCCATGGGTTCATATAGTTTGGAAGGTGCTATGTAATAATATGTTTCAGGTGTTAAGTATTTGATAGGAACGAATGTACTAGTTGTATAGTTGTCGATGGGCACTTTTATATGAACTCATAACGATACAATATTAGATTAGGAACGCTAGTTTATGCATATGTTAATGGGATGAAATGTAAACTTACAAATATGTAAATATAATATTATGGGTATATGTAATGAATATTTTTTCATGAAGATGATGATTCTTACTATTATATTTGTATTGTGTAATACTAATGAATGGAATCCATCTATCAATTCCCAGAATATTATTATGAAAAGCATTGAATGTACTAGTTGTGTATTGTCGTTCAACACTTTTATATAAACTCGTGATGATAATGAGGTTAGAACATGAACACGATCTTATAAATATGTCAACATGATGTAACGTGAACTTATAAATATGTAAATATAATATTATCGGTATGTGTATTAAGTAACTATTTTATGAGGATGTTGATTTATGACAACCATATTAGTATTGTGCCATGATAATGAATGAAACCTATTGTTAACCTCGGGATGCTATTGTGAAAACCATTAGGGACCTAAAAACACAAAACAAATTATTACCACCAATTTTGGCTTTAAAAAAGTTAAGCCATTACAATTATAGCATCCATTTACACCAACAAATAAAGTTTATAGTAAACGAGAGCTTGGTCATTATAAAGGCTGAGAACGCCTTATCCCCGATGAAGAATGTGTTAATTCCCTACATTAAAATATATAAGAGCAGATATGGGAACTTAAATTCCTTTAAGATGGTGAACACGATGTGGGTGCTTGAGAATACTATAAGAAGAAAGCCTAAAATCTCAAAAGTGGTAAAAATAGCTACAAGATGTTTCTTAAAACACAGGTTGCCATTTGAGTATAATCCAAAAACAAGAATGCTTAGGAGGATTAATGTGATGAAGATGAAGTGTGTAGACCAAAGACTTGGCCTAGGTTTCAAGCTTAGCAAGAAAGACCACTGAAGGTTTGCTGAGAGGAAAAAAGAAAAAAGACTAGCTTGTATTGAAAACGTTATAGAGATTCTACCAATCCATATGAATTTTCCACAACCAACGTACATGATATGCCTAGAGGAAGAATTTGGGCAAGTTATTTACTGGTGTCTTAATACACAACATGAAAGAGAAGAAGAATAGGGATTGTGATGGAGTCCTTACAACAAGAGAGGACTCTCATGAGATGTTGCCTTAAGTTGACTATAAAAGCATTAAAGGACACCTCACCAACTAAAGAATTTGTGAGAAAATATGCCAATGGTGAAGATTTGAACAACTAGGAGGCTGATATATATTGTCTTTATAAAGTAATTTCCTTTATAAAGTAATTGTATTTGTGTGCTTGTTTGCTTGTTTTTACCTTATCGGTAATCATGACATTGATGTTGACAAAGGGTTTTAATTGTATGGAGCTTATTTCAAAATGTGTTATTAATGAAATCATGCATTTTAAACTCAATTATGTCTTTTGGCATTCATTTTGCCTATATTTACGTTTTAATCAAATTCAATTTACACACTCACTAGAAAAACACCTTTTTTCTTTTAGGAACCCTGAATACTCAATATACACTCAAATTTATTGCACTAAGAGTAATTGACTTAATTTTGATGAAAACTAAAAAGTTTGAGATTCCAATTAATTCAAATAGAGACTTAATTAAAGATGAAAATTGATATTTAAAGTCAATTTGACCGAAAATAAAAGAATTAAATGACTAAAGACCAAAATGGAAGATATGCTGAAATTTGGAGTTCCTATAATTCAATTAAGGGTGTAATTAAAAAAAATAAAATTTAGAATCAATTTGACCAAAAATAAAAGAACTAAAGGTCTATGGACTAAAGTGAAAAGACGCTGGAATTAGAACATTTCTTTCAATCAGGAACTTAATTGAAAAAAATTTTAAAATAAAGAGCCAATTTGGTTAAAATTACATAATTTGAACAACCAAGTATTATAGTGCGTTGCATGTCAAAAAACAAAGAACGAGGAATGAATATGGGCAAAATTAAAAAGAATTCCAAAAATAAAGCACAATTCTATACTAAATCGAATATTCCTAAAAATCAAGGATTGAAATTAAAAGCATGCTGAAATGCTAGGATCAATTTAGTTTTTTTTTTTTTTTTTTTCCAAAATGACTTTGTTTCATTTATTTACAAGGAACCATAATTTTAAATACCAAATGACATGTTGCCCAGGCTAACACTTAAAAGAAAAAACGATCTATCGTCTAGCGTGTTCTTTCCCCATTTTGTCCACCTTGATCTCTTTCAAATCATACTGTTTTTTAGGCCCCGTTTGTTGGCTGAAAAGTAAATTTTTTTGGAAAGTGGTGTTGTTGAAAAGTGAATTCCTGAAAAGTGAATTATTTTCCGATATATGGTAGTGTCATGAAAAATACGTTGGATAACACTTTTCAGTGTTGGTTATATTATGAAAACTGAGTTGGAAAATAGCTTATTAATGTTTTAATTTTTTTTCAAGTTTATTAAAATAATGAGAAACAAACCTTACAAATTAAAAAGTTGAATGAGAATGAAATTGAAAAAAAAATCTAATTTCATAAATTATCTCAAATAAAATAAATAATAATCAAAATAATATAGACCAAATCTAACAAATAAAAAAATTAAAAGATGATGAAATTAAAATAATAATAATTACAATTTCATAAATTATTTTAAATAAAATAAGTAACAATGAAAAGAATGATGACCAAATTTGATAGATAAAAAATTTCAATTAAAAAAATAATAAGAGAAAAGCAAATAACATTAATAAAAAAAGAACAAAAATTAATATATAAAAAAATTAAATCAAATTTAAGGGGTGAAATTAAAAAAAAATCAAAAAAAATATATATCAATCAAAAGTTTGATGACCAAATTTAATATAATCAGTAAATAATATGATATTTCTAAATTTTTCACAACTCCTGAAAAGTGTTTTCCATTTAAAATAAAAAAACACTTTCCTGAAAATCAAGTTAAATTTTTTTAGTTAGAAAGTATTTTTTATTGATCAATTTTTTTAATAACAAATAAATACATGAAAATTTAAAACCAACCACTTTTCATATAAATAAACGCCCTTTTATATATATCCCATCCCCTCTGCAATCCCAACAAAAAAACCCAGCCTTTGAAAGCTCTGAATCCCCTGCAATGTCATGACAAAAACCCTGCCCAAACCAGCCCTTTGACAGCTTTGATCCAATACAAGTTTAACTGGGTTTTTTTTGAAAGGTGGAGATCATTGTGATTTGTTTTAAGGGCTGAGATTTGTTTAAAGGGAAAGGGTCTGAAATGTTCTCCAACTCTCTATACATGTAGCCCTTAGATAGATGAAGAACAACAACAAATCGAGAGGAGAAAAAGGTAACGAAGAGCAACAAAGAAACAGAGAGAAAGGGAAAGAAAGATTAGGGTTTTTTTATAGTTATTTTTTTAATAGACTGGATTGGATTTGAGTTTCTCATATATGAGGATATTTTTGTTAGTTTATATAGAAATATCTGCTTGAAAGATGATGGGAAAATAAAATATTGAGCTAATACCCCGATACATTATAGCAAGTTGATTGGCTAATTACATAAAGAATGTGATGATCCAACCAAAACCCAGTTCCAATTCTTCAGGTAATCCACAAAGGTGGCTACAAGTCTGGTTCACAACTTAAAAATTACTACTGAATATCACTTGAATTGTACAAATGGAATTTTATTTATCAAGCCCCGATTATGTTATTCACACCCAATTAATGACAAAATTGTCTGATAGTATATCTTAATCAACCAATCTCAATGAAAAGTGGGAAGCATTTTTGCACCGACCTTGGAGCTCTGGTCTTATTTCCCGCCATGAATTCTTGGCAATCAAACAGATTCTGAACTCCTCACAGGTAGTTTTGTATCCTGCCATTGCTGAAAGGAAATAATGTAAATGGTCCTGTAACATCTGCCACCAAATTAGGAGAATCTATCCTTGTGGACACCACATTCTTGTCTATGATTTGGCTCTACAAATGGGACAGCTTGAAGTTCTTGATGATAGCCAGTGATCAATACAGTCCTTATGAAACATGTGCTTACACCTAGGCAAGACCCTGATGGACTCCCCATGAACATAATCACCCAAGCAAATCGCACAGTCTCCATCAGGAAATACGAATGAAGAAGAAGATTCTGATGATGGTAATTGCGGCAACGCTATGCTTGAGATTGAGGGTGGTGTCTGTTCTCCAAAGACAAAAATCGGTAGGGCTACAAGTTCCTGGTGGGTTTGTGTATTAGGTTCATGGGAACATGAGCTGGATGTTGTAGGACTTTGCTGATTATTGGAAGACAAGTTTCTTGAACTAATAGAACACTTGCATCTGGAAACAAAAAAGAGGAAGACAAGAGCAAATATGACACCATAAGCTATGCCAATACCCACAAATGATCCTCCTTCATCTGCTCTTACCTCCTGTCTTGGCAAATTAGCATTCAACAGATGTCTACTAAAACGGTGAATTTGATCCATTATAATGGTGGAAACCCTAATGGGTTGTTGGTGAATGTGGTATTCTTGTCGATTGTTATTATTTATGGAAGAGCCATGAGCGGTGGGCAACAAACACGGAAGTCGGTGAAGCTTCCATGCAGCTTCCTGGAAAGTTCATATTTAACCAGTCATTAATTATTACGAAATGTATCTGCAAATATTTATATTATATCTAAGCTTAAATATAAGAAGGATGCTGATTACGTTTCTATATATCCATACTTAATATATCATCAAACTACTAAGAAATTTAAATATTCATATTACATCTAATTAAATCCATACTTTCTTGATTACCGTAATGTATATAGCTATTAAAAAAATAAACTTACTCATTAGTGTATGATTGGAAGAGTATTTTTCAGGTTTAAATCAAATTGTCATCTCTAATTATAAATTTAATTGAAGATGTGGCAAATACAAATATACATTTCCTTATAAACCAAATGTACGGTTGATGCTCATCTCTATCTTGATATTGGATTCATTAGAATTTACCAACAATAACAGGCAGAGATGGTGAGGGGTACGTGCTTTCCACTATATTCATACTCTAGGTGTAAAAAATTTAGATATATATTTACAAAAATCTATATGGATATTCATCATCTGCTTACTACTTATTATTTAATATAAAATAAAATAATAACGTGTGTGTATTAAATGAAGAAACACTTGCCCAAATATTGATATTTTATTTATTAACTATCGTGTAATGCAACTATTTATAAAAACCTACTCATTAAGGTCAGATCGGATAAGTTTGTATCGGATTTAAATGAAGTTGTCATCCCTTATACATTCATGTCTATCATGACATTGGAATTCATCAACATTTACCAATAATAATGGGCGGAGATGATTAAGATACACTAAATTTCACCCTATCCATAATCAACACCAGCAAAAAATATAGAATTATTATTTATTATTCAACATCAAATTACAAGGAGAGTTGAAAGTTGAGTTCATGTCTCTATTGATATTGAATTTCATTAATATTTAACAATAATCCTATCTCGAGCCAACAATAACAGGTTGCACTCATTCATGAAATTAAAAGTTTTCACCAGCCGTAGTTTAATCTCCATACTTGATTTTAATTATTTTTTGAAAAACCCTAAATTTCAATTTTAACATAAATACCATAAAGATTGTTTTTAGATAAACAGATAAGAGTAATATATATATAATATTATTATTTTTTATCAAAGAGAATGGAATAACCTCCAATCCTAGCTAGACAACTGAAAAGAATGTTTGCAGGACGTTCACTAAGTTATTTAGGACATACTTACCTCGAAGTTCAAACCAGGATGATGAGGATGAGAAGTTGGGGAATAGACCTTCTTGCCACCTCAACTCACTATGCTCTTTTAGTCATTAGCTGGAGGATAGAAATGGGGAATTTTGGAATTGTTTACATAAATAATCCAAGGCTCAAGAAGCTCCAAGTTTTCAATTTTAACTACTAGCTGCTTTCTTCCTCTCATAATGGGGATATTGTCATAAGCACATGGGCTGGGGCTGGGGCTGGGGCTGGGGCTGGGGCTGGATTAATAATCTAAATTATCTAATGCTTAAAGACGACGTCTGTGTATCAGAACGTGCTCTTTTTATCATCCTATTCATTATATGCAGCTGCCAGATAGCATGCAACAGAATAAAAGGGCAACAATTTCACATGACACAACCAGCCCATTTAGAACATCCTCCGCTAGTGCACCTGCTTTGATTGAATGAAGGTCGCAACAAAAATACAAATCAGGAACGGAAATTTCACAAGAAATGCAAAAAAAAAGTTATTTACATTATAAACCACAAGCGGTCATTTGCGCTGGGATTTTGAAGAAGCCCATTTGAAGTAGCCACAATTTGCTTCAGGATTGGATACAGGTCCCTACAAGACCCAAAAAAAAAATAGAAAAGCAAAGGATCATCAGCAGAGTTCAAATATTATCTGCCAAAATCTGCACAGTACTGGAGATAGGTCATTTGCAAGAATAGCTTCATTCTCTACCTACTATATGATTTTAACTTATAATTTTCCAAAAGCATTTGACTTGTTTGCTAAAGCATAGTTAGATGTGCAAGTATCATTTATTAGCTGGATTTGAAGGATTAGAGCGAATACCTCAGCTCGTGAGCAGACAAAAAATCTGTGGCCAAAAGTAGGACCTGGTTTCTTTACTATCCGAGCAACACAGGGTTCCTTATGACCCTTGCAAACAGGAATACTATTCCGCATGAGCTGCTGTATCCTCTGCCATTCCAACAAAGCAACATTATTTTTCTCTCTCTCAAGCGAGCCATCATTTCCCTTATCTTGAAACTGAGATCCTGCACTTGGATTCAGTTGGCAATGCCTGGGACTGCTGCTTTTATCACCCGGTGCATGAGAACCATTCGAGTAACTGCTAGTGTTTGGTTCTGCCTGACTAGGCGAAGCATTAGTAGAAGAGTTCTCAGCACCAGTGCTAAGGTTTGGACTTTTCTGGAAAAAAGATCTGAGAGAGAGCTGGGAACACCGACTTTTTCTTGGTTTTTTCTTGGTTCCCTCAGCAGGCACAAACTTAGCATGCTGACTTTGCAGTATCATTGTAGTGTCAGGACGGCCCTGATTCTCATCAGTCAAATCCTTGGAATTCTCATCTCTTTTGGAAATGGCACTATCAAACTCTTCAGTCAAAGAACATGACGGACTTGTAGATGGGCGAGATACACTGCATTCATTAAATGATCTTTTGATGCTTTCACTGCATGCCTTTATGGTAGCATCTCCATCTGAAAATGAACTTGATATCCTGGAGGATTGAATTTGTGTAGCAGCCTGCCTATTCATCAACAAGGTCACTGCACAAGGTTAAGAACTTCAAATTACTACATGGGCTTACACACACAAAAAAAAAAGAGGCAGCAGATTTCTTAAAATGAACAAAACAAAGTAATACGAATTATCATCAAGAACAAAATTGTCACACCAAGAGTTTGCTGGACACCATGAATCATGGGCAGATATCTAGCAGATAAAGGTGGAGTGCTATGTCTGGGTATATCACAGATTTCTTCCAAACTCATATAAACAGGAGCGTGATCTGAACCTTCCAATTTGATGCCCCGCCCTCCCTTCCACCTGTTTAGGCAAGTAGAGAAACTTATGGTCTTCGCAGTTTGCACAGACATGCAGACAGACTCATCCATATACACTTGAACAAGCAAACAAGGATAGAAACACATGCACATACAGGTTGAAACAACAAAGAAAACTGAGAGGTTTCATGGCATTGCTACATTCAAGAATATATCTGGATCCAATGATACCTAGTTGTGTCTCCAGGTTTCCAGCGTTTATACTGTGTCAATATGTCACATTCCTTGACATGGCAGGATAAGAAGTTATGGCCTTGCAAGTCATGCTCTTGATGCAAGCATGGTCCAGCACACAGAATATGGTCAATCCTACTCCCAAAATTAAATAGTTCAGCACCTGTACTTGATGACCAGCATGTGTATGCTTCTCTTCTGTAGGACAATTCAAGGTGGAAGAACTAGGATTCAATACCAACTTACTCCCAAAGAAAAAGATGAGATCGTAGAATGACATTATCATGATGCAAGGATTAAAAAAAAACACTTTGAAAGATACTAATCAACGGAAACTTTAATGAATCAGAGGATACCCCACCAAGGAAACAAAACTAAGTAGCGACATGCAAATTTATATGTGCAAGGATATGAAGGATTATTGTCAATCACAGAAAGGGGGAAAAGAGTTGATGCAAGACTCTATTATGAAGAGGTCAGTAAACAAGGACAGTGAAAGGTACAATTTTATATAAGAACTTCAACTCCCTTTTTGCTGTCCAAATATAACTCAACATCCAAATCCAGACTTAAAACTTTGCAAATTGAAAATCAAGTGAAAATTTTGAAACCTGTCAGGATGTTTTGCTCGGAAAACATCAACAAAGAGGCCACCTGACATCATTAGCATGGACCTGAACCATCTTCTGAATCTACACATAAGTGAATAGAACCTTATTCAGTGCTTGCCTTGACTGGTAAAGTTTTGTGTACTTATTTAACTGATCACTCCAAATAGTCATAGCATAATAGATAAGCACTGCTTATAAATTAGCTCACAGCTTACTCATTCTTCTCAAAATCTGAATCTGCATCACACCTATCCATAGCAGTAGGTGCAATATTGAGATCACCAACAACGAATACCCTCCTTCCCTCATGCAGAAGATTCTCCCATCTTTTCTACAACAGAGATTACCAAAATCAATCAAAGCACACAGAACTCTTCATTCATCAGGGATAAACTATTAAACACTACCAACATCAAATAATTCAACTTTAACAGGGAAAAACTGAGAGGCAAAACAAAACGTAAACTATAAAACCCATCAAGCCACATCGTGCATAATCACCACTAACAATGAAAAGAAGCGAAGTTAATACCTGTAATATCTTAAAAAACTTCATCTTAAACTCAATTCTCTCTGTATCATCATGGGCTGCTCTAGGCCCATATAAGTTAAAAAGAACTGTAGAAACAAAATAATCAACATCAATTCCATCACAAACTCCACATCAAAATCGGAACTTTACCAAAAATTTAAAAGCTCCCTTAGACTAATTCCACCAAAAAATGCAATAAAAACCAAAGCTGTCAACCAAATTACCAATCAACACATAACAAAGGCAATATTTTTTTTTACATTAAACGCACCAAAATGATTATGATCAGTAACGACACACCGTCCCTCACTATCAACCTTAACAAGCTCATCTTTCTCAAACTCCTCAAGCCCTTCTTTTCTTTTACACCGGTCAATGAACCCAGTAAAACCCTCCTCTGCCGCAACCGGCAATGCCACTTCAGTACTCGAAAATGCAGACTTTACACGACAAAATGTTGCAACCCCTATAAAGATGACAAAAATCATCACCAAAAAGGCAGAATTTTTTAGACAATTTGAATTTGTATTTCATTTAAGCAACTCATCGAACACCTTACCAGAGTACCCAGTACGGCCTTTATCTTTAGTTCGCGTGCAAGAAAAAAAAGATTCATACCCATCAGCTATTACTAAATCAGATGTTAATTCTTGTCTTCTTAATTTTGTTTCCTGTATGTTAAATTTGCATCGATCAAGATTGTGAAGACCAAAAAATAAAAGAAAATGAGAGTTCATGGGATTTTGTATACCTGAAAGCAAATGATGTCTGCATCGAAAGTGTTTAGGAGGTTTGAGAGAGACCCAAATTGCGAGACTCGTTGTCTTAGGCCATTAACGTTGTAAGATACTATCTTTATTGGGTTCCCCATTGATAAATGAGTTGGTGTTTGTTGCCTTTTTTTGTGGTGTTTTTAAGGTTGCGGGTGAATGCAGAGAAAATAGCCAAACTACAAGTCGGTTGAGTACCTAGCGACATGGTTTTTTTTACCTTTTCAAATTAGTATAAACGTTCCATTTCTCACGTTTCGCCTAATTAAGTAATTTGATAATTATTTGTGTAAATAAATTAATAAAAAATTTCATTAATAATACTAAATATAAAATTTTAAAAATCAAGAAATAAACATAGATCAAGATATTTGATCTCATAACATGAGATATTTATCTGGTTATGTTTATTGAATTTTTTTTATTCAATCAAATGATAATAGAAATAAGCATACATATAAAATTGATTAAATAAAAAATTCATGTAAAATTGCACATATTAAAAATATTATCTAAAAATAAATAAATTTTTATTTTAAAAAAAAATTCATATATATATAAAGACATATTAATAATCATAGAGGAATGATATTAATTGAAATATAAATTAAAAAACATTTTAAAAAGAACATATTAAAAAAGGTATCAATTAATATCAAAATTAGAAATAGAAATAGAATTAAAAAAAAAGTAAGGAAAAGACAAAGTTTATGTGGCACAAGTGCATTCAAAAGAAATACGAAAAAACAAATGACTCGGGTTACAGTCTTCAATGGGTTTAAAAGGTTGGTTTTATTTTAATTAAATGATAAAAAATTAGACAATGATAATAGATGAATAATTTTTTTTTAAAAGACTAAAAGACCATGATAGCTTGAAAAAAAAACCTTTGGAAATATGAATTTGGATAGAAAATGGTCAAAAAGAATCGACCTAAGTTAACCAAAGTTAATGTGATAGACATGTAACCTAAGTAATAAGGAGCGAGTCAACCCGGGTCAACCTGTAAAACTCATGATCTAGATTATAAGACCAAGATAACCTGATAGAAAAGAAATTAAAGAAAACCACAACCAATTTTTTTTAAAATAATGTTGAACGGTGAAATTAGAAAATAAAATGAGCTAAAATAAAAATATGTTGACTCGCGTTAACTTTTCAAACATGTAACCTAGGTCATTAGACCAAAAGCATTATAAATGAAAAAAACCGCAAAACCCAATTCCCAATCAAAAAATACAAAAGAATGAAATCGAAAAAAAAATCAATTATACAAAAAGATCCAAAACAAAAAATTATAATTAAAAAAATTAGGGTAAATGTAAACCTCAACTAGGATTTTCAAGATTTTTGAAAAAAAAAAGAATAAAGGGATGTTAAATAAATTGGGATGAGGTATTAAAAGTTTGGAAACTTTTATTTACAAAAATAGATTTAATATTGGATGAATAAAAAATACCTAGTTAAATAAAAAAACACTAAACAAAGCTTTAAAATAATGTTGTAAATAAGAAAATATGGAGCCATATAAATAGCAATGTGGCTTTCAAAGGAAGCCAAGATTGCCAAACCACCACAAAGGGGGGTAAGGAAGGGGTATAAGGTTAAGTAGTGGATTTCAAACACTTAATCAAGGATTCAAAGTTTGGAAAGGCAGGGTTTTAGAAAAGTTGAGGGAGGGAAAGAAAAGCAAAGAAAAAACTTGACTTCCCTTGTATTTTCTCTTATTTCAGTAGCCATTTGAGGTAATAAACTTAATCTAAATAATTAGTTTGGATGATTATGAGCTATGTAAATTATTAAATGTCATAGTGTTAAATAGAATTTGAGATTTGTGAAAATTAGTTGTTTATTACGTTGTTTAATGATGAGATAACGTTAGTTGGCATGAAAAATGATTAGGTAACTTTTCAATTGAAAGAATTGAAAATAAAAATTCATCCCATTACCATTGGAATTTTCGGCCTAGCTATAAAAATAGGAAGTTGGGATTATTTGATAAAATTGCTAAAAAATCCATATGTATGTGTTGATATGTGTGATTAATGTATGGGAAACACATTAATTAAATGGTTTGAAAAAAAAATCCCCTTGCCTTGTATGAAGGCATTATGTCAAATAGAGGAGAAATGGGGGAATAAGATTTTGATTCATTTGATAGGTAAATTGTGCTTGAATGTATTCATGTGTAAAAATTTCAAAACTTTGCATGGATAATGTACTATGGTCATTCAAATAAATTAATGACAATTAGAAAGAAAAATTATTTCATTAGTTGTGTGGATGAATTAAAGGAACATTCATAAATTTGTGGATATTCAATTTAATTGATGAAACAATAAATGAAAAAGTCATATTAGATGGTAATTTGAGTATTAATTGACAGGAAAATTAGAAAGTTTATATATGTGAATTTAAGTGGTTTTGGAATTTAATTAGTTATGGGAATTTGATTTTGAAAGAATTTGTGTTTTTTATGATACATACGAGACTACAAAAGCAGGACAACAACAACATGTTGGTGCCAGGCAACTTGAAGTTCATTTATTAACTTAATTAAATTATGTAATTGTAATTTTCTTAAATATCATATATATTTTTGAAAATTTTGTTTATGAAATGTGAAGAATCTAGTTACCAAGTAGCGAGACAAGTACTCGATTTTAGATGGAGGAATTAATAACCCTGTTGTAAGGTTAGTGTCTGATTTGGATGGAGGAACTAGTCACTCATTAGCAAAACTAGTGCCCGATTTTAGGTAGAAGAACTAGTTACGTAGTAGCTAGATTATTGCCTGGTTTTGGATAGAGAAAGGAGTTACCCGGTAGTAGGGTTAGTGCTTGATTTTGGGTGAAGAAATTAGTTTATCAGTGATTGAGGTTCATGCCCGGGAATTTGGGCTAATGGCATCGGTTATTGATGACATGAATATTTGTGATTTGGCAAGATAGTTCATTAAGACCATAAGAATCGATTTAAAAGAGTGATTTATGCATATGCCATGTTTTTTTTATATGTTTTGAGGGTAAAAAATAAAATATTGTATGGATTATTTATAACTTTTTTTTTAATTTAATTTAAGGTTCGTATCCTGTGCTAAGTAGGAATTTTCGTATCTTTTAATGTATGAAAAGAATATGTAATATTAAGAATTGTCCATGTATCAATTTGAAGTCTTATTTTAAAAGTAATCTTTATATTTTGTAATGTTTAATCTTAAATTTTATTATTAGAAGTTTAAATTAGGCAAGAACTTATTTTGTATTAGTTTTTACGAATTTAAGTTAGCATGGTTAGATTATATCATTGTTGCTATGTATATTTGTAAGATTTAATTGTGTATGTTTTATTTTTAGAATTCAAATGTTAGTTTTGTGAAATGTTGAGAATGGTATAGTCTTGGATAGTTGAACTATATGATTACGATGTTGTTAATAAGAAAATTTAAAGTATATTCAATAACTAGGTATCGATAATATAGGGGAAACTTTGATGGATTTTTATTAAAAAAAAAAAGAATTTGACCTTTTTTTTTGAATAAGTATGATGAAATGATGATCTGTGATTGATTAAAAAAAATTGAGGATGTTACTTGCGGATGATACGTACTAGGTATGGAGCTAGGACTAATCAGACTTCAGTGAGGAGAGGGAATCAAAATGTGGATATGGGCGGGGATCAAGAAGGTGATCCTTTAATCGATATTGTTTCTTATGTGTCGGCAAAGTCGGCAAAGTCTGGATATAGAGAGTCATCAGGATTCCGGGATGATGATGCATTATTACAGAGGGGGATGCTGCAATCTAAGATATTAAACAGAGATGGACATGAAAATCTATCCCCACCTACAATACTTGCAATAGTACCTCCACCCTACCCTGATCCTGTAGTTCTTGCATAGACAATAAGGGCAGTGATCAAGAATATATCTAATGTGTTAGCCCACGCAGCACCACTAGCTACGACATCTACGAATAATGTGGTTACCTTGGTATGAATTGTAAAGAGTATGAATGAGATGACTTGTGAACTCTTTTTTGGGAAGCCAGATACAAAAATCATGAGTAGATAGATCCAAAAGGTGAAGAGTACTATGACTCCGATAAAAATACCATTATTTATGAATGGACTATGACACCTAGTTATTATTAGATAGAGCATAATTTTGATAAAAGACTATACAGTTGAGGAGGGTCACCGGGACGTGGACATGGAGTAATTTTAGAGTGCAATGTGAGAATTAGTATTACTCTAGATATCATTATAAAATGAAGGAGCAGGAATTTTGACCTTGAAGCATGAGGATATGTTTATTTTTTTACTATGAATATTTTTTTTATGTAATCAAATTTAGGATTGAGGGATAATCTTTAAGAGCAGTTTCTTGAATTGGGTAACGCACTATGTAATAATGTGCTGTTATTCTTGGTTAGTAGTGCCTTCACACAGGAATGATCTCCTTTTATGAACTCAAACTGTGCATTCGACTCATTATTGAATTACTGGACTTCTAGTTCTGACTATATTCAAAGATTTACTTAATATTGCAGTATTTGAATTCTCACTTTAGAGGGATCAGGGATGTGCGTGCGTTTGTGTTAGGCTGTTAGCTTGTTGATGCATCCACCTCCATAAGCTGGTTGCCTTTGTCACAAATTTTTGGCTTTGCAGCAAATGTGAATAAATAATATAATTTCACTATTCATGAGCTACAAATATGCACTTCTTTCTCACATAGAACGTGAAAGTGCTTGATTTTTAACTAGTTACTTATTACTTACATTTGCATGCAGACTCAGATAGGCCAAAGAATGACAAGGCAACTGTTTTGACAGACGTAATTCAAGTGCTGAAGGATCTAACATCCAAAGTGAACAGACTAAAGGTCCAGTGGGCAACACTCTCAGGAGAATCATGTGAGGTGGTTGGCTCTTTGTGTTTGTTCCCTGTGGTCACTATGCTTTAAGCTTGCGTGATTGCTCGTGTAATTGATGCCAAGAAGAATGAGCTAATGCAGGCTTGATGCAAATATATCTTAAGCAGTTAATGCAGGAAAAGAATGGGCTCAGAGAAGAAAGGGCATCTTTGAAAGCTGATATTGAAAATTTAAATGCCCAGTATCGTCAAAAGGCAAGGGCTATGTTCCCATGGGCTGCTGTTGATCCTACTGTTGTAATACCTCCACCTTATTCACACCCGGTTCCCGTTCCTGTTCCTCCAGGACCGATTCACATTCATCCCTCATTGCAGCCATTTGTCTTCTTTGGGAATCAGAATCCTGGTGCCATTGCCAGTCCATGTTTCAACATTTATTCTTCTGGTTCCCATTTTTCAAGCAAACAGGATTCCAGGAGCAAGTTGACAGATCGTCGAAGAGGAAAAAATAAAGAAAGATGTGATGAACTTAAAATGCCTGTTCCTCCACAATGATGCACAAATACTTGGCAAATGAAGACACAAAACTGACTTGAAAAATTTGTGCAGGATATACCGACTGGAGAAAGGGAAGGCAATTAGTGTCAAAGGGAGGAAATAAATATTAAAAATGGAAGCTCCTCATGTACGCACTCATCATCTCAAGTTCTTCAAGGCAGCTCCTCTAATAGTACGGGAGATGTCCTAAAACCTAATTACTGAGGTTTCCAGTTTTTTGAGCCTCTTGACACTTTCTTAAAACGGACTGTAACGATGGCGTGTGTTTCTCATGACCCTCATATAATAATGTCCTTAATATGAAGCCTTAGCCTGACAAGCAGGAGATCATTTCAAACAGCTTCATTGTGGACGGAGCACATTTTAAGGTTATAGCAGAACTATGGAGTAACCACCTGGTTGTCTGCGGCAACAGGACACTTGGAAGAGGGTGCCCAACTCCGTTCTACTGAATGAACTTTTCTGGTTCTTGACCGACTCGCATAAAGCTTCAGATTTTTCTGCTAGTTTCTTTTTAGTTGTCTGCTGATCAATATAAGAGCAGTTCATATTGGTGGAGAAAACTCTGTAAATCATCACCGCAAAATGCCTGATACCTTAATCGGTCAACCAGTCTAGTTGTTAACACTCCTTTCTTTGGTAAACTTCCTTTTTATGTAGCATCAAAGCCAATCACAATTAAAATTGATTAGTCTTGTTGGCTTTTACAATGGCAATGAAAAATGCCTCAGTAAAACACAACTCTAATGCATTGTTGTTAGAATTACTTGAGTACGGCGATGTTGTTAAAGCCATTTCCTCTGCAATTTATCATCCAGGCAGCATGTATCTAGGTGCGTGGATTGTTGCAAATCATTTCAAATGGAATGACGACCCCTCCCTTGCCTGCAACAGCACGAGTAACACAAACAATCGTTGCATTGCATATGCTACACCCTGCCGTTGTCATTCCGTCCAGCGAGGGCAGAATGGTATATCCCTTGTCCTTGGGATATCAAAGTCCAACGGATCCTGGGCCTTGCCTTTTCATTGGCTCCTGTAGTAACCTGCACTTGGTGAATCTTCTTGCATGACCTATCTTAAGGTTTTAACATTCAAAAGCTCTTCAGTGCTTGCTCAAGGAGAGCCAAGAGTGTGAAGCAATTGCTATATATATATATATATATATTCACAGCAAGTTTCCGCCAACTACTAATTCTATGAACAACGAACTGCAGGGATGACGCTATCATAGCCTAATAAATGAGATGACAATATATATATTATACCTCACCGAAGAACTTAAACCTTTGGTTATATGGATATCATTATCCCTTCAACGTAATTAATAATCAAGAGCTCAAATCCTGAAAACTCCACTTCGCACGAGGAAGCATGGTGGAAATACTTTAATCAGCTTAAAGCTATGGGACTATACACTTGCAAGATGTATCGTGCGTAGCTTTATTCAATCTCTGCTAAGAGAGTCCTATTTTAATATCCACCCTACTACCATTATATGCCTCTACACGGGTGGGGTGGGGGGAGGTTAACATTACATTATACATCAACACAAGATTCCAAGTATAAAATTACGAGAAATGGAGTACAACTGAAGTTTCAGTATTAATACCGAAAATTTCGAAACTGGAATGCTCATCTGGTGTCTCGCAACTACAATTAACATGTGGTAACGTCAAGTGCTTAAAAAAGGCACCCCCTCTATCAGCTTCAACTTTCAATAAGCACTTTTAACTTCAAGCAAGCACTGTTGTTCCAATCAACTGGGATATGCACCAATTACCAAATGAGATGAGTACAGAATCCAAGACAATGGAATCATTGAAAAGAGAACTATCAATAACAGGAGACGAATACACACTGAATTTCAAAGCACCAACCTTTCACTGATACGTTAGTTGCATTACACATAACAATTTGAAGGGCACCAGCAAGGAGATCCCCCACACTCACAAAAGAATGTAAACTAGTATAACGTGCATGGAGCCATCCTCCAAGCTCCAACTCTATAACCACACCTCTCTGTTCATTGCACTTCATCGTTTAATAAACACAAGTTATACAAGGAATTCTACCATTAAAGACCTGAGTTTCAGAAAGAGGTGAGCCTGGTAGGATGGTTATTGGGAAATTGGTGCAGTGTAACCTAGAAGGTCAGCTTCCACAGAAGGAGCTCCACTTCTCTAGCTTCCTCGCTAGTCTCAATCTTTTAAAGTGCAATTCTTATCTATAGTTTTTTTGAATTCCGGTGACCAGATGGGTCTGGCACATTTTGCGAACTCATGCTAGCAGTTCTTAGAAGTCTACGGAATTCTGAAAGGCTTATTCTACCATCCTTGTCAATGTCAGCTTCCTCAAGAAGTGGGTCAACAGAACCTCTCAAGCCTGAGTGCTGCAAGGCAATAAAGAAAAACCAACTTGAGCATCTGTGCTGATATCTATTTTTAAATAGAAAGTTGAAACACAAAAGCTATGCTAGTCACCACAACCCAACCCTTGTCCTTAAGCAAGCACAAAGTGAACTAGGAGCTTCTATATGATCTGGGATTTCCTAGAGGTGAAATGCTAGTCATATACATGAACAAAGAGGCTTCAATGTGGCATATTAAGCACATGACAAAGAGTGAAATACAACAATCAGAAGAAAAGGATGAATGCATAAACTAACATCAAGCATTATCTAGGAGCTACCACCAAATAAATTCAGAGCCAAAACTAAATGAAACTACTTCAAATGCTGGAAAGTTCTTTTAGGCAAGCATCTGAGTTAATTTTGTCAATGAAACTACAACCGAAGTTTTCAAAACATGCACATTGGTGCCCTTAATGGGCTTAACACGGTAAGCAAGAACAATCACTTAAAATAAACATGAAGTATAAAAGCCTTAACTCAGCTACCATGTGAATATTTTTTATTCATTTCCTTTTTCAGTTTCGCATGAAGAAGAGATATAACAAGGCAGGATACTCAATGCAAAGAAATATCAATACCATTCTAAGTTCTTCTGGAGTTATATATCCATCTCTATCAATATCAAATTTCTCAAAAGCAGCCTGCGACCGCAGCTGCCACTTCTCAGAGTTGTGTTCCTCCAATTGATGGACATGCAAAGCAGCTGCAACAAACTCGGTGAAATCTACAAGTCCATCAGTGTTACTGTCAATCTGCATCAAACATATAAATAGCTCCATCAAGTTCCAAAACAAGCAAAACTGATGGAACATTAGATGAGAGAAAAAGAAGATTGAGTAAAGAGACATGCAATAGAGGAAGGAAGTACAGTTTTTCAATACAACACCAAAGCCACTCCAGAACAAAAGAATAGGTGCTTCATGTATAAGCACCAAAGAAATCTTAAAAATCTCTAAGGAAACAATTTAAATAAAACAAATAGCTACATTTAATGCATTGTAATATAAAATAAGAATATCTAAAAACCATTGTGGATCCTTCATCAAAAGCAGAGTCGTATTAATTAACGTGAAAAACAAAAGTAGATAGGGAGAACATAAGAAACAATGGCCACTAGAAGAAAATGCCCATCATAAGTACTTAAAGAACATTATAACTAGTCCTGGTGGCATGAGATTCTAGCCAGGCAAGGAGCCAGTGGTTACCAAGGTGGAGGAGCATCTCACACTCCTCTCTTAAAAGCCAAAAGTATTTTGTTCATTAACAGAAAAAAAGTTGGTCACTAAAAAGAAAAATGCAAGTTGCGTTGCTAATTTAATACATCAGAAAACATAGAAATGACTACTATGGGGAAAATAAGAAGGCTTCCATCAACAAATTCAAGGCTCAATTCCATCTTTTTTCTTTGGAGTTCAGTAAATATTCAGAGGAAACAAGATTCAAGCTTACCGCTTGCAAAATTTCTAAGACAAGTGATTCTTTCAACTTCCAAGGAAGATCTTTAGCAAGGGCCTGCAATGAAACCATCATCATTACAACAAAATACAGAAAACGGATACATGGAAATGTATCTCATAGAGAATGGAATGCACAGAATGAAATTTTTTAGGTTTCTTGCAAGAAAAACATATAACAGTTTGATAAAAAGAGACTACCTGTCTCATTTCTTCAAGACTAATAGCACCATTTTTATCCACATCAATGGCATCAAATTGATCCTTAAGATCAGCTAGTTCCTCTTCATCAATCGTGCTTGCCAATGCCTGCAAAATATCAACCATTCATAAAATGAAAGCATCCATATTTTCCCTTGGAGCAATCCTACAAAAGAAAGATTGTTTTACCCTTAGAGCAAACTGCTTCAAACGACTGTACTTCACAAATTGTCGCATGTTACTCAGGACAGATATGTCAATAGGGATCTCAGATGCATCTCCTCCTTCTCTGACCCATGGGTGTGCTGGAAAAGTTGAAAACCAAGAACTTTACTCTTTAAGCAAGAAAAAAGAGGAAAATTTGCTTTAAGAACCAAACAACATGTGCACCCAATTCTAATAGATCATAACAATCAGGCATTTATTTCTTCAATGGAAAACTAATATGGCACATACATAGAGCTTGAGCAGCAGTAAGTCTTGCACGAGGATCCTTCACCAGTAACTTCTGCACGAAATCTTTTGCACTAGTGCTAATGGTTGGCCATGGTTTACGGCGAAAATCAGGCTTGTTTCTTAAAACCTGCATACAGTAAATATTAGAATTTCAAAGGATGAAATAATATTTAACAATGCAAAAGAGAAAAATATCCATGCATGGTGATTGAATTAAGTGGGAGCCAAAAAGTGGCCTGTATATAGAAAAAAGGTATAGTTAGAACACATTAGGAAAAGAATATGGTTGTTTGAAGAACTGTGATGACAAACAAAGTGAAGGATGGGATAGTTTGGCTGCTTTATGTTTGGAAAACAAACTGACTATGATTAAAAGTAATTGCAGAGAGTTCAAGGAAAAGTAAGTACAGCATTGTGGAAGGAAGGTTATTGACATGTAAGCAGCAACAAAACAACAACCATGCCACTGTCTCCACTAGTTGGGTTTGGATATATGGATCCTTTTGCACCATTCCACACAACTATATACCGAATCCATTTCAATATCAAGTATTGACTGTAAGCAACATTAAAAGTGACTATAACAGAAACTAAAGGCTCTACTAAATCCATTGAGTGTCCAATTGCAATGACTTATACCAGAGACAAGTAGGAATCAGAAACGAAAAAAGCCACATCCAAAGTTAAAATTGTATCACACCTCCTTAAATATACCATCCTCAGTCTTATCCCAAAACGGACGCCTCCCACATAGCAAAATGTATGTAATCACACCAATACTCCAGACATCTGATTCAGGTCCAGAATTGCGTTTTAATACTTCAGGTGCAACGTAGTAGGCACTGCCAACAATATCTTTAAACTTCCTGCCTGCAGTTCATTAGATCAAATAATATAAATGATCTATGGGTTTCGAAACAAGTGCTAGAAAAAATGCTAACCACAGGTTGGCAAGAGAATACTGCAGTCTCATGAGTACAAGTAAAAATAATAAAGGCTTTGGGATTCAGCCACATTATGAAAATTCTCCATAGAAAGCATGGTAAGTTTTTTTCTTCCTTCAATATTTTTGTAAATATCATGCATATAAGCTTAAGTCAGATCTCTGCATGATGAAAATACAACTCACCTGGTTTTATGAAGTCTGACAAACCAAAATCTGTGGCTTTAAGAGGCGAGTCCTCCTTGGTTGACTTGAAAAGAAAATTCTACAGGCAAAAAACAAAAGGATCCATTCTCAAGAAGCATGATTCTGCGCAAAAGATACACTTGTTATCCATATGATAAAATTGGTAATACCTCAGGCTTCATGTCGCGGTGCACCAAGCCATGCAAATGACATTCAGCTGCAACTTTTAGCATCTGTCGCACTACTACTGCTGCATCTTTCTCAGTATAACGACTGTCTTTCCTGATTCAACAAAATAAAGCAGTGGTAAGGTGAACAGTTTGAAAAATGTTTCAGCTGAAAATGGTCATTTTTAGATATACTGAGTGCATTATTTTCACATAAATTTAACCAGGAAAAAAATAAAAAAATTATCACAGAAGAGAAACAAGATTTATTACTTTGCCAATATGCGATCTAGCAACTCTCCACCTTCACATAATCTGATAAAAGACAAAATAAAACATGGACAAGATTACTAAAAGAAATAGAGAGCACTGCAAGTGAAGATTGATAGTAAAAAAAAAAACTATTCAAGGAGAAAAAATATGATGGACACATATGATGGACAATAAGCAGAAATGTGAGATGCAATTACAGGAGCAACATGGTAATATGTGAATGGTATTGTCAGACAGATCCCATGAACATGAAACTTACTCCATAACAATATATACATAAGAATCATCCTCAAATGCGTTATGAAACTGAACTACATTCTCGTGGCCTGTGAGTTCTTGCAATATCCTGACTTCTCGTTTAACATCCTCTACAGCAATAGGAAGAACCATCTACCAGAAAAGCCAAATAATAATTTTACATAAGCAAGAAGTAGTCAACATTTACTGAAAGAAAAACATAAAGGTTTTTGTTAAGAGACAAAAATGGTAATATTTATTCCATCTTAAAGCTTTCAAGCTTTTGGTAGTCACATAGTTAGTCTAACCTGAATCACTAATGGCTAAAAACTTCATTTACCCAAACTGAAGAAGGAAACAAAACATTACCGCTCACCTGGTAATTTGAGAGGGAAAAATTAAGATGATTGAATGGAACAAAGCTACCAATGAACACAATTGTAGCTTTCCATTTGAGAGGCATACACAAAACAACATTATGGGCTAGGATATGTAGTAGTAAGAACTTTCCTATCCACCTATTTTTGAATAAAAAATAAACATTTCTGCTTTCTTCGATAGGGAGAGAGGGGGAGAGAGAGAGAGAGAACAGACCCTGCCTAGTCTAAAACAAGTGATTCACAATTTAATGCAAATTCTCAGACCTGTACTCTCCAACTAAATTTCACCATCTGATAGGCCTATAATTGTCATGCTATAATTCTCGACTGCTTAAAGATAAATACTAGCAACAATAAAAGCAACAAAGCTCATAGTTAGCAAAATAATGCTATGTATTCACCAAAACTAAACTTGCAATAATTGCATACGGATGTGGATACTCGATCAAGCTTTAGCCCATCAAACCAGTAAGAACCAGGTTAGTATGAGTATCACTACAAAGTGCTTGTCCTAGCACCCAACATGATAACATCCCTAATGTGCAAAAAAGTAACCCAACAAGTCAACGATCATTAAGGAATAGAATTCCCAAACGCAAAAGATTTCTGAAGCACTCTAAATATAAGAGAAAATAGGGATTTATGAAACAGAAGGGGATGATGGGTGGGACCTGGTAGACCCTTGATTTTCAAGTAAAGAGGAGTCAGTATTCAAAACAGAAATAAACAAAATGAGAACCTATCTATAACAAAAGGCAAAAACCCCTTTAAGGATCTTCTCAGAATCTTCAACTGCACCAATAAAACCAACATAAATATTAACAACAATCACAAAAATAAAAAAAACCTTAATTATTGTCCTCCAAAAACCACAATATAACCCCAGTTCACAAAATAATAAAAGAAACAAGAAGCAATACCTTATTTTTGTCAATTCTTTTGACAGCAACTCGATCTCCATTACCCTTATCAGTAGCAACATATGTATAACCAAATTGACCATGACCCAACAATTTGCCAATTGTATATCTGATATCAAAATCTTTATCATAACCAAAATCTGTTCTTTTCCCACAAGGGATCGCCTTGCTACTTTGCTTCTCTTTGACCTTTAGCTTCTTTTCTGCCTCGTTGTTAACATTCTTATTAATCTGATGATGATGGTGCACAACTTCTTGCTTTTTTCTTGTTGCTGCTTTTGTTGTCCTTGTTTGTGGCTTTGTGGGTTCTTTTCTGTTGTGATTAGCCTTGGTATTGTTGTTGCTGTTAGAGCCACTAACTTTGATGGTAGAAAAACAAGCACCCATGATTTTGTATTCAATTTTAGTCTAATCTATCAGCCAAGTTTGAGACTTTAACAAGAGATATCATGAAAAATGCGAAAATAAATGGCGGGTTTAGGTAATGAGAGGTGAAAACGCGTGACTTTTAAGAAAAGAAAGAGAGGGTCAGAGGAAGAAGGGAAGAAAGAGGAGGGGAGAGGGGGCTGTTGATCAAAAGAGACTGTCTTTTCTTATTATTATTATTATTTATACTTCCTCAAAATAATAAAAGTGAGAATGCTAACTTTTTTTTTTTCTTCCCATTTTGCGGACGGAAATCGTGATCCTGATGGAGATAATAATAATAATAAATTTTTTTTTTTCAAGATAAATATGATGCATAGTTTTAAAATTCAGTCCAACTTCATTTGACGGGTCGATTTGAGTCTAGAATTGGGTCGAGTTGAAGAAAAAATAAGAAAAAAAAAATCCGGTTGACCCGGTAACTTGATTAATAGGGCAAGACCTGGTCAAAAACCCGATTGCAACCTGTTAATTTTTATTTTTTAACTAAAATGATATTGTTTTAATTTTTTTTAAAAATTGACCCATGCGATCTAGTGACCCGATCAAAACCTTGTGACCCGGTCAAAACCTGGAACCCGAATCTTAAATCAGACCGGCCACCAAACCGGGTCTAAGAACTATGATATGATGTTTTGTTACATGGTATTTGTTTTGTTTCTTCGTATGGAATAAAATAGACAAATGGGGTATAGAAAACATGATATACAAGGAGTAAAGATAAAATTGTGTTTAATACATATGTATAAGATAAAATAATTATTTTATATCATATTTGAATGAGGATGAACAAGATATAAAAAATATATATTTTATTCTTAATATATATGTAGACTTTATCCTTAATATTTGTTATTGTCAAACTTACATAGTTTTAAAAAATAAATATTATTTTTGTATTTTAATTTATATACTAAGTTGAAATCAATAACAATACAATAATCATTTTTGTCATTTGATGAGGTCCTAAAAAATCTAACCTTTGGTGGAGGGGAGGATTCTGAAAATATATATGCTGAAGTAAATGTGTTTTTTTTAAGAAAATACAATAATATTTGTGAGAGATAAACTTTGAAAATATACATCCTAAAAATATTCAAAATTAAGAGATTGTGAATATCCTCTTTTTAAATATCCAATGAATCTTTATAGTCCATCATTATTACCTTTTAGTGGAGGAGGGACTAAAAATTCATCTTTTTTTATAGCATTAAAACACCTTTTATGTGTCAAAAAGGAAAAATATTAATGATTCATCACAAGAGAAATATTTCTAACTCATCAAAGAGGGAATATCTCTAACTCATCAGAGTCTTGAAATCCAATATGGAGCTTAATAAGATTGCTAGAGTCATTTGTACTTGGGCTCAGCACTTGGCTAAACCTGAGGGTAAGGAGTTTGAAGCTCATTGGATCTATATATATGCTTCAATTCAATGCCTGGCCGAGTCTAAAGATGTTGGGTTATCACCATGCCTTTGGTTTCTTTGTTTTGAACATGGGTTTTAGGCAAAAAAAAAAAAACTTTTATAAAATACGTTGATCCATCAATACCCTTAAGTCTTTACGTATTTATTATGCAAAGATTTTGAAAGGTTACTAGTCTTAAAGAAAGTCTTTTTACCTGAGAGTTATTTATTCCATCAATGAGATATTTTTTACTTTCTTATGAGATTTGTTTTTACAGAACTATTAGGATTTTTTATGGCCATGTGTTTCGCCCTTATTTGAAGAAGATGATCAGGTGATCTATCTTGATTGAAAGGAGGTGTCCCTTGGAAAACAAAACGACGACGTTCATTCAATGCAACATTTGAATGGACTTCTAGAGATTTGAGATGATATGAAAAGTCATTCATCCAATGATAAGAGTGGAAAGATGTTTCTTTATAACCCTAGTCATTCTTACTTTTTTTTCTTTTACTTTTTGAAAAACTATTCTGTTAAAAACTTTGAACTACTTTTGTTCTAATTTAAGAAGAAAAACTCATTCTAGGTATTTTCCATCACAAGCTTCTCTTCTTTTCTTTTCTACTTTAAAAAGAAATATAAACTAAAAAGGGTTAAATTTATCTCTAGAAAGAGGGATGTCAGTGACTCTAAAGAGAAATTCAAATTCCAACTTAAGACTGGAAGAAGTTCCAAGGGTCCATCAAAGTTGTGGACCCCCAAACTAGAAGAGATGGCAACCTGGAGTCCACTTTTGGTAGAGAGAAGAGTAACTCTCCTCACAGGAGAAGTTCTTCTCCTAATATTACTAAGGAATCTCAAGAATGAAAGAGGTTGCCCCAAACCTTTAAGGATGATGCTCTTAGTACCTTGGTATAAGAGGACATAGAGTTTGTTACTTTTTTACAATTAAGAGAATACACAACTTAAATGCCTAATCACGCTAAGCATATTAACCGGCAGACCTTGGGCTCTGCCCAGGTTCAATTTGAGATTATAGCTCTCTTTTACATGTATGTATTAGGGTATTACTTCTCTCTTTAAATATTTGTGAGGGAAGTGTTTAGGTATTACCAGTTCGGCTCCCTAAGGGACATAGCATGATGACAAAGGACTTGAGATCTGCACAGTAGGTCTCGAGTTCAAGGTAGGGCATGCACCTCTTGTAAGAGCCAGGACAGCCGGGGTTTTACTTGCTCACCCGGGCCACAAAGTACGCTTTTCGAGAGGTGGGGTTTCCTCGAATAAAAAAAAGTATTACCAGTTGGGTCCATACCAGTTGCACTTTAATAGGTGGATAACTTTATCCCCTTATGATAAGTTTTCTAGGCTCGTTAAAATCGAGCCTATAGTTAATGTCTTTGAAAATTGTTACCATTTAGTTGCTGACACTAATGGTGGCAATAACATGCATTGATTTTTCACCTTTCCCAATAGAACCACTAGAGTCATGAAAGAAACTTTATGTGGGAAGCCTGCGCAAGTCAAGAAATGGAGAGGGAGATAACTGATAATAAGGTACAACGGATCAGTAAGTCCTAAAGATAAAATGCAACAATTCTGAGGTTATTCCCATTACTAGAGGGTTCCTCCACCTTTGCCTTTTGTTATGAGCGGAGGTAGGGCTAAAAAAGTGATAAAGGATTACCCAATCATCATTGATGAACTCTTTGTTCCTAAAGGCTCTATTATTGAGAAAACACCAGTGGGGGTCAGAACTCCCACAAAAAAAGGGTAATAGTACTCCCCCAACCAGGGGTCAAACAGATTTGACTCTCCCTAAAGTGATTGCAGGCGTTGTTGCCCACTTTAAGAGCAGAAAAGTCTCAACCTTTGTGGAAACCGATGTTTCAGCTTTAATCATAAAAGGCTTTTGTGGTGGCCTTTCCTTTACTTCAACGTCTAGGTTTATTAGTAGAGGCTGCAGTAGTTGAGCCCTCCACCTGGGCTATTTTTAGAAAGCTAAGTTTCAGGATGCTTTCATCAACCTCGGTCTTGATTAGGCTCCCTTCAGTTTCCCCAACCTACCTGAGAATAAGAGGCAACTCATGGAGGCTATTGTTGATAGGAGTTTTGGCCTTGGGAAGACTAGTCTCGAGTTAATGAGACTATTGGAGAGTATCCTCACTATTCATCAGACATCTCAATGATGTCTAATGAGAGCTATTACTGCTATTTGACTTTAATTAGACAAATGACCTTTAATTTAAGGACCTTTTCTCATTTCTCCTAGTAGTTTGGTTTTATGACCATTATTCCTAACACTCATTTTCAGCTGACTTTTATAATGTGTGCTCATTCCAAGAGGCACTAGATAGCCGAGATGAACCATATAAGGAAGGTCATCGCCAAAAATAGGGCTAATTAGGTTGTCTTCGAGTGGCTAAAGAAGGAGAAGACTACTATAAAAACGAAAATAGGGAGTCTCAATGTGGTTTATTCATTGCTGAAGGAAAAAAATATGAGGTGTTATTCTTCAGTTAAGCTCCAATGATAAACTATTTCAAGTCGCTTATAACCAAGTGGATACTTTGAAATAAAAGATTCTTGAGGCCAAAACCACCTAATACGGTTTGAAGGCTGAGCTTCTTGCTGCCAGGGAAGAAGCCTAGAGTTTTCGAGCTTAGCCGGAGTCTTTAAAGAACTCTCATGGAGAGTTTAAGGAATTTTTTTTGGGTCTGCAGCTTTGATCGAGACGATTCAGACAAGATCTTTCTTGTCATATCTAACCTGTATTTCTTCTATAGATCAAAGGGAATGCAGATAGACTTCAGTACCACCTTTCATCTAGTTCTGGTGCCTGATTTTATAGACGTGTTCCTTATTAGGGTTGTTGCTGCTCGACATGAAGAATATCTAGTTAAGGAGCCTAGGCTAGATATCTTAGCCTTTTCCCTTTTCTCTCTTTACTCATATACATAGCTTCGGTTATATGAGGTTTATCTATGTATTTTTTTTTATTTTATATAACATTTGATTATTTTCATTTCTATGTTGACTTGTGTGTATGAGTTTAACATTTATAATAAAAATTCCATACTGAGATCAAGACCTATAGAAAAAGTTTTGAAATTTTATATGGGTCCAACACCTGTACTTATAATAAATTTAAGGGAATTCCCTAAACAATCAGTATAGTTTCAATGCCCATTGTAAAAAATTCATGTAGGGTCCAAAAACCCTTAGAAAATTGTTGAAAATTTGTATAGTTCTAACACCAATACTTAGAAAAATATTTATCAATTTTGAACATTGTCTGACCTTAAACAAAATTTAGGAGGGATTTTCCCCTTGTTTGAAAACGAGCGAAAATCTTGGTTGTTAGTATAGATAAATTTGTAGTGGATTATTAAAAGTTCTCTAAGCAGTAGGTGGAGATTGATGCTATTGTATTGACAGATTTCAAGTTTGATCTGCTTATGAGTTTAGGGCTATTGTCCTTAGAAAGGCAAAACATCATCGTTGAGGTAGTCTATTTCATCTTTGGAGAAATGTGCAATCACACTAAGGAAATCATAACAATCCATTCCAAGGTAAATTATGCAATCGCACTAAGAAAACTTTGATCTCTTCCAAGGTAAATTATGTAATCATGTTAAGGAGAATGAGCCAATCCTATCATTGGAAGATTGTGGGGGTTGTTGCCCTGGAAATATGTCATGTCAATCCTATCCTTGGAGAAATGTGCAATTATACTAGGGAGACCATGCAAATCCCTTCCAAGTAAATTATGCAATCAAATTAGAAAGACTTTGGTCCCTTTCAAGATAAATTGTGCAATTGCACAAGGAAGACTGAGTCTATCCCAGCTTGGGAAGGCTGCCCTGGAGAGATTCCATATCAATTCCATCCTTGGAGAAATATGCAATTGCATTGGGAAGATCATGTTAATCCCTTACAAGGTTAATTGTGCAATCACACTAAGAAAAATTTGATCTATTCTAAGGTAAATCATGCAATTGCACTAGGAAGACTTAGTCCATCCCATCCTTGGAAGGTTCCGAGGATGTTGCTCTGAATATCACCTAAAAACAAAACATCGCTACTTTGAATAATTTAATTCATATATAAAAAACTTATATTCTTAGTCATTGACCATGGTATATTTTTATTGCCCTTTGAGGTATAATCAATTTAATGACATTTATCTACTAGTTTCTCTAGTAGATATCTTCTAGGTGGTTGCCAAATAGACTTCACATGTTGTACGATTTGAACCAACACTCCATTTGGCCTTGTTGGATGCTTTCAAACTTTCAAAGTGCTAACGATATTTATGAGGTCGATAAAAACATGTAGCCTAAATTTTCTTGTACCACCAAGTCCTTTGATAAATAAGGGAAATCATGTTGATTTGAAGTAATAATCATACTGCATAGCCTTTTGATTCTCTCACGAACAGTGCACATCTTGTATACACAGTAGATCATGCCTTCCAAGCTGATTTGGAACATTCTTTATCATTAAAGTAGTTTATCTTGCTAAAGGAACTTCATTAATACTAATGAACAATCATAAAAATGTACATCTTCTCATAATTTAGTGATGTTATAGCTTTTGGAGTTTTTCTTGGTTGGTATATTAGTGTTGAAGAAAGTCTAACACAAAGGTTGCTTAAAACTAAGATATAGATTAGTTCAAGGTTTTTGTGCCAAACTCATTGGGCTTGACTATCCCCTCGAGCAGCTATTGTTTTCTAGTGAGAAGTCAGTCTTGATTGAAGAATTGTTGATGTTCTAATAAAGTAATCATGTCAGTAGTTGTAGAGATGTTTGTCGGACATTCCATTTTAGACGTGTTGTGACCATCTCTCATTAATAGTGATTAGGGATGTCAAAAACCATCTCTAGAAAAACAGTTGATAGCTTTTTGATCAAATTTTCCCACAGACAGTGCTATTAATGAGATCCTTGTCGCACGTGTGCGGCGTCGCGGTGATCGCCCACCCACACTCATGTGTGTGGTATCTGGAAAATATGGAGAGACAAGGAATTCTTGTCTCTTATCAATGTAAAAATGGAATGGGAGTCGCTACCTAGTATTTTGGTCACTAGGAACCCTAACTGGTCTCAGAGATCGAGTTCGGAGACTGGTTGCGTAAAGGGAAGGTATTAGCACCCCAAATACGCCCTACCTAAGGTAAGCTGCATTGTTTTATTTGTCTGATCAAAATCTAAGGTTTGGTAGCGTTTTCTAATTGTTGGTCCTGTCTGTCTAAGATTCAAGAAAAGCCCTCCTAAAAAAGGAGGTTCTTATCTTAATGGGGTAAAACCTAACCGTTCTATTGTCAAATAAAAAAAACTACCTTTTTAATATCGGGAGTACGTTTTACG
>Ga0325414_1000213_pt1 | contig 41232 bp, 16 predicted proteins | sample PopdelMetagenome_8_FD_206183 | JGI IMG/M metagenome (GOLD analysis project Ga0325414, IMG submission 206183) | Populus deltoides microbial communities from Bellville, Georgia, United States - Leaf-PdKOR-R3 | ecosystem: Host-associated > Plants > Phyllosphere > Phylloplane/Leaf | place: USA... | reverse complement strand
ATTATTTTAATTTCTTCACATTTTAATTTTTTTATTTGTTAGATTTGATCTTTATTATTTTGATTATTATTTATTTTATTTGAGATAATTTATGAAATTATGTTTTTTTTTCAATTTCATTCTCATTCAATTTTTTAATTTGTAAGATTTGTTCCTCATTATTTTAATAAACTTGAAAAAAATAAAACATTAATAAACTATTTTCCAACTCATTTTCCATGACATAATCAAATATTAAAAAATATTTTCCAACTTATTTTCCATTACACTACAAAACATCAGAAGATATTAAAAATATTATATATATATATATAAAAAAAAACAAATAAACACCTTAAAAACCACGTTGTATGTCCTAAACCATCTTCTTATCTAAGTCTATCTTAAACTATTTCCCGTACTAATAGCATATACTCTCACTGATTTACGTGGAAACAGAAACCAGACACAATGTTTCGAAGAATCTAGATCGACAAGTAATGCGTATTACCTTACTAAAAAATGAACATGACCCACCCCCTCCACCCCCAAAATAAGGGCTACCATTGTATTTGACGAGTGACGCAGCTCCTTGTAAGCTGTCAAAACAACAAGGCATGGAATAAAATCAAATCGATGAACGTTCCCTTTTTTCTCCGCACAATAACATGGTATGATTATTCTAGTTCAAAGCGACAGGAGGGTTGCTGCTTTATCGACACAATAAGCTATATTTAACATGTACTCGGCATGCTACACAGGATAAGACTGGATTCAACAAAGTATATGAGAGTTATGTGTAATATTAATTTGGTGTATATATTAATTAGTACATGAAACGTTTTATAGTATTTAATGTTCATATTGGACAAGACAATGATTATTTCAGAATCTGACATGCAATAATATAATTTGTGGTGGGACATGTCCAATATTATAATCTTAAATGTTTTTCAGTGATTTTTTTTAAAATATTTTTATAAAAAAACATATTCCTGCTTTACTTTGAAGATGCTAGCTGCTGGTACTAGTTTATTGAGGAGTTGGTTTCTTTCCTATGCTCCTCATGTACATAAAAAGAAAAAAGAGAAATTGACACAAGGATGAGAGATAAATAAGAGAGAGAGAAATATCCATAACCTGATTTTAACCCTGTGCACAAAATCAATTAAAAACAACAATTTTTTTATTATAAATTTTTAATCATACCATATATCCTGCTTCAGTTGTTGTATCTGTGATGAGTTTAATATGTTGCAGTATATCTGTCACTAAATTTGTTATAATATCACCTCGATGATGCTCATTAAGATGTGTAGGATTGCTGAGGCTCGTCTTGGCAGTCATTGAAGAATGAAATGATCATCGTCCATGCTTCTATGATTCACAGAGGTAGGCCTTGGAGGATGCTAGTTTGAATATATGTCATGTGTACTGTCAATATTGAGCTCACTGCTGCTGCCATTGCTTATGGTCTTGACAAGAAGGCAACAAGGCAGACAAGAAGGCAAAGGGTGCTTTTGATGTCTCTCTAATTCTTATCATTGAGGAGGGCGTCTTTGAGGTGAAAAGCCACTGCAGTGCTGAAGATACTCTCCTTGGAGGTGATGACTTTGACAACGAACTTAAGAGAGAACAAGAAGGATATTAGTGTTCGATTGCTGTTGATTTTATTCTTTTTGGAATAGAATGGAGGAACCCTAGTATAAATACATTTCACGTACAGTAAAGTAGAGTAGTATCCATATCCTATCGTAAACCTGATTTTTTATCTTCGAGTTTTACATGAACACAATCAAGTCAAAAATTTTACTATACATTCAGGGCTGGTGTCCTCAAACAAAACTCTTTCCAATCCTTAGTTATTTTGTTGTGTGTCTGAACTATCTTACATGTACTTTAACTAATCTCTCGAATTCTAAAGTTAATAATATTATAAGTTTTCAATAATCTTAAGGTTTGTAGAACTCAAACAAATGATATTTAGAAAACAAATTTAAAATTTAACCAATTAAATTATACCTTTTAGAGTTTATTTATAAATATTATAATTGTTAAATTTTGCTTGATAAGTTAATCTTCTTAAACTTAATAAAATAAAACTTAACTTGAGTTGAGATTAAAATTGAATTAGATAAAGAATTTATCTAATTAAACTCAATCAATCTAATCAAAATCTGGTCGACAAGACAAAACTATCCAACCTAATTTAGCCAAAAATTACCAGAAAAAAAATATAAATTCGATGTTATCGTTGTAACCATGTTCTTGCTAATAGCAAAAGGCTACTCTACCAACCTGCTACAAGTGAATTTGTGATAGAGAAAGTATATAATATATACTATATTAATTAACCATATATATGAAAAACATGTTTTAACTGAAAAAATATTGTAAACCAACAAATGTGTTGGAGATGGTTCTCGAATCCCTGCATTGGGAAACATACACCTTTTGTGATATGAAAATTTGACATCCCATCGAGGACATAATTGTGAAGCATGTGATTCAATGAATTGATGCGTAACTCGAAAGACTCGAAGCCAGATTTCAAGACAGATTCGACAACTATGGTGAACTTTTTAATTATTTAGCTAAAAAAGTTGATTTAATTGAAAAAAAAACTTTAAAATGAAAATGGAAAAGACATAATATTTAATAATATTAATTATTTTCTTCGTAATTAATAGTTCTTAACATTTTACATAGTTGTCTGCTTGGCTTGAATCTAACTAATTAAAAAGGACATGCAGATATTGAATCAACCCCTATAGTATCAATTATCATTTATTTTTATTTATTTATTTAAAATAATATTTTTTAAATATTTTTTTTTAATTTTAAAACAAGGATGCAAGTCAATCTCATTGAGTTAACTAAATTTTACTCACTCAATATTTAAATTAATTCAAATTGAAACTCAGTTTGTTTAATTTTGAATTATGAATTCATGAGTTTATCATATCAAATTGTCAGACCAAAACAAGTTTAATAAATTTTTTTTTTTTGTGTAAACCATGCTTTTTTGAACAAAAATAATTTTTTAATTTGAAGTAGAATGAAGTAATATAAAAAAGACAATAAATAAAAGGACACATTAGTTTACCATCTAGAAATCACACTCAAACCTAATTCAAAATCTTATCACTGAATATTCATTATTTAGGTAGTCTATTTTTTTAGAATACTTACAACTCCTTAAATAAATTTAAAAACTTAAACCAATAAAAAAAATCTTCAAAAACAATCCTAAACAAACTAGAAAAATAATCTTAATTAAATATAGTAAAACAATAAAATAATTCTAATTTAAATAGAAAAAAACCATAATAATCAACTGTGAAAATATAACAAATCCTAACCAATAATTTCTAGAATTATAATAAATAAACCTTTTTAACTTTACATTGCTATAAAATTTTAACTCTATAACAAAAGTCTTAAAATCTTCTAACAAAATTTTAGCTTGAATAAAAAATTATTACCAATAATATAAAAATGTACATTAAAAAAATTTCCTCCATTATTTTTGTTCTAACAAATGTTCACCCTCTCACTTTTTATTGTGGACTACAATAGTGAAATTTTTGAAAATTTTTAATTTGGTTATCAAATTTTTCTTTTGCATAATTGAGCTCGAATTAGAGCCCAATTGCATTTTTTGGGGGGGGGGGGTGAGAGTTGAATTGCAAGACAGGTGACGAAAGTGCAATGCATAAGTAACATAGGTGGTGTGTTCGATTTTGTTGGTGAAGTACATTTTTGTTCTCTATATTTTTTTTTGCTATAAGGTGACCAGTTATTTGCATTTTTCAAATATTCATTTTAGTACTAAACTTCAATTTCATAATTTTTCGGTCTTTATAAGGTGAGAAGAGAGAGAGGCAATCGCCAAAATCTAGCCTAGAGAGAGAAACACATCGTTTTAACAATTATGGCTACCAAAACGTTAGATTTTTGTTCTAAATGGTTCCATATGATAATGAGAGTTTGAATTAAGTGTTATGTTACCTTGAAAATGCCTAAAAAATAGATTTAATCTAGGGAAGAAATTGGATTCCGGGTTGATTCTTGGTTTTGGACCGTTATTTTCCGTTGTTGGAGGTTTAAGGATGGGTTGAACATGGTTATGAAGGTGTTTTCTATGTGTTTTCAATTGAAAATATGTTAAAAATTAGTTTTTAGAGAACAAAAACCAAGCATCCCGATTTTCTAGTCACCATAGTGGCTGAAATCTAAGCATGCGAGATAACGCGTCGTCTTTTTCTTTTCAAATTGAATTGAAAAAGATGGCATGTCATCTGCACTATTATCTTACAAAAAGGCCCACTCAACTAGCCTTGATGTTGCAGGCCTGCGCTCGAGCCCTTTACACGTAGGCCGGATGCTAGGCGTGGCTTTATTCTTTGCATTTTTCTTTTCTTCAGAACTTTTTATATATGTTTTTTAAAATAATCATTAAATTTGTATTTTACTTCTTTGTGATTCTTTTCGCTTATTTATTCTCTTTTAAATAGTGATTAGTTTTAAATTATATTGGATTTGTTTTAATTTTTTAACTGGTTTGTATTATTTATTTGTAAGTTTTTTTAAAATTTTTATATATATTACATTTATTTTTAGAAATGAAAAATATTTATTTATTATGATATTTTTAATATATGCAGCTTTGCATAATATTTTTTTTATTTTATCTAATAAATCTTATGTGTTTGTCGATTTCTATTTCAAATTGATTTGAATAAACAAATTCATTAAACACAATCAAGTAAATTATCTATATTATAATATTAAATATCTTAATTTACATTTATCTATTAATTTATCTAATTTTTTTTGTTTATTTTTTTATCACATTCTAAAAACATTACTTTCATAGAAAATGGTTGATGAGTTTAATATATATATATATTTCGTTAGTGTTTTTAGCATCTCAGTATTAGGTTAGTGTTTGATTTTGCGATCATTTATTATTATTATTATGTAGTTAAATAAAAAATAATATTTCAAAAAACAAATTATAATCCCACTAGAGTCAGTAACTCGGTTCACAGATTTGGTGTGTTAGCCCAAGTGCCCGGTTTATAGGTTTGACAAGTTCATTTCTTGATTTTATCCTTTAATATTGAATTAATTGAGAAATAAACTATAAATATAATTAAAAATTAGGTTAGAAAAAAAACATTATTAAATTTAATAAAATCCCTGACATGAGTTACTTGAAGATTGAGATCGAACCAATCTATTATTGTCTCAATAATATATTTTTTTAAAATATCATATTGAATTTTTTTTAAAAAATTAAGTCATATTTTTATTCTCTATTAAAATTATATTTAAACACATAAAATTAATCAATTTAATCTAAACTAGCTTCTATACAGGTTAATTAAAAACTCAAGTTAATTAAAGAAATAGATTACAAGGTTTCAAGAAAATCAATCTGCCAACTTATTCCAGACGGGATCTTGGCTGGTCAGACTCCAGACGGGATGAGGTTTAACAACTATAGCCCAATAGTATCCAAATTCCTATACTCAGCCCAATTATTTCAGCCGTAGCAGCAAGCAGCACCACCACCTCGAGCGACCCTGAATGGAAGTATCGCGACTCCTACTCCTATAATCTAACCCAATTCGTCTTATTTTTCTTTTTTAACTTCTCCCTCTCCTTCTCTTTCCTAAATCCTAAAAAATAAACTCCCAATTTTTTGTACAAAAAGACAGAACTTTTATTGCATGGAATGGGGGAAGAGAAGTCAAAGAAGAGACCACTGGACCTGGACTCAAACTGGGACGTGATCATGGGCAGAGACGACGGCGAACCACCGCCATTAGTGATCGTGAAAAACACGCCGCAACCGCAACCACAGCCCACGCCGAGTCAGAGAGAGGACTTTGCTTCAATCTCCGATAAGAAGCTGGAGGAACAAATTGAGAGAAACAAAATTCATGTTATGAAGTTAGGCCCTACATTGCCTGACAAAGGAGAGAAGCTTCAACTTACTATTAAGGCCATGGAAGAAGAGCTTGATCAAAGAAAACATCGTCGCCCTGCCCAAATGGTCTGTTTTCCATTGTTTTAGTGGGTTTTCCATCAATCTCTTTGATTTTTATTTTTGAGTCTTGAAAATTGATTCTCTTATGAATTGGTTGCTAATTTTTTTTTTTACTGGACAGGATGTTGCTGAATGTGAGAAGCACAGAAATTCAACAGCTTCAAGTAGAATTGCTAACTTCAATTTTCTCTCCTAAATGTTTATGAAAATAAAAAAAGATATTTAAGGTATCTGAAAATGGGTTTTGTATGTGCTTCAGATGGGTTTGGACAAAAGGATGCATCATCTCAAGTCAAAAATTCAAAATCCCAATTTTCCACTATTTTTAGTAGAAAGATGGAAGAAAATGTATGATGCTCTTCTTTATGTTTTCAAGCCATTCATTCATATCTAGGGGTTTCTTTCTTTGCATAGCATATTTGCTGTTACCTAACTATTTATTTAACAGACAGATTGTAGGGTAGGTAATGCATTCGATAAAGAATTGACGACCTTGGGTCACTGTAATCGCCAAAATATGAGAAGTAATGGAAGGTCATGGAAAAAGAGAAAACAGAACATACAGTCATCATCAAGACAGTTGCCATTTCAATGTGCTACCAGGGTCTCTCTTAATGGAGAAAGACGTGGACCTGCTAATGGTGATCAAAAGGGTAAAGCCTCTTCTGCTCATCTTTTACACCACAACAGCGAAAATTTCTCCACCAATTCCTCCAAGAAGTAAGCGTTTTTACATTCATCACGTTATCCTTGTGTCATATGTGTATTTATATCAAAGTGTGCTGTATGCATACAAAGATTTTTCTTCGTACCCATAAAAAAAAGAAAAGGTTGATTGTATATGTTCCCACTGATGTGACACATTGTTCAGTCGCACTCTTATTTACCAGTTTATGTGATCTTCCCTTAGTTTTTCCTCGTGAAGATGTCTATTGTTAACTAATTGACGGGCACGAGGAATAGTGGACACCATACCTCATCGAAAAAGGATGTTATCCAAACACATTTCAAGAATATTCACTCGTGAAGATTTTTATAACATTTGATTTCTAAATTTTAAGCAATCTGATCTAATAATCATAATAAATACAGATTGCACTTGGAGTTTGTGTGTAGAATTAATCTAAGATCAATGTCCTATAAGATATACCATATTAGCATTGTGGCATGGTTTTCAACCTGGTAGCCTCTTCACATGAATCCCTCAGTATATAAATTTCATCTGCCCTTATTGCCTCAAACAGTTGAGTTGAATGGAAGAAATGCATGTTATATTTCATGGGCATTGTTTAATTTTTAATTTGATTTTTTCGGGTAGGAAGGATGATTGCCGAGTCCTGCCTTCAAATGGTTCAAGGCCTAGGAAGGTATGTTTTTTGATCCCCCCCCCCCCCCTCCTCCCCTGACTGTTTGAGCGAATAATGTTTAACCTTAATAAATATTAAAATTTAAATAGCCACCTCAATAGGTAAGCTCTATAAATGACTGATGGTGTGCATTATACACGTAATTGTTCATAAGAAAAAGCTTGTTGTTCAGAGTGATAATGATAATTAGAGTGTCATTTCTTTGCTATACAAAAAAAAAAAAGATTAGTAATTGAAATGATTAGACTATGATATTTAACCGGAAGTGTCACTTGTAGAGTCATGTCTAATGATCTGTGATTAATGCTATTAAAACTTTTCTCTGCATTGATTGTCTAAATTCTCAAAATATTGGCCTAGCACTTTGTTTGCATCAGATTGATATCCACATGCAGAGGAAATTTCCCTGTAATATCTGCAATCTCTGGCTATTGTTTGGTTAGTAGGGTCATGATAGGAGGGCTTTCGAAGGATGCGAAAGATTTTTCTCTTTGTTATTTAGATAGCTAGTTAAATGCTACTCTTTTGGCGCTAATATATTTTGTCGATGATCTTTCTGTTATAAATTGTCTATTCTCTTTCTCGTAAACTACATTTTTTTTCGTTTTGTTTTTTGCACCCTCTTGGTGCTCTTAAGTCAAAGATTTTTTTTCTTTGTTTTTTTATATATATTGAAAAACATGTGGCAAGTCATGGAGTTGTGTGAATTGCAATTTCTTTGAATTCTACTGTTGATATTTCTAGAAGTTAATTGGTGGTTTTGGCAGAACACTAAAAATGCTTGTTTGCGTCCGTTTCCTAGATTTGATCTTACAATGGTAGGTCTGATTAGTGAGACCTAGTTCTGGGATTGTGTATATGGCCTGAGAACCTGAATGCGGAGCTACTTATGTTTTGAAGAAGCTTTACCTGAGGTCTAGTATTAGTCAAAGCAGCTGGAGCTACAGTAACCATTATGTTCTATCTTGGTAGCTTTCATAAATAATATGTTTTAATGGCTTTTAACTATAAAGAAGCTGCTTTAGAACTCAATTCTATCTGTATTTAAACCATCACTATCTTCTCATGAAAATTATAAACATTAAAAGTAATTTGAATATTCTCTTATCGAGTCATAACTCATGTGTGGACTTTGGAAAATACCCTTGCACTGATGATCAGGTGTGGTTTGTGTTAGTGTTGATGTTTCACTGAAATTGGGTGCGGGATGCCCAAGCACATGTTTGATGATGGTGCTTTCCACAATCCCAAAAATCAGTTAATTTATTCTTCACTACTGTAGTTATAAGCTGTATTAAAAAACTCTGGAAAATTTTATTTTTTGAACTGTATCAAACAGAAGTAAAGATACAGGCTAATAGAAAATGGGGAGTTGAGACATGACATTGAGAATGGCCAGTTGTTTTGGTGCATGAAATTTATTCTGCTATGCTCAAATGTAGCCAAGTGTATCTTATGGAATAGCAACCCGCTGTTTACACTGTTCTGCAATAAGAATTTTTGTCTTCAGCAGCTGATTGGATACATGATAACATTATTTAAACAGGATCCGACAGTTGTTGTCCTAGACGAAGATGAACCTCAGCTAGGGACAACAGAGCTAGCAAAAGAATTGGCTGAACAGTAATTGAAACTCCCAATGTTTTTCTTTCCTTTTTTCCCATGTTTCAACTTTTGACTATGCTGTTAATGGTAATTTTGACCCCTCTGTTACTTGTAGCATGAAGGATGCTAAGATCTCTTATCCATCAAGGTACAGCAATTTTTTTCTGATGACTTTAACTATTTTAAATTAGTTTGCAACAGGGACGACACATAATCTTCTGATGACTTCTTGATTATCTTTGACACAGAGATGATCCAGCATCTGTTGAAATTGCTTACAAGGATATGGATTGCCTCGCCCCTGAAGCTTTTTTGACATCGCCTATTATGAACTTTTACATCAGGTAATTGTACTAGCATACAGTTTAGTTTTGATCTGATAATTTGGGGCATTTATTCAATTTATTATTCTCCTAAACCCTGCACATTTAGGGTTCATGAAAAATTTGTGAGTGAGTTTTCTACATTTCAGGCTGTTGATTGAATCGCTGGATGCTCTCTGTTTGTTCTCTTTCTTCTTCTTAGAGTAGTTGTTTCAACTGTACTGCTGTTTTGAGGAGAGCAGTTTAAAAGGAGTTGGTCATTAGGGATTTATTTGAAACTTTGACAACCACTTAGTATGGCTTATAGAAAAATATGAAAATGCAAACTTGGCACACTTATGACCCCCAACTCTACTCACTGGCTATTTTTATAAGTTTATGAGCAGAGCCCTCCGAGCTTGTTGTGTTTCTTGACATAATAAAAGATTCCATATGTGATAAGTCTTTTTTCTCCTTTTGAATAATGTCTTTGATACAGATTGACATATTAGCGAGGAGAGTGAAAGAATGCAATGTATAGAGAACATAAGAATCTAATAGACCAAACCCTTGAATTTACAAGGAGAGCTTCTTGAATTTACAAGAACCTTGTTCTTGATGTCCACAAAAACATAGAATCAATAACTCGATGAAATTACCCCCCCTGCACCACAATTCAGATTGCAGATCCCAGTACATTGAATACTCAGTTGTGGAGGCACTCAACCTGGATTGCTGAAATTGGTGTACTAGTTTCTTAGCGTTTTCAGATTAAACATGGAAGGAAAAAAAGAGAGAGAAGCAAGAAGGCTTTTCAGTTGTTTCAAGGAGAGAAAGGAAGAGAGGAAGAAAAGGGAAGGATAAGAAGAAGAGATGTGGTGAAAAGGCCAAGAGAGATGCGATGAAGAGAGGCAAGAGACTGATAATAATAAATGTGCATTTGACTTTTATAAAATGCTAAGTGTTGGAATTGGACCTCCTGTAGGCCAGGTTTTAAAGTTGAAATTTAGCCTAGTATACAATTCTCTTTAGGCCTATTTTTAATTCTATTTGGAACTAGATTTTTTATTTTATGTTATTTGAAAAATCTTCAACCAATAATATTTTCTTTCATTCGCTAATATTGCTATTTTTATATAATAGATGCCTAATAATATTAATATTTAATAATGACCCAAATAGGTTTCTAAATGCACCACGATCCAAATTATCATACTAACTGCCCCTACATATCATGAATGCACACATGTGCGAATCATGTTCCTACCACAGTGACCCAAATGTCCACAAATCTGATAACTTTGGAACCAAAATAGGAAGAAAACCACTAACAAATTAAAACAGTGTGCTAATTAAAATCCTTCGTGATACAAAATACAAAATATTGTAAATTATGAGTTTCCTAAGTAATATATAAGTCCTGAATATAAAAATTACAAAGGAATTGGGACTAGTCTGCCTTATGCTGCATCAGTAACTTGTTTAGTTTTTTATTAGATTTCAGCTGGAAAATATCTGAAGGGAGAAGATGCTTATTTATAGGAATTAAGTGTATCCATTCCAAAATTTGGACATTTTATGTCAAGCTCCTATCCTAAAAATTAAAACATGACAGTCCCAACACCTAGATCCAAACGCACCAAACAATGTGCTGCAAAGTCCAAACAAAGTAGATGGGACAGAAGTCCAATGATACACTTGTGCAAAATGATGCAGTCTAGGATGAAGATAGTCCCTCATAAAACATTTATAAGCAGGACAATGGATTCACCAGCAAATCAGCAATTCCTTAGGAGTATTCTATGAAGTACATTTTCAGGCTGTCTTGCAAGCAGTAAGCTCAATGTTATAGGTCCTTGACTTCAGCTTGTTCTTTTACTGATCTCCAAAGTTGGATTGGGTGGATTATTTTTCTCATGAATCTTCATATGAGTTTGTGCCTGACCAACTTGCGAGCTGGTCTGCCTATTTGTTGCCTAAACTGGGTACTGTGAGGTTAAAGAGTACTGGAACTGCATTCCTAAAGCGGGTGTTTGTATCTTGTATCTGGAGTTGCATATTATTTCTTAACAGGAATGATTTTCAGTTCATTATACATTGAAGGAGAGTTTACTATTTAAAGAATAAATTATTAAATTTTGAAAACATGTGATACTATTGGCTATTATTAGCGTAATATAGTAGAAATACTAGAATTCATTCCTTACACTTCTTTTTTGTAATTTGAAAATGCAATGCTTTTTCCAAATCTTGTTGTGTATGTACTCAGAATGCCCTATTTTTGGGGATGTTGTAGGTTTTTCTTTGCAGATTTTAAGTGACAGTCTTAAATTTCTCTTTTTAGTTATTTACTGCTTTTCTTGTTTAGATATATACGTCTGCAAGCATCTCCAGCAAATAAGGGGACGTGTGATTATCACTTTTTTAACACATTCTTTTACAAGAAGCTGGAACAGGCCATATCATATAAGGTAGCTTTCTTGCTTGGTGTTTAACTAATAAAAAAAGGAAACATGTCAGCTTTCTTGTCTCTTTTAAGTGACGTTTAATTCATCAGAACATGCATTCATAGATCTGACATTTGAAAGCTATTTTGTACTAGAGCTTTTGAATGCCTGAACTAGTAGAGCTAAGTACCTGTAAAAAATATTGGCAATGTCATTGCTTTTATATTAAATTTTACAATTTTTATGTGAAAGTAATTTGAAAATGATTTGATGGATCTTGACCGAGGCAGCTCAGCTTTAATTAGTGTAAGATTTTGCCCATGATTTTTATCTTGAGAAAATCAGGAATTAAAATAAATAGCTACATGTGTGACACGGGAATTCAATGTTGTTTTAGTGGTGGTGGTTTAAGAATTGAGTTGATTAAAAACACCTTGTTTTCTTAAAATAAAAAATTCCAGGGCAAACTTTTGGTTATATTTGGTAATTTCTTGAAGTTTTTGCTTCGAAATGTATTATAGTTGAATGCACAATTATGCCTGCACCGTCTCCATTCACACTCATTCATAACTCATCTTCCCTTTTATATGCAGGGGAGTGACAAGGAATCATTTTTTGTCAAGTTCAGAAGGTGGTGGAAAGGTGTCAATATATTTGAAAAGGCTTACATACTTATTCCCATACACGATGAGTAAGTTATCTATGTTAATTTTAACTGCTTTACCAACTCTTCCCTTATTTCTGATTGCATATTGCTGCTTATAAGGAGAAATGTAGGCTGTGATTGCAAGATTATTGCTCTTATATCTTTCTTATTTGTAAGATTGAAATTAGTCTAGTCATTAGTTAACTGACTTTTTATGTGAGGATTTCTTTGCGGTTACTAGTAAACTCAATGTGAGTGGAGAAGCTCCTCATTCCCACACTGGTAAATTCAAACTATTCAGGCAAGGATTCAAACCTGAGATATGCACCTCAACAGCATCCCTTAAGCTAAACCCATGGGACTATAGTTACTTGACCATCCAGTTGAAGGATTTAAAATTCTTTAATTAATGCTGTTAGGCCCCCCCTGGGTGTTAGGTGCAAGGCACCAAGCCATAATGCCTTTAAGGCCAGGGCTAGAGGTGATTAAAGAGTGCTTAGATGAATCAGCATCTTTTCCATTATATCTATTAGAATATGGTTTTCTAATGCATTTATTTGGTATTTTTGTTATGCCTTAGTATTATTTCGTTAAGTCAGCTGAAAGGGAAGGCATTTATGCCAAGTTGAGAACTTTGAAAGACCATAAAGGATAAAGAGAAAAAAAAGACGAAAAGAAGGATGCAAAAGGAAGATAAGAAAAGGCACCACCACACAAAAATGAAGACAAAAAGGCACCAATATCCACCCTGTATGATGGCAGTAATTGTATCGTTAGGAAATATAAAAGAATGATGAAAAAGGAAGATAAGAAAAGGCACCAATATCCACCCCAGATGATGGTAGTAATTTTATCCTTAGGAAATCTAATGTTAGGTATCCCGTATAATTTAACATTTTCATAATCGAGTTTAATGGGCTTGATGATACAAGAGGCTTTGGAACTTAGAGAAGTTCTCAATTTGTTTTTTTGGTTATTATGCCTGTTCAGAGATAGTAAAAAAGAATGGACTATTTTATTTCTATCTTTATTGGTTTGATGTGTAACATTCTAAAATGATAGATTGGAATAATCTGGCGATGAACACTGGCCACCTTTCCATTGGGATGGTTTGCTCCTTCAACCAAAACAAAAAGCAACAAAAGAAAATTTGGATAAATGGTGACTAGAAAAGGAATTGGATATTGGCACAATAGGAGTCATCTTATACATGAGTAGTTGAGACTGAATACATTTGTTTAAGGTCATTAGCCAGCGATGCCTCTCCCTCCAGCATAGGAGGATCCAGGCAGGATAATCAGGTTATGAACATTTTTCTTTTTCTTTCTTCATTTTTATGTTGTGCATTTTCGTATGAAATTGCCACTTTGCAGACTCGAACCTTTTGCACTTAGGATACCTGTATTGCTGCCATTGGACTAGATAATGGCTGATCTTTGTATGCACTGTACACATGCATATTTGTGAACATGCTTGCTCATGAGAAATGTGTATCAGTGTCTTTTATTATGAAATAACAGCAAAAAGCATGTACTAGTGTTCAGTATTATTATAGTGCTGTCTCATGTCAGTGGTTGGTGCCTGGTTCCCAACCAAAAGAGATGCCATCTTCTCCCTGCCTTTTCTCTCATCTGTTAAAAATCATTTCTCACCTGTTTCACATATTTTTGTTGTCTTTCATGTATCCAGTCTTCATTGGAGCTTGGTGATTATATGTTTCCCGGATAAGAAAGATGAATCAGGACCAATTATTCTTCATTTAGATTCATTGGGATTTCATTGTAGCAGTACCGTATTTTCTAACATTAAAAGGTGAGACAGGAAAGTCCTTCCAAGCAGTAGAGTTGTTTTCATAACTAACCTCTTGCTGAGGTAATGTAACAGTTTGTACCTTGTTCCTATGAATGTCTTTTTTATTGGGTTTGTTCAGGAAAGGGACTGATAGTGTTGTTGCGAACTTAAAATTCTTTTTGATAATGATTATTGAGAAAGAAGTACCTTTGAACTGTAGCTGCAGAAAATTACAGTGGGAATTACTTCATTTTTCTATGTTCAAAGGTTGAGCATGTGAGAAGCATTGGGAACTATTATGATAATGGCAGAGAACTATAAATTAAAGCTTCGTTGTAATGCCTTGTTAGAATGCTGTAAATTCAAATCCTAATGAATGGTGTTACTTGTGTGCTGCAGTTATTTGAAAGAAGAATGGAGGTATATGAATCAAGAAGTTCCTACAGATTTTCCAATTCCAGATAGAATATGGAAACATCTAGATCGTAGAATTGAGGACAAAATCATTGCGGTGAGTTTATATAGAAAATGTCCCAAGCGTTGTGTTGTGTCATGGTCATTTCCCTTGAATGGTATTTATGCCTTAATATGACCATGGGTGTTCCTTAAAACTTTTGCCCATTTGTACAGTCTCCCCAATTTGCATAATGGAGGGGGTAATGTTAATTGGATCTTTCTTTTTCTTTGAATCTTAATGAGAGAACCTCAAGATCTTTGGCTGCTTATACAACTTGTTAGAAACCAAATCACATGTGGAATTGAATTCAATTCTACATGTAATTTGAATTCAATTGATAACCTATTACAATTCTTATGTTTGGAATAAAATACTAAACCATATAATTGAATACAATTATACTGTTTCGAATACATGTGGAAATGAATTGAATTAACAATCTTGACTATTTTGCTCTGAATTCAAAAAAAAAAAAATTGTTACAAAGACTTATATTTATGTTGCCCTTAATTGTTTATCGACTATTTATTATTGTTTCTCATCGTGGTTTTGGTGATTGTTTTGGGCTATATAAAAGAGATTAATTAACAATGATCAACATTTTTTAATTCTTAGATCAACGAGCCTAATAGTATGACCCATTCGCTTGTTGTGTGCATAAAATACAACAAGTTCCTATAAAAGATAGCTAAATTAAATTTTTCAGAGAGTTTTCTTTGTTATTCGTATCATTAAAAGGACCAATTGTTATTTAAGAGACTAAATTAAATTATATTGTTGATGTTATCAAGAATTTTTCTAGGTTACCATATGATTAGCGCCCACAAGGACCACAACAAACACATTAGTTCTCTTAATGATCTATCAAGAGAACAGAACAAAAGAAGAGGAGGGCAGCAAATCATTTGAAGAAATAGGTGTTGATGAATATTTTTGGAATATTATTTTCATTGTTGATGAATATTATTCTCCCCTCTGATTTGCTTTTGCCTTTTTCTTATGATTTGAATTCTAGTACCCTCATAAGGGTTTCAATTACAGAAATTGATTTAACCTTTGGAATTGAATTCAATTCCAAGGTTTCCAAACAGCCTATATCCCTAACTTCTGTATCTTCTCTGCCAGGCTTGATTGTAGAGTGTGGTTTCTGAAGGTTGTGGATTTTGTTTTTGTGCAAATCTTTCCTTGACACCTATACCAACCCCAGATCATGTGTGGTTTTGTTCTCTCTTGCTAATCACACTTGGAAAGCTAGGGTGATTTTCAAAGTTGAGGCTTTTGTTTTGACTATAGTCCTTAGTCCTTATTAACCCTAATGATTTACTTAGGAGGTCTAAGGAAGCTTTTTTCCCGGATATCCTTTAAATGTTATTGCTGTGATGAAAAGTCTTACCTATCTTTTTCAACATTGTTCTGTGGAGGGGGACAGGCTTTGTTTCTATGTAGAAATGATTGTAAGAATCTGTAATTCTGATGTTGTGCAATGTTTTGCATGCATTTGGACAGAACAGGAATTTCTGGAATTTCAATATCATCAGCCATTGAGACAAATATTGCTGAGTAGAAATTTTTTTCTTTCATTGTTAATGATGTTTTGCTCCAAGATCTTGGGGTGGCGTCTCCTTAGCTGATATTTAGTGTTGTTGGAGAACTGTATTTACTGTTTCTACTGTTTCTCCAATGGTTTTACATTCTTTCCATACAATGATTTTCTTCTTGAAAAAATGTAAAACATCTATAAACTTTTACCTGCTTGGCGTGGGTGGGTGATTAGTGATTTAGTTCCCGAAAGTTGTTGGCCTTTTACTCCTCAATTGTCTCACGGATATGTGGTAGTGCTTTTATTATTATTATTATTCAATTGAATGTGTGAATTTGGAGCTCCATTAATGAAGTTGACACATTTTTCCTTCTCTCTCATTTCTTTAATGGTTGTTTTGAACTTCACCTCACTACATCCCATTACTAAATTTCCTCCCAGGTGCCCCAGCAGAAAAATGACTATGATTGTGGCCTCTTTGTACTTTTCTTCATGGAGCGCTTCATTCAAGAGGCTCCTGAGAGGCTGAAAAAGAGAGATCTGGCAATGGTAATTCCTCCCAACCCAGACTTGAATGAATAATTTCAACGATGTAGTTTAACTCCTTGATTCAATATTTGTTACGTTTCAGTTTGGCAAGAAGTGGTTCAGACCTGAAGAGGCCTCTGATTTAAGAAAGAAAATCAGGGCTATACTTATGGATGAATTTCAAAATGCGTTTAAGAGTGGTCATATTTCGGACTCTTCTTCTTTGTCTTCAGGTGGGGATCCTCCCTAAATTTGGGGTTCATATGGGGCTATTATTTTTTCAAGATTGGGTGGTTTATCTACCTGTGGTTTGGATTTTAAATGCTACATTATGCGTGCAAAAGATGTTCGTGTATAGCCGGGGTAATTTGGTTCAGAGAAGGCGAAATAGCTAACATGTCTTGGTTGTTTACCACTGATCAGTTACCAGTTTGTATCCCAGTTTAATTGATTCACCAAATGTACAGAAGGAGAAGGGATTTGAGTAGTGCTGCTTTATTTTTGATGGTGGTGCAGTGTCTGCCTAACATCCTTTGTGACTCTTTTTGTTTTGTTTGCCTTTTTGGACTTGTAATTAGTTAAACGCCACTGGATGCCAATGCAATGCCTTGCATGCAAACAATATGAAAGTAGAAAAGAATACAATGATATCTCTGGGCTTTTGAGCTTGATGGAAATGCAGGTTTTAGTTTCAATGCGCAACCACTTCAGTCTAAGTTGAATGTGATGATTGGAGAAGGGAAAAGACAATGCCGTCGTAGCCTGCTGGGGCGGATTTGATTATTTGTATTTAATTTACTACCTGAATTCATGCACCGAGATGTAAAACTGAAGGAAATACCTATTGGCAATAATCAAATGGTAGAGATTACTGATTCTGTAGTAGCAGCTAAGCTGTGACAAAATGACAGGTCATGCCAGGTCCGCCTGAATAAATGGCTCCCAACTTTTCACGTTCTGGGAGAGATTGTCGCGCCTGACTTATCCACGGTTCATCCATGTTCGCTAACGGTGATGACATCAGCACGATGGGACTCAAACCCTGACAACAGACCTCGAGCTAAGCAGGAGAGGATGGCGGCACATGTTTGATATCACAAGGCCGGCCAGACTGACGCATGCGTGGTTATCTTCGCTAATGCCTGCATAGGCGTAAGGCGTGAGGCTTTGCAATCTATCCCAAAGCCACAAACTCGAAACAAAAACGCCAACTCAGTTTTCTTCCGTGCAATCTGCAATGCGTCAAATGTGAAAGGAAAAGATCATGTCATAGACAATTTCAGAAACCAACCAATAAAATGTATTACATCAGCAACTTTCCCACGAACCCTCGAAGCATATGCAAATTGATAAGAATAGTTCTAAGACTATCATCTAAAGAACCAGAGAATTTCCACTAAAACCAAAACTCCGAGATAACCTGCTTAAGTATCCTCTGCATCTCGTCAAGTTACCTAGCTAGCTGCAAGTTCTTGAGTAACTTTGCGATGCCTTCTGAAAATACAATCACCAGCTCATTTTGTAGACACACACACACACAAAAAAAAAAAACACAATAATGGAAGCTAAAATCAATGTTAAGGAAATGACAAGAAAAAACCTATTCCCAATGATTGAAATGTAAAAACAATTTCATTAGTGGAAATCACCACCACCATCATCATCCACCAACAGGTCAGAGTATGATAGAATATTCACATATTGTGCAGGAGTATCAAAGTAAATAGAGATATAGGGAGGCAAGCAATGTGAATTTATACACTTGCTAATGAAACTCTCCTATCATTTGTGTTTGTTTCTGTGCTAGTTTCCTTTTTTTATTTGGAAAAAGTACGTACAAATTCCAAAATAAAAGCACTGTTGAATAAGACACAACAGCCTTGGGTGATTCTTCTCAGTACAGCTCTTCTAACCTCTGGCGATTCCTCTTCCTATCAGGAGTTGCATGTAGCCATGTACATGTGCTTTCATTCCATGTCTTGCTGAAAATTTTCAAAAGCCTCAGAAACTGTTTTCACCTGTATGATGATGTCCATGCATTGATTTATCAGAAGACAGCAAATGCAAAATAAATTAATGATTTAAAAACATCGTAATGTTTGTTACAAACCAGCTCGGGTTTCTTAGCATACACCCTCACATTCCTATCTTCACAAAAAAGACTGATGTGATGATCACGTATAGAGTTCTTCGTCAGCTTTTTGTATCTCTATTATGACATAACATGGCTTGGTTCAAAAGTGTAATCCAATAATGATATTACAACAAGCAACATCGAAAGATTCTTAAACACGAGTCATTGATTAGCTTCCAGCCTCTAATTTATGAAAACAACAGATTGTAAAGAAAAAAATTGCAAACAAAATTATAAGTGTTCTACTGTCCTGTGCTACACTTATACAATGCAGACCATGAATAATCTTGAGATTCATACTCGTCTTTAGTCTTGTAAGAAAAAACAAATCCTAGGAAAAACACTTGAAAATAAGCACATTGGAAGTGAAATTAATACCTGGAATATCCTAATTGTGGATATTGAAATGATGTAACCATATTATTCGATAGTTTCACCCATATTTAACTAGTGTTTTGCCTATGTTCTATGTATAAAATGCCTTGATATTCTTTATTTTATGTTTTGAAGGCACCTTTGGATGAAAGATGCAAAGAGGAGTAAATTGGAGGTAATTGGCAGATTTGACCCTCAGTCGATGTTTTGTGCAGAGCGTGAGTTCTAGAAGTCGAAATGAAGTGATTCCAATGGCATTAGAAAGCTAACATCCATACCTTTCTGGAAATCTAAGTCAAGAAAAATAAAAATATAAAGAGCATGGAAATCACATCCTTCAAAGTCAAAACTCGCATTCTGCCAGTGTTGACCTTTGTCCATTCAAAATTCAATATCTGGAGCTGTAGATATCCAATTGATGCAAACTCAATTTTTTTGGATTCCTGACTCAAAGGTCTATAAAATTTCCACATTTCAGCAAAAAACGATGTCATATGAGGGAGATATGAGTTTTTAAATATGACAACTGAATTCTGCCAGCAAACAGGTTTCGTGAATAAACGAATCCAAATTACATCCCAAAGCATCCAAATTGACATCCAAGTTTTAATTTCAGCAATTCAGCTCCTCTAGTAAATCAATCTAGAAGGTCAAGGAAGGTAGCCACCAACCTCAAATCACCAACCACAAACCAGCCGCTAGCTGCCTTCACACTACCACCATCCCTTAATGTTTACACTTGAACTTTGATTTTTCTTACTTACAATTTGTGTATAAATAGGCAACTAAGTTTATGCTATTAGGAGAGCCAAGAGAGAGGGAGAGAGTGTGCAGTAGAATCAAAGAAAGAAGGGTGGCAGCCATAAGAGAAGAAACACGAACTCTTCCCTCTACAAATCAGAAATCATGTATTCTTTCATCTTTAGGAGTAGTTGTTCAATAGATATGCAAGGCTAACTTGATTTTTTGGTTGCAAGGACGCAAAAACCTTCAGATTTCATGAACTATGAGATTTATTCTTCCATTTATTTTCAGTTTGTATTATGAATGAGTATGTTTGTTTTCCTATGCATATTTTCTATGATTGTTTATCTTAATTGCTATAGCGGACTCTAAGTTATTATTGTGAACAATCTATTGCTAAGTTTGATATCAAAACCAGAGTTGTGGTAAATAAACTTGTGAAGCAACTAAGCTTGATAATTGTAGCGGAACTACGTTATTAAACTTAGGGAGAACATTCGATCAAAGCAACACAAGATGACATCTTGGTTGTTAAGATTAATGAATTTATCTAGATCTTAAGGCTGCCATTGGATTAAATCATTAGTGCGGACACTGTGATTATTTGTTGGTTAGGGTTATTTATACGGCGGATCTGTTAATTAACCAATATTAAGAAAAGATAAAAAATTTAGAATATAAACTGAAGTTTGTTTCAAGGATCGGTTCTGATTTCTGTAGGTGGATGTGTGCTTGCAACCAAGGTTTGTTTTCTTGATATATTTCAGTTTCAATTGATTTTGTTTGTTAGTGTAATTTCTACCATAGTTTAGATCATTGCAAATCAACCCCCCTAATTACATAACGTATAGCATAAAAATCTGAACTAAACCTTCCTCGTAGGATCGACCCCTTGCTTGCTCTATACTATCTTGTGTGTTTTAAGTTAGGGCAATTAATTTGTGCGACCGCGACATCGCAACACATATCTGAAGAAAAGACCACAGTCAAAATTAAAGTTGCAGAAGCCAACATTAAAGAACAAATTCCATCATAATCATAATTTGTATATGTCCTCCTTACCTTTCAAAAGGGTTATTTCTTCCCCGTGTCAAATCAATTTTCACATTGTACACAGCATCATCTTCTTTTTTTAATGTCAAATTACCATTTCCCTGATTAAAAAAAATCACTCCTTAAGGTAAAATTTTCTAATGCTCTATAGAAGAAAATACTAGCATACAACATGTATTATATTTGCATTATCTATTTTAGACATGGGAATAAATAATATCCTGAGTAGTGTTATCTTTGAAGTGTTCTAGCTTGTCCTAAGGAGCAGAAAACCCATTGCAGGACTACAAAATATAACAAATTGCCATGATGTGTACTTCAGACAGGTATATATATATCCTTTTAGTGGAAAGAAAACTGAAAAAAAGGGGCAGGTATGCTCCAGGAACACTTTTGATCAAAATTTGATATACTCAGGAATGAGGTTATTTGGTGTTTAGATAATGGTTAATCACGTGTTTATATCAATATTTCTTTCTCTATAACCCAAGAAGTTTTTTGTGATTGTCGGTAGAAGTCATGATACTTGCAAAACAGTCCTTATGAGTTTAGAGACACTTCGATGATAAAGTTAGTGATTTTTAAATAGAAAGAACATAATAAATAAAAGAAAAGAGCTTTAAATTCCAAGAAGAAGGATGTTTGTTCTTGTTTTTGGTATGATAAATGCTCTAAGAGTTAAGTTATGAGTGTTTGGAGGGTTGAAATTGTAAACTTTTTACCCAAGTGATTCAGGTGATATTTATACTTTCTGAACTTTGTTATTTTGATGGAGTGGAGGGACTGAAGAGTCATTTTCTCTAGATGACATTAATGAGGGATAAAAATCATTTATACATCATTAATAAGATGGAAATATTGTAGGCTATTGGGAGACCTTTCATACATCTACATGTATAGAAAAATGATTATTTCTGATTTTTTTTATACACCTATAGGTATAAGGAGATGATTATTCCTGAAATGAACATGTCATGCAAATAATCTTTAGATAGAACTTTATGGTCCTAACATAGATCTCTAAGACCAATTGGTTCTAGCACATAGCCAAACCTATGGGAGAGAGGTCTGGTAGTTCATCAGGCTTATAGTTGAACCCAAATATATTAAGTTTGACAACTTGTCAGATATACAATGTCCTGAGCTCAGCTCATGGTTGAACCCAAGTATATTGGGTCTAGCAAGTTGTCAAACTCACAATGCCTTATGCTTAGCTCGTGGTTAGACCCAAGTATGTTAGGTTTAGGCTCTTTCAAAACATAAAAATATTGAGTCAAAAAGTCTGACTTATCAATTGCCCTCAAGTCCTTATGTATTATATGCATAAGGACTTGAAAAGTCTTTTGGGAGACAACTGGTCAGGTTTGTCTTATCTTCTCTAAAAAGGTGGCATTTGAAATGTTGTTGGAGAGAGGCGAAATGATCTTTTTGAGAAAACTGTTTGGCTGTGTGTAATCAATATAATAGGCGTTTAGCCTTTCTAAGGTCATGATGTGATGCCACGTGTTCTTCATGCATTGGAAATATAAGGCGATGACCTATATAAACTTTATTCATTTTCAATTTTATATTTTACAATTGCCAAAATTTATCTCTATATTTTCTATACTAGGAGCCTTACATGGAGATCAAGTTTCTTCATTTTGTGCATAAGAATCATCTTCTTCTAGGTAAACACAGAAATCACACTTCACCTCTTCTTTTTTATTTTAAATTTTCTTAAGAATGATTTCTGGAAAAGGCAAGAAAATCATGTCTCTTAAGATAGATTTTAGTTTGAGGCCTAAAACTATAAGTACTCATCAAGGATCTACAGTCATTAGAATAGGTCCTAAATCTGAAAACAGTGCTACTCAACCCTCTTCCAATAGAAAAGGGGAATGAGATTGTTTCTCAAGAGGCTTCAAATCTTAAGGGACAGCTAAGGTTACCTAGGATGCCTCCAAATGAGGCAGAGAGTACAGTGTCATACAAACAGGTGACCTTAGTCAATGCTAAATAACCAGGGGACTATGTGATCATGTTACCTGAGACTAATGATCAAGTCACCAGCAAACAGTGAAGGACAATATTATCATTTCTGAACCTAAGTTTATGTACGAGTTTAGATACTCGTTTCCTTTATAATGATTTTTAAGGGATTTTTTTTTTGTTACTTCAACCTGCAGCTCCACCCCAATGGGTAGACTGCCTTGTCTAAATTTGACAAGTTGATGAGAATCTTCAAGGAGGAACCCACGATTAGGGTTTTTAGAAACTATTATTCATTAACCAGCAGTGCTGAAGGAAGACCTTTCATTCCCTAGTTCTTCACCTTTTTCCAATAGGCCAAGAGAGCCTATGAAAGATACATTTCGAGGAAAACCTGTTCATGCAAAGAAGTTAAGGGAAAAATAGGTGATAGTAAGATTTGATGGTATGGCTAGAGCTTGGGATGGGTGTCATAACTTGAATTTTTACCTTATTTGATTAATAGTTTTTTTAAAAAATAAAAAATAACGAAAAACAAAAAAAATCCAAAAAATATATTTTTAACATATTTGAATCATTTTCAATATTTTTAACGTCTTTTCAAAACAATTCAAAATTCAAAATTTTATTTTCAACATATTCAGCTATTAATGCGTCCATTTCAAAATCATTGTTTATTTTTCTCATCGAATCAGCGTTGATGTTGCATTTTTAAAAATATCAAAATACAAAAAAAAATAAAATATATATATATATACACACACGGATAAGGGGATAAAAAATGCAAAGGAAAAAAAAAAGGACCAATAGGAGGGAAAAGGACAAAAAAATTTTCGCTTATAAATAGGTGATTTTACACACAAAAAGAAAATGAGGAATTTAATGAAAGCATTAGCCAAGAAAAAAAAAGAATTAGTTAGAGCACACAAAAAAAGCAACACACAATTCTTCTCTAGATTGCACTAATGAGGAATAAGAATCTCTTACACATTGATAATGAGATGAAAATATGGTAGGTCCTTTAAAAACATTTCATACACTTAAAAGTGTGGAGAAATGGTTATTTCTATTCTTTTATACACCTACAGGTGTAGGGAGATGATTATTCCTGATATGAACAAGTCATGTCAATAATCTTTAAAGAGAACTATATGGTCCTAACATGAATCTCTAAGACCAATTAGGTCTAGTAATTCATCAAACCCATGATGCCCTAGGTCAGCTAATGGATGAACCCAAGAATACTAGGTCTAGCAACTTGTCAGGCCCATGGTGCTCTAGGCTTATCTCATGGTTGAACCCAAGTAATTTGGGTCTAGCAACTTGATAGACCCACGGTGCTCTAGGCTCAGCTCATAGGTGAACCCAAGTATATATTGTTGTCAGACCTACAATATCTTGTGCTCAACTTATTGCTAAACCCAAGTATATCAGGTCTAGCATCTTGCTAGATCTACGGTATCTTGGGCTTAACTCGTGGCTAAACCAAAGTTTGTTGGGTTTAGGATATTTCAAAACATAAAAATATTAAGTCAAAAAGACTTACTCATCAACTTCAATTGAGGCTATAAAACCCTTATTCTAATAATAAATTTGGATATTTAGTATAGATTTCTTCTCCTAAAGGTCATGATTAAATCTCTAGCTTTATTTAGCTTATGATCATGAGATATTTCAATGGTTTTCAAGCATTAGTCCCATCAACATAAAATCAAAGCATCAATGGCAAGTTTAATTGGTGTTTACAACCTATAATAATTAAAAATTCATTTGGGTCTTGAATTTTTTATGAAATTTTAGCGTGATCATCCTCGTTTACCAAGTAATATACAACTATCAATTCTATTACCTAAAAAGAAAATTATGAATATGTTGCATTTTCCTATTTGGATAGAAATTCAACAAAACAAACTTTTGTTTTTTATGAAGAATTATGAACATATTGGCACTTTTTCTTTTGCATGTGTATAGATTATTCGATGAAGATTAGCATGAGAGGAAAACAACCTATAGATTATAAGATTTGATGAAAAACATGGAGAATTAATTAAAGAATATAATGCCTACCAGCAAAATTGAAAATAAAATTTCAACGTGTTATGTGTGGAAACAAATGGCAGCAATGACAGACAAGATCAATGATTGTTGCATAAAAGTCTAAGATGGCTGCATGGTGAAGATAAAAATTAGAGCAAGTTAGGTAGTTGTAAATGTTGAAAATAGTAGTAAGCTTTTGGTGGTTTGGTTGCCATTATTGACTGAAAATAGGGAGGCTTTGTTCCCCATTTCAACTATCAATAGAGGGCTTATGAGAGCTAAAATATTGCACTGAGTGATTGAGAGCAAGAGTGCACTGACAAAGAGTTTAAGTTGAGTTGAGAGTTATTTTATCATCCTCATTGTAATTTATATTTTATCCTATTTATTGTCATGGTTGTTGGCTTGTTGCCCTCACCATAACAGCGCCAACATGTCTGACCCTACTGCCTTACGCTAGAGGCAACAACCACTACCACTTAGTTGCAAGGTTGTTGCCTCATGCTAGAGGTGGCGTAACACGAGGGCAACCCCTTGCACTGTGTCAAGCCCAGCAAAAACCTTTACTGTCATTGTTAAGGTGGCTACCAGCACAAGGCAGCGTAGAGCAAGGGTAGTCTTTTGCGCTGCAGAAAACCTAATGAAAAAAAAAAGATGTTGGTGTTAAAGTGGTTGCCGGTGATGGCCAGTGTGCCCACTACCGGCAACTGCAAAAAGAAAAAGAAGGGGCAAATTTTATGATACTACCCCTAGAGCTTTATTTAGGTTTTTGGGTTTCATTTACGAATTTACTCTTGTAAAACGTATGCCTTATATCTGTGGTATAATTAAGGAAGATCTGCAACTTTTCTCCTTCTTGTATGAAATATTGATTTTATATTTTAAAATTAAAATCTCAAATTAAATTAATTATAAAATTAATATTTCGAATTAGATTAGGTTCGAATTAAAATGTTTAATTTAGAGTTTTTTTAGTTTTGTAATATCTTAATAGGATTAGGATTTAAGTAAAGTATTTAATTAAATAATATTTAGAAAAATGGTTTTCCTAAATTAAAGAGAATTTTTAAGCCAAACATTTTTATTGAATTGATTCTTAAATAGTTTAGAATATTAATAATAATTTTAATATGATTAATTTTCTTATTAGATTTTGAAAAATGGTTTTTCAATAAAAGAATCTATATTAAATAAAATTTATTAAGTTTGGGACATCATCAAATTAAATTTGAATTTAATATTTCAAATTCTTTGAAATATTATTTTAAAATTGCACAAAACACCAATAATTAGAATTGAAACATACAATATATTTATTTATGCGTATTAATGTTTTACTATGCTTGATGGATGGTTATGGACATTAAAGACCACTGTAATTTTGTTTTTATGGTTGAATGATTGTAATATTAAATAGGACTTGTGTGTCTTGTTTTTTCTCTATTTTTCTTCCAGGGTTGTAAAATTTTTTTCTCATATAAATCCCCTTAAATATAACTCGAGGTTTCATATTTAATTATGTAAACGTTATATAATTTAGAAATGTAATAATTTAGGCCCCGTTTGTTTACTGGAAAGTAGTTTCTTTTTGAAAAGTGAATTCCAGAAAAATAAATTCCGGAAAAGTGAATTATTTTTCGATGTTTAGTAGTGTAATGGAAAATAAGTTGGAAAACACTTTCCAGTGTTTGGTTATGTTATGGAAAATGAGCTGAAAAATAACTTATTAATGTTTTATTTTTTTCAAGTTTATTAAAATAATGAGGAACAAATCTTACAAATTAAAAAGTTGAATGAGAATGAAATTGAAAAAAAATATAATTTCATAAATTATCTCAAATAAAATAAATAATAATCAAAATAATAGAGATCAAATCTAAAAAATTAAAAGATGAAAAAATTAAAATAATAATAATTAACATTTCATAAATTATTTCAAATACAATAAGTAACAATCAAAAGAATGAGGACCAAATTTGATAGATAAAAAAATTCAATTAAAAAATAATAAAGAAAAAGAAAATAACAATTATAAAAATGAGGACCAAACTTAATATAAAAATTAAATTTAAGGGATGAAATTGAAAAATAAATATTCAAAATAAAATATATGTAGCGATCAAAAGTTTGAGGACCAAATTTGATATAATCAGTAAGTAATATGACATTTCTAAATTTTTCACAATTTTCGGAAAGTGTTTTCCATCCAAAATAAAAGGAAAACACTTTCCTAGAAATCAAGCTAAATTTTTCTTTGACTGGAAAGTGTTTTCTGTTGATCAACTTTTCATTGTAAACAAACACAGGAAAGTCTGGAAAGTGGTTTCCTGGAAACTACTTTCCCAGAAACAAACGCAGCCTTAGATAGAAAATTATTTTGTAATCCAAAATAAAGGTGGTGAAGGACACAATCATGGTGCTTACAAAGGAATTATAAAGATTTGCAACAGTTATCTAGATTTTGACTACCTAATTCTCTTCAATGCCTCAAGAGAATTAATTTAGATATGTTCATAATCATCAAATTAGAATGACATTCTAAGAGTATATGATAATATATAATTGTTATATATGATATATCAATTATGCAATGAAATGAGACCAAATTAAAATTGATAATAAATCTCTCATTAATATATTAAGTACATGTTGAGAACATGATTTGTTTCCTTTTGATTTTATATGCATATCAGAGTTTTATTCATGGATAACTTGTTGAGTTACTCAAAATTGTTGTTAAGAATATGTTTAATTTTATAAAATTAGGTCCTACTTAACTAACTTACATGATTTGAATGAGTCACTTCTAATCATATAAGGTTAGAGGCAGTAGTTAGGTGAAACATTTATGATATGTTTAGACAAAGAGTTGTCACATAACTAATCTAGAAGTCACGTAAAGATGTAATTAATAAAATATGTTATCTATCTTATTTAATTTATTTTTATTTATTGAATTACTTGAGGTTATACAAATTAAATGGAATCGTAGCCTATGTACACGAGATTTCTCAATTTGATAGTGAGGGCTATTAATTTACAGGAAAATAGTGGGAGATCAAGTTAAGATTAAAGATCTTATTTAAATTTGGTTTTAAATATGTATACATGAAACCAATACTCGTTATATTTACATGAATAGGTTGATAGATCACCATGAGTAAAAATAAATATATCACTACATAACATATATGATACTAATAAATTGACTGAAATAAACTTATTGGACTGGTACCAAAATATAAGAATTGTTCTCAAACAAGAAAGAATATTATATATTCTTGAAAATTTTGACTCCTTATGTCCTTGATGAGGACATTGATAACGAAGTTAGGACTAAATATCAATGTCATATTAATGACAATAAGTAGGCTACATGTGTGATGTTAACTAGCATGTCACTTGAACTTCAAACATATCATGAGAATATGGATGCCTATATAATAATTATACATCTCAAAGAGTTGTTTAATGTAATTAGATACACTGAAAGGTATAAGGCCTCTAAGAAATTATTCCATTGTAAGATGACAGAGGATCCATTAGTGAACACCTATATGTTGAGGATAATTGGTTATTTTAAAGAAATTAGACCAATTGGGCTTTATCATAGACCATGAATTAAGTGTTGACTTGGTCTTGCAATCTAAGCAAAAAAGCTTACTTGGGGCATCAATAATAACAAGGGTATTTGTCATCATTGTGGCAAGGAAAGACACTATAAGAGAAACTGTAAAGATTATCTTGCAACCGTGAAGGCTAAAATGCTTATTGAAAGTTTATGCTTCATGTGTGTTTATAATTGAATAAAGGTAAAGTGGACCTACAAGTTGGCAATGAAGCAAGTGTTGTTGCATTAACTTTGCCAAGTGGGCTAATATTAGAACTTATAATTGTTATTATATTCTAGCATTTTTTAGAACCATTGTATCCATTTCTGAATGGATTTAAATTTATTGTTAAGGGCAAATATTGTTCCTTCAATAATAATAATGTTTACTATAGATCTGGTACTTATACAAATGATTTGCATATTTCTGATCTTGAAATGCTCAGATTTAATATAAATAGCAAGAAGAGCATATTAGATAATCAATATTTATATTATATATGGCATTTAAAACTAGGTCAGATCAATGAAACAAGAATAACTAAGTTACATAAAGAAAAATATTTAATCCTTTTGATTATGAATCATATGAAACATGTAAAACTTGTAAAGTTTGTTTATTGATTAAGATTATCAAAACATTCTTCGGTAAAATAGTGAAATATATAATAAATTATTAGGTCTAATACATACAGATATATGTGGACCAATAACAATTTGTGTCATAGATGGATATAAATGTTTCATCATTGATGACCATATTGGATATGGTCATATGTATTTGATGAAAGTCAGAATTATTTGAAATGTTCAAATAATTCAAAAATAAAATTGAAATACAAATTGGAAAGAGTATTAAAATACTTTGATCGCATTAAGGTGATGAATACTTAAACCAAGTATTTTAAGATTATTTAAAAGATAATAAGATTCTCTCACAATGAACACCTCTTGGAACACTATAAATGGAGTTTCTGAAAGGAGAAGTTGTACCTTATTGGATATAGTACGATCCATGATAAGTTATGCGAACATTTTATTTTCTTTCTAGGGTTATGTCTTGCAAACTATTGCTTATATTTTAAATAAGGTTCCATCAAAATATGTTGATAAGACTCCATATAAGATATGGAATGGTAAGAAATTAAACATATAATACTTAAAGATTTAGGGATGTAACGTTTATATGAAGCGTATAATATTTGAAAACCTAAGAGTTGGGTTAAATAATTGTAAGTTTGTTGGATATTTGAAAGAATCAATTGGATATTATTTCTACCATCCCATTGAGTACAAGGTGTTTGTCTCAGAATATGTTACCTTTCTAGAGAAACAATTTGTTCTTGAAATGAGCAATTGGAGGGAAATAGAACTTAAAAAAGTTCAAGAACCATAAATTGACATTCAAATGGAACCAGAGCCTAAGGCTATAGCATTTGATATTCAACCTGAAACTCAAGAAACACAAGAACTCTATAAATCTAGTAAGACACATCATACACTATTGAGATGTCAATTTCTTATGGAAGTTGATGATGATGAGTTGTTTATACTTGATAAGCCTATCAAATACATAGAAGCAATATCTAATAATGATTCCGAGAAATGGTTTGAAGCCATGAGATCTAAAATGGGTTCCATGTACACCGACCAGGTATGGACTTTAGTTGATCCACCTAGAGGGATAAAAATTATTGGATATAAGTTGGTCTTTAAGAGAAAGACTAACATGGATGGCAATGTATAAACGTGCAAAACTATAGTTATCAAATGTTACAGACAAAGACAAGGGGTTAACTTTGATGAAACCTTCTCGCCAATAACTATGTTAAAGTCCATAAGGATTTTGCTTGTTATAGTTGCATACCATGATTATAAGATTTAGAAAATGGATGTCAAGACTACATTCCTAAATGTTAATCTTTATAAATATGTGTATATGATGCAACCTGAAGGTTTTGAATCTAAGAAATTTACCAACAAAGTATGCAAGCTACAAAAATCTATTTATAGACTTAAGTAAGCTTTAAGGAGTTGGAATATCTATTTTGATGAAATAATCAAATAGTTTAATTTCATTAAAAATATGGATGAACCTTGTATTTATAAAAAGGTTAGTGGAAGTGAAGTCATTTTTTTAATATTATATGTAGATAACATATTATTGATAGGAAATGACATTTCTTTACTCCAGACAGTAAAGATTTGGATCAAAAAAGGTTGTTTGGATCAAGAAGTTCATCATTGAACTAGGTATAGTTCCTAACATTGTTAATCTAGTAGCCTTGTACTGTGATAACAATAGAGTCATTGATCAAGATAAGGAACCAAGGTCTCATCAATGATCTAAAAATAAACTTAAACAATTCTATTTTATTAAAGAATCAGAGAAATGAAAGATGTAAAGATAGAGGGAGTACTCACTGAAAAGAATCTTACAAATCCTCTCACTAAGGCATAGTCCTAATAGAAGCATGTTCATCATGTGGAGGGATATGGTATTAGATATATGAGTGATTTGCTTTAGTGTAAATAGAAGATTATTAGTGAATATGTCTTGTAGTCAAATAGTTGGTTACAGGTAGTACTGATTTTATTTATGTAAAACATATTTATTATTAATAAAATCTTTCTTTATCTTTAATATTCATTTATATTTTATTAGTGAATTTAATATTTAATTAATGAATCTAGAGTAAAGATAAATTCATGGGATAAAAATATTTTGCAAATGAAATTATAAAATTGTTATAATTATGAGATCCTTATTGCATCAAAGCATTGTTTCGAAATGTTCCTGGTCATTGTTCTATTAAGAATGGCTATTAATTAGAGTTTTTGAGACCAATACATATTATGTTTTTTCCTTTATGAAAGGAAGCAGTTGCATTGCTCTCATATATTGAGGTATGAGGGATACTTGGAACTAACATATAAGTGTTTGTCAAATAACATTTACATTAAATTAGCCCGTAAGAGAATTCTATATGGAGAGATCACTTATGTCTATGGAAAGGCTTACGTGATAGTTGTGTAAGTGATCTTTAGATTTGAGATCACTAAATTATCTCTTATAAAGAGTGTTATGCTTTGATCCTTACCACAAGTTGTCCTAATTAAGGATAATAAATAGACAAATATTAGGTATGGCATAACCTATATGAAAATATTTAAGGAATTAAGAGAGGATTCATCACTCTAGATGGATTAGAGAAAATGTTTTATCTGTTCTCAAATAATATTGATTGTGAAATCCTTGATCAAGGTGGAATGAGTTTTGAAAAGAGTTTCAAAATCTTATTCAAATACTTAATGATTAGAATGTTGAGAACTAACATGATTTAATAAAGCAGACATATTATATGCTATAATGTTTAAATTAAAACATTTATGATGAAAAGATAATAATCACACTAAGAAATTGGTCACTAAAAGGTTAAGTCAAACCACTTATAACTTTTTTAATATTTGAATGATCATGACAAGTTGTTGAACATTGTACTTGATCTTCAAATACAAGTCAATCAATTGTTGAATTGATAATAAATTAAATTTTTTAATTTATTTAATCTTATTTTATTTAGGATTATGATTTATATTTAGGGCAAGTTATTAGGGAACCTAATGGGTCACACATATAAGAATCATTGGTCAGAAATTAAAATGGGATGATTAATCAAATATGATTTGATTGTAAATAAGTTTTAAAAATTAAGGACTATAATGTAATTAATACATGGGATTACAATTCTAAACCTAGAAAAAATCAAGTAAGGACTTGATTGAATAAATTTCTAAAATTATCCTAAATTAATAGATGTGATATTATTTAAAGGGCAAATTGATATTTTATCTTTTATAAGGTTTTTCTATAAATAGAATGTTATGCCTCTTATTTCTTATGAAAATATGATAATAATACAGTACAGAAACACTTAAAAAAAAGAGCTAGCACTCTAAGGTATAGCAATCTCTCTCTCCTAAAAGGATTTAGGAGATTGTTCACTGGTAGTTCAAGTTGATTGCCGTTAGAGGCTAGATATTTGGACGGCTAATGGTTTACAACAACTCAGCCTTGAAGCAAATATTCAAATCCGAAAAGAACATTTGATTTTCGGGTAATCTTTGTATAAACCCTAAACAATTCTAGATCTATCTAAAAGGATCATTGGAACACCTAAAAATCTTAAATTTATTATTTCCACTCCATGTATGTGTTTCAGGAAAGTTAACACTATCTCATGTAGTTTCTTTATTCTTTCGTGTTCGGTGATTTCTCCTTAGTTAGTTTGGAATGACTAGATAAGGGGATGCTTACATGTTGAACACGTGGAGCATTTTCTTCACATACTCTTCCCGTACAAGGTTTAGAGTACCATAAGCTTTGTACCTAAATATTTGTATACCAAGGATTTGTTTTGTAGCTTCTAAATCCTTTATTTCAAACTATTTTGACAACTCTTATATTATCCTACTACTATATATTGGATGCATGCTAGTTATAAGATCTAGTATTGAAGAGATCAATAAATTGAAAGGGAAATTGTCAAAGCCACTAAGCACCCCTTAACTAGTCATTTCAAACTAAGAAGCAATCACTAAAGACATAATAAGAAAGGAACTACAAGAGTATAGTTTCTTCTGTGTCAACAATCAAAAGTATCATGTGTGTTATGTTCTATACAAGATCAGACATTACACATACAATAGAAGTTGTGAATAGATATACGAGTAATCTAGGTAAATATCATTAAGGAGTTGTGAAGTGGATTTTAAGATATATAAGTACTTCTTTAGATATGTCTTTTTTATTTCACGAAGTTGGACTTGAAGCTTCATGGATATATGGATACTAATTTGGCTGGTGACATTGTTAGCAAGAAAAGCACTACAGTGTTCGTATATACTCTATATATGTAATACAATTGTATGTTGTGATTTGAGGGTACATACAATTATTGCTCTATTTACTACAAAGGTTGAATAAGTAGTTGTAACTGAAGTTAGAAAAGAGATGATTTGGTTACAAAGCTTCTTGGATGAACTAGGCAAGAAACATCATAACGCTATTTTGCATAGTGATATTTTAGAGTGCTATTTTTCTTGTAAAGAATCCAGCTTTCCATTCTAGGACAAAACACATGCAATTAAGGTTTCATTTTATTCAGCCTCTTCTTAATAGTTGACGGTTGATAATTAAGAAAATCCGGGGAAGCAAGAATCCTACTAATCTGCTGATAAAAGGAGTAACTACAGAGAAATTGGAAGTGTGTATATCTTCAGTTGGTCTTCAGAGATAGAGATCAACATGGCGTCATTTGTCTCCTGGTGGAAAATTATTATACGTGGAATCAAATGGTAGCAATGAAAACCAAGATAAAATAAAATAAAATGTCTACATGGATGTCCAAGATGACTGCATGGTAAGTATAAAAAATGGCGGCAAGTTTGGTGGCTGAAAATGCTAAAAATGGTGGGGGCAAACTTTCGATGGTTTGGCTATCATTACTGACTGAAAATGGAGAGGTTTTTTCCTCCATTTCATCTATAAATGGAGGGTATTGTGAGAGCTGAAATATTGCACTATGTAATTAAGAGCATGGGTGCACTAAGGGGGTTGAGTTGAGAAGTGTTTTTTCCTCATTCTAATTTATATTCTCTCTCCAATGAGTAAAATCAGAAGCTTTGTAAAAGTAAGAATTTTTATCAAATCACGTTAAGACTTTGTGTTTTGTGTTTGTGCATCAATCTACGATCCTAACACAGCATATACTAACAATCCATGTCATGCTGACATATCTCATCACCCACAACTCGCATGCTATCCACTAACCTGCAGTAGGTTAAAAAGAATGCTTACTTTGTAAAGATCAATAGCATCATAAAGTGCAGTGTCTGTATAATGAAAAGCTAAGGTAGTTCAGAACAACAAAGATAAAAATGGATGCTTATGCAAAAGTATAAATTAGTATGATACGGTACACAAGTACATGCTAAAGCGTGAGCCTGGGAGTCACGCACAATGCAATCAAACCTAGCAGATGGTGTTTTACTGTCAAAACCAGGAGCACGGAGAGTAAGCCCAGAGAAGGAAATTGGAGGAGGCTCATAAAGAGAAGGAAAGAGATCGACTAACATGCCCACATCCATATAGGAAATGCTTTTCTTCACTCTAAATGCAAGAGAGCTTACAAGATTTGATAATGTAATCCTTTCACTTTTAATTTTATCTTCGGACACGAGAATTAAATCAAAAAGGAAAAAAATCTAGGAACAAAATTTCAAAAAGATGAAAATGAAAAGAAAAGAGGAGCTGCTTCACTGTTCACGGCACCTGGGAAAACCAGTTCTTTTTCCATATTTGTTAATAATTATAGCAATTTCGAGGCAACGAATTCAGAATTTATGACTTCTCTGAATGTTCTCTTAACGATTAAGATCCAATTAATTTAGTGCTCCTCTGGACATCTAATCCCATTAATTTTGCCTTGGACTACTTATCTATGATTCATCAAGACACCAAAATGAAGCTTAGGATATGCATTCAAGTCGGCCATGATGGTCCTCGAGGGAAATGAAAAAAAAATCAAGATTCAAGACACGACATGGTTCTGATGTTGTAAGGCATCATAGAATCATGGTGAATGCTGCTTTGGTGTTGAAGTTTTCTTTCCTATCGCACGATCAATCAGAACATATCATGCCGGTTAGCGGTCAATCTCAGTAGCTAAGCTTGATTTTGTCATTTATGCAAAACGGGGGACGTCAGTGGGATGCCACTCGGCCAAAATGGCGATTGCGCGGCCCCCTTGAAAGCAGCAATGATCGAGCATCAGTGTGAGAGCTAGACCTAGGCCCTTGAGGCAATAAACGTACCTTAATGTTGAAGACCTAGTTATAAAACAATTTGGAATCCCGATTTTCCTTCACCTTTCAAACATAAGAATTCTACTTCATCTTTAATGTACGACGAGAACGCACCTAAGCATTTACAGCCATTTTAAATTGCTCTGGAACACGAATTAAGGGAGTCTGGATTGCTCCAGGCTTGCCAAGCTGACCACAAGCAGCCATCTGATCATCGCCTTTACTGTATCGCATGAAAACAACGCACTTGGCTTCTGCCAAAATATTTCTGAACTTGATCATTTTCTCTGTACTGGTTGGTCTAAACTGGGATCCACAGTGAGGATTAAATTGAATGAGATTGATCTTGCATGGAATGCCTTGAACAAGATCAATAAGCCTGTATGCATCATCAACACTGAAAACAAACAATTATCAATGTTGACACTACAATTCAACAATTTCAAACAGATAAATAAATTGGATTATTGACTCCAAAGCTATTTTTGAATTAACATGCTATGAAGGCTAAGCAAAGAAAAGGCCTAAGCTTTTTCAAGAATCTGGTCAATAATGATGGATTTACACTAAGTCTAATGCTAAACATTGAGAAAAAAAAATATAACAAGAAAAAAACATCCAAGAATACACATGGGCAATTGGGTCCGATGCAGAAAATGCTCAAGTTTCGCCCGCCAAACCACTTAGCTACCGGGATTTCTTCTCACTTTCCTTTTTTGATTATTCTCAAAGGAGAAGATTCTTCTTTTTACCAAAACCCCCTTTAAGATCATGATCCAAAGGTCCATGAGTATCTTGAATTTTTTTTCTTATTCTTTATTCTTAATGTTTAGCATTTTTTTTACACTAAACTGGGCTGAAGAAGTATGACATGTTGCCAACTTTGCCCACAATGTTTAGCTGAGCAATTTTCCAAAAGTCAGTCATTACTTTATGACAGCCAGGCTAACAAAACTAGCCTTGGGTGCCCTGGGTTCTTTTCCTACCTTTAGGTGGATTTTCTTATGCCAGTGAGCCACGAAGGATTATTTCCCTTGATATAATCAAGGTATGTTTCCATCTAATTGCACTCTCTACTGGAGTACATACATGTTAACCAATGAAAGGCATTACTCTAGTTTTGTAATTCTTTACTTTATGTTTCAAATTCAGCTAAAGTCCAACTTCGTAGAATCTGATTATTCAGCTACAGTCCAACTTCTTGGAATTCACATGTTTTTGTTAAAGAAACTTCATTAAACAAAGACAGGATGTATTAGGTTGCTTTTGGTAATAACAATTGATTTTGGACTCTACTGAAGTAATGGAACATGTAACATAAATCATTTACAGTAATCTTTTCTCTGGTACCTCATTAAGATATTTTTATTCAATAAATGATTTTGTTAACCCTTGTACATATTTCAACATTACTATTGTAAAGAATGTTTGAACAAAGTGTGTTTATGGAAGCTGTATTAGGTTACTAAGCTAAAATGAATCGGAACACCTTAGCTAACAAACCTTTGTGTTGCCTTATGTGCAAACGGTTTGAATATGTTATGCCCTATCCAGTTGGAAGTGACACTGGGCTACATGACCTGGGCAACATATGGACTTGTCTCTGATATCGTGACACCCTAGCAGCTACCTAGCACTACTCAGGGTTTGAAGAGCTCCACTGCCTGACAAGCGTGCATGTCTATCGTTTTTTCTTCTCTCTTTGTTAAGGGCACAATTTTATATATTTGTTTGTTCATTGTTTGAGATCTGCCAAATGTAATTTATTTAGCTACCAGCTGTGTACTTACAATTGTTTCTAGTTATAATCTTATCACTATTTTGATTTGTGTTGTAACAATTTTGTAAATAAATATATTTATATTTTAGTTATCTTCAGTTCCTTTTAATTTGCATGCAAAACCCATAAATCAGGGATCATAGATAAAATGTTTCTAAGTATATGGTCTGCATGCTGACACAACATAAGTAAAAACATCCTAACCAAATCATCACCACCCAAAATCAAGATAATCCCAGATGGAAATGCCACACAAATAAATATGCTCAGTATATTGATGGACCAAATAGTTTTGATCTTTCTTGGTTGCAAAAGAAAACTAATTGAGTTGTAACTGTCAATTTGGAGATCTAAGATTAAATAAGAATGCTGCATTTGCACATCATAGGCTGCAATCTAACCTGTCATTTACTCCTTCAAGCATCACATACTCAAATAGAACTTTGTAGCTATTCTTTAAGCCAAGTTCCTCTCTAAGCGTTTGAAGAAGCAACCCTAAATTATACTTCCGATTAATCGGCATGATCCAGTTTCTGACCTGCATAGTTTGTTATAACAGAGATGGTCAATCACGTGCACATTTCTCCAGTAAATCAAGATAAAGTGGAATGAAATGTACCTCATCAGTCGTAGCATTCAAACTAACAGCTAAAGCACAGTTGGATTCATGGAGGAAACGTTTCAACTGAGGAACAAGCCCACTAGTAGAAACAGTGACCTTGCGAGGACTGAAGTGAAGGCCCTGGTCATGCACCATAATGTCTGCAGCTTTAATAACACTGTCAATATTTTGAAGTGGCTCTCCCATTCCCTGCAGGTACACGTTTTTATGCCAATAATTAGAAAAGCTTTCTTGGCAAGTTTGAAGATTCAAGAGGCTGTTCTTGGAGAAAAAGATTAGTTCAACTCCTGGTCAGCAGTTGTCTTATAATACAAAAGTAGATAACAACATTTGTTAAGCAGCATTTTAAGAACCAGAAGACATACCAAGAGCAGTGGACTGCTTTTTAATGTAGTATTTTGATGGAAGAGAATCATATATCATTTGAGATTTACAGTTGCTTGGAAAATTCATAGAAGTGATGTGGTGTTTTGGTGATTGTTATACCTAACATATAAAAATAATGGATAGTCTCAGTCATAACCTACTTATATTTGAAGTATTGGGTTTAAGATGCTTGCTCCGAGTGGAGCTTACTAATGAGCTTGGAAGAAAATCTAGAAACCCTAGAATGAGAAAATACCAACTAAGCTTAAAGCTTGAATTCAAAAATCCATAATTAACATGCTTGTACAGGATTATGGATTTCATTTTTCTTAAATCAAATGTATCCATCTATAATGAAAGAAAAAAAAGTAGACTGAAGACAGATCTCCATAGTTGCTCAGTTTTTCTACCACATTTACATAAATAATGACAGTGGTGATGGAAAGGCAGTCATGAAATAATTCTTTTTTCCTAATAAAGATTCCAAATAACACTGATTTGGTAGATCCATAACGCTCGATTGAGATCTAATTTTTTCAAAACTACGTGGAAAAGCTTTCACAAACTAAAAGACTTTCTTGATCATACACCTACCATAAATACAACATTAGTGAAGGGACCAACTTCATTTGTTAGGAGACGTTGTGCAAAAACAGCCTGCTCTACTATCTCAGCTGTGGATAGATGTCTCTTCAAACCCATCCTGAAAAACCAGATTCCAGATTCATGTAAGATGAAAATGCACCTTATTAGTGGCAAGAACATGAATAGTTTAAACACAAAGTCCCAATGTGGAAGATATTAGCTTGCCTGCCTGTAAAGCAGAATTGACAATTCATGGCACAACCCACTTGGCTTGAAACACAAACTGTCGTCCTACCCCTATCGCAAGGTATAACAACAGTTTCTATTACCAATCCATCATCCAACCTAAATAAAATCTGCAAGTTCCTGTGAGTTTCAAAATCATGAGAAGATTCTCAGTGGTACAACTGCCAAAAGCTTACATGCTAATTTGAGTTTTCAAGCCATAAAAATAAGTGACCTACAAGTGGGACAAAGAGGTACAAAGACAAATATAAAAATTCTAACAAAGAGAGAATGAATACAATTGGTAAAGATATGGATACCTTCCTAGTGCCATCAGATGCTGTGAGAATATTTTCCAAAGATAATGCCTTGAATTTGGCATGCTCACCTAACATTTTCACAAAATCTTTGTTCAGACCTACACAAGGTAAAAACAAATATAGAGTTCATAAGACTCAGCGTTTTTCGAAGGCAGGACAAGAAGTTCAACAGTGAAACAACTGGAGAGTCAACAACTAGAAATAAACATTGCAAAATCATTGACAACATTAATGAGCTTATTAAGGGCCTGTTTGGTATTTTATGTTGTGCTATGCTTTGGCTACTTGGTTGAGATGAAAGTGGCATTGGTAAAAGCAGTGTTTGGTAATTGACTGTTGCTCTTTTCTTTAAAAAAAAATGTATTTTTACTACTTAAGAAAATAGTAGACCACGCATAACCTGCTTTGCTTCTGGTTAAAACCAAGGGGTAGCCTGCTTTGCTTTAAAAGCAAAGTATTTTCCTTTTAAATTGTCATGTGCTTCAGTTTCAAAACAAACCAAACCTTAACCAAGCACTGTTTTTAAACGAAAAGCATACAAAAGCAGTTGTACCTTTACCAAACAGGCACTGAAAAGATTAAAAACTAAATAGGATAGGATAGAAGAAGAATGCCTTGCAATTCATCAACATGATGTGCCCATATTCCGTTTCCATACAGGCGCTTCCAAAGCATCATGGCCTGACCAGGTCTGAATCCATAAGATTGAACCCATTTCTGTTGGAACAAATCCCACGATAACAAATAAGAGATTATTGATTTTCAGAAAATCTGTAAAAGCTTTAACGTTTGCCTTCCTTTCCTGAAGGAAAATAAAGCAACTACTGCTGGCTGCTTACCCTCCAATTGTTACAGAAAAATGAAAAGAGAAACAAAATAAAGCCAAACGACTACAATCACATTGGAACAATGCTTACTATGAAACTAAGCATTAGAAAGCCCAAATTGACTGATAAAGGAAAAATAAAGTGCCTTAACCGGCCACAAGAGAAATAAAACTGCATCAGAAATTAACAATCCAAAAAAAAAAATTAAACGAGCTCAAATGCATACTTCGAGTTCAGTGTATGACATTCCTTTCAGAAGCATCTTCGGGCTTTCCAGTGGAATAGCAGCTGCAGCAGCAGCATTCACGTCACCATTTCCTACCCTCACCCCAAAAAAAAAAACAGAGTGAATGATTATAAAAAAAAAAAAAAAAAAGAGGAATTTAAACCCCATGATTGCGGACTTTTTATATGCTTACCAATGTCGGAGTGAGGATGGAGTGGAGGTGAACAAGCGGCGGTGGTGGTTGAAAGGGAGCGACGGCTGGAAGAGAAAAGGGAAATGAGTGGTGGTGGTTGAATTGAACGAGTAGCAGCAAAAGTGGAGAAGGCAATTGTAGGATGCTTCACAAGAAGCACAGAGTTGGCTCCCAACAGCAGGCGTCTCGTCCACATACATGACATCTCCATTTTCACGGTAATGGAAACACGAAAGGGTTGAAGGATTCAGCATGGATTAATATGATAGGGTTTTTAATCATGGCAATGGCCCATTTCTGATGGGCAAGCTATCAGCCCATCAAAAACGATTATATTCGAATCCAGCCCATATCATGTTATCTTTACAAAAAATATACCAAAAAAGAAATTATATTTCACATCTGAGGTTATACTTGTAGCTATTAAAATCGACTCAAACCTAATTTAAAAATCAGGAATTTGAAGTCTAATCCGGTAACTGAAGTCTAATCCGGGATTAGATTTTAATTTAAATCAAAACTTATTGATATGAGCGAACTCAATTGACTTAATAGATTAAAGGGATGTTTGGCAGTG
>Ga0325414_1000212_pt1 | contig 41336 bp, 20 predicted proteins | sample PopdelMetagenome_8_FD_206183 | JGI IMG/M metagenome (GOLD analysis project Ga0325414, IMG submission 206183) | Populus deltoides microbial communities from Bellville, Georgia, United States - Leaf-PdKOR-R3 | ecosystem: Host-associated > Plants > Phyllosphere > Phylloplane/Leaf | place: USA... | reverse complement strand
TCTCAAACATGGCACCATTGCTTTGCCTTTTGTTCCTTCTTCCTTGCAGATTGCAGATTTCTTTACCAAGGCGCATTCCATCTCTCGTTTTCGTTTTCTAGTTGGCAAACTCTCGATGCTTGTAGCTGCCGCATCGTGAGTTTGAGGGGAGATGTTAAATAATATTTATGTAGTCTTATTTATTAAGGGTAAAATAGTACTTTCAGTTTGACCTATATATACTTTATTTGTATTTAGGTTAACCTAAAGCATTCATAATAAACAGATTATTCAGAATCGTAGCCTCCTTTTTGTATTTGATCTCAATTGCTTTAACAATGCCCTCATCAATAGATGAAATTAATTAGGACGTCAAGAGAACATCAAGCAAACGCGTGGATGACATAATATATATAGTAAACCCAAGCTTATAATATATATACTAATGGTTGGATTAATTTTAAAATTTCTTATTCTTACTCTTTACATAACTTGAATTTAAAATTAAATTATATATGAGTTGTCTCAATATAATCCAATCAACTTGTCTGATTCAAAAACAATATGATCAATTAGTAAAAATAAATCCGATGATGAAATTAAGAAAAAAAGATGGAATTAACAAAAAAAGTCCTGTCGACCTAAATTCTTGTCTAATTTGAGTTTAAAATTCAATCACATGGAGTTGCCTCGACGTGACCTAGTTAACTTGGATGGTCTAAAGATTGCTCGACTGATCGGTAAAAAATATGAGGATGAAATTGAGAACAAATGATAAAATTGACAGAAAAAAATTCTCGACCAAACTCCTTGTCGAGTCTAAATTTAAAATTACATCGTGAGCGAGTTGTTTTGATGTAATCTAGTCGACTTGGTTGGTCTAAAAATAACCCGGGCACTTATTAAAAATATATGAAAATTAAATAGAAAAAAGAATGAAATTAAAAAAACAAATTTTATTAACTATTCATAAATTTCCCAAGTTTTTTTAGTATATTAGGTGAATACACTAGTTTTTTTTTCTTCGGGTTGACGCACAATTAAAATTCAATGTGATATTTAACCACCTTGATTGTAACCATATAGTCTTAGGACACTGAAAACAAAATAAGAAACGTGTGACGGCTCTGACTTTTGAGGTATTTTAGCTTTGGTGGCCATTTTATTTTGGAGTCATGACCACTCGTGAACAGAAGCTAGCATTTTTATGGCTTCCCACCTACATCCCTTTCCTTTCTATGACTAAAATAATTGCGATCACCTACTTTCTTATGTTTAGTTTCTTTTTCTTGGAGTAAAATTTGTGTGTGTTTGTGCGCGCGCGCGTGGGGGAGGGGGGGTTTAAAGGGTTTAAATTGTTCGGTTTCTGATAATAATTCACACGAACCATCAAATCAGATTGGAGTAAAATTTGTGTGTGTGTGTGTGAGTTTTGGGGGGGGGGTTCAAAGGGTTTAAATTGTTCGGTCTCTGATAATAATTCACACGAACCATCAAATCAGAAATCTCCTGAAACTCTTTTTTAGGAGAGAAGAATTGCTATGACTTGAGTACAAGCTTTTTTTTTTTTTTTCAGATGTTTTTGTATCGATTTCGTAGCATTATCTTGAGAAAATATAAGACTTATTTATAAAGAAAACTTGATAACCCTATAAATGGTAAAGTATCACTTTGTCACATATATTATTATTTTATGATAGTTTTAGAGATTTATACAATCAAGTCCCTACTTGATTTTTCTAAGTATAGAATTATAATCCCTTATATGTATTACTTTATAGTTTTTAATTTCTAAAACTTATATAAAATCAAGTCACATTTGATTAATTATCACATTTTTTTTAATTAATGGTTCTTTATATGTACGACCCATTAGGTTCTATAATATATTGACTCAAATACAAATCATAATTTTAAATAAAATAGGATTAAATAAATTAAATAATTTAATGTATTATCAATTCATTAATTGATTTATTTATATTTGAAGATCAAGTACATCGTATAGTAACGTACCATAATCCCTTAAATATTAAGAAAATCATATATGGTTTGACTTGACCTTTTAGTAAATAGTTTCTCACTGTAATTATTATCTATTCAACAACAATGTTTGGATTTGGACTTTTGAGTATGAAGTGTGTTTGTTTTGTCAAATTATATTTGATCTCAACACCAGTCATTGATTCTTTAAATAAAATTTGAAAATCTTTTCAAATATCATTCTATCTTACACAAGAATTTCACAATTAATACTATACAAGAACATGTCAAATATATTTTTTTTTAATTTACCTTGGGTGATGAATCCTCTCTTCATCACTTAAACACCTTCATATAGTTCATGTTATATATAATACCTAATCGTTTGGTACCCTTGATTAAGGCAACATGTAATCATGATCAAAATATATCATTCCATATATAAGATAACTTGGTGATATTAAGTTTAAAAATCACTTACATAACTATCATATGAGCCTTTCTGTAATAGCCCTCACATACTCAGTATGTGATCATACAAGATAAACAATAATATATTACATAAGTAGTGTGATTTTTTTTTTGTAAAACACAATTTTGGGTGACTCATACTCACCCAAACTTTATCCATAATTGTTTATAACAATTCCAAATCAACTCACACAAATACATCTTGCAATATAACACCATCATAAAAAAATATACTTAAAAGAGTTAAACATTCAACATCTTATATTAATAATGAAAATAAATATCCAACACCAGTGAGGAGAACTTCAACATAAACAAATAATAATTCATAATAATTTGACTTTTTTGTTTATTACAAACTCTCATAAGCTACATGAATATTATAAATCATGAAAATCTTACGGCTAGATAAAATCCATTAAAGAGGTCCTACAACTATACAAAATAAGTCATCTAGTTCTGAACAACACATAATGAACCTATAAAAAATAAAACAAACTAAGTAAAAAGAATAATAGTTAAATTTCACATTACATCATTAATCACTCAACATGCAAAAATGTTGTTTTTTTCTTAATAAATACATATGATTCATACAACCTTTTCAGCTACACAACATAACTTTACCATATACATTACTTCTACCAACCATTGGAAGTAACATAGTACCGTATCACCCTTAAGTTTGGATTTTGAGTTAACTACAAAAGTCTAAATTCCTTTTACTTCCTAAAATATTCTAAAAAGTCATATAATATTTTAAACCCTAAAACTCCTGACCGACATGTCATATAGTTTTAAGCATGAGTTTGGTGTTATTACACCAATAATTAACTTTAAACAAAACAAGCTCTTCACTCTAAGAAAAATTTCTTGATTTTCAGTTGATTGTACATCCATATAACTATACAAACAATCCAAATTCTAATAAGATAATCTTGTCCAAGATGTATACCAACACCTTTTTTAATTTTGTATACACGGTTATCTCATGTTTTAAGCCCCACACATGTGGCTGACTCCCATACTCAAATACATTTTCTACATGTCCTCTAAGGACCACAAACCTAACTCCACTCATGTGGCAAGCTACTTTGTTTAATACATTTTTAATGTGTTCTTCAAGGACTAATAAAACTAGCCCCACTCATGTGGCAGGCTTCCATGAACACATTTTATTCATACCCGTTTCCAACACAGGTTTACAAACTAAGTTTCCTGCTGTGAGGTTGGTTTTCACATAATTACACAATCACATGAGAAACTTATAGTTCATTATTCCAAGCCTCACTTATATGGCCAACTTCCATACACATAACACAATTTAAAGTACACATTAACAAGACTTCACTAATCTTTAATCATTTTATTACTTTGCATAAACATCTCCTTATCGGAGTGCAACTTAGAAATTAAACATTAAACTAATGCTGAAAATTAAGCAAGTTGAGGTGACGAGCACCTACTTGTTCCTCTAATTGGTCTTGTCCCACTTGTCTGAGATCTTGTAGCCGATGTTTGTCCTACATCACACAAGGTCTTACATCAAACTCACTCTTTAAATATCAAGAATGTACTTCTTAATATTCTTTTAACAATTTGAGTACTTTTTACTCATGAATACACCTATTCTTATATTATCTCATATTAAACTTAAGGTTCCCAACTCTTAATGTTCTAATATAAACAATGTTATCATATAAGCTTATTTCATGCATACACACATATTATGCTTTTCTTTTTCCACATAATAATCACATATCTTCATTAAACAACCCAAAAGAATCAAAGAAAACCAAGAAAAAGCCAAAACACAAAATCAGGTCACCACAAAATAGTAGCCAAAACAGTCTCATAATTTTGAGAAACGATATGACAGTTTTCTTAAATCGGTCTAGTCATTTCTTAAAACGGCTTGCTCATATTAGCTTTTGGAAATTTCCTTTTTCTTTTTCTCTCTAGTCGAACCCTCATCCTTGAAATCTTGAGTTTTTATTTTCTTTCAAGATCAACCCATACTCATGCAAATTACATACTTAACACACCAAATGATGGGTTCTTTAAAGAAACACACTTAATTACTACAAATCCCTTTTTTTTCCCACAAAACTTGTCATGACGTGCATGATGTCGAATGGTGGAGCTGCCTCCTGGATTGAAGGGTGTTGAGGTTTAATCATAAAGTTATAATTAGAGGGAGTCGCTACCTAGTATCATGGTCATTAGAAAACCTATAGTCTGCGAGAGTTTGGGTAAGGGGACTAGTTGTGTAAGTGGAAGACACATTACCCCCAGTGCACCCTACCTAGGATAAGTTGCATTGTTTATTGATTGTTAATCTAAGTCATGTTTCTATCCGTCAATCTCATCTAAGGTTCAAGGCAGATCTCCCTTTATGAGGAAGTCTCTATCATATCAAGTTCAATTTTAACCGTTCTAAGATCCTAATTTTAGCATCGCATTTAATTTCTATTTTGTATCTTTAATACCTGAGAGTATACTATATATTGTAATTTTATACCCCCAAATATTAAAGTCTACAATTAAATCCTAGTACTCCAAATATTAATTAAAAAAATTAATTGTTGTGAGATTTTTGGTATTTTTGTTAAATTTTAATGGATAATAATAAACTGGTTACAATGTCCATTTTGTTTTTTTAAAACATGATAAAAATGCAATTTTTTTTTATAGAAAATATACATGAAAACAATTTATAATTTGGCCATATGCACGAAAAAAAAAATAATTTTTTGTGTTTTTGAAATAAGGAATTTTTTTTTAAAATTGTTTTTGAATTTTTTAAAATTTCAGAGAAAACCAAGTATTTTAATATTGAGTCTGTATCTTACATTGTATGTCTATAGTTCAATATTAAATAAAATTCTTGAAAAAAATCATATTTTTGTGTTTTCTGAAATATGGGAAATTGTTTTTTGAATTTTTTATTTTTTTTTAAATTCTGAAGAAAAATTAGGTATTTTAAATATCGAGTCTGTATTTTACAATGTAAGTATATTGTCCAATATTAGGCAAAACCTATTGGAAAAACATGCGAGAGACCTATAAATAATTTCAAAACAGTCTTTGAATTTTTTTAGATTTTTTTTGAAAATTTTAAGGGTCTGTTTGGCTAAACCCTAAAATAAGAAGATTTAAAACTAAAGGAAAAAGCTTAGGGAGTGTATGCCAAACACGCCCTTAACCTAAAATTAGAGACATTAAAAAAAATCTTTAAGGTTGTGTTTGACAAACACGCATTAGGGATCCAAACAAGGCCTTATATCCTTCATAAAATTAGCACGGCCAAATGCGCCCTTAGCTTTTGGGTTGGGCTTGACCCAACCACATGGTCTAGGCCTATTGGACTCGAGGCCTAAGATTTATTTTTTAGGTCAAAAGATGGCCCAACATGTCTTTTTTTAGATAAAAAAACTAAATAGCCTAGCCACATGGTTTGGGGTTGAATGAAGACCTAACTTTCTCCCTTTTCACCATTGGCCTAACATATCTTCATGCACAACACATCTGAGGAAAAGAAAGGGAGAGGAAGTTACCTGGCATGGGGAATGATGTTGGTTGGCTGGTTGATTAGTACTTAAAAGTGTATTTTTATCAAGGTTTTATATCATCATTTTGCACTTTAACTAGAGCATGTTTTATAATATCATGTCTAATACTATAAGTTACCTTTAATTTATGGTAAATGTTCATCTTAAATGCAGGCATATCATATAAATGAAGGGATTGATTGATGAGTTTAACTCCTGAAATTGAGAAGATAAAGAGAGGGCTAAGCTTAGAAAAGAGATGCTGGTTCAGTCCAAACTGGAACACTGTTCAGTCACTGGGTCATATCTGGAGCTGTAGATCTTGAATTTTAGTTTGGTTTATATAGCTAGAAAGCTAAAACGTAGGCCTAAAACATTCAGGAAAGAGTCCAAAACTTAATTCTGCTGTTTGGAAGTCCAAATCTTATCAAAAGAGAAGTCCGAATCTGTGCTGCAGCCCAGACACTGTTCAGTGTTTAGCCCATATCTGGAGTTCTAGATGTCCAAATGCACCGATTCTTTTTTTGTTGGAAAGCTGAGACGATTTTTTAGAACTTTCATGAGACAATCTATTCAAATTCGGACATTAGCAATGACATTTTGTTCAGACAAGAAGATAAGGATTGTCACCAAGTCAAGATGTGGCCACTCACTCAACAATTAGTCATCAAATCAATAGTTCTAAATTTTGGCTTATAAAAATAGGCATTTGCCATGCATTTAGGCATCTTGGTTTTCAGATTAAGATCATGTTCTTTCTCTCTCTCTCTTTATATTTTTGTAATGCTTAAGTTTTGTTTATATTAATTTCTTGTTTATACTTTTCATTTCCTTTCCTTTCCTTTACTTAGTTAACTTATATGTTATTTATGTTCTTATCTTGTTTATTTATGTTTCTCTCTTTCATTATGTTTAGCTAAGTTCATATCAAGGTGAAAAGGTTACACTAATGGTGTAAGAATAAGTATAGTATAAACTCAACATGGACTTTAATGTTTGATACTAACATGTTTTGTATTGTTATCTTGTTCACTTTTAATACTTTGCTTGTTAAATGGTTAATCTAGATTTATGTTGTATAACTCTTAGTACAACAAATACTTGGCACTTTTATAACCTAACCGTATGGTATAACCAACACCTGTGCTACGAAAGGAACTTGATTTGTTGTTAACATAAGTTATAATCATGAATACCTGACAACATTTACAAGTATTAACATTATTTGAATAAGATAACTAATGTAATCATGTTAACAATTTATAATCCGATTGGAACCTCCTTTGTGTGTAGTTTCCAGTTGAGTAATAAAACGAGTTTATATTATACTTATTTGAAATACCATTAGTGGATCCTCTAACCTTGACAATTATTTTATCCTTGTTTAATCCTTATATCAATATCACATCTCAAAGCTTTCTTCAACTCCTTTTCTATTATTATCTATTTCTTTATTTGTAGTCTATACAGTTAATCTATTTGTAGCTCGACCTCGGTCTTGCCGGATTATTTATTACTTCGACACTCCTACACTTGGAAGAAGACATCAACTCTTTGGTCGTGTCACTGGTGGTGGCGTCTTAGTCATTGCGTGGTGGATGGTGGAGCTGCTGATGGCCCATAGTGCGACTGATGGCTGAGGAAGTGAAAGACTTGTTGGTAAATATAAACTGTTTATTCCTGCTGGTGTGAAGAAGACCTGCTAAGTGTTGAAGAGGGCTGGTTTTTGTACCCTTGATGGTGTTGATATGGTAGTGGCTTCAAGAAGAATGATGGTGTGTGGAAGGTAGTCTACTATTGGTTGTCTGGTTGAAGATGAGGTAGAAACCACTATTGGTTGCTGTTGGTTTAAGTTTCTTTGTTTCTCTTTTGGTGACAATCATAGTGGGTCTTGTGGTGAGAAGGAGAGTTAAAGATAGGTGGTTGGACCTTATAGGTGGTGCTGGTTTTGTGTGTACTGGTTGGACAAGGGTCTTTCATGTCTTTTTATTTTTCTCATGTTTATGTATTTTCTCTTTTTTTTGTTTCTTTTCTCTCCCACACCCTTTATAGTTGTCTTGGAGTTGGTATTTATAAGGGATTTAAGGGATGCCAAGGCCCCTGTGTTGGCAAAATCATCATTGTTGATGACCAAACCTTCATCCTAGCCATTGATCTTGATGCAAAATCATAATTGTTGATGACCAAACCTTCATCCTAGCCGTTGATCTTGATCATGTGAATTTGCCTCTCAGTACACTGCACTTGCATGTTTTGGCTTGTTGTTCAGGTCGTGATTTTCACTTGTCATGCCAGGGCTTTAGTGATGTTAAGATAAATAAAAGGTGGCTTACATATAAAGCTTAGTGTCAGAGGGATACAGGGGATGGTGAGGGTATGAGAGAGAAGAGAGTTTTGAAGGTGGCATCAAGGCTGGCTTTTTATTGCTTACATTGGGTAGGTGTTAAAGATGATGAACAACATGCTTCAAAACGATATTGTTTCCATTGTTTTTTTTAATTAGCAAATGACATCATTTTATACAAAACGTATCGTTTCAATTAAATGAAACGATGTCGTTTTGGTGTTTTAGGTTTAAATTAGGTTAAATCCTCTCTTTCAATTTCAGTCTTTAATCTTTTAATTATTCAATTAAGTCCTCAATTGAATTTTAATTCTAAAAATCAATTCAATTTCACCCATGTCAAGTTTTAAAATGATCCCCTAACTTTAGTGCCATTTTCATCTTGCTCCCAAGTCTTGATTTTTTTTCAATTTCATCCTTAATTGATTTTCAAACTTCCAATTTCTTTAATTTCACCCTTGTTTTCAGTTGATTTGGGTCCTGAATTCACATGCTTTTTGCAAAAAGGTCTTTGGTTCTGAATTTCTTTAATTTGATCCTTAATTGACCTCTAAACTTTGAATTTCTTGCCATTTTATCCTCGATTTCACTCGATTGAGTTTGAAAAAATAAAATCCGATCCTTTAAAATTCTAATCTTCTCAATTAAGCTCAAATTAAGCTTCTAAACTTAATTTTTCACCATTTAAGTCCCTAACAAAATTAATTTGACCAATTAAAAATCTAATCAAGTACTTATACTTAATTAATTCTTTTAATTTGACCCAAATTAATTATTAAACATAATTAAACCTTTAATTGGGCCTAAAATTAAATCAAATCGTCTTATTTAAAGTCTATTTAAGTCCTTAGACTTAATTTTTATACAGATTCATCCAATAATCATTTAAAACCCTGAATCAGCATTGTCTTTTAATCTTATGCACAATTAGGTTCCTGATTTTTATCCAAATTCTCATTTTGGTTTCTCTATACATTTGAAATCCTTCTTAGCCTACTTTAGCTCTTTATTTTTTTTAATTTTTTAAAAGAAAAAAGATAATTTTAGAGGAAACCCAAAATTATGTTATAACAGTTACCCGCTCTTTATAATGTTTACGACAAAAAGTCTCGTAAGAGATTTTAGAAAGGAAGCTAGTAAAGAAAAGAAGATGAGGGATTGTAGATTAACTAGGTTAAAAAAAGGATAATCTCTCCAAAAGTGTTAAAAGTGAGGGCTTGAAAGCGTATTCAGGAGAAAAGAGATAGGGCTACAAAGTGCACTATTTAATATACGGGGTTAGAAAGTGCATTTAAAAAATAAATAGATAGTGCTAGAAAGCGCACTATTTGATATCCGAGGGCTAAAAAGCGCACTTAGAAAGGAAATAGATAAGGTTAGAAAATACACTATGTAATATGTGAGGGCTAGAAAGCACATTCAAAATAAAATAGATAGGGTTAGAAAGCGTACTATTTGATATGTGAGGGCTCGAAAGTGCACTCAGAAAGGAAATAGATATGGCTAGAAAGCGCACTATCTAATATCTGAGGGCTAAAAAGCACACTCAGAAAGGAAATAACTAGGGTTAGAAAGCACATTATCTAACATGTGAGATCTAGAAAGCGCACTCAGAAATGAAATAGGTAGGGCTAGAAAACATATTATTTGATATGTAAGGGTTAGAAAGAGCGCTTAAAATAAAATAGATAGGGCTAGAAAGCACATTATCTCATATATGAAGGCTAGAAAGCGTACTCGAAAGAAAATAATTTCAAAGATGCTGCATCAAAATCTTGTTGGTTTTTTAATCAGCAAGAGCCTTACTAGCCTTAGAACCTTACTGGGTTCTTATTTGATGGAGTCTTGTTGGACTCTTTCTTTGAAACCTTATTGGGTTTATAATCTTGTTAGGTCTTTTTGCTGGAAAAATTTGAGTCCATCAAGGATTCTTTCCTTAGACTCTCTGCAAGGGTCAAAATGCAATGCGTTGTGATTAATATACATGTATTTTTACCTGAGAAATATAGGTTTCCTTTCTTCATAACTCTATCTCTCAAAGCTCCGATCCTAGTAGTAAGATCCCATGGCTCTTTTGTTTTTTCTTACTCGAACCACAACTTGTGGATTTGTCCTCTGGGAAGGGGATGCTCATTTGATTAGGTGAGATGATATTGATATACCCTATTATTTTCCTAAAAGAGGATTTCAAGCTCGCTTTCCTTTCTTTGTTTTCCTAATAAAGGAATTATGGAGCTAGCTAGTCATATTATGTTTCTTGGATTTCTCCTAGTCTGATCATGCCCCCAAGTATATTATCTTGTTTTATTTACTTGGGTTTTCATAGGGATGATGTCATGTAGAAAAGTGTCTAGTTTTTTACAAGAGGTTGCTTTCACAGGAAATCTTTGGAATTTTAAAGCCATTTTCAAATACGAAAACCATTTTGATACTAGTTTAAAAACAAACTTGTTTCGAAAAGAATTCAAGCAATTCCCATGGATATGGTTTCATTAAAATTGAATCTCTGTGGGTTTTTCTGTTGGTGAGAATGTGAAATGACCTTTTGTTTTTCATCTTGTTGGCCAGAAAGGTTTAAGTTTTGACTTGAGAGTTTCAAAGGAAGGAAAAATATTTGAAGCATTCATTTTACTTGCATGAGCAATAAAACATAACCAAAGTTTCTTGAAAAGCTTATTTTGCATAGGAAAGCGTTGTTTAGCAATTTATATTACTTGCTTTTGGTTAAAAAGTGCTTTATTGGGCATCTAAAGTGGGTTTTGGCTCTTGGCTATGAAAGGAAACGATATTTATAGGTTCAAAAAGTGTTTAAGGGATCTCAAGACTAAGAATCACTAAAGTTCAATCTCAAACCTTTTTTTTTTGTCAAGGGATTCCTAAAGCTTATAATTAACTTTGTAGAATGGTCTAGTCATGCCCCCGGTTTCGAGCTTGGATTTCTTTTATTTGTTTTCTTCATTTAGTGTGGCATGCTTGTCCTTTTTGAATCTTTGAATTTTTCATGCCCTAGGTTTGTTTGAGCATCTTTGATCATTGATGATTATTTTGTATATTCTAACTGTCAAAATCTTTTCTAATTCTCATACTTGCTCCCAGTATGGGGTGTGATCTTAGTTAGGGTGGTTTGTAAGGAAAAAAACTTATTTGGCCCAAATAGGGATTGTAAATGATATTTTTTTAGTACCGTGAAAGAATTATCAAAGATGGTCTTTTTTTATTTCAAACACATGCGTTTAAGATTAGTAAGCTGTGCTTTATCTCAGTATGATTAGTTTGGATATGCAAAATCATTTCTCATTGTGATTATGAATCATTATTCATTCAACCAAAAGACAACTTCAAAGTTATTTTAGGTGGTTTTTGGTTTATTTATCAAGTTTTTAAGCATTTGGTCACCTCACTAGGAGATCACTTGAAATCCTAAAACTTGCTTGTTAAAAACAAACACCCATTTGACTTCTGCATTTGTATTAACAACTTTGATTTCCCAAAAACTTTTGAGAAAACACTAAAAGAAATGGATTTTTTTGTATGAGCCTATAAGATAATGCAAAGCTTTTTGTTTAGAGAAAAGGAAAATACACCAAGGAAAATACATCAAAGTTTACTAGTCTAGACAAATCATCTCCGTCCATCTTGGCCATAATTAAAGCTCCTATGAAGAAGGCTTTCTTCACCATGTATGGTCCTTCATAGTTCGGTTCCTATATACTCTGATTTTCTCTTGATGCTAGCAAAATCTTCTTCAATACTAGGTCTTTTTTTTTAAACACGCTTGACCTGGCCTTTTTTTTATAGGCCCTAGCCATTTTGTTTTGGTACAACTGGTGGTGACAAATGATTGCCAGTCTCTTCTCAATGATCAGATTCAACTGCTTAAATTTTAGTTTTGCCCACTCTAATTCTTCTAGTTCTGCATCAATTAGAACCCTTAATGATGGAATCTCCACTTCTAAAGGCATTATTGCTTTCATCCCGTATACCAAAGAGTAAGGGGTTACACCTGTAGAAGTTCTGATCGTGGTTCAGCACGCATGAAATGCATATAAAAAATCTCATGCCAATCCTTATAAGTGACCACCATCTTCTAGATTATCTTATTGAAATTTTTGTTGTCTGCCTTGACCGCCCCCATTCATTTTAGGTCTATAAGGAGAAGAATTTAGATGCTTAATCTTCCATTTAGTCAGAGCTCAACAATTAGCTTTATGTAGAATTTCTGAGCATTGTTGTAACCTAATTTTAGCCCGTTGGCTTTTGATTTAATTTTACAGGGTTTAAAATGTAAAATTAAAGGATCAGAGATTTATTTCGATGAAAAGTGTGATTTGTCAGCTTGCATGAAAAATAGGGACTACAATGTGCTTTTGTCATTCTATCCTTCTCTTTAAGATAATCTCTATCTTCAGGATAATCCTTGTCTTCAAGATAATGATAGTTATCTGCTTTCAAATTTGATTCTTAATAAAATTCAAACTTCAAAAAAGAGAATAAGTTTGATTAAAACTTCATTTCTCACACGCGATGGGACTCTTGCACTATAAATATAGATCTCAGGGTATGCACAGAAGGGAAGGAACAATCACAAAAACAACCCTAAGAAGAGGCCATTAAAAGAAACCCTGAAAGGAGGTCATTAGGAAAAATTAAGAAAAAAAAGAAGACAGGGATCAAGAGAAAGAAGAGGGCGAGAGAGACCTAGGCGAGACAAACAAAATGCAAAGAAATTTAATTACATAGGTACTATGGAAAAGAAGAAAATCAAGCAAGCTTCATTCTTGTTTAAAGAGAGCAGTAAAGAATACAAAAGAAGAAAACGTTGCCCTGCACCGCTTGGTTCCTATTCAAAGGTTCTGCAAACCAGGTAAGCTTTCATCCTCCCTGTTTTGGCATTTTAATTACATAGGGGCTGTAGCAAGCGTGCGTGAACTGCTCAGGCACGCTTGCTCTTTAGACCAGCTGGGTCACTAGCTTGGGCTAGTGATTGGGTTGGTCCGGTTGGGTCCAGCCCAGCCCATACTGGGTGGGCTCGACCCAGCCCCCCCCCCCAAAAAAAAAAGAGTGGACCAGGTCTAGGCTTTAGACCCAGCCGGCCCAAATTGTGTTTATTAAGGATGTGTTTAGCAAAACACACCCTTATGCCTTGACCATAATTTTTATGCTCACTCTAGTTGATATTTGGTCAAACGAACCCCATTTTGATATTAGAAAATTCCAAAAATATTTGAGGATCTTCATTGTTTTATTTGTGGGCCCCTCACACTTTGATTTTTTTTTGCGTTTTGTAATTTTTTTAGCAATGTGCTCAATCCGTGGACTATTACTGTTAAATGCAAATATGTCGTGCAATGCCTTTTTTTATTTCCATCTAAAAAGGGCAAATAATAATAAAGGATAAATAAGAAAAAAAATGGCATAGAAAATTTCTTTTTCAAATTCATTTTTTTGCGAAATTATTCATTGACGCTAGAGTCAGGAGTATTGTATTTTTTGGATTTGCGCGATATTTACCAATGCCAGAGCTGGAAATATTTGTAGGAAATGTTCACTGACGCCATAGCCAGGAACATGAAAGGAAGAATAAAAAAGGAGAAAGAGAACTAATTCTTAGCAATTTTAGACAAAACCAGCAATGCAACTTGCCTTAGATAGGACGCTTAAGAGGTGATAACATCTTTTCTTTGGCGTAACCAGTCTCATACCATAAAATCTCTGTTGACTAGTTGGGTTCCTAGTGACCATAATACTAGGTGGTGACTCCTTGAACTAGACATTTTCCCCTAAAAGAATAAGATGCCAGATATCTTTTTTTTTCCAATCAATATTATTTTTTAATCGGTTGCCGCGATGTCCGGGTGTGACAAGCATTATCAGTATTCCTGGCATGCCGTAGCGACAAATCAAATCTTTCTCAATGAACCTCCTAACCACTTTTTATGTCACATGCGCATAATAGTTGGCCTCTACCTATTTAGTGAAGTAGTAGATGGCTACTTAGATGAATTTTTGACCTTTGCTGGCCTTTGGACTAATTGGTCTTATAGTATCCAATCCTTACATGCCAAAAGGCTAATGCGAGGTCATTTTGAACAGCAATGCTGAAGGTGCATTTATCTTGTCACCATATATTTGATATTTATGGCATTTTCTAACATAGTTGATATAGTCCATCTCCATAGTCAACTAGAAGTACCCAAACCTTTGTATTTGCCTTGCCTTTGTATGCCGATTGCTCAACTTCATTCTTATTCAAACACCTAAGCAAAGTCTTGTCAAATGACCTTTTATACAGGAATTCTCCATCCAAATAATAATCTATTGTCATCCTCCTCAAAGTCTTTTCATCCACCTTGAAGGCTCATAGAGGATATTCTCGGTGCTGGATAAGCCTCTTAACGTCACTGTACTATAGTTTTCCATCTGGTGACTCTTCAAGTGAGAAATAGTGAATTTGGAGATTTCTGATTTCGATGCTTATTGGTTGGATCCTGCTTTCAATATTGATCTGTGTCAGCAAAGCTAGGGTTGCCAATGCATCAACAAACTGATTCTTATCTCTGCCCTGCAGGTGGATTTTATCTCTTTGAACTCATTAGCTAATTTTAAGAGATAGTCATGATATAGCCTTAACTTCTCATCTTTGGTTTTACATTCCTTTTTCATTTGGCTGATGATTAGCATAAAATTCATATAAACATCGAGCTTTTTAATTTTTAGTTCTAAAACAACATCCAGTTCAATGATGCAGGCTTCATATTCAGTCATGTTATTGGTGCATTCAAACTACAATCTCACTGAAATAGAGTACTGCTTCTTTTTTGGAAAAATTATCATTGCTCCAGCCCTATTCCGTGATGCGTTCATAACTCCATCAAAATATGGTCCACTAGTCGTTCATTTCACCATTACCATCGACTGCTAATACGTCCTCATCGAAAAGGTCAGAATTTAGTGGCTCCTAATCTTCCAAAGCATTATCTGCTAAATGGTTAGCAATAAAACTCTCTTTTACAACTTTCCTTGTCATATAAACAATGTCATATTCTACCAATAACACTTGTCACCTTGCTATCCTACTTAACAAGTAAGGCTTTTCAATCCAGTTTTGAGATCAACCATGTCATGTAATACAACATGTATTGCCTAAATCGATATGCACTCCAAACCAAAGCACAACATAGCCTTTCTATTGTAGTATATCGGGATTCATAACCATTGAACTTCTTGCTCAAATAGTAAATATCTTATTCATTCCTTAAAAATTCATCATGTTGGCATAATACATATCTCATGGCTATTTCTGTCATCGTCAAATACAAGATTAAGGGTATTCCTAGCACAAGAGGTACTATTAATGGCGGGTTTTGTAAATACATCTTGATCTTATCAAAAGTTTCTTAGTAATCATCACTACTCTATATGCCTAGATTTTTCTTTCTGAGAAAACAAAATAATAGCTCACAAGTCACCGTGAGCTGAGATATGAACTAAGCTATGTAGTTCAGATGCCCGAGAAAACTTATCATTTCTTTCTCTATCTTGGGCATTGGCATACTCTAGATTGCTTTTACTTTGTCCAAATCAACTTTTATTCTTTGAATGCTTACTACAAAACCTAACAGTCTTCCTATTTTTACTTCGAATGAGCACTTTAAGGGATACAATTTCAATTGGAATTTACGCAACCTTTCGAACAACTTCCTTAATACTTGTAGGTGATCTTCTTCTTTCTTTGATTTGGCAAATATATCATCCACATAGACCTCCACTTCTTGGTGCATTATATCATGGAACAAGGTAACCATTGCCTTTTGATACGTGGCACTAACATTCTTGAATTCAAATGTCATCACTTTATAGCAAAAAAAGGTCCTTAAAGCGTGACAATTAGTTTTGTCTTTGCCTTTCTCTGCCATTCTAATATGATTATATCATAAGAATCCATCCATGAATGAGTACGTGACACTCTTTGCAGCATTATTTACTAAGATGTTTATATGGGGTAAAGGAAAGTCATCCTTTAAGATTACCTTGTTCAAATCTATGTAAGCCACACATACCCTAATCTTGGAATTGTTCGTTAGCCACCCATTAAGGATAATGGACCACATCCAAGACTTCTGCATTCTATTGCTTCTGTATTTCTACCTTTACTTTGAGTAGCATTGATACGATTAAAAGATTGATGTCTTATCCTAAGTGCAGGAGTGTTCGAAGTAATAAATAACTCTGCAAGATCGGGGTCGAACTACAAGGAGGTGAACTATATAAATTACAAATAATATATATATTTAATAAAATAAAGAGTTTATGAGAATTTTATGGGATATTGATGTAAGGATTAAATAAGGATAAAACAATTGTCAAGGTTAGAGGATCCACTATTTGCATTTCAAATAATATAGAATAAACTCTTTTTATTACTCAACTGTAAACCACACACAAAGAAGGTTCCAATCGAATTATAAATTGTTAACATGATTACATTAGCTATTTTATTCGAATAATGATAATACTTGTCAACGTTGTCTGGTATTCATGATGTTAATTTATATTAACAACAAATCAAGTTCCTTTCATAACACAAGTATCGGTTAGACCATACAGTTGGTTATGAAAGGATCAAGTATTTGTTATACCAAGAGTTATACAACATAAATCTAGATTAACCATTTAATAAGTTGACACGATCAAAGAGTTGATGTCTTATCCCAAGTGCAGGAGTGTCAAAGTAATAAATAACCCGGCAAGACCGGGGTCGAACTACAGGGAGGTGAACTATAATAATAATAATAATAATAATAATAATAATAATAATAATAATAATAAGAACAACAACAATAACAACAATGATGATAATGGTGATGATGAGTTAAAGAGGACTTCGAGATGTAAGATAAATGTGAAGATTAAACAATGATAAAAACAAATGTCAAGGTTAGAGGATCCACTAATAGTATTAGAGATAAGTAAAGTATAAACTCTTTATAAATTATCAACATGATCATATTAATAATCTTATTTACGTAACACCATACTTATAAATTTTATCAGGTATTCGTGATGCTAACTTATGTTGACAACAAATCAAGTTCCTCTCATAACAACGATGTCGGCCGAAGACTATGAAGAATCAAGTATTTGATGTACCAAGTGTTATACAACACAAATCTAAATTAACCATTTAACAAGCAAGGTATTAAGAGTTAATAAGATAAAAATGATAAGACATGTTAATAGCAAACTTTCTTGGATATAAATATTAAAGTCCATGTCGAGTTTATATTATACATATGCTAACACCATTAGTGAAACCTTTTCACCTTGACATAATTAACTTAGCTAGACATTATGAAGAAGAAAAACATAAATAAACAATATAAGAACATAAACATGATATAAGTTAACTAAGTATAGTAAAGGAAATGAAAAGCATGAACAAGAGATTAATGAAAGCAAAACTTAAGCATTACAAAAATATAAAGAGAGAGAGCAAGAACATGATCTTGATCTGAAGAACCAAGATTCCTAAATGAATGGCAAATGCCTCCTTTTATAGGCTAAAATTCAAAACTATTCATTTGGTAATTGATTATTGATGTAGTGGCAAACTATTGATTTAGTGGACTTGGTGGACAGCAGCACTCAAGCATTTTGGCTGGATGAAATGACATTGATGCAATCCGAATTTGGCAAAGTGTTCTTCATGACAGTTGTTGGCAATCATCTTATCTTTCCACTCATAAACTTTCAGAGCATTTAGATCACTAGAGCTTGAGATATGGCTAAAATACTGAGTAGTGCTGCTGGTGGACGTGGTGGATAGCCCTCAAGCTCTTGTCTGGATGAAATGTCATTGTTACCATCCGAATTTGAGCAGGTCTTCTTCATGAAAGTTGTTGGAAATTGTCTTTTACTTTCACCCACCAAATTGCACATCATTTTACCTTCTAGAAATCCAGATATGGGTAAACGTCTGAGCAGTGTTCGGGCGGGATTGCAGGACAGATTCTGACTTCTCTTTTGTGGCCAAACTTTGAATTTGAAAATGGTAGATATGGGTCTTACACTATTCATGAACATTGTAGGCCTATTTCTTAGATTTCTATCCATATATATATATATATATATCAAACTGAAATCCAAGATCTACAACTCCAGATATGACCTAATAACTGAATAGTGTTCCAATTTGAATTGAATCGGTATCTCCTCTCTACGCTTAGCCTTTTCTTTGTCCTTTCACTTTCAATAGTTAATCACATCAATCAATCCTTTGAATTGTGAGATATACCTGCATTTAAAATGAGCATTTTCCATAAATTAAAGCTATCTTATATTATCAGACTTGTTATTATAAAACATGCTCTAGTTAAAGAGTTATTGATACTTCAAGTGCAAAATGATGATATAAATCCTTGATAAAAATGCACTTTTAAGTACTAATCACAAGCAAAGTATTAAGAGTGAATAAGATAGCAAATATAAAACATGTTAGTATCAAACATTAAAGTCCATGTTGAGTTTACACCATACTTATTCTTACACCATTAGTGTAACCTTTTCACCGTGACATAATAAACTTAACTAAACATAATGAAAGAGAGAAACATAAATAAACAAGATAAGAACATAGATAAGATATAAGTTAACTAAGTAAAGGAAAGGAAATGAAAAGCATAAACAAAAGATTAATATAATATTAAATAAAACTTCAACATTACAAAATACAAAGAAAGAAAATAAGAATATGATCTTCATCTGAAAACCAAGATGCCTAAATGCATGGCAAATTTCTCCTTTTATAGGCTAAAATTTGGAATTATTGATTTGATGACTAATTGTTGAGTGGGTGGCCACATCTTGACTCGGTGACAATCTTTATCTTCATGTCTAAACAAAATGCCATTGCTAACATCAGAATTTGAATAGATAGTCTTCATGGAAGTTCTGGAAAATTATCTCAGCTTTCCAAAAAAATAAGAATCGGCACATTTAGACTTTTAGAACTTGAGATATGGGCTACACACTGAACAGTGTCTGGGTTGCAGGACAAATTCCAACTTCTCCGTTGTTGCTACCATTTGAAGTCGAAAATGACACTTTTAAATCTTGGACTCCTCATGAAAGTTTTAGGCCTATGTCTTAGCTTTCCATACATATAAACCAAATTTAAATCCAAGTTCTATAGCTCCAGTTATGATCCAATAACCGAATGGTGTTCCAGTTTGGACTGAACCAGCATCTCTTTTCTAAACTTAACTCTCTCTTTGTCTTCTCAATTTCAGTAGTTAAACTCATCAATCAATCATTTGATTTATGTGATAGGCCTGCATTTAAGATGAAAATTTACCATAAATTAAAGGTATCTTATATTATTAGAAATGTTATTATAAAACATGCTATAGTTAAGGAGTTATTGATACTTCAAATGCAAAATGGTGATATTAAATCTTGATAAAAATGCACTTTTAAGTACTAATCACACCCCCCCCAACCAGCTTATTACTAGTCCATAGTAATCAAAGTGTTAAAATAGAAAAACAATTTACAAGTTCCACAAAGCAAGGCATTCATCATTCAACTTCTATTAATTTATCCAAATAAATAAACTCTTATTAAATTTATATACTGCTTCATACTGTTGAAACAAGATATTAATAAACCTTCTTTTTATGTGCTCAATGTATGAAAACATAGATGATGAGGCTTTTATTGAAAGAAAACAATATTCTGTTCTAATATTTTTCTAAGGTTAACTCCTTTGGGTTTAGATTATTATTATTATTATCTTTTTTTATTAATTTGCTTTTTTTAAATAAAACATAATGCATCCTTAACCCATATAGCGAGCTTTAGGCTAATAACTCCCAGACCAGTTGGTCTTAGGGCATCGGGTGTTGAGACACCCTTTCAAGCTTAGTAACTCGGGTTGCAGTTACTAATATGTAAATAGTGCAATGTTTGATTTTCTTAAGCTTTCTCCTCAACCCATGTAACAAGCACTGCACTAATAGCTCCCAAGTTAGTGATTTTAGGGTATTAGGTGTTAAAACACCCCTTCAGGCTTAATTGCTTAAGTCAAGGAGGCTACGAAACCAAACTTATCTATTTTTTTTATTTATTCAATTTTTTTTTGTTTTTGCAAATTATATACTATCCCTTTCCTTTAGTTGTTACCTTTAACAAAAGAACATAAATAATGTAATAATCCAATGTGCAATCGACAATCATATGTTAAAGTATATGTGTGAAAATGAAGGTTTAAGAATACTTGTTAAATGAGTATATGAGTAGAATCAAGTGATAACAATGTGAGAGTTTGTGAACCTAAATATTTCAAGAAGTATTTTAATAGACCTTGTTAAGAATGTTTACTAAGATGCGTCTCAAGAGTCATTAAAATTTATCCTTTACTCTACCATCATAGTAACAACAGTTTTGCAAATGGTTTTAATAATAGAAATCGTAGTTAGTTAATTAATTTTTTTTTTAATATCAACAACTACCCTCTCCCCTCAACCAAAATGAGACATTGTCTTTAATGTTCTAAGGTATAAAGATATAGTATAGAAGACATCACTTGAAACAACGAACACTGACAAACCTGAAACATATTTAAATAAATATAAGAAATAACAAAACACAATAATAAAATCAAAAGACTTAAAGTTTTTAGAAACGAAGGCGTAAATCCAATCTAAACTTTTTACAGTTGTACATGGTTGACTAGTTTATGCAACTCATGGAGGGATCAATTACAGGGATGAAAGATTGTAGTTGGTCAATCAAATTGTTCAGTAGTAGTAGCAGAGATTATGATTTGTCATGTCGAAGATGTTAGAAATTTCTGTTCCACAGCATGATTAAGAAAAGACAACAAATTATCATAAAAACCGTTAACATTTAACAAACCTATAGGTTTATGGTGAATGTGAAGTTGGGCCCAAGAGGAAATATGAAAGATCTCTTCCAATATGCCCAAACCACCTGGTAAGACAATAAAGACATCAGCATGGTTAAACATTGTATTCATTTGATCAGACATTGTGGAGACTTGTAATTTTTCTCCAATTGTTTTTCTAATGATGTCCCCTTTTGCTAAAGCGTTGGGGACGACCCCCAAAACTTGACTGCCTCCTAAAAATGCAGCTATTGACACACCCTTCATTAACCCAAGGCTGCCTCCCCCATACATTAAATGAATCTTTCTCTTAGCTAGTACTTGACCAAGATGATTTGCTGATTCTAAAAACTCTATTTCCTTCCCAGGACTAGATCCACCAAAATATTTCTTATTTGATGACTTGAGAAACCTGCCATTTCTACACACTTCTATATCTGTTGAATGTATGGGTTAAGTAGAAATTAAGGGAAGGAAGAGAAGATTTTATAGATGAGAAATTGAAAATGCAATCATACCACCTATATATAGGTCAGTTGAAGTCTCTCTCTCTCTCTCTCTCTGTTTTTTTTAAAACATGTGTATGTACAGGTAGTTGTGATTATGACTCACATCTTTCTTTGGTTTTATGTCCAAGAACGGCTTAAACGCCCTCTATGGGTCGAGGATAAACTTCCCATCCAGTTTTCTTAAAAACTAGCAAACATGGTCTTTTTTAGTTAGATTCCCAAGACTATGACGAGTATGTTCTTTATGAAAATTGGGTTATAAATCATGAATTGCACAATACACATCTCCACCAGGATACGTCTCAAAAGTTAATAGAAGATTATCTAAAGATTCCTTATGTTTTGAAATAAATCCCGACTTTTGACAATTTTCACAAGCTTTGCAGAACACATGTGTGTCTTTGAATATGGTGGACCAATAGAATCCATATTATAAGATTTTTACAGTCGTCTTTTTTGATGAGAAATGACTCCCACATGCCTCAGAATGACAAAGTTTAATGACAATACTTACCTCATTGCCCAAAATGCATCTTTGAAATATTTGATCAGGATAATATTTGAATAAGTAAGGGTCGTCCCAATAAAAGATCTTCACTTTGCTCAAAAACTTTCCTTTGTCTTAGGTACTCCAGTGAGCTGACAAAAATCCTGAAGCAAAAAAATTGATATTTTTAGCAAACTAAGGCATTGAACTAAGAGAAAGTAAAGATTCATCAGGAAAGTAATTATCGATTGGTGTGATGTCGGATGTCGAATCTTTTGTCAATCTTGATAAAAGATCTATATCAACATTTTCGGTGCCTTTCTTGTCCTCAATTTCTCATTGAGAATAAATCATTTGCAAATCTGCATATTCGTCAAACTCTGATTTACTCACGGTAGATTCAAATTGATCATAAACTAATTCTTCAATAACATTTACGAATCCTATGAACCACTATATCGGTGTCCAAATCAGGCGTATCCACATAACTCTAGGAAAAGATATCCATATATTCTTGTAATAGGGAAATCAAACCATCTCTCTCCTCGATCGTGATAAGGGTTCTAATTTTCAATTCTTTCTAATCTTGTTCAGTATGTAAATTTATTACATCTAGTACTTCACTAGCGGGTTTCCAAATTTTCTCAGCTTTTTCCATCAACCTAGTAAACTTTTTTTAGGTCCTCTCCTTCCTAATCTTCATCACTCATTGCAATTATATTTTTAAAGTCTGGCCAATTATTCTCAATGTAGTGAGTTTGTGAATTGATGGAAGATTCACTTTCAGAACTCCTGGAAGCATAAGGTGCACTTATATAAGTGTGTATTTGCATGGTATACAAAAGGAAACGAGAAAAATTTTGAACATAGAAAAATGTATGATCTCATTAAAATAAAAGACTCATTTGAAAAAAGAGGGTCTTGTGGCATCATGAGCCAAAATTACCATCAAGACTTGAAATAGGTAGAAACCACAAAACATAACCAAACAAAATCTCAGCAAGCATAGTCAAACAAGGAAAATTACTTTTTGAACACAATAGGAACATGTTTTATTTTCCAATTCTGGTACACTTCCCTATCAACTAGCTTTTTTTATAAAGGCTTTCACAGGGATTTCATCGACAATGTGCATAGACATTTATGGTAGCATCTCATCCTCCACTTTGACTTTTACCTCCTCAATATGCTCTTCATCTTTATATTCTAAAGCTCTAATATGGAGATCTGTTATCTTTAACATTTCATTGTTAAATCTAATCACCTGAGTAGGTTTCGAGAAGGTTGTTCGAAGTGGCAGGATAATAAGTTTTTCCTCTTTTGGCTCTTGACTTTCAATCTTTTCCATTCTTGCCCTCCTTTTGATCCTGGTGATCCACTTATAGTAGTCTTTCTTAGGTTTATATCCAAGCTTGAATCTTTGGTCAGCACATTTTATTTTCATCACATTGAGTTGCTTTGGCATCCCAGTATCAAGATTATATTGGAAAGAAATCCTATATTTTAAAAGGCAATTGGCAGCCATCCTTGCTGATTCTGAAATTTTTAGCCTTCTCAGTACTGTATTCTTAGGAACCCACTCAGCATTCATGATTTCAAAAGCATGAATATTCTTGTCCTTTCAATCTTCACTCTCGATAAATGGTACAATCATATTCCTTATCATGTAAACTGTCTTTTCAACCTTGACAATTACCAGCATCTCATTCATGATATATTTCAAGAACTGATGTAACGAAAAGGCTATCGCTCTAGCCGCATGGATCCATTGTCTTCCTCATAATAGACTACAGGAAGGATGAATATCCATTACCTGCAGTGTCAGCAAGAACACTTGTGGCCCTACATATAGCTCTACTTTTAGGGTACCAATTATTTTTCTTGGTGAGCCATTATATGCTCTCATCATCATAATACTTGGTTTCATGTGTGACTTATCAATGAGCATTTCTCCCATCATGTGCCTTGGTAGAAGGTTCAATGTCGAACCATTTTCGATCAATACCTTCCCTATCAGGACATCTTTGCATCGCACTGTGATGTACAATGGTTTGTCATCCCCAATACCAGTCGGATCCTATTAATCTTTTATAAAGTACAAATAATTTAAAGCCTAGATTCTCCTTACTAGGTGTATCATAGTTTCCTAGTTGATATCTTGAGGCATATATATATGTTATTCAAAACCTTTTGTAGAGCTTTCTGATGTGGTTCAAAACTCAAGATCATTGACAAAAATGATATTCTAGCAGGAGTCCTCTTAAACTGCTCAACAACACTGTATTCACCATGTTTCATCATCTTTAAGAACTCATTGGTCTCTTATTAAGTGACAAGTTTGTTCACTTCTTCCTTCAGGTCAACCACTTCTTTCCCTTTAACCTTCCTTTGTTTCTCAAGCTCCTCTAGGGTAAAGCATCTTTCATTGCGGGTTAAGCCTTCAACTTCTGTTGGTTGCGTGCTCTAGAAGGAGTACTTGTAGTTATGTGGTAAATCATTGTAGTTTACCTTATCCGATAGACTTCCTTAGTTTTGCTAGGCTTATCTACCATGGACACTTCTTTATCTATTGCCCTTTCCATTCCAAGAGTTTATTAAGTTAGCATTTGTATCACCTTATTGTGGAAGCCTTTATAATGGTTGGTCATATGGCCTTCTTCATGGTGATACCTATAAAAATTCCTGCTTGTTGATCCATTTTCACAACTACCCTTCTAGTAGTCAGCTTCTACTAGTATTTTGTGAACCTTATCCAATGACACCTTTAAGCAACTTGAGCCTTCAGTATCTAATGCATTTACTAATCACTACCCAAGGTATTAGGGGGTTTGTATTTACATTCGGGGCCTCCGAAAAAATTTATCCACCCGACTTTGATTAATTGCATGAGCTTATTCTTGAAGGCATTGTAGGTATTAATGTTGTCCAATGATACCGATGTGATATTCACAGGTGAATTATGGCTTACACTAGTAGGGATAGGGTGGTTGTAGTGGCGCGAGTGGTACTAGAGCTACATGTTTGATACTCAGTAGCTTTTGATACATCTCATTTGAGGGTAGTGCTAATGGGGATAACTATTCTTGAATTCTTTGGTAATTTGTCTTAGATTGGTTTTCAGCTTGGTTGTTGATTAGGTGGTTTTGGGTTTCAAGTTTTTTGACAGAAAAAAAGAGTTAAAGTTGATATTAGTGATTTGGGATGAATAGATGGAGTGTTGTAGTTTTGGAATTATTGCTTGTGTAGCTACCCTGAATATGATCAACATCCTTTTTCCATTCAAAGCCTTTCTTTTCAATGGGCGCAAAGATTCTACCACTTTTTATCCTTTGCTCTATATGCTCGACCATGACAACAGTAAATTACTGTGCTGAACTACCCATTACATGTTTGTAGTATGGCGTCTTGAGCATATTTGCAAATAGAGTAACCATCTCTTTGTCTAAAATAGAGGATATATCTCTACAACTAAATATCTTTAGTGTTGGATGTACCTTCCCTAATCTGAACCTCGCATGCATTCATGACATTCAAACTCTAAGACATGAATGTATACATGCTTATGAATATAAATGTAGGTACACATGTATCGAATATGGATTAACATGTTCAAGGAGTTAATCCATGACTTCTTTGTTAAATACATATAGAATCCGTAATTTGATGAATTTGAAAAGATTTTTAATCAAGTCTTTGAATCGGTTGAATTCCATATGAAGAGTGGCTATAAGCCTTTCTCATTCATCAAAAGAAAATAGTTCATACAATGAGTTTTCATTATGGAATAAAAATCTTATACATCTCTACTAATCTTAAATGCCACCCTTATATTGGCTATATTTTTTATAAAAGTTGAAACCTCACTCAAATACTCTGCATACTTGCTAACATTGTTGTAGATCATGGAGACCTTCACTCACAATGCCTTTCAAGCCACCCTATCGATCAACCTATTTGTCTATTTAATATTTTAATGGAACAAATTGTTGTCTTGAAGCAGTGCACCATTACTTATGGCCAGCAAATCATTGTTCCTACTAGTATTTGAATTATCTTCTCTAACTTCTAGATATGGTTCCTAACCCTCTAAAGTTCTTCTCGTTCAATACAAAGCTCTGTTATCTTCATGTTCAGCTGTACATTGAAGTTGCTGATATGATCTTGTCATACCTTGAATTTCTATCTCAGCCCACCTAGCTCTCTCTCAGCTTTTAGATACAGCTCTTTCAATTTTCTTAATTCTTCCTCCTAAAATCCTAGCTTAGACAAAATTATAAAGACCTTGTCTCTTAAGGTATCTACTCTATCCTGGTACGCCATGTTTGAATCAACTGCCCTTTTAGCTTCACTTTCATCATGAGCTTAGGCTTTGTGCTGAGCTCTTAAGCTTCTTTTTTCTTTAATGCTAAGATTAACTAATTTATTTTTCTCTTTTTCAGCCTTCAACCTCATTTTGTTATAATTCCTTTTTTTCTTCAAAGAAGTATAAATCCCTTGTCAATATGTCTCTTGTCCTCAAAAGTCTTTTTCAATGTTACCAACTTATTTTCCAACATCATATGCTTGTTCACCAGATCATCACACTTTGCTACTCTTTCCCTTAACTACTCTTGGATCCCATGCACAATTTCCTCGGACTTTTTAACCATTTCTCGATCATTATTTCCATGTTCCAAGTCTTTTATTATTGCAACTATTAATTCATCCTTTTTTTTTTCAGCTGCTAATTCAGAAAGACCTTCAGCTTCTCTTTTTCCAAAAGCTGCTTCTCTAAGAATTTATGCTGACTTCTGTTGTTATTTAACTCAATTCTTAGCCTATCCAACTCATCTCACAATTCTTTTTTTTTTGTTTATCCTTTCTCCCTTAGGTTCTTTAGTTATAAATTATCCCATTTTGCTAATTTCCATTGGACCTTATATTCCCACACTTTCACGTATCCCGAATAATTCATCGTGTCTCCATATTGAGTAATTAGGGATGACTGAAGATTTCCTTTCTTATTCACCTCTATAGACTCATACAAGCTTCTCCCAATTACATCTTATAGCCTCTAGCTTAGCTAAAGAAATAGAATCCTTAAACAAGAGAAAAATATTGTTCATTACAATAGCATAACAACCTAATAAAAATTTTCTTTTAAAACTAGTCCTAAGTCTCTTTATATGACTTTTATATTATATCTCTATACAATCATAGAGGTTATGGTCTCAATAAGGCTAGAAATTTTATTATTTTTAAAGAGTAATTGGAGTCTAAAGTTAATGAGATTAAAGAAAAGGTGAAGCTATAAGTGAAGAAAAATCCTTATATGGGTGCCATTATTGGTAACTATAATATGAAGGACACGTGTGAACTTTCTTATATCCTAGTTGAGAAAAAAAACTAGTAAAATGTCAAGTCCTTTCACACATAGAGTATCATGAAAAAGAGAAATGGTAGCTAACAATTCTTTATTTAGCTAGGTGGGAATTCTGGATAGTTAAATTGTAAAAAAATCCTATGGCATTTCCATTCCTCACCAATGTAGTCCGCAGTAGCAATGTTGGCCCATATGGGAATTGACTTCTTCTAAACAGTAACATTTGCATGACCATGTTGTAAATGAAGTCTCTCTCTTTAAACATAAAAGAAAAATAAATTGTCTCCTATGTTGGTGATTTCTTCTTTGTTTAGTCATGTGTACTAGAGCATTATTGATGATAACTAATTTATGTGATGGATTCAATTAGTCATAAGGTTAAATTCTTACAAAGCATAGCTTGAGAATGCCATTTCAAAGATTGAAAAGAGAAGGGAAGCTTAGGGTTCGTGGTTCATTTCTTTTTAAAAAATCTATGGTTTTTGCATGTTAGGTGTTAATTAAAGAATTGATAAATTAATTATGATATAACATTGTTGTTTTTGTAAATTATAAGCATTGCTTTTAAAAGCTAGAGCACACTTCTTGTTAAAATGATTTGATTTAGTAACATGTCAGATAGTAAAGTGTACTCAATAATTTTGGGAAATAATATTCATTTTCCATATTATTTATGGTCGATTTGTATGATTAGTTTCAACATTGAAATGGCAAGGGATATTCTTTCATTTAAGCTTTAAATAAAAGAATATGATGGACATTATTTATACCAAAAATAAACATCCATGTGTTGACAAAATAAAAACAATAATTGTTCACTACTAAGATGGGAAAGAAAAGTTAAATTGATTGTTAATAGTAAAATTAACTAGATTTATAAACAGTTCAAACTGATTAAGAATAAAAAGCAATTGATCATAAAGATAAAAAATTGAGTGATTAATAAGAAAATCAAGTCCTATTTTAAATAAGAATCTTTAGCAGATTATGGTGGCAAGTATCACAAATTAGTTGGAAAACATGTTATTATAAAGATTCATATGAGTTTAAATTATATTAGGATTCATATTATGAGATCTTGATTTGCTATCAACATTTTTTATAAGGTTAAGAATTATCATTCCTGTAGGTTTCTATCTCTTTAATAATATAAAAAGATCATATAGTTGCTAAAAACAATAGCTGGCCTCTATATGCAATTTCTTTACTGTTTTTTCTGTAATTTATCTTTCTTATCCCAATTTATTATTTTTCTTTTACAACCTTCACAATTCCTTTTCTTTTCTCTTCTTTTACATTTTTTCCTAGTAAAATTTTTAGCAATACCTTTCTCTTATTCTTAACTTATTAAAGTCAAGTTAAGGACCCTATATTCTTTTTGATTTTTTAGGCTATTTCTATCTCCATTGAAGATTAAGTTATTAATTATATGAAATGAACCAAGTTAGGTCCGAATTTGGCCTTAAAATGTCTATTGATCAATTTTACGAGATCAAAATATATGTTAAATCGTACATTGGATTGAGCTAAAACTTTATAGTGAGATACTAGACATATGGAAATATATTTTGATAAGTTTTCAAGTCAAATTGAGTTTAGGAAAATATTATTTCATTGGGTCAAATTTACTAGACGAATCTTGTTAATTATGTCAAATGAGACCTTCATGTACTGTTTGGGACATATCTGGAACTATAGATGGAATCTTGTTCTGATTTAAGGTGAAATGGAAACTACACATCTTGTGATTTCCGATCATATATGGTAGGTTCAGTAATTTATCTAAACGAGAGAGAATGACATGTTTGAAGTTAGGACTGAAATCTGCTAAGAATATGCAAAAATTAGAGATTCAGTTTACATGGAGGAATTTTAGCATGAAAACTTTGTTTTTATCATCCTAATTTATTTATTTAATTTTGAATAATTATTTTTAATTTGAGCTTGTTTTGGCCCATCAGATATTGTTTAGGGGTGTATTTCATTATTGGATTTATGTTAGTTGATTATTAGTTTAGGCCTATTAGCTTACAACCCAAAGGGGTCCATTAGGTTTAGTTAGGGGAGACTATCTAATGTTTTTTGAGTAGCAAATTATGGCAGTAATTTGAAGAATAAACATTATTTTCTTTTTGTTTGTTTGTGGCAAGACAACTTTTTTTTGTAGGGACAAATATCGTACATTGACATATTAAAGATTAATTCGTTTCTTGATATCATTCACATACTAAGGGGTCTTAAATATACGGGTATCTCTAGGTCCAATTCTTTTTCCAATACATTTGGTTCTTAGGTACAAGGTTACCTTTGGGTCAATGTTCTATCAAACCTGATTTTTAGCTTTCCAGGTTGTTATCTACTTCGTTGGGGGTTGCTTGACCATGTGATTAAGAGGTAAGCATCATTTAGTATCAAAGTTAGGCTCCAAAATCAAGTTATATCCTTTATTTTCTTCTTGTTAGTTTCAGTTTCCTTAGCTTTAGTTGTCTTTGATTTGGTTTTTGATTATTTCACGTCTAAAGCTTAGTAGTTTGCATCTAGGGTTTCTTTAAAAAACAACATGTTAATTTAGTTTGTTTTTATCTCAGAATATATCAGTAGCATAAAAAGTCAAAGAAAAAGGAAAAGAATGTCTAAAAGTCACTTTTGTCGAATATGCCATAGTAGACAAATAAGGGACAATTCAGACCAAACCAATTCTAAAAATTCTCAAATTTTATATATTGGTTCTAAGAGTCCTAATTGCACCCCATATAAAAACTAAGCTCATTTGAAGATCGTTTGTTATAGTAACCAATGTCAGGATTAAAACTTGTCATAATAGGTCAAATTCATATTAGAAGGGGTTCAAGTCAAATAAATCCATACAATTCTAAAATTTTATATAATGAGGTTTACGGTTCTAATCGCAACCCATATCAAATTTGAGATTATTTGGAGTTTGTTTGCTATAGGAAATAAATTTAGGACTGGAACTTGTCGTAACGAGTCTAAATTGTGTCAATAATTCAAACTTGTTTCGCTTATATTTTTTTTTAATTTTGATAGTATAATAACATCATAATTGATATATTTAAGTGTCATTTATTTTTTTTATAACCTTTGCATTTTTTTCTTTAACGTCCATTTTTCATACAAATTCACTTGTTACTTGTGAAATTATAATTGTGATTTTATCTTTTCTTGTTTTTATATTTTTCTTGCTTTTATATTTTTCTTGCTTCTTGAGTCATATACGCATATTTAGCTACACTACTAAGGATGTTATATTTGGTGTTGAAATAGTTCTGCAAGAGCCGAATAAAGGAGAGACGAGAGGAAAAAAACATAACAAGCATATTTAAAAAACATATATTTGAGTGAAACATGAGAGGAGTGCAAACACATGAGGGAGTAGGTGAGGAATATGTATTTCTTGTCAACTAACCAATTTTCAGATTCGAAGATGTTAGAGGCAACAACATGACACCATATAGAGGAGACAATGAAATTGTAACTGAGTTACGCATTATAAATCAGCGGATGAATCAAATGACCAATGAATTTGGAGATAGATTAGATAGGTTGGAGAGGCAACATGTTAATGATCATGATGAGGGTTCAAAATAGGCATGAGTGAAGAGAATTTAATGTTATGAGGGTTGTTAGGCGAGTTAACATTGATGTGGATGAGTTTGTGGTTAATAATACGAACATGAGTGATGTTGATTTTAAAGATGTGTTCGTGGGACATGAGGAATGTTTTGGAAAGCAGTGAAATGATTGGTTTGGAGGGGAAAATATTGTGATAATTTTGTTTAGAGGGGTAATTATATGTATTAGGACCATAATACTGAATTTGGTGGAGATTTGCATACAATTAAGCTGAAAATACCAGTTTTTTAAAGGAAGAATGAACTTGAAGTTTATTTAAAATGGGAGAAGAAGGTGAAATGGATTTTTTAGTGTCAGAATTATCCAGAGCCCAAGAAAGTTAAGCTTATTATGATTGCTTTTACTGACTATTTCATTGTGTGGCGGGGTCAGTTAGTGACAAACCGTATAAGAAATTATGAGAGATAAGTTGATACTTGGGATGAGATGAAATCTATTATGAGGAGGATATTTGTGCCTAGCCACTACTATATAGAATTATATCAATTGTTGTAAAGTTTGAGTCAATGTACAAAGAGTGTTGATGAGTACTTCAAGAAGATCGAACTTGCTATGATTCGAGCTAATGTTGAGAAGGATAGGGATGTTACGATGACTAGATTCATGAATGACCTTAATCATGATATAGCTCATATTATAGAGTTCCATATGGTGTATATGACCATAAAGGTGGATAAACATCTTAAACAGAGGGGTACCATTCAACAAAGCCAACCATTAGGCTCTTCGACACCTTAAAAACCCATTTATAAGGCTAACACTGGAGGTTTTCCATCACAATTGAATAAGAAGGGTAAGGCTACATACCCTAGAGAGAAGAAAGACACCTTGACCATTGTTAAAGGTAACAATGTTACTCCTGCTTCTCATAAATATGATGTTAAATGCTTTTCATTGTTTGGGTTTTGATCATGTTCTTTGATAGTGTCCAAACAAAAGAGTTATGATTATGAAAACTAATAATGAGGTTGAGATTGATGGTGAGGATGAAGAGGAGAAGATGTCACCATAGAAGGATGTTGATGATGTTTATGTTGAGGATTTGGTTTTGAGAGAGGTATTTGTGGTGAGGAGAGCATTAAATATGCATGTCAAGGTGGATGATTTGGAAGGTCAGAGGGAGAACATATTCCATACGAGATGCAATGTTCAGAATAAGGTTTGTAGCTTAATTATAGATGGTAGTAGTTGAACTAATGTAACTAGTACTGAATTGGTGGAAAAATTGAACTTGCACACTACCAAACATTATATACCTTATAAATTATAGTGGTTAGATGATAATGTTAAAGTGAAAGTGAATAAACAAGTTTTAATTGTTTTTTCTATTGATAAATATTATGATGAGGTATTATGTGATGTTGTGCCAATGCAAGTTAGTCATATGTTGCTTGGTAGACCATAACAGTATGATAAGAGAGTTATACAAGATGGAGTGACAAATAAGTATTCATTTGAGATGAATGCAAAACCTATAACTCTTGTATCTTTGACATCTAAGCAAATATATGAGGAGAAACTGAAATTGAAGAAGGGGAACATGGCTGAAAAGGAAAACTTATATATTAGGGGGACCTTCTTTGCTAACAAAGTTCTTCTTGGTTTTGATGATGATGTTATTTTCTGGCTTGGTACTAATTTATTGATCTTAAAAGATGTTTTCCATGATACAGATTTGAGCTTGAATCTTTTTAAAGAAATGGAGGATGATACAAATCAAGTTATGTTTGAATTTGGGCTTAAAATGTTTGCTGACAAATTTTGTAAGATCAGGCGTATCTCTCAAACTATACATCAGATTAAGCTAAACTTCTTCAAAGAGATACAAGACACATAAAAGTATAGTGTGGTAAATGTTTAGGTTAAATGGAGTTCATAAACATATTATTTCATAGGGTTAAAGTTACTAGACTAATCTTGTCAAATCTGCTAAACTAGACGTTCATGTACTGTTTGAGACATATCTTAATCTACAAGTGGAATTTTTCTTTGATTCAAGTTGGGATGGAAACCATACATGTTGTGATTTCCAACCATATATGTTAGGTTCAGTAATTCATCTAGATGAGAAAGAATGACATGTTTGAAGTTAGGACTAAAATCTACCAATAATATGCAAAAATTGAATATTCGGGCTACATGGAAGAATTTTAGCATGAAACTTTGTTTTTATCATCCTATTTTATTATTTTATTTATTTATTTAATGTTTAACAATTCTTTTTAATTTGGGCTTGTTTTGACTCATTAGAATTTGTTTAGGGGTTTATTTCATTATTGAAATAAAATATGATAGTAAAAACAAAGTCTCCATGCTAAAATTCTTCCATATAGCTCGAATCTTCAATTTCTACACCTTCTTGGCATATTCAGTCTTGACTTCAAACACTTTTCTCTCTCTCATCTAAATGAATTACTAAGCCTACCAAATATGATTAAGAAGCTTGCGATGTCTAGTTGATAGCCAACCTTGAATTATAGAAAAAGTCCTCTTATAGCTCTAGTCTAGCAGATTTTACCAGATTCGTCTACTAACTTTGACCCTCTAAAATAATATGTTACAAAAATCCATTTGACCTAAAATTATACCATAATATGGTTAATTGTGTCTAGCATCTCTTTGTAAAATTTCAGTTCAATTCAATATACGGTTTGAGATGTATGCCTAATCTTGCAAAACTGGTCAGTACTTATTTTAAGGCAAAATTCAGACTTGACTTGGTTCGTATCATCCTACCCTTCATTTAAAAGATTTGATCTCAAATTTATATCATGAAAAACATCTTCTAAGATCAACATATCAATACCAAGCTTAAAAACCACATCATCATCAAAACTAAGAAGAGCTTTATTTGTAAAGAAGGTTCGCTTGATATACAAGCTCTTCTTTTTAGCCATCCTTTCTTTCTTTAATTTAGTTGCTCCTTTTTGGATGTTTTTTTTTTTTACTCTTTATGTTACTGATATATTTTAAGATTGCACCAAACTAAAATAACACCTTTGTTTTTGTTTTCTTTTTCTTAAGGAACCCTAAATGTAAACTACTAAGTTCTAAACATGAAATAATGAAAATCGACTCAAAGACACCTAAAGCTAAAGAAGCCAAAACTAACAAGAAGAAAATAAAGGATATAACCTGATTTTAGAATATAGCTTTGATACCAACTGATGCAGACCTCTTGATCACGTGGTCAAGCAACTCCCAACAAAGTAGATAACATCCTGGAAAGTCGAAAATCATGTTTGATAGAACCCTGATCAAGAGGTAACCCTATACCTATGAACTAAAGGTATTGAAAAAATACTTGGACCCAAAGATAACCTGATATGTAAGAACCCTAAGTATATGAATGATACCACAAAGCCAATTAATCTTTAATAAGTCTGGGTACGATCTTTGTCCCTGCAAAGAAAAGTTGTTTTGGCACAAACAAAAAAAAAGAAAACTCATGTTTATTCGTTAACTTACTATTGAGATTTGCAGTTAAAAAAATAATATAGTCTTCTCTAACTAAGCCTAATGGATCCTTTTTGGGTTGCAAGCTAATGAGCCTAAACTAGTAATCAGTTAATATAAGTTCAATAATGAAATAAACCCTTAAATAATGTTTAATGGGTCAAAACAAGCTTAAATTAAAAATCATTGCTCAACATTATATAATTAAAAGAAAATATGATAATAAAAACAAAGTCTTCAAGCTAAAATTCTTCTATGTATCCCAAATCTGTAATTATTTCCACATTCTTTGCAGATTTTAGTCCTGACTTCAAACATCTCATTCTCTCTCGCCTGGATGAATTACTAAGCCTACTATATATGGTTGAGAAGCTTGAGATGTTTAGTTTCCAGCCAAGCTCAAATCATAGAACAATTCCACCTGTAGCTCTAGACATGACCTAGAAAGTACATGGAGGTCTAGTTTGGTATATTTTATAAGATTCATCTAGTAACTTGGAACCTTTGAAATAATATGTTCCTGGACTCCATTTATCTGATAACTTCCAACAATATAGTTCCAAGTGTCTAGTATCTCCCTATAAAATTTCAGCTTAATCCAATGCATGTTTTAAAATATATGTCTAATCTTGTAAAACTGGCCAACACTCATTTTAAGATCAAATTTAGATTTGACTTGGTTCGTATTATCCTTCTCTTCTTTAAAAAGATTTGACCTCAAATCTATATCATGGAAAAATATTCTAATATACAAGATGAAAAATATCATCATCAAAACCAAGAAGAACCTTGCTAGCAAAGAAGGTTCTTCTGATATAAAAGCTCTCATTTTCAGCCATCCTCCCATTCTTTAATTCAATTGCTCCTCTTTGAACATTCTTTTTTTTTACTCTTTATGTTACTGATATATTCTAAGACAACACAAAACTAAAATAACACATCTTTTTTCTTTTTTTAAAAGAACCCTAGACGTAAACTACTAAGCTCTAGACATGAAATAATGAAAACTGACTAAAAAACAACTAAAGCTAGAGAAGCCAAAATTCAGACATGTTGTTATTTTTAAATAATTTTCTTTTATACTCTTATAGGCAACATTGTTAATTTTTACTATGTCAAAATTAACATCTGACTGAATCTCAAATTTTCCAATTATAAGATGTACAATTTATCACGTAGTTCAGAAAACATGTAAACAATACTTAATAATTCTTAACTTTCATTATAGTTAATTTCATTACACCTTTCTTTTTAACTATTAATGATTGTAATCATGTATCAGGTTTATCAAATCGGAAGAAATGTTAGTGGTAGTTTGAATTAAATATGTATAGATCCTAAAAGAAAGGTTAAGTGCTATAATATATATTTCGTCAACGAATATGTCTTTCATACTGAAGAGTATGGTCGGGGTAGAAAGACCAATAATAGTGAAGTTTGTGTTAAAGGATCAACTTCTAATAAGGTTGAAGTTGATTATTATGGGAAGTTAGAAGAGGTAATTGAATTGCAATATCATACCGAGCATAAATAGAATCTTTTTATTCAAATGTCATTGATATGATACCACTGATAAAAGAATTAAATAGATCCCCACCATAGTTTGGTTGAAATTAATACAAAGGTTATACTTCGCAATATTGAAAATATTTTTGTTTTTTGCCAAGCAATGCTAACAAGTTTATTACACATACACTCATTTCTTTATAAAGAATTGTTCTAATGTTGATTGATTATCTATTGTGAAAACCAAACCCAGGGGTCATGTCCAAGTTGTTCAAGATGGTAACAATGACGTAACTGTGAGAGATGATATATTTCAACTTGATGAGTTAATTGATCCCTATTGAGTTGCTCCATCTACAGAGTTAGAAAAAAATTCAAATTTTTGTGTAACTAAGAATATTTTTCTTGATGTTGACACTGAAGAGTTTAATGATATATTGAGAATGAGTGGACATACAAAAGTCAATAAAGATGATGAGATCGATGAGCTTTAATTCAATAAAAAAGATTATGATGGACATGACAATAAAGAAGAAGAAAAAGAAAAAGAAAATAGAAGAAAATGAAGAAGATAATTATGATTAAAAAGATTTTGAAATAATCTTATATGTAAAATATCAATGTTTAATAACATTGACTTTAATGTAATTTTTCCATATGTTGTTGTTTTACAATGAACTATTATTAATACAATTGAAACATTTATTGTTTTGATTTTATTATTATGTTGTTGTATAGAATTTATGTTATTGTATTGTGATTTTACTGTATTCACGGGTTGTATAGATATTAAATACAAAAAAATTAGGGAAAAAACAATTGTTTTATACTGATGTAACTACTGACAGAATATAAAATATCAACATAATTACTGATGGACTAAGTCCCTCGGAGAGTTCCAAAGAGTTGGAAAAAATCACAAGAGTTTGCTACTGACAATTACAAACAGAATTACCAATAGACTAAGTATATTAAAAAGTGCCAGAGAGTTGAAAAAAATTACAGGACTTTGCCTCTGACAATTACAAATAAAATTACCAGTGATCTAAGTCCTTTGAAAAATTTTACAAGGTTGGAAAACAATTATAGGACTTTTCCACTAAATATTACAAATTATCGATGAAATTACCTACGGAATAAAATTTCTTTAAAGAATTTTGGAGGGCTTATGGGAAAGTTTAGGTTTTATTGAAATATTTTTGTGTTAATTACCAATGAATGTTAAAAATTAATAAATATTTAATTGTCCTTGAATAGTTCTAGAGAGTTGGAAAAAAATTATAGGACTTTGCTATTAACTATTACAGACATAATTACCGACGAACTAAGTTCCTTGGAAAGTTCCAGAAAATTGAAAAAAAATTATAAGACTTTGCCACTAACAATTACAGACATAATTACTGACAGACTAAGTTTCTTGGAAAGTTCCACAGAGTTGAAAAAAATTACAGGACTTTGCCATTGACAATTACATATCTAAGTCCCTCGAAAAGTTCTACAGGGTTGGAAAAACAATTTTAGGACTTTTCCACTGAAAATTACAAATCATCAACGGAATTACTAATGGAACAAAATTTCATTTTAAAATTTTGAAGGGGTTTTGGAAAATTTCAGGTTTTATTGAAAAGTTTCGGTGATTACAGACATAATTACTGACAGACTAAGTTCCTTGAAAAGTTCTAGAGAGTTGAAAAAACAATTACAGGACTTTACCATTGACAATTACATATCTAAGTCCCTTGAAAAGTTCTACAGGGTTAGAAAAACAATTTTAGAACTTTTCCACTGAAAATTATAAATCATCAATGGAATTATTGATGGAACAAAATTTCATTTTAAAATTTCAGGTTTTATTAAAAAGTTTCAATGTTAATCACCAACAAAATTATCGATGGATGTTCAAAAATAATAAATATTTATTCGTCTGTTGGTAATTTTGTTAGTAAAAAACCCCAATAATAAAATACCAGAATCCCTATTTTCTTAAGAACAACCCATCTCCATTATATCTTCTCTTTTTGTCAATTTCTTCTCTTTATCTTCCCTCTCCTTCTCTTCCCCTCCCCCCATCCTCAGTGCTAGTGACAAGCAAACTTTTAAACTAATGCTCACCCCTGGAATGTTGCTTCTTTTCATTGTGATGCAGCTATGGACCTATGGTGTCATTTATGTAAGAAAAAATGTTGATGTAAAATGAGGCAAGTGTGCAAAGTAGATTGGGATGTCAATCTTGTAAAACCATTGCAATTATATGAATAGCTCAACAAAACATAAGATGGATAGTGACTCTTTATCCTAAGGAGATGACTTAAAATGCTAAAAGAAAGTGTTTAGATTGAGCTTTCTTGCATGTAGAATATGTTTTGCTTGCATTCCTTAATGTGAAATAAACTTTAAGGGTATATACTTAGCATTTATAAGAACATAATGACTTGGATTATATTTTACAATTTTGGTTGACAACTAGTGCGTTACATTTCTTTTTAACTATATTTAATTTTTAAGGAATAAAATACATTTTAATTATGTAAATTTGGTAATTGAGATGATGTTATTATGTTTTAAATTGATTGGCATGATGATGGAATGTATTTAATTTGGATAGCAATAATGTGCAATAATTGTAAAATATATGAGGATGTTAATATGTTAATTGAATTTTGGAATGGTTTTAAATTAAATATTAGTCATAAATAAAATCAACTGGTTTGTGACTTTATTTATTGATGCGTATTTGTAGGTAAAATTTTAAGTAGACTCTCCATATAGAGGGGGTGCTGCAATTTTTTTTTAAATAAAATATAATGATAATTTTATTACCGCTTTATAATTAATTTGTTTAAAATTTAAAGAGAATATCATTAGAGTAATACGGACAAGAGTGTTGTTGGTTCTTTTGACAGCATTTCTGATGATCATAAGTAGTTAGGTGTCGACCATGACCAGACACCTCAAGCATAGGCACCCTCTCTTGACATAAGCTCATCGAATGCAAGGCCGACTCGCAGAGGGGGTGTTCCTTCTGAGCAGGATGTATACATTGGGAAGTATATTGCTTAGTGGAAGCCTAACCACACCATGTAAGTTTGTTTTCCTTTCTAGCATGATTATAAAATCAACTGGTTTGTGGCTTTATTTATTGATACGTATTTGTAGGTAATAAAATTTTAAGTAGACTCCCATATAGAGGGGGTGCTGCAATTTTTTTTAAATAAAATATAATGAAAATGTTATTACCGTTTTATAATTAATTTGTTTAGAATTTAAAGAGAATATCATTAGAGAGTAATACGAACAAGAGTGTTGTTGGTTCTTTTGACAGCATTTCTGATGACCATAAGTAGTTAGGTGTCGACCATGACCAAACACCTCAAGTATAGGCACCCTCTCTTGACATAAGCTCATCGAGTGCGAGGCCGACTCGCAGAAGGGGTGTTCCTTCTGAGCAGGATGTATATATTAAGAAGTATATTGCTTAGTAGAAGCCTAACCACACCATGTAAGTTTTCCTTTCTTGCATGATTAAAAAAAAATAACAACAATGGATATTTTTTTAATTAAAAAACTTAATGAATGAATAAAATTTCAGGTTTGCAAATGTGGAGGTTGCTCACATGATTAAATCAATGATGGAATCATCGATGAGAGTGTCTTTGTTTCAATAAAGTCAAGTTTCTAAAAATCCTAAATGGGCATGATTGATGCTTAGTTCAAAAAGTCCAAGGTTAGTATATACATAAACAATTTTTTATTTTTTATTTTGTTAGTTTTTTTAATTTTAATAAAATAATTATTTTACAAAATTAATGTGTAAGGAAACATTATACCGGGAGGAGGTTGATAACGTTGTTGCCAGAAGAGTATGGTAGAATCACAATGCTATTAGATAAGATTTAATTCAAATTGTGATATTTTTTTAAATGTTAAAATTTTATATTTTGTAGTCTTAACCGATAATTTTTTTTCTAAAAACCAGGTTGCATGATTTCTGGTACGAGGTAAAAAAAAAGAAATTTGCAAAAGAAAAAGGTCTCCCAAGTTAGAAAGACGTGGTTGCGTGGAGAAATTTCAGACCTCTACACATCTCGAAGGGTATCTAGGATGCTTATATCTAGCATGTGATGTCTGAGCATTTCTTGTGGTGATTGCAGTCTGATGTAAAAAATCAGACCAAGAAGATTCATGATTCCATTACCACATACACTAACAGATCCATTCCATTTGTTTTATAAGTTATTTTTAAAAAAATTGTTGTATTATATGAAAATATTTAAGTAACAATAGCTTTCTTTTATAGGCTACGGTGCTTGGATGCGATCCAATACCAATTGAGCTTTTTGTTGAAACCCACATGGAAAATGAGAATCGTCGGAAAAGGGTGCATCAGCTCATGAATAGACGAGCTCAGAAGTTTATGGTAAGTTGGATTTCAACAATTTTTTTAAGTTATTTTTTTAATTTGTTGACTTTTTTTTTTCAGAAAACATGGTTAGAGGCTAGATCTACTAATGGACCTAATAGAAATCAAGTTTGCAATATCTCCTATACTACGATTGAGGATATGTGAAAGTGTTGTAATGTATCAACCATTGGTTCCTCACAATCGAGATCGAGCCAACAATATTTGGTTGTTCAAGCGAATGTATGAGAACAAGTTCAAGCTCAAACAACTCAACTTAGTGCTGAGATGACTCAACTTAGGTCTAAGACAACCGATCTAAAGGATAAAGTGAATGTTCTCGAGTATCTATAGACAACCCTCACTGATACATGTAGTCAATCTCATCACCCTCTTGCTTTTGGTAAATTAAGATCTGCTTTCGACTTCTATCCACTAAATAAATTATATTCAATAATATTCTTAAAATTAATAATGAAAATTTGGTTTTTTATATGGCAGTCTGCTATATGTTGGAAAGACCAAAACCCATTTGCCGGTCCAACGCATATTTAATTCTTTGCACTTTTAACTTAATTTTGCTGTTAATATATATATGTGCGTTTGTGGTACACTTTTACCAAGTGCAACTGACAATGTACTTCGAAATTTCTTTATTTTTTTTAAGTATTTAACACGTAATTTAATGGTTATAAGAATAGATTCTGACAGTTATTCTCATTAGCATATGG
>Ga0325414_1000211_pt1 | contig 41594 bp, 24 predicted proteins | sample PopdelMetagenome_8_FD_206183 | JGI IMG/M metagenome (GOLD analysis project Ga0325414, IMG submission 206183) | Populus deltoides microbial communities from Bellville, Georgia, United States - Leaf-PdKOR-R3 | ecosystem: Host-associated > Plants > Phyllosphere > Phylloplane/Leaf | place: USA... | reverse complement strand
AATTATAATTATGATGAATATAGTTGTAACAATGTTTAGAAAAAATATTAGAGTTTAGTGAAGAGTTTTTATTGACAATAATTAAAATAAATATATTAGATATTATACAATATTTGATATAATAAAAAAACTAGTTTAGTTTTTTTTTAATAATTTTTTATGTATTAAATTAAATATAAACTTTAGAAAGAGTTTTTTTTTTTAGTTCAACCTGTTTTTTTAAATGCATTTTAAATTATTTTTCATCTGAAAAAACATTAAATTTGATGATTTTTAGATGTATTTTTGATAATTTTGATGTATGAATATAAAAAAATTATGAAAATACATATTTTGATATATTTTCAATTAAAAAATATTTTTATAAAAATACCTTGCACCGTACTACTAAACACATATTTAGTGCTTACTTAATACTGCATAACTTTTATTTTTTAAAGTATTTTTTATTTAAAAAAATATAATTTAATATTTTTTATAACTAATTTATACTTTCAAGTTAAAAAATAATGCACTTACCAACTCTCTAATTTCTATTCATGCTTTATATGTTAAAAAATATATTTATATTATAGTGGACCGGCCAATAAACTAGTGACAGATAGCCCATTAACTTAAACGAGTCGATGTCCTAGCCTGATTTAGTAACATTGCCTAATATAATTTCTAATGCACTTGATTTCATTTTGCGAGGAATTTCCTGCAAACAAAGGAAGGGGTGACCTTCATATTTTTGTGTACACGTTGAAGCTACATTAATTAATAAATAACTTGGTGAGGGGCGCCTAATTAATGTACATTTGTTTAAAATGTGCAGATTATCTGCATTTCGAGTTGGGTTCCTATTAGGCCCAAGCAGTTAGTCTTCGGCATGGACAATGATTTTGGAGAAACACCAATTTATTTCCAAATCCTACATCTATAATTTTTATCAATCAAGTCCTAAAATTCTTAATCAAATTTATTTGTTAACTTTCTCATCAATATCTTTATTATATTTTCTTAAATTGATGTCATTTTAGTGCATAAATATGAACACGAGACTGAAAATTTTAATTTTTTTTCAGATTTTATTTAAATAAATAATAATTTAGGATATAAAATATGCAAATTAATATATATATAAAGTTTCCCCATAAAAGTTTTATTCAAATGCAGTTTTTGTTTTGTTTGATACACGTGGCCAGTGGGTCGCTTAAAATATATCTAGGGAATTAGCTGGGCCGAAAAGGTTGGATAAAAAAAGGGGGTGGGAAAGGGCCCTTTTAGGCAGAGGTGGGCTTGTACGGGTCTAAAATTTGATGAGTTTAGTGGATTTGGGAAAGCCCACATCCACATCTAATTATTATAGATTTATAAGGAAACTCTGAGAAATGAAGCAGCAGCACCAAAATTCCTTTGTCACCAGATAAAACAGAATCAAGAAACGGAAACGGGAAATGGGAACGCCGGTGGGATTGGCGCCGGGACTTTCTCGGAAGCTGAAGAAGGTGCTGGAATGTCGGACGGACAGTCCGGATCTGGTGGCTTCGCTCAATACTCTGTCCGCTTTCTACAACGAAAACACCCCCCAGTCACGTCGCCACCTCAGATCCACCATCGAGGACCGCTCTCTCCACCTCAATCACGAGTTTCTTCAAGCCTCCCACACCGCTCAGCAAGTAAACTATACAATAAAACTCCGAATCCTCCTATACATCTATTTCTCTGTAATTTGAACTGAGTTGAATTGATCTATTATTACTAGGCTTTGGATCGTGTCGAGGAGGAGGTTAACGCCCTGGCCGAATGCTGCGATAAGTAACTTTCTATCATTGTCGTGATTTTTACTCCAATTCAGTTTTCCATGTTAAAATTAAATAATTAAATAAATAAAAACATCCTTTCATTTCAGTATTGCCAAGGCTTTGAGTAGTTGTAGTGCAAGTACGGGTGATATTATCAGCACCACCGAGAGGCTCAAAGAGGAACTAGAAATCACCACTCAGAGACAAGACATTGTATCCTGCTTCCTTCGCGATTACCAGCTCTCAAATCAAGAGATCAATGCTCTTAGGGATGAGGATCTCGATGACAACTTCTTCAAGGCTCTTTCTCATGTTCAACAAATCCACGCTAACTGCAAGGTTCTGCTGCGTACCCACCATCAGCGTGCTGGTTTGGAGCTCATGGATATGATGGCTGTCTACCAAGAAGGAGCCTATGAGCGCCTTTGCAGGCAAACCCCCCCTTTTTTTTTTGCCTGCCTTCAATATATAGAACCACTCGTTTCATTTTAATATGAGGAATGAATTCTTGCTTTCCGTTTCTTTGTTTCTCATTTCTTCTAAATTTTTCGCCTGTCTTGTATGGTTTAATTTAAAAGATATCGTTCCTTTATGCATATGTATAATTATGTAGGTGGGTTCAGGCAGAGTGTAGGAAATTGGGTGACAGTGATAATCCTGAAGTTGATGAGCTTTTGAAAACAGCTGTCCGTTGGCTCAAGGAAAGGCCTGCTCTTTTTAAGTACTGTGCAGAAGAGGTAGTTCTCATGTGGCAAAGCTTAATGACGAATAGCTTAATGGTCAAATGCTGTTTTTTTCCCTCTCTAATTTTTCATAATTATTTATACAGGTAGCAAATATGAGGCATAATGCATTGTTTAGAAGATTTATAAGCGCTCTTACACGTGGAGGACCTGGTGGAATGCCAAGACCTATTGAGGTTCATGCTCATGATCCGTTAAGATATGTAGGTGACATGCTAGGATGGTTACATCAGGTTCGACTTGGAGTCCTCTCTGATTGTGTTGTACTTCTAATTTTCTGCTTGGCCGAGTTCCATGCACATATTAATCTCAGTTTCATTCTTTAATAATTTTATGTCAATTTGCTCCATGTGAAGGCCTTGGCATCTGAACGAGAACTTGTTCTTGTCCTACTCGACCCAGATGCATTGGTAGATACCGTATCAACCGTAAACCGATTCTCCAAGAGTTTGGAGAATGGCACTGGAAAGACAGAATCTGACCTAACATTTGTTCTGGATAGAATTTTCGAAGGAGTTTGCCGGCCATTTAAAGTTAGAGTTGAACAAGTTTTGCAGTCACAACCTAGTCTCATAATTGCATGTAAACTCAGCAACACACTGGAATTTTACAGCTACACTGTGAGTTTACCTCATCTTTGTTTTCCACGCCCACTTTTTTGTTTCTCCTTCTTGATGACAATAACTGTAGTCTCTGCTGATCTTCAGATCTCTGATTTACTTGGGAGAGATACAGTTCTGTGTAATACACTTTGGGCACTGAGGGATGCTGCTCAGAAAACATTTTTCGACATTCTGAAAAGTCGGGGAGAGAAGCTTTTACGATATCCTCCCCTTGTTGCTGTTGATCTTTCCCCACCAAAAGCAGTGAGGGAAGGAGTCTCGGTTCTGCTTGAAATAATTGAAACCCACAACAGCATGATGGTTACTGTTACAGGGAAGAAGCCTGATTTTGATCCAGTGATCTCTGCTTTACTTGACCCTATCATTCAGGTGTGCTTGTCTTTGATGTTAGTGGTAGAATAACATTATTCATGGCGAACATGCTCCTGATTACATAATTTCAACACGAGATAAAATAAGTGGACAAACTGCATTAAACTTGGTGGATGTGCTGAATAATTTTAATGTTAAAACCGCGTTGTGCATAAGTGACCTGTAACAATCACTGTGTAAAGTTTGGAAATTTATCTGCTTCCAAAGATGCTTAGGCTCTAACCATGTGATTTAAAGTTGCGCCGGAGCAAATATCTGTGATTGCATTTGAAACAGAAAATGGCAATTGATCTTACATTTTAACTTCTGATGAGTTTATGTTCTGAGCTTGTTGTGAATTGCTTTCGGCACTACTTTTGAAACTGGATTGATGTTTTTCAAACATGCTAGTATTGCTTCTATTTTAGGACTAGTTTTTCTCTGTTAAGAACTTTGATTCCATTGAGTTTTTTTAGGCAACATGTTATTTTTGATTTCCATCTAATTGCTTTCAATAATCACAGATGTGTGAGCAAGCTGCAGAGGCACACAAGTCCAAGGGTGTTAGCCATGCATCGAGAAGAAGAACAAGTTCTGACTTGGGCCAAATTAGTAAATCATCGGTCGATGCTCTCTTGTCAAATAACAGCCCTGCAACATTGTCCAAGGTTTTGCCTGTTCTCTCAATGCATTTATTGTTGTCTTCCTTTTCCAGTCCTATAGTTTCACTTCTCTCTTCTCACACTTCTTAGTGGGTTTGTGGTATGCTTTATGAGCATTTCGAGCCATTATATGGTCGAAGGCTTGATATATCAAATAGCCCCCTGATTTTGTATACTGGTGCGTTTTTCTGGCATCTAGGACCATTAAAATTAGCTACCTTTAAATAATCTTTATGATGAAATTTCCAGGTCATGACATACTTCTGTCGAGTCAGTGGAAGGAAGGAACCCTAGGAACGTAAACTGAATCATTTCCAACTTAGTATTCAGTCATAACATGTCAGGATTGAACATGATCCTTTTCTCTCTATTAAGATGTATATGTATCCATTGTCTTAATGACCATATGGCTCACTGTCTCTATTGTCCCTGCATTTTAAATTCTGAGCATTCAATACAATATCTCAGGGTAGCTGTTGTGGTGATTACACAGAACTAGGCAATTATAATCCTGCTCATGTTTGAATTCATGAATTACACCCTTTTTTTTTTTAAATTGAAGTACATCTCATGATGCCAAAAAAGAGCTTGAAAGGGTGATGCTTGTGCTCAACTTACATCCGGCGTAGTTTGTCTAACATTAAGTGACGAAACATATGCAGATTTGTGCATTCTTCTAAATGGCTTTTGCATCCTAATTTATAATATTAATTAATATCATGGATTCATGAATCCTTGCAGAATAGTGAAACTCCTTCCAAAATATTCCTCATCAATTGTTTATGCGCCATCCAACAACCGCTATCCAGGCACAAGGTTGCAGCTGGCTATGTAAAGAAACTGGGAGCAATGATTGACAATCACATGCATTCACTTGTAGAAAAGGAAGCCGAGGCCATTTTAAGCAGATGTGGCTTGTCGCAAAAGATGCATTACTTCCAGAAGTCACTTAACGAGGAGGGCAGTACAGTAGCTGGCACCCCTCTGGTGGAAATTGAAGACACCTCTCCAGTGTCTCTTTCAGAATGTTTGAGGGCATTCTTTGGGCTTATTATAGGAAATGAGAGTTCCCTTCCTGAATTTGAGCAGATGCAGGTTCCAAAGTTGCGCTCTGAAGCTGGTATACAGGTGGCTCGGTCTCTTGCTGAAGCTTATGCGCTTATTTACACGGCAATAATGGATCCCAAGAATGGCTATGCAGAGCCCCAATCACTGGCAAGGCACCCTCCGGATCAGATACGGATAATTTTAGGCCTATGAAGCTCTACAAGTTCAATTCTATTTTAAAATTTAGTCTTTTGGGTTTAAAAATGAGGAGTTGGTTCAAATTTTGATTTTGATTCTTTTTTTTTCTCTTGTTGATATTCTTCTGTAGTTTGTTAGATGAGCTGTTCTTATTGTGATCAAATAGAATGTATTTTATACCAAACGATGTGGATGCAGAAACTTTATACAAAGGTGGAGTACCCCAGCCCGAGTCATCTTGCACCGCAGGGATCACTTGTGCGTTTTTGGTAATATGTTTTTTCAATTAAAAATATATGCTTTTTTAGATTTTTTTTTAAAATTTTAACATAAAAAATCAATTTAAAAATATTAATTTAATATTTTTTTAAGTAAAAAATAATCTTAAAAACATTTTGAAAAGCAGGAAGAAACAAAAAAAACTCTATTTGTTATGGATTGAATGAAGATTTTATTTTTGATAAAAGAAAAGAAAACCGAAGATTTTTATTTATTGCATTATGGCACCTTTTCTTTTTAGTTGGTTGTTGATGCACGGTTTGCAACTTTGCATGGAAGGGTAATGGTTTATTGCTCCAGTTTTGTTGTGCATTATTTTTTTTGATAGTATTATTCAACTTGATTAATTTAAAATTTCTTGACTCAATTTTTTGTCTCAAGTTTCTGTTTAAATTGTGTGAGAGTAGCTTGATTTAAATTGATTAATTTTATGGATTTAAATGCAACTTTGATGATTGATAAAAATATTATTTAGATTTTATAACAACTTTTTTTTTAAAAAAAATATATTGAAATAATGACAAATTGAATCAACTTCGCCTCCCCCCTCCCTAGTCATGGACTCTATTGGATTTAATAATTTTTTTTATATAATTTTTTATATTTAATTATATGATAAAAATAGATACTTATTTGAGATAATTATCCCTATAGAAAGCAAACAAAAATCAATCATGCAATTTATTTCTCAACCAATCCAATATTAAAGGATGAAATAAAAAATAAATTAAAAACAATTAAAAAACAAAAAAAAACACATCCAATTGATAGGTAAACTCGTCAAACCTATGAATCAGGTAACTCGGGCTAGCCCTCCAAACTTGTGAACCAGGTTATAGATTCCACTGATATTATAATTTTTTTAAAATATATTTTTATTTAATTATATGATAACAAAATTAGACGATTGTGAAATCAAACATCAACTCAATACTAAAATGTTTTTTTTTAAGACAGTGATAACCTCATAGAAGGCAAAACGAAACCAATTATGAAACTGAATTTCTAATTAATCCAATGTATAAAGATGTTAGGGTAAACACAGGGACCTGGACATGGAGCTGAATCTAATGCCTATAGAGTTATATGATTTTGATTTAATTCTAGGAATTGATTAGTTGGGTGAACATAAGGCTTAGATGGATTGCTTTGCAAAAGCAATAACCTTTTAGGGAATAGATGGTAGGGGGTAATTTTTAGGGGAGAAAGAAATGTTCTATCAAATTGTGTAGGTTCAGCTATGACTGTTGGGAAACTATTGAGAAAAGGGTGCTTGACTTACCATGCATATATGAAGGATGTTGAACAAGGTGGGATGAGATAAATAATCTTTTGATTTTAAAGGAATATCTAGATATGTTTCCAGAAGAGTTGCCAAGGTTGCCTTTGGAAAGGAAGTTTACATTGATGTACTTTTTAACGTATCTTTTATAGCTCAGTCGCTCTATAAAATAGAACTTGCAGAATTGGCTGAATTTAAAATCCAGCTGCAAGAGAAAAAATTTTCATTTTCGTGAATAGATGATTTATTTAACCAATTGAAATGGGCTAAAGTATTCTCAAATATAAACATAAGGTCAGGGTATTATCGGCTGATAATTAAGGAGCAAGACATACTAAAGACTACTCTTAGGACTCGCTATGGGTACTTCGAGTTCCTGGTAATGTTGTTTAGGTTGACAAATGCTCCTGCCATGTTCACAGGTCTCATGAATTAGGTTTTTTTGACCTTATTTAGATCATTTTATGGTAGTATTCATAGATGATATTTTGATATATTCAAGTTTCTATATGGAGCATGAAGAGCACATAAGGTGTGTATTGTAAACTTTGAGGGATCGAAAGTTGTATGCCAAGTTGAGTAAGTGTGAATTTTGACTAAAAAAAATGTTTTATATAAGACAAGTCATATCTTTATAAGGGATATTTGGATCCCAGGAAGGTTAAGGCAGTACTGAAATGGGAGAGACTAGTAAATGTCATAAAAATTTATAGTTTTCTTGGGTTGACATAATACTATAAAAGGTTTAATGAATGGTTCTCAACTATAGCAACACCTTTGACACAATTGATTCGAAAAGAAGTAGAGTAAGAATGGTCAGAGGAGTGTGAAAAAAGCTTTAAGAATTGAAGAAGAGGTTTACTACTGCCCCAATACTAGCACTTCCTTTAAGATCTGAAGGACTTGTGGTTTACAGTGATGCTTTAAAGATGGGTTGTGTTTTGATGCAACATAGAAGAGCAATGGCTTATGCATCAAGGCAACTAAAGCCTTATGAAGTAAATTATCTAGTTCATGACCTAGAGTTAGTGGTTGTGGTGTTTTCCTTAACGATATGAAGACACTAATTATATGGATTTTAAGTTTAAATCTTTACTTATCATAAAAGCTTGAGATATTTGATGACGCATAAGGAATGAAATATGCAATAAAGAAGGTGAGTGAGGTTAATTAAAAATTATGATTGTATAATAGACTACCACCCAGGGAAAGCAAATGATGTTGCTGATGCTCTCAATCTAAAAATAAATTTGTTATGTATGAGTCCATGGATTGGAATAAAAAGGAATGAGTTGAATTGAAAACAAAATGATGCTCGATTGGAAGTTGGATTGGTAGGGTCCTTGTTGGTGAAATTAAAAGTATGATCAATACTTCAGGATAAAGTGTTAGAAGCCTAAAAGATGGATGTTAAGGTGGGTAAAGTGAGAGACAAGGTAAAAGGAATTGAAACTACTTAGAAGAGAAAAACACCCCCTTCCTCTAAGAAACCCAAAATCATGCATTCCTCCTTCTTTTTTATTAGTTGTTCAATAAACATCCAAGGCTAAACTCTTTTTCTTGGTTGCAAGGACACAGAAACCTTCGGATTTCAAGAACTGTGAGATTTATTTTACCTTTTATTCTTAGTTTATATGATGAATATGTTTGTTCTCCTATGCTTATTTTTCCTTTGATTGTTTATTTTAATTGCTAGAGCGGACTCTAAGTTATTATTGTAGACAATCTATTGCCAAGTTTGATATCAAAACCAGAGTTATGGTATATGAACTTGTGAAGTAACTAAGTTTAATAATTGTGGCGGATCTACATTATTAATCTTAGGGAGAACATTCAATCAAATCAAACATAGACTACGGACAGTTATGTTTTCTTGATTAATCAACTTATCTAGTTCTTAAGGCCGCCATTGAATTAAATTACTAGTGTAGATACTGTGGTTGTTTGATTGTTAGGGTTAATTATATGGCAGATCCGTTAACTAACCAATATTAAGAAGAGATAAATATTCAGAATATAAATTGATGTTTCGTTTCCATGATCAGTTCTGATTTCTGTAGGTGGATGTGTGCTTGCGACTAAGGTTGAGATGAGTACGAGGATCTTCTCCAGCAAGATCATTGAATGTTGGTAGCAAATGTATAAAACCAGATTTGAGCTCGAAGTTTACATTATTGTCGATGTTTATGCACAATGGTTGATTTTCCACATTAGGAGCAACAAGCTCTTTGAGTGTTTGTTGTCGTTCAACAGCCACGGTGTTGACGCAAGCTTCCTTTTGTAACCTACGTAAAGTGTTTTCTATTTCGAGATCCACCTGCACTTGACTCTGGTTAGTAGAATGGGTTACAAGTATAAATCGTCAACATCATTTCCCTTTAGAAAACAATAGGCCAATACCTAATTCCATAAAAAAATCTATTTTGAACAGTACCACCATAGTTTTAAAACTCAGTCCAAGGCTCAGGTTCCGGGTTTTGACCGGGTCACTGGGTCAGCCTGGTCAGTTCTTTTTTTAAATCAAAACGTCATTTTAGTAAAAAAACAAAAAAAACAAAAGTCAACAGGTTTGCAACCGGGTCTTAGCCGGGTCACACTGGGTTTTTTGTTCCCCTATTTTTTCTTCAACCCAACCCGGTTCCAGCCCCGGTCGGCCGTGTCCCGGGTCGACCTGCCGGGCCAGGTTTCAAAACTATGAGTACCGCTTCTATAAATGAATAGTACCGCAGCAAGCAAAAATTTTGTTTCTTTTTTTTTTAGAAAAATAAATAACAATCACAGCAAATAAAAATAATAGCACAAGAATCTACTAAAATTACTTCCCTGGCAACGACACCAAAATTTGTTGTGATGTTGCGGTTGTACAAATTAATTACCTTAGTTTAAAACACAACACACAAGATAGTATAGAGCAAGCAAGAGGTCGATCCCATGAGGAAGGTTCAAGTCAAATTTTTATGCTAGATGATATGCAACTTTGAAGGGGGGTTGGATGTTATCTAGGCTAAAACAAAAGAAAATAAAAAACTATCAAGCGAAATTAAATAAAATCAGAAAATTATCAATAGAACAAGGAGTTTTATATGGTTTGTGTTGGCATGAAACCAAATGGAGTTGATGAAGAACATGTTAAGTTGAAAGCTTTCCCTTTCTCTCTAAAAGGGACAACAAAGATGTGGTTTTTCTCTATTTTCTTAGGTTCCATTGAAACTTGGAATGACATGAAGAAGATTTTCTTTGAAAAATATTTCCCGACATCTCGAGTTGCCAACATAAGGAAAGAAATATGTGCGATTCGGCAATCTTATAGAGGGAGACTCTCCGAGTATTGGGAAAGATTTGAGCAACTCTGCGTTCAATGCCCTCATCATTAAATACCTGATCAACTACTCATTCAATATTTCTATGAAGGATTGATGCCTACTGATCGTAGTATCATTGATGCGGCAAGTGGAGGAGCATTGGTAGACAAGACACCCGAGGCTGCACGCCAATTGCTCCCAAATATGGCAGCCAACTTGAAACAATTTGGCACGCGTGGAGACTTCCCAAGCAAACGAGTAAATGAGATAAGTACTTCTAATCTTGAGAATAAAGTTAATGATCTTACTTATTTTATGCGTTCTTTGGCTTGTGGCAATGTACAAGAGGTGAAAGTTTGTAGCATATGCTCTTTACAAGGACATGCTTCGGATATGTGCCCAACAATGCAAGAAGATTACATTGAACAAGCTAATGTGTTTGATGGAGGATTTAACAGACAGCCCCAGCGTAAATACGATCCCTTTTCTAACACGTACAATCCTGAATGGAGAGATCATCCCAACTTATGTTATGAGAACCAGTCTCAATAAGGAAATCAAGGCCGACATTTCCATAGATTTAGCCCCAACAAAATTATCAAGCTAGACAGTCCCCTTCATTCACAAACTCCAATATCATGGGGTCGTCATCCAGTGATGATCTTTGTGAGATGATGAAAACTTTGGCTTCTAAGACTGTGACCTTGCAACAAAATTTCATGTCTTTTCAACAGGAAACAAAGTCAAGTATTCACAACTTGAAGTAGCAAATGGGGCAAGTAGCTTCGAGTGTAGGGAAATTAGAAGCACAAAAGAGAATATTAGTGCGATCATGCTGTGAAATGGGAAAGAACTTGAAAGGCAAAGGTCGAAGCAAATTGAGATGGAGGAAGAAGAAGAGATAAAAACCGAATTGAGTATAAAGAAGAAACACCCTCTTCCTCCACAAATTGAAACAATGACCAACACTCCAAAGGTAACTCCTCACTCAATGAATTCCAGTTTTAAAATAATTCCACCCTTTCCTGTGAGTTCTTCTAGGTCAAAGATAGAGGACAAAGAAAAAGATATTTTAGAGGTTTTCAAGAAAGTAGAACTCAGCATTCCTTTGCTTGATGCTATCAAGTTAAATCTCAAGTGTGCCAAATTCTTGAAGGAGTTGTGTACTACTAAGAGAGTGTACAAGCTAAAAGGTCATGAAATGGTAAGTATGGGTGAAGTTATATCTGCTATCGTTCAAAAGAATATGCCTTTGAAGCAAAAAGACCCAGGTGCGTTTACTATCCCATGTGTTATTAGTAATGCTAGTTTTAAAAGGGCTTTATGCGATTTTGGTGCATCTATTAGTGTTATGCCTAAATATGTTTATGATTCTCTTAGTCTAGAGCCTTTGAATAAAACTAGTATTGTAATCAACTTGCGGATCGTAGTTTTGTTTATCCATTTGGTGTGATAGAAGATGTCCTAGTTAAGATTGATTGTTTGATTATTCCATGCGACTTTTATATTCTTTATATGGAACATGATTCTTGTGATTCATCAAACAACACTCTTATATTGTTTGGGAGACCATTCTTAAAAACTGCCAATACAAAGATTGATTGTGGCAATGATACTTTGTCTATGAAGGTAGGAGATGAAAAAATTTAATTTAATTTTCACGATACAATGACATATCCTTATAGTAATGTTTATTCTATCACATGATATGACCAAGTTGATAAGTGTGTGCAGCAAGTTTGTGATTTTGATTGTGAGGATGGATTAAGTATGGCTTTAAGCAATGACTATGATTTTACCAAGATAGAAGAGATGGAGAGGCATATATGTGTTGCCCAAAATGTGCATGAATCAGCATTGGATTTGCAAGCTTTGCAAACTGTCCTCCATGATGCAAGAGTCATTTATCCCATCACGGACAGTGAATGAGTGACGCCTATCCTTTTGGTGCCTAAAAGGATTGAAATTACATTGGAAGAAATACAAAATAATGCTTATGAGAATGCAAGGATTTACAAAGAAAAGACCAAGAGTTTTCATGACCGAATGATTACAAAAAAAGAGCTTAATGTTGGAGATAAAGTCCTTCTTTATCATTCACATTTGAAACTTTTTCCTGGAAAGTTGTGCTCTCATTGGATTGGACCCTTTGTTTTTTCTAATGTTTTTCCTTATAGTGCAGTTGAAATTACAGGTTTAGAAACCAAATACTCAAGGTCAATGGGCATCGCTTGAAACCTTTCTATGAAGGTTGGATGACAGAACTCACCGCTTTTGTGGAGTTAGCTGAACCAATCTATGAAGAATGAGCATGTAGCTTGTTGAGCCAATGACATAAAACAAAAGCGCTTACTGGGAGGCAACCCAGCAAAAAAGGAAAAAAATCAGATTTGCTTTTTTTTTTCCTATCTTTTATTTTTCACATTTTACTTTATTTTTATCATTCTCTTATATTCCTTTTCTTTTAGTTTAACATTGAGGACAATGTTGTGTTTTAAATGTGGGGTATTGGGAGAATGTTGGGTTTCTTATTTTGGTTTTCTTTGTTGTTCCAAAAAAAAAACAAATTTCTATGTTTGATCTTTTGAACTCCTATTGGTTTATGAGAATATGAGTATTATATATAAGAATTAATTGAGATAGATGAAGATATAAATCGAATGAAAGAGGGTGCATGCAACTTTTAAGGTTTAATTGGTTTAGAGATTGACTTTGAGAATATGTCATGTTGACTTTATAATGTTATACCAATGCAAGCTTTTGAGCCTTCAACATTATATTATTTGATTGTGCATTTTTTTAATGATTTGTATCTCTAGAACTTGCTTCATATCTTGTTGAGATTACATTTGCATTACATATATACATGAAGATGATAAAGATATTATGAATTTTAACCACTTGAGCCAAAAAGTCAACATAAAGCATAATAGTGAGCTCTTTTTGAACTTGTTTATCTTTTCTTTGTTTATCCATGTATAAGCCTTAACTTTTTTATATGTTTTTCTTTTCCCTGGCCAAGGATTAGTAGAGAAGGATTAGTAGAGCATATGCTTGTGATATCTCATGGAATTAAGGGTGGAAATTATGTGAAAAGAAAGAAGAAGTGATGTTTGATGAAAAGATGGGTAAAGTTACCAAAGGTGAAAAAGAAAAAAGAAAAAAAAGAAAAGAAAAAAAGAAGAAGAAGTGTTCCTTTATTTTCTTATGATTTTTTATTAAAAGAGCTTGAAATAAAAAAAAAGTTAAGCATTGGTGATTAAAGATGGAAAATGTATTTGCTTTAGTGGAATATCTTGTTTGAAATATCATTTTTCAGAATGCTCTACTTTCTTGGGCTTGAACCTTTTCTTTTACTCTCTTTTACCTCACCTTAACCTTAGCCCCATTACAACTGGAAAATAAGACCTTTTGATTCATGCATTGCTTGTAATATGTTAGTACTAGAGATGAGATTGAAGAGCAAACTTATGGTAGAACATATTCATTGATTGAATTTGAGAGATTTAAACACATAAGCCCTAAACACGTGATTGTTGGAGTGTATATCAATGAGATGACCTATCACTTTGGTATGACATCGATTTCATTTAAATCCCGACGATTAATTGAGTTTTGAAGTTTACATGTAAATAAATTCATAAAAATTTATAATCTTTATCCTTCTTAATTGTATTCTTGTTTATAATGCATATATTTTTGGATATTGGTGGGATATTAAGAGATTAGTTATAATGATTTGATTTAATTTAATTTCAATTTAATTTTACATATCCTTTCTCGAGGACGAGCAAGAGCTAAGTGTGGGGGTATTTGATGCAACCATATTATTCAATAGTTTCACCCACATTTAACTAGTGTTTTGCCTATGCTTTTATATATAAAATGCCTTGATATTTTTTGTTTTATGTTTTGAATGCATTTTTTGATGAAAGATGCAAAACAAAGTAAATTAGAGGTAATTGGCAGATTTGACCTTAAGTCGATGTTTTGTGCAGAGCGTGAGCTCTAGAGGTTGAAATGAAGTGATTCTAATGGCATTAAAAATCTAACATCCATAACTTTCTAGAAATCTAAGGCAAGAAAATAAAATAAGAAAGAGCATGGAAATCACAGCCTTCAAAGTCAAATCTTGCAATCTGCCAATGTTGACCTTCGGCCATTCAGACTTGAATATTTAAAGCTACAGAAGTCCAATTGATGCAAACTTAATTTTTTTGGATTCCTGACTCAAAGGCCCATCAACGTTCAAAATCAACGATGTCATATGAGGGAGATATGATTTTTTAAAGATGACAACTGAAGTCTGCCAGCAAACAGGTTTTGTGAAGAAACGAGTCCAAATTACGTTTCGAAGCATCTAAACCGATATTCAAGTTTTTATTTTAGCAATTTAGCTCCTCTAAGTCAAAGCTTGAAAATTTCATACAAGGCTATTTCTCCTTTTTTAGGAAAATAGTTATTGAAGTACTTAAATGTAAACTGTCTACTTAAAGGAGGATTATTTTGTAAAATAGAGACTAGGGTTTCCTAGGATAAAAAAAGAATGAGAGAAGAGAAGGGCGGCAGCCAACCAAGAAGAGAAAAATGCCTCCTTCCTCTAAGAAACCTGAAATCATGCATTCCTCCTTTTTTATTAGTTGTTCAACAAACATGCAAGTCTAAACTCTTTTTCTTGGTTGCAAGGACACAGAAACCTCCGGATTTCAAGAACTGTGAGATTTATTTTACCTTTTATTTTCAGTTTATATGATGAATATGATTGTTCTCCTATGTTTATTTTTTCTTTGATTGTTTATTTTAATTACTAGAGCAGACTCTAAGTTATTATTGTAGACAATCTATTGCTAAGTTTGATATCAAAACCAGAGTTGTGGTATATGAACTTGTGAAGCTACTGAGTTTAATAATTATGGCGGATCTACGTTATTAATCTTAGAAAGAACATTCAATCAAATCAAACATAGACTGCGGACAGTTATGTTTTCTTGATTAATCAACTTATCTAGTTCTTAAGGCTGCCATTGAATTAAATTACTAGTGCGGATATAGTGGTTGTTTGATGGTTAGGGTTAGTTATATGGCAGATCCGTTAACTAACCAATGTTAAGAAGAGATAAATATTCAGAATATAAATTGATGTTTCGTTTCCATGATTAGTTCTTATTTCTGTAGGTGAATGTGTGCTTGCGACCAAGGTTTGTTCTTTTGATAATTTTCTGATTTTATTTTATTTCTCTTGATAGTTTTCTATTTTCTTTTGCTTAAGCCTAGATAACGTCCAAACCCCCCAAATTGCATATCATCTAGCATAAAAATTTGACTTCAACCTTCCTTGTGGGATCGATCTCTTACTTGCTCTATACTATCTTGTGTGTTGTGTTTTAAGCTAGGGTAATTAATTTGTGCGACCGCGACATCACAACAAGTTCCCTCATTCATTTCATGATAAATTCATTCAATTCACACACATTTACATTAGAAACAACCTATTATAATAAATTCAATTAGAAAAACCACAATTTACCCCTTTCCCTCTTTGCTCTTCATATGGGCAGCTAATTTTCCTTGCCCCCACTCATGTGCCTAGCTTTTATATCAATCTAAGTTGTCCTTAGAAATTAGGATAATAAGCACACTAACCTTATTCAATGTTTTTTCTCGACAACCCTCATGACACAAGCTATCATGTTTAATCCTATTTCTACAAATAAAATTTCATAATGTATTAAACTCTTTAAAATATAAAGAGATGAGGTGGTAAACACTTACCTGTTCCTCTCAGTGGTCTCATTCTGCTAGCTTAAGGTACCGCAGTCGATGCCTCTCCTACTCTACACAAGACCATCATTTAATATAATTCATTCCCTTTTTCAGCATTTTCTTATCAACTAATAAGCATCATTATATGATTTCATGCAAGATTTTCATATCTAAATTAGATAATTTTTTCACGTTCATATAGCCACCCATTAACCCGAACCGTGTAGAATTTTCCAAGCTAATTTCTTAACCCAAACTTACCTCACCCTAATCACTTTATATAGGACTCTAGTTTTCCATTATTGTTTATTCTTGGGGCTATCCAAATCAGCCCTTTAACACCCACTAGTAGGGCTATCATAATAACCTTGCTTTAGTTTCTTGGAAACACTTTTGATCCCTAACAACTCTACACTTAAGGTTATCACTCTAGCCCCCCCCTAAAAAAAAAAAACATAGACTTCTAGGGCGGTCACAACAGCCCCAAATTCTTCCAAAAATTAAGTCTTTCTAATGCTCTAGTTCCTTTTAATTTTGGGACAGTTTTGGTTCATACAAAATCAATTTTGATAACAGTTTCAAACAATCATAAATAACAAATGAATAATATTCTAAACAATCCATATGTTCAAGTTGTAATTCATTATTATAAGTATAACATATCCAAATACCAACTTCATCCAATGGTGAAATTTATAGAAACTTGGGATTAGCCGAACTGACCTAAAACTTGCAGACCTACAATATACAAAGTATAACTTCTATTTGAAATGTTTGTTTTTTATCTTCATCATTCAGAATCTAGATAGCATCTGGATGAGCAACATATCTAAATCATAGCCTGATCCAACAGTGGATGGAAGAGAAAATAGTCGACGAGGAAGACTGTCCAGAAGTGTAGTTTCATAGAAATGTTCCTCCCATTGTATCTCTTAAATGGAGATTAATATAGAAGATCCCTTTAATGATAATGTACAAGACATGAAGGAGAACAACATATCCAAATATTGTTCTAATCTAAAGGTGGAAGATGGCGTTATAGTTGTCGACGTTTATGCCATCTATATTTCTTCTCCCGAACCTCTCTCTAAACTCTCTAAACCACCCAAATATCTCTCTTTTATCACTTATTGACTCTTTTTAACTATTCTATGTTAACATTTTGGTGTAGATAAAGAATGAGAAGAAAAGATCAAAGAACCCTAAACCCTCTCTTGCTCTTACAAGTCACCGCAAGAATGAAAATAGAATGATATTTATAGTGTTATCTTCTTGTTGATTGCACCTTTACCCTCGCCCCTTTTTATCATTTGTACATAAACCCCTAACCTTTTATTATTTGACCATTGACCCCTCTTGATCTTACATATTCATTTTGTACCCACAAACTGTTCTAACAATTTAATACTATATTCACTTTTCATTTTATTAATTTCACCATTTTTGTCTTGATTAAGGTTTCTTTAATTTAATTTAACTCATTTTACTATCGATTAAATTTCTCATATTTTAATAACCTAGAAAAAATTATAACCGGGGATTTATAAAAACCCTCGGTCAAAAAACTGTAAACCAATGTTAATTAGGGGAAATCCTCAATTTGAAAAATAATTAAATTAAAGGGAAATTTTTTATTAGAGGTGAAAATTTTTGGTAAATTGGTGGAAATACCCTGAATAAATTAAAGTACAAATACATGCACAAAAATATCGATGATCGAGGGAAACTCATGCTTAATAGCGTAATTTATAACTAAAAGATAATAAAATTTATAGAAATTATGAAATGATAAAAAAAAATTATTCGTGAAAAATACCGACGAATAGGGATTTGATAGAAAATACACCTAAGACATAAAAGAGTTGTTATTTTTTTGTAATTTTCAGAAAATAAATCATCTTCTCTCCCTATAAATTCCCATCGGTTGTCTTAAGGGAAAAAGGAATGGAAAAATTTCCTTTCTTCTTTATTTTTTCTTCAAAATTCTTTGGATTATGAGTATGGAAGATGATTTGGATGTTTGTTCCAATTGTTAACAAATAAAATATGAGAAATTAAGAGAGAAAGTAAGGATGAAAGCTTGGGGTTTTAAAGAGGGAAATTATGGGAAGTTGAAAAGGAAGGTGGAAACTTGGAATTCTTTACAAGAAAACACTTCCATTGAGTGTATTGGTTATGGTAAGTTCTAAATAATTAATTTCAACCATTAGTTGGGTTTTTTATTATTTTAAATTAGGAAACCCCAATTCTTGAAATTTGAATTCATGAGACTTTTAGTGTTTGAATGATAATTGGGTTGTGTATTATTATTGTTGGGTTAGGTGAATGCATAATAATAAATTGAATTTGAGTAAATTATGTTAAAATTGAAAAAATAAAAAATTTTCAATTCTAGGGTTCATGAAAAATTTTAGGGTTTTGTAGTAAATTTGATTAAATAGAGATGAATGGATGATGGGAATGATAATCTAAGAGAAAAATTGAAATAAAACAAAGGCTAATTAATTTTACTTAAGGCCGGCCATGGGGGCATTTGGGGGAGATGGAAGATTGGTTCAATTCTTGTGATAGTGTAGTTTATTAAATGTTTAGATATGAGAAATTATGTTTGGGATAAAGTTTTGGTTGGATATGTGAATTACATAATGTATGTATATCTTGGAAAATTTTGGATGTGAAATTTGATAATATTGAATGTTATGAATTATGTGTAAGCCTGATTAGTTGTAGCTGGGATAGAATATTGGATTACTATACATTTTACATATTGGAATGGAAGTTTCAAAAAGTGTGGATATGAGATTTTAGGAACTTGAAAGTAAAAGTATAAATTTAACTTAATAGAATTGTGGATTAGATTTTGTGATAATAAATGAGATAGATGTCGTGGAATAAACAGAAAACAGGAACATGGTTTCTTTACTGGTTAAGTGACCAACCTTGTTTGGAGGTTAGGGATTTTTATAATTAAGTGATAAATTGATTGAATTGGTTTATGTATTGTGTGTTTGATATTGAAATTATCATGTTTGAGTAATGAATTGTGGAAGTTATAAATAGTTATAAAAGTTCTTAAAATTAGCTGAATGATTAGCTTGTGAGTTTTGAGAAATTTTGGAAGTGATCTTGAAGTTTAGTTGAATGATGTTGATTCCATGTTCTTGTAAGTTTTGGTAATGGTAGTGAAAGGGTTTATATTAAATTTTGTATGAAATTGAGAATTTGAGTATACAAGTTTGAAAAGAAATGGCATGTTGAGTTAATTGATTTTGTTGGGCTAAGATGTGAATCTTTTGGGTTTTAATTGGGCTATTAATACTTGAATTAGAAAAGAGGAAAGATTAAATCAATATTGTTGTTTTGTTTCATTGTTAATATAGAAATTGGAAATTTTTCAATTTGTATGTGAAATTGTTGATTTGAATTATGTGTTATATTTTGGTGTGACAATAACATGTTTGAAAATTTATTGAGGAAGTCATAACAAAATCATGAATTTCATTCGAATTGTTAGTAAATTTTGAAAAAACTTAGAAATTTAATCTTGATTGTTTGGTTAAATTTGTATGTTTGGATGTGAATTTGATATGTTAGTGTTTAATGATATACTAGAACTAAGAATTTAGTTTTGTGGGATATGAGGATTCTACGTTTAAATATAAATGGGTAATGTGGAATAATTGGATTGGTAGGTGTTAATGTGAAATTAGATGTAATTGAGCCTAATCGAGCAATTTAAAAATATTAAAAAATTATATGTATGGAAATAAATGAGGGACACAAAAATATAAATGCAAATATTTATATTTGGTGCTGAAAATTTTATATATGTATGGAAAATTGAAATAAATGTTGGATATTAATATGGATGTCTCTTAGACTCAGGAGAAACATTTGGTGTTGGATCATTAATAAATAGAATTGTTTGTTAGGAAAATCAAGTAGTGCTCATCAACTGGCCTTTTATTTATGATAATTGATAATGACAATGCAAATTTTTATTTACTTATGAAATGCATCTTGAAAAGAAATATAGAATAAAATACTGATCAAATTGTTTGTTTTTAAGTTGAGTACATGAGAGGGGGTTATTGATAAAAATGTTTTAAGGTGGCCATATAGGCGGGGATTATTTATATCCACATGAGCGCCGGGGGGGGGGGGGTGAGGGGTATTGTTAAAGAAATGATTTAAGTCGGCTGCATGAACGGGAATTATCGTTCAAAATAAATGAAATTATGCCTACTGGACAAGAAATGAATGTTATATGAATTATGGTTATGGGCAAGAAATTAATGTTATGTGAGATATGCTTACAAAATAAAGAAATAATATGATGTAAATTATGTCTTTGGAGTAGTAGATTGATATCATATAAATTATGTTTTCGGGGTAGGGTAATGACATTCAATTAATACATGTACTCTAGAGTAAGGGGAAATGATATGAGAAGAAATATATTACAAACTCATAGTCTAAAATTTGTGCATTAGTGTTAAAAGATGGAAGTTCTTGACAAAAGAAAAAAATATGCTATTATTTGGGATGAAAGTTCCCCAACAGCTAGTTTAGAAATATCGATGAATTTAGTAATAAAGTAGTGTTTAAAAGTACCAGTAGCTGGATAATTTACGTAAGAAAATACAAAGAGAATAATTAATGACATTATCATAAATAAGTCAAAATTTCCTCCCATTTTTTCTATTTGAAGTTGAAGGTCATTGAAGACAAGAGGGAGCTCAAATTCTTTTCATTTCTTCAAAAATTGTGCTTGATTTTATAAATTTGTGAGTTTGTGGAGTTATTATAGGTGATTATTAGTGGAGAAAACAAAATAAAAAGTAAAATTGGTGAGGAAAAATAAGTTAGGAAATTGGAAATTCTAATGAGAGAAAGCTTGGATTTTGAAGAGAATAAGTAAAAAATGCGGGGTAATTGTCAGGAGCTCACTAAATTGAGTTTAATTGGTTGGTAAGATGTTATTTACCATTTATTTTCTGTTCTCATGGGTTTAGTGTGGGAGGATGGAGAACCCTTAATTTTCCAATTTTAGGGTTTATGAAAATTATTTAGGAAATGAGTTTTTAGTATTAAATTGATGAAAGTGGTATGAGATGGCTAAGTAGGTTTTGAATAAATATGCTTGAGGATGTGTTGAGGAAGTTATGATAAATTGTGAAAGTTGTTTGAATTGGGTGATTGGTAAGTTTACAAGTTTTTAAGAAATTTTGGAAATAAATTTGAACATGTAGTTGATTTATGTTGTTTTCATAGTTTTTGTATGTTGACAAGAGTAGTCTATATGAAATTGTATGTGTAATGAAAAATTTGAGTATGCAAATTGGAATGAATTGAATTAAATTGGAAGGGCTAAGTTAAAGTTACTAAAGGTTTAAATTGAACTATCAATGCTTGAATTAAAAGAAAAAAAAGATCTATTTAGTATTGTGGTATTCTTTTGTTATTATGGAAGTTCAGAAATTAAGATTGTAATGAAAATTGAGAAATGTTTAAGTATGGGTAGAATAACAAATGAAATAGGGTGTTAATTAATATACATTCATGTGATGGAGTAAATGATCTATTAATAAAAATATCTCCTTTTAAATCAGGAGAGGTATCTAGAGTTGGACTTTCAGTGTGGGGTGCTCGATTAACCAGAAGAGCATGTAGATGCTCGTCACCTTTTCTTTTTATTTATATTAATGTCAATACAAGTTTTTATTAATTGTGGAATGTATCTTGAGAAGGGAATATGGAAGAAAATCTTGTATCAATTTGATGAGGTTACAAAAATCATAGGGAATATTCTGTGATGAATTGTTCTTGAAAATTCTTGTATATCATTTACGGTGAATTCTATGACCTTCACTTCAAGACCACGTTGGCATCTCCTTTGACAAATCTTCTTCGAGGGGAGTATGAGACTCTTCTGGAATAAATACTTGCACAAAGTCCCCTGAGGGTGCTGATGGGGGACCCTCAGAATATCAAGTCAGTACTTGGAATATTTGTTTAAAAAATAACATTAATAAAGATATTAATGAGCTTTTATGAAAGTATAAAAAAGGTTGGAGAAGAAGATCTAGAGGTCAAAGGGAAGAAGTCTAGAACGTGTTTTTTTTTGTCTTTGAATATGTCTCTCTTCTTTATGTATATTCCTCTTTTCTTTTATATTACCTAATTTGAACTGCCTCATGCAACATGGGAGGGGTAGAAACGTAATCTCGTATGATTAAAATAATGTTATCTTATTGCTCGTACCATCACATCTAATTCATGTAAACATGGACTACTTCGTATTTAATAGGATTATGATGGCATCATAATTATTGACCCGGACTCAGGGTATGGGAGGCTCAGTGTAGAGTGACACTTCAGTCACATACTCAATCTGAGGGATATTGGGCTAAACTCACACCCTGAGCCCAGTAGGAGTTGGGTCTAGCTTTTGACTGTATCCAAGAATGGTTAGGGATGGTTGTGCCACAGCCTGACATGAAACTGAGCGTGGTCACGTTTCTAACCCAATATGGGGTTTGGCGCGGACACGTCCAGTCCCAACATGGAGTTGGGCGCGGGTGCGTCCCTGGCCTAATATGGGGTTAGGGGCGAATGCGTCCCTGACCCAACAGGGGGTTGGGCGCAGGTGTGCCCTTTCCTAACGGGAGGTTGGGCGCCGACGCATCCAGGCCCAACATGGAGTTGGGCGCGTGTGCGTTCCTGGCCCAACAAGGGATTGGGCGCAAACGTGCCCTTACCCAACATGGGGTTGAGTACCGACGCATCCAGGCCTAATATGAAGTTGAGCGCAGACGTGCCCTCGCGCAACATGAGGTTTGGCGCGAACATGCCCTTACCCAACTTAGACAAAAACACTACCCCTTCTATTTTCAGATTTTTCCTGTAATGACCCAGCTTTTTCAAGGCCAAAAATGGTGGAATTGTTTTTTTTTTTTTCCTCTTAATACTTCCCAAAATAACATTCCTTGAGTTAATAATTAGGTTCCCTTCCTTATCAATGCACAATATAGATGAATTTTTTTGTAATTCAACATTTCCATAAAATGAGTACTCAATACACATAATATTATATTTTCATACTCATAGGTTTACATTACATTATATTGACATACTCATAAATTCACATTCTTGCGCTAGTCTCGTTAACATCATAAGTTTATACAATTATGTTGAACGACAAGTTACATAACTAGTACTTTTATTTATCCAATCCTCACGTGATTTCACAACATAATATCCTTATAAGAAGAATACCATATACATATATCCATACATATCATTGTTGCATGTTCGCACATGCATATTTGTGTCCCATTTCAATTTTTCTTTACAAGTCTTTGCAAAAGGGGTCAGAAGATAAATTGAGCAATTTACACGTATGTTCATGCAGAATTCATATCACCCATAACATGCAAATATATAGTTCTATTCAAAATGTGTGAGCCACAGAATGGATTTCCTTACACGCCTTGTTGGTATGACATCCCTGCTGAAATACAAATATTTACAAGAATTATAAACAATTAATGATAAGCAAATAAATAGTTAAAGGAAAACATTACCGTTACTTTCTATATGAAGTGTAACAATCATAATTCTTTCATATACTTGGTACATACATAACCTAGTACACTTAAACGCATCAATTCTCGAAACTAACTTATAACTTTCAATTTCAGCCATCCACTATGGATGTTGTTAGCCAAAATTAATCTACACACATAACTGACCATCCACTTAGGACGTCATTGGCCAAAACTAATCATCAATCATAACCTGAACATCAATCATAACCCGGTTGTTCGTTTTGGATGTCATTAGCCAAAGTTAATCATTTATTCATCTTGGCCATCATTTAGATTGTCATATGCTAAGACTAATCATCAACACGACACAGTCATCCATCTAGGATGCCATTAGCTAAGGTTAATGATTAGTACTTAAAAGTGTATTTTTATCAAGGTTTTATATCATCATATTGCACTTACAGTATCATTAAATTCTCTAACTTGAGTATGTTTTATAATAGCAAGTACAATAACATAAGATATCTTTAATTTATGGTAAATGTTCATTTTGAATGCAGGCATATCTCACAATTTAAAGGATTGATTGATGTATTTAACTATTAAAAGTGAAAAGACAAAGAAAGGGCTAAGTTTAAAGAAGAGATGCTGGTTTAATTCAAACTAGAACACCATTCGGTTATTGGATCATAACTAGAGCTGTAGAACTTGGAGTTAAGTCTGGTTTATATGAATGAAAAGCTAAGACATGGGCCTAAAACTTTCATGAAGAGTCCAAGATTCAAAACGATCATTTTCAAGTTCAAATTGTAGAAACAAAAGATAAGTTGGAGTCTGTCCTGCAGCCCAAACATTGTTCAGTGTTCAGCCCATATCTCGAGTTTTAGAAGTCCAAATGAGCTCATTCTTGTTTTGTTGGAAATCTAAGACAAATGCCTAGAACTTTCATGAGGACTATCTATTCAAATTATGGTGTTAGCAATGACGTTTTGTTCAGACAAGAAGATAATGGTTGTCACCAAGTCAAGAGGTGGCCACCAACTCAATAATTAGTCATCAAATCAATAGTTTTGAATTATAGCCTATAAAAGAAGGCATTTGCCATACATTTAGACATCTTGGTTTTCAAATCAAGATCATATTCTTGCTTTCTTTCTTTGTATTTTTGTAATGTTTAAGTTTTGCTCTCATTAATCTCTTGTTTATGCTTTTCATCATAACTATGTTCCTATCTAGTTTGTTTATGTTTCTCTTCTTAATCATGTTTAGCTAAGTCTATCATGTCAAGGTGAAAATGGTACACTAATGGTGTAAGAATAAGTATAATATAAACTCAACATGGACTTTAATGTTTGATACTAACATGTTTTGTATTTGTTATCTTAGTCACTCTTAATACCTTGCTTGTTAAATGGTTAATCTAGCTTTGTGTTGTACAACCCTTGGTACAACAAATACTTGGCACTTTCATAGCTTAAAAGGAACTTGATTTGTTGTTAACATAAGTTATCACCATGAATACATGACCACATTTGGCATTACTCAAATAAGATAATTAATATAATCATGTTAATAATTTATAATCTATTTTGAACCTCCTTTGTGTGTGGTTTCTAGTTGAGTAATAAAAAGAGTTTATATTATAATTATTTGAAATACCATTAGTGGATCCTCTAACCTTGACAATTGTTTTATCCTTGTTTAATCCTTACATCAATATCATATCTCAAAAGTTCTCTTCAACTACTTTTCAATTATTATTTATAATTTTATATAGTTCACATCCCTATGGTTCGACCCCAGTCTTGCAGGGTTATTTATTACTTCTACACTCCTGCAATTGAGATAAGATATCAATCTTTTGATCGTGTCAGTTAATCATCGATTCATTTTAGTCGTTCTTTTAGGATGTCATTACCTAAAGCTAAACATTGATCATAACCCAGCCATCTATCTTAGATGTCGTTAGCCAAACCTAATCATTAAACACAACTCGGTCATCCTCTCAAGAGGTCATTAGCCGAAGCTAATCATTCATTCATCTCGGCCATCCACTTAAGATGTCATTGGCCAAAGCTAATCATGTATTTATCCCGGCCATCCATTCAGGATGCAATTAGCCAAAACTAATTATTTGTTCATCTTGGTCATCTACTCAAGATGCCATTAGTTGAAGATAATCATTTATTTATCATGGTCATCCATTCAGGATGCCATTAGCTGAAGCTAATCATTTGTTCATCCTGGCCATCCACTCAGGATGCCTTTAGCCGAAGCTAATCATTTATTAATCATGGTCATCCATTTAGGATGCCATTAGTCGAAGTTAATCATTGATTTATCTTGGTCATCCACTTAGGATACCAGTAGCCGAAGCTAATCATTTATTTATCCCAATCATCTATTCAAGATGTCGTTAGTTGAAGCTAATCATCAATCACAAAAAAACCATTCTCATGATGGTTTGATATTCACACTAACACGTTATCATGACATTCGTAATAAAACATTTCATATATTAGCATTAAGTAAATGGGGAGGTGAAAACCACCTACATGTTCCACCCATTGGGTGTCCTTTTCCTGATGAAGGTTCAATCTCGGTCGTACCACCCAAAACATCAACGACCACAATCGGTATATTCGTATTCAGTAATCACCCAACTCATCACCGTGTATATTTCAAGCATATACAAGTTCATATTCAAGTGTTCCACACATTACAGTCACACCATGTAATCATTTTAGTCATTGGACCAATACGAATATATAAATCTGCTGCAGAAATTAATTAGCGAAAAACTAGTTCGCTAGTGACGCAGATTCGTTAGCAGACTGATTCATTGGAGCACAGAAGCATCAGTGAACTAATTCGCTGCTGACATCACAATTCGGCAGCAAAAACTGACTTGCTAGAGACAACTTAATTCGGTAGCGAAAACTGACTTGCTGCAGGCGATGCAATCCAGCAGTTAAAACTGACTCGCTGCTGACACCACAATCCAGCAGTCAAACTAACTCGCTACAGGTAACACAATTCCACAGAAAAAACTGGCTTGCTGTAGACAACATAATTCAGCAGCAAGAACTGGCTTGCTAAAATTCAGCAGCGAAAACTGCCTCGCTACTGGCAACACAATCCAACAGCGAGAACTGCCTCGCTGCAAGCAATACAATCCGGCAGCAAAAACTGGCTCACTACAAGGAACACACTCCAACAACGAGAACTGATTCGCTGCAGGCAACACATTTTCAGCAATGAACACTGATTCATTATAGACACATAGTTTTAGCAAAGAATGTTAATTCATTGCAGACCATACAGTTTTGGCAAAAAACACTCATTCGCTGCAAACCACACAATTTGGCAGCAAATTACTGATTCACTGCAGATCACACAATTTCAGGCAACATAATTTCAGCAATGAACGCCGATTCGCTGCAGACTCATAGTTTCAGCAAGGAACGCTGATTCATTGCAAACCATACAGTTTCGGCAACGAACACTCATTCGCTACAGACCACACAATGTGGTAGCAAATTGTTGATTCACTACAGATCACACAATTTCAGCAGCGAACACTGATTCGCTGCTGCAAACACAATTTCAGTGGTGAATTGCTGATTCACCACTAAACAATTTCAGTAGCGAACGCTACAGACAACACAATTTTGGCAGTGAACAGTAGTTTGTTGCTGACCATATAATTTTAGTAGCGAACACTGATTCGCTGCAGATAACACAATTTCGACAACGAATTGCTGATTCGCTACAAACAACATAATTTCAGCAGCGAATTGTTGATTCACTGCTGACCATACAAATTTGGCAGTGAATACTGTTTCACTACAGATAACACAATTTTAGCAGTGAATTGCTGATTCGCTGTAGACAACATAATTTTGGCAGTAAACATTGATTCGCTGTAGAGAATACAATTTCAACAACGAATTGTTGATTCACAACAGATAACATAATTTCGGCAAACACACAATCAAAAATTAAGTCAATAACGCTAGCATGTTTTCTGTTTTGATTTCAGCATGGTCTAAGGTTTTATCAAGGAATTCCTGTTTTACTTCCTCTAATATTTACATTATGTCCAGCTCCCCACCATGGCCGGTCTTCCACCTCAGTTGTGTATTTAAATTATCCATTTTTTTTATTAAGTGTTCTGAAATTTGGCTTTCCATTCACCCCTGTTTTATATGCATTCTTCAATCCAATTTTCCTTAGCAACTGTGTAAGGATTCTAGGTCATCTACTTAGGGTTTTTCTTCATCATTTTGATCCTAAAATTACAAAAATAGTGGAGAAGGTTTGCGATCTATACCTCATGGTTCACAATAGTTTTAAGAAGGGGTTTGGTGGTCTGTTCTTCCCTCTTAGTCCAGTTTCTTCTTGTAACGACCCTTTAAGCTCCTCTTTCTCCCATGGTTTTGGTTTTCTCTCCTTCTCCTAACTCACTTCTCACTTCATGCTCAAGGAAAGTGGCATACAGGCTGGTTGGGTTTGGTTTTCTACTTGCAGAAGGGGTAAGTGTGTTGTAGCAATGGTTGTTGCTGGTTCTGGAAGAAGCTCTAGGCTCCTGCTTCCACCATGTTTTTGGTCATTTCTCCTTCTCTCTAACCCTCTTCTCACACAGCACCCTAGAAGATTTGTATGCAACTGGTCAATTTCAGTGTTCTTTTTGGGAGAGAAAGTTGTTTCCAACAGAGTTGTAGATGGGTCTTGGGGAGAGGAAGGTTCACCTTCTCTCTCTCTCTCTTGCATTTATACCCCCTCTTAATGAGGTAGGGTGTTTGGGCACTAAACAAGGTTGTTCTTATTCCCTTTTTGGGTTATCTTGGTTTGGTTTCTATTCCAATTCTCCTCTAGGATAGGCCAGTCCAACACTAATTTTTGTTGGGTTTTACAGTCACTGTCAATTCAGAAATCGACAGCCTAAAACTGCGTCACTGCCGATTCAGAAATCGGCAACTAAACTGCGCCACTGTTGATTCAGAAATCAACAGCAATGATGGAGTCATTTCATCTTTACTTTATTTTTATTTTTTTGGTGTTTACATTTTCCCCCTCTCCTTTACCAAACCGTGAGGAAACACTCAGCTAAGGAGATGATATTGGTCTTACCTCATGTTTTTAACTCCCTTGTAAAGATTTTGGGTGGTTTGTTCTTCTTCGTTCTTTAGGTTTTCTTCCTTTCCCTCATCTAGCACCAACCGACTTCCTACTCTCCTCCTTATATGGCTTTTATTTCATTTTCTTTCTCCTAACTCTCTCCTCACTCTTCACTTAAAAGGCTTGTATGCAGGTTGCTCTGATTCGGTTTCTTCATGGGGAAAAGGGTTTAGTTATAGCAATGGCTGCTGCTATTTCTAGGGGAGAGGAAAAGTCACCTCTTTTCTCTTCATTGTATTTATATCCTCTATAAGTGTGCTAGGGTGTTTGGGGAGTTGTTCCACTATGTTTTTTATCTTTTTTTAGTTATACTGGTTCCCTCCTTTCCAAGCCCTCTCTAGAGGAAGCCGATTTGGTCTCCTAGATTTTATTTAGCATTGACCGGCCTTTTCCTCAAATTTTTGTTGGCTTTTACATTTTTCCCCAAAGTTAGCTGATTTATACCCCCTCAATTCTTCCTATTATAGGTCGACCAAGGACAAAGTTTGTCAGGTTTTACATATCGGTTGTGACCTACCGACTCAAAAATTAAAGGAAAATACCTACCATATTGATCCTCGATGGGCCTAGATCTATTCATCTAGAAAAAAAAAAAGCAAATACCTATCGAACTAAGCCTTGACAGGCCTAGACCTACCAATCTAAAAATTCAAAGACAAAGTACCTATCAAACTAGGCTTGATGGGCAAAGACCTATCAACCCTATAAATAAAAGGCAAACATCTACTAAACCGAGCCCCAATGGGCTTAGACCTACTGACTTAAGAAACCAAAGGCAAAGACCTACCAATTCAGGAATCGATGGGTCGGGACCTACCAACTACAAAAATACGGGCAAATACCTACTGACTTGGGCGCCGACGAGCCAAGACCTACTGACACAAGAAATTTAAGGCAGACACCTGTTGACAGGCCGAAACCTACCACACGAGAAATCAAATGCAGATACATACCAGTCAGAGCATCGACATGCTGGGACATACTGACCCGAGATATCCAAGGCAAATAACTACCAAACCAAGCATTGATGGGTTAAGACCTAGCAACTTGATAAATCCAAAACAAATACCTACTGACTCAAGCATCAATAAGCTAGAACATACAAAGTTGAGAAATCCAAGGCAAATACCTATCAACCCGAGCTCCGACAAGCGAGGACCTATAGACTTGAGAAATCTAAGACAAATAACTATTGACTTAGGCACTAAAGGGTTAGAACCTATTGACCTAAAAAATCAATGGAAATACCTACTGATTGCAGCATTAATGGGCCAGGATCTTCCAACATGAGAAACCAAAGGCAAATACCTACTGATCAAAACATCAACAAGCAACCTACCGACCTAGGCCTTGATAAGCTGAGACCTACCGACCCAATAAATCTAAGGCAAATACATGTCGATCCAGGCCTTGATGGGTTGAGACCTATTAACCCAAGAAATCCCAAACAAATACCTATTGACTCGGGCTTCGACAAGCCAAAACCTAGTGACTTGAGAAATCCATGATAAATACATATTGGTCATAACGACGATTCTCAACCTATGACCCTAGAAATCCAAGGCAAATAGATATCGACTGAAGTAGCAACGAGTCAAGAACTACAACCTGAGAAATCCAAGGCAAATACTTGCTAACAATGTTGTTAAAATTGTGAGTTAACTCGTGAAATAGTATGATTTTACGAGTCAACATGTATCTAAAGTGCAATATTAGACTAAAAACTCGAAAACCTATAAAATCATACTTCACTTGTGCAAAATTGGTAAACTCGATTTGATTTTATGAGTTCACTAAATTTATGATATGAACCAACTCAAGTTCAAATTTGACCTTAAAATGTTTGTTGACCAGGGTTGTGAAATTGGCCATATCTTTCAAATCGTACATTGAATAGAGTTTAAATTTTACAGGAAACTATTAGACAGATGAAAATATATTGTGATAAATTTTCAGTTCAAATGGATTTTGAGAACATAATATTCCAATGGGTCAAATTTAGTAAACGAATCTTGTCAAATATATCAAACTAGACCTTCATGTACTGTTTGGGATATATCTGGAGCTACCAACAGAATTTTGTTGCGACTAAAGTTGGGGTGGAAACTAGATGTTTGAAGTTTTCCAATCATATATTGTATACCCAATAATTCATTCTGACGAGAGAGAACGACATATTTAAAATCAAGACTCAAATCTGCCAAGAATATGTGAAAATTGAAGATTCGGACTACATGGAGGAATTTTAACATGAAACTTTTTTTATTATTATATTTTATTTATTTATTTATTTAATTTTAAATAATTATGCTTAATTTTAATTTTAATTTTAATTTTTTCTAGTGCATTAGATATTGTTTAGGGGGTTTATTTCATTATTGAATTTAAGTTAGTTAAAAACTAGTTTAGGCTCATTAACTTGCAACCCAAAAGAGGTCCATTAGGACTTGTTATGAGGAAAACAACCAAGTTGTCACCAGGTTTATGTTTACTTTGTTAAGGGGTTTATTTTATTATTGAATTTAAATTAGTTAATTACTAGTTTAGGCTCATTAACTTGCAGCCCAAAAGAGGTCCATTAAGATTTATCATGATGAGAACAAACAAGCTGTTACCATGTTCATGTTTACTTTGTTAAGGGGTTTATTTCATTAATGAATTTAAGTTAGTTAATTACTAATTTAGGCTAATTAACTTGTAGCCCAAAAAAGGTTCATTAGGACTTATTATGATGAGAGCAATCAAGTTTCATGTTTACTTCCTATTATTCAGTGATTTTTTTGTATTGAAAAGTTTTATTCTGAGATTTTTTATTTTTTTCATGTTATTAATTTATTGATTCATACTATATCTCTCTCATTTTATTTAAATCACTCATTAATTATAATATTCTTGACTCACTTTATCATATTTTAATGGAATTTATTTTCTTGATTGGAATTATCAATATATAATTAGTTAAAAAAATTATTTATGATTTTACATTTTAACTTTACGATTCAAGTTTATATTATTTTTTTCATATCGTGACAAAAAAATATTTGTGAAAAAAATATTTCAACTTTACGATTCAACCCAAGCACTAAAAAGTCAAGACCTATCAACCCGGTAAATTCACAACAAACGCTCATTGCACGCACCAAAAAGTTTTTTTAATAGTATTTAGTATTAATTCAAATACAAAAATATCCATAATTTAATTTGATATTAATCAACACACTAGGATTGAAAGATAAAAATAGCCCCTAAAGATAGTTTAGTAGATTTTATAATTAAGTAATTTAACTTTGCTAGAAAAAAATTGAAAAAACCAAAAAACATCTAAATATAAGTTTTAACAATTTTTTTTTTTTTTAGAAAGTAACTAAGTAATTTTACTGTATAAAAAAAATATTATCGTATATACTATAAAAATGATAATTGAAACACTATGAAAAGAATATATTACCTTTAATGCCTAATTCAAAAATCTTATGACTGAAGGGAATTTATCATTTACTTTTACAAAATATTTTGAGTCTAGGTGCCTAATAACTTAATGAGGAGATTTAGGTTTTTGTTAATGGTACAAAATGAAACAAAATCTGCCACCTTACTTTCTAGCTAACCCAAAATAAAAGAGAGAATGAATTAGAAGGAACAAAAACAACCGACCATAAATAATAACTTCCTCAGCCTCTCAATAAAATGACTTCAACAAAAAAAATACAGCATGTATTATAACATTGTACACCACTGTATATGAATCCGTGTTTTCAATCACGTTTCATCTCACTATTGCTATGCACTTGCTTGTCCGCAAAGTGAAAAAAAAAGGATTCTGTTAATGAAATTTGAGTCAAAATGATTTGCAATAAACTGTTGACTTGTGATGAGGCAGACGCTTTGCGTGATAATGGATGGTCACGGGGCCTTCTCTGATCAATCGAGCAATACTACTTGACGGTGCACGGGCATCAAGTTATTATCGGTTAATGAGCAGTAGAACATGATAGTTACTCAAACCAGTGAGGTAAGTAATCTACCTACGTGCAGTAAGCTTGTTTACACTGGATCTTCTTGCAATGAAAGCCAGAAAGCGGCTCCTGAATCATACTCCAGCAGAATCTGCCAGAGTCAATGATCGTACCAGCTTTTATCAATACCTCCACAACGGAATTGTTTACACTGTGATGTGAATGTAAGGGATTGAGTAATCAAGATCTCACACAAATTAACTTCTCTAAATATCTCAGTGGCAACAGGCAACTGATCAAAAACAAAATATTAAAAAAAAATTAAGGAAAAACAAAAAACTTTACACAACTTATGCCCAAGAAAAAGCATCGAAATGTATTTAACCACCTAGCTCAAGTAACCCCTTTGGAATTTTCCATTAGATGGTCTGAAACTTTCTAATGGATGTTACCATAGAATACATGCGCGTGCTCAAATACAGCAGGAGGCAATACTTTATATTTCTGCTTATCTTTCAAAATCATCACTAATGTTTTTTTTTATTAAGAACTATGAGCCAAATAACTGTTTTGACGCTCAGCTTTCCATTTTTTATTGGTTAAAAGGAAGGGATTGGAGTGAATATGTCGGAAAAGAGTAGCATGAAAATTTTTGTGAACTTTCTAGACCAAGCCTCCTAGCTACCCTGGGGGAAAAATTGAAGGAATTAAAATTGTGGACTTGAGGAATAATGTTTATTAATGAGTTGTGATTATGAAAATTACCAGAACATTGATTCCCGTCTAAGTGTGTAGAACTGACCAATAAAAATCGGAAAGCTGATGTCCTTTCTAGCATCAAAATATTTATTTGACTCACAGTCCTTAATAAGAAAAACACTAATGATGATTTTGGTAGATAAGCAGAAAAATAAAGTATAAAGTATTGCTTCCGAGCTCGTGCACGTGTTTTTTGGTAACGAATGGATTAGTCCACACCCTTTAGAAAGTTTCAGACCATCCAACAGAAAATTCCAAAGGGGTTTCTTTCACTGATATTCAGCAAAAATGGAAACAACATTTTTATTATTTTTGCTTTTCCCTATGGAAGATGTTACACATCTTATCCTCCTTATCCTCCTTTTTGTGTTCTCTCTCTCTCTTCCTTCATAAAATTCCTTCATTTGTCTGAAATAAGGTGACCTCCTTTCTACATGCATTCTCATTTTAAACAGGTACATCTCTTTGGAGTGTGTAAAAAGAAACCTAGATTCCTGTTCAATGTAGCATCATGAGAATATATATTCATGCAAGCACCATCTTATCTATAGATTGAGCAGTAGTAATAATTTGAATCAATTTTCAGCTGAAGTTCCTCATGCTAGAAAGTATGCCTAGAATTCAAAAAATAAGAACTATTGGCTGAAGATTGTCGAGTCCTTTCCTGTGTGAAAATATGTAATTTGGAAAGAAAGAGATGGACATACCTTCCAAACATTATGCTCTAAACCTTTGTCATGTGTGCATCAGCCAATGAAGAATTGAGGTCTTCTCGAGATTGTGATCTCCTGCTTTGAAGTCGCATCTGACCTCTATGTGGGGTCCAGAAGGAACCCATGCTACTGCTGTCAATCATTTGTCCTAAGCTACTCGAGGAATAACTGTGTGAAACACTGTTAGTTGATGGGCGTAGGGAAGATTCCATGAGCTGGATGCCACTATCACCTAGACTATCTCCCAAGCCAAATGATCTTTGCTGACTACCTGCAACTGTTGGACTCAGTGGCATCTTTACACGTCCATCCCCTGAAGTACCAAGTTGAAACAGCCTTCAAAAATTGAGCAAGGGGAAAAGAATCTACAGAAAGGTATCAGTGCAAAACAGATTGAAGAAAACCTGCCTTAATATGTAGTACTTCAAGAACTTTTTTTTTTTAGTTCTCCAAACATTTTTTTCTAATAATATATTCTCCTTTTCTCCAAAAGATTGAGTGACCAACTATAATGTTACAGTAACTTAAAACCTTTCAAACTTAGCTCGAACTACTGCAGCATTATTTAATATTCACTGCCAAGTGTTTCATGGAAATCAAGCCCTCAAACAGAATAGAGAGCAACTAAATTCATCAAAAGAATTTAAGTTGGGTATAGTAGCCTATTTCAGTGTTTTCAAATCCAACTTCTCCAATTTGTGTAACAACACAAATAAATAACTGGCTCCTTTGCAGTCCTGCTAAGACACTCGCACCTTGAATATATCAAACGGACAAAGACAGTACTCCAAAATTTCCCAGCAGAATCCAACTGTGTACCAGAATCCCACCACAACCAACAAAAATGCTAACGTCTTGAAATCAAATTTCAAACCATAAATTCCACTAGAAAACATGGGGAAGAACTTACTTCAAATTTTTTTTTTTTTTCCTCTATTTGTTTATTTTCAAAACAAAGCAAGTATCTGCCGTCTCAATTTTATGTCTTCAAAGATACAATTTTATTGATTATGTATTATTCTATTGATTTGGTTTTTGAAACAAAATCAAGTAGTTGTCGTATACATGCACATCAAAATCATGAATTTTGTGCACTGAACTAACCCAACATATAATCTTTTGACGTCAATTCTTGAGAGAAGCACATATTTTTACCTCTCAATATATCCCTTACATTTTTGGTTGTGGTGTGTAGACAAATTAAAAATTTAATTTTACAGTTCAGATTGCAAGGATTGAGATAAAACATTGGACTGCATGTTATGGTGTTTTAGTCTTGTGGCATCTTTTACTATCCCTCCACGGCAGAATGACAAAAGCATGAAGGATTACAACACAACTTCTCCTTTCAAAGAGACATGTAATAGAGAAAAATAATTATGCTCCCATATAACAGATACAGTATAAAAGCTTACCAGAACTGATAGGACTCCAACGCCGGAATCGAAAAGGAGATTGGATGCTAAGAACAGATGTGGCAGATGTACTGTTATTCCTGAAAAACAAGAAATATGGTCTCCAGAAAAATCTTGGCATCCAATTGCCATAACATGATAATGCCCAAACAAGTAAAATCAATGATATAAGCAAAATGGTAATAAGAACCACTGGATGTATCTTCATCTGGAGTACTTCATAGTCATGTAGCTTCAATCTAGTTGAAAATGCTTTCCCAGCTTCCAACAGGGCAACCCCAAGCGTCCAAGTAATACTTCCAGAACCAATGATAATTTGGTTCTCTGTGATGTGTAAGCCCTCTCTCAACAGTAACACTATATATGGTGCCCTGAAACAGTATTGTTCAATAAAGGGCTGTGGAGGAACACTGTTCTTTGCAATTTCCCAATTCTTTTCACAGAATTCTCGACCCTTTTCCAAAACATCATCAAGTGCAGCTTCTGAAGTCAGATTAAAGAACCGATAAACCACAAAAAAGCCCGACATACCATAGAAGTGACCATAAGGTCGTGGGAGATTTGGAGGAAGAGCGCAAGGTTGCAAATCACAATCAATTCCAGGATCTTGATTAGACCATTCAGACAAATTAACAGCAATTTTGGCAAGTGCACTGCATTCTTCCCAATTTGGGGCACCAATAAGCTGCACAGGAAGTCCTGACTTGACTCGGTTACCCAAATTTCTTCCTCTGATAACAGGACTTGCTCCATCTTGTTGTTTAGAAAAACACTGAGAACAGATGTATTGCTCTTTATAGCCAGACTGCAGGCAAGGGTGTCTAATTTCTATGTTACCACTAACTAGATCAGCACTAGAAGGCTTCTTTAAGATATGGGCAACAGACTTGTCAAATGCATCGTTTAAACCATAGCCAGCAAGGGAATAGGCACTGAGATGATGATTAACTGCTCCAATTCTAAGACTTAAGCTAGTCTCATTATGGACATGTTCCTCACTCTCAAAAGTAACTTGTAACGATGAGCCACCCATGTCAAGTGCTCCAAATGTTGCTTTCTTGGGGCTTGCCCCTAGCACACCTGTGCGATGGTTAAGGGCTATCCATCCATAGTAAGCTTCCTCCATGCCGCTGATGATCTTAATCCATTCTCTTTGGCACAAGAAAGGTGATTCCTTCAGAATAGACCATGACTTGTCTAGAAGCCATTTTGAATCTGCACTGGGAAGTCTACGAACTCCGGCTGTAGCATAAAGAAAAAGGGAGGTGGTCTTATGCGCCTGCTGGGGAATTTGCTTCTCAGCCCATCGAACAAGCGGGTTTATGGCAGCCTTTAAGCCAGACGTATTATGTACCAATGTGTGAAGCCCAGGCTCGGTCTCCATTCTATCATATGCACGTCCACTGGGCTTTCTTGAAACACCTTCTGTGTATGATTTCAGGACAATTGGGAGACCATCTGAGTTGTGATCAATCGTTGCCTGATATACATAGACTCTAGTCCCAGTACTTCCACAGTCAAGAACAACATAGAACCTGGATGCTCCTTGAGACCAATAAGAATAAACATATGCTGTAACCAGATAAGTTAAAAAAGCAAAGAGTAGTAGGCACAAGAAAATCAAGAGCAGTTGCAGCCCCTTCCTCCGCAAAACTGGTGTTCCACAAGGCAACGCTTTCTCCTTAGAGAAACTTGACCCGGCATTTTCTCTCTGCAGGGAATGAGGTTTCCTGCCAACGCCAAGGTTGATATCACCTTGTTCAAGATCAAGATGATGATATGATGAGAAATCTTGGAGAGATGAAGAAAGCCGCATGTTGTTGTTCTTGGGTGCAGAGTTGGAAAAGGTGAAGCCATGATCAATGGTTTCATGTGGAGGTGACAATCCAGTTGGCATATAAGGAAAAGCAGAAGACTTTGCAGGTGAAAGACGACTTGTTGCAGCAGAAACTAGATCCGATATTCTTCCTAACACCATACTTGCAGAGAAAGTGCGAGTACATGAGAAATTTGCTTCATCTAAGGAAAGCAATTGAGTTGGTTGGGAATTAGGTTCCTGCAGCCGACTGTGGCGCTTGAAGCAATACCTCTACATACACAGAAGAAATCAAGTGGATGGGCTCAACTTGAGTATAGTTGTACAGGCAAAAGGAAAAGGAAACGCATTTCTAGTATTTAATGAATCTGCATTGCTAAATGAAAATTGGAATTACTGTCTGCTAAATGAAGATTTGTTGATAATGAAAAGCTTAGACACAAAAAGAAAAGATTGTAACTTTTGATTCCCATATAAAAAGTTTCCAATGCAGTGTTGTGGGTTTGTCAAAAAGATGATGGAAATCTAAATCTAACAGGATTTATTATAAGAAAAGGCAACATACAACACAGATTCCTTACAGTTAGGAATCAGTCTCAAGTGATCGATCACTCGTCATTAGGATTGGGATTCGATCATTAACAATTAGCAGTAAAATCAATCAAATCACAGTGCTCAAAACCTGGAAAATTAAAAGAAAGATTAATATTTTCTGCAAATGAAGGTTACCTGGATGTACCGAAGGAAGGATCGGGAAATAGAATTCTTCAATTGCTTTGCAGGAAATTACCACTTCGTATAACTAAGTAGAAAGATACAATATGATCAAAAGAAGGAAAGGAACTTTCTTCTTCTGTTTCAACTTTCAATTTCAGATCCAGTCCAATCCGGTGGAGGAAAAGACGAGATCGCCTGCCTGCCAAAGGAAGATAGAAAGAACGACTTCAACTCTTTTTCATAAGAATAAAAAATAAAAATTGGGTATTTTGCACTTTCAAGTTCAACTTATTACTTCCGGGTTCGCCCGAGAAGATTTGTTTTTCAGTTTAAAACTTGAAATTAGTTCAATTTTATATTAAATTCATTTAAATACATTATTATTTTTTAATACATTAACTGATCTAAAAATATTGTTCTTCTCAAATAAAAAATAATAAACTCGGATTTGCAGAACTGAAAACCTAATAACTAAAGTATAAGGTTCTGTGTAATACTGTGGTGGTATGATATACTTGATTGTAACTTTAAAAATTATTTAATTTTTATTTCTTAAGCATCTTTTTCATTTTAAATTATCCTAAAAACAAAGATTTAAAAAAATATATAATTTATTTTTTCAAACCGCAAAAATTATTATAATACCAGACTAAAAACCAGGTGGAAAATTGATAAAATAGGCAAATTGGTTTTGATCTGGTTTTTTAAAAAAAAAATTTATTTAACATATTACAAGATATATTTATAGTATTAGATACTTGACTCCCGCTTCACCGCGGGTTACATATTTTTTTCTTAACAAAAAAATTTAGACATAGACTTTTTTGACATGTTTTTATATTTAAAAAAATTATAAGTGAAATAAAAAAAATATGTATATATATAATTAAATAAATTGAGAACTATGTGTGTTAATAAGTGAAAAACAAAACCATAAATGATAACAAAAAAATAAAACTGGAAAAATCCAGAGACAGTTGTAGATCAAGATATTTAATTTTATAAGACAGGACATTTATGCCATTGTGTTTGCTAAATTTGTTAATTAAAATAAACTTTTTATTCAATCAAACAATAATAGAAATAGACACACATTAAATTGATTCAATAAAATAAAGAAAAACAAATAATATACAAGGCTTCACATATTAGAAATATTATTTGAAAATAATTTTTTTATTTTCAAAAATAAAGTTCATCTATATAAAAGATTTAAAAAATTATAGATGAATCAGAAAAATCTCCTTAAAAATTAAATATATAACTAAAAATAATCGTCATTTTAAAGAAGCTCTTTAAATAACATAAAAAAAGGTATTAATCTAAATATAAATTAAAAAAATATTTTAAAAAAACATATAAAATAAGCATTTATTTTAAAAAAATAGAAACAAAAAAAGAAAAAAAAAACAAATGTGAGGCGTTGTTGGGCCTAGCAAGCCAGGCCAGCCTGTTCGGCCTATTTTGTTAGGGCCCATGCGCTTGACCTTTTTTTTTGTTTTAAATTTTTTGTGAAAAAAAAAGATGATACATGTAACTACCTCAAAATTTGTGTTCAAAACAAAGAGTAAGGACATGATAATTCAATTAAGATTAGGGTAATTTTTTTTCCTAATCAATAAAAAATCCAGCAGAGTTTTCTTTGTATTTTTAGGTATCAAGTTGTCGACTCTTCTTCCACAATCCTTAATTATCAAATTTCTTACTTATCCTATCATCCAGGACTTCCCCCTCTCATTACATCACAATTTCTCAATAATCAAATTCACACATGTTTAAACAATTCAATATCAAACATTTATATAGATACAATCCAATGAACTAATTACACAATTCAAAGATTTACAAATAAGGATCATTAGCGAAATTATCATTGAAATAAGTACATAATTAAAAAATAAATTCATAATTAAAATTATACTAGACAAAAAGGCTTTCAATAAACTATTAATGCATTAAATTCTAGAATTTATATTACATAAGAAAATGATAAATTCATTCATTATAAAATGATACCCAACAAAATATAAGAAAACTAATTTACTATAGGGAGATATACCTGAAAATTGATTTAATATAAAAATTTGATTAGACAAATGAAATAAAATATCAATAAAATTCTTTCTACTTTCTTTCTTTCTTCCTTTTTTTTTGAAAATTTAGTCATAAGATCATTAAATTAATTTGTTCATCTAATATTATATATATCAATTAAATTTCAGAATAATTTATGGTTTTTTTTTAACATCAACCAAAAATATAATTATTCCTATCACTCATTAACCCGAGCATTTCTTTTACTAATAGATGATTAATTTCCCACTAGTTCATTCAATAAGCACTAATTCCATCAATCCAAAAAAATTAGTTAAACAATTCACGCATTCATCAGGATACAAATCTCATTAACTAGAGAATTAATTTTTCATCACGCTCATTTGCCAGGGCACTAATTCTATTAAATCAAAAATTAGTTCAACGATTTACCCATTCACTAGGGTACTAATCCTATTAACTAGGAAATTAATTTCTTATCACGTCCATTCACGAGGGCATTAATCCCATTAATTTAAGAATTAGTTCAACAATTTGTCAATTTACCAGGGTTCTAATCTCATTAACCAGGAAATTAATTCCTTATATGCCCATTTACCAAGGCACGAATTCCATTAAATCAATAATTAGTTCATCACATCACATGTCTTATTTTCTCAAGTAAACAATATAACAACTACTAATTTATCAACCACAATTAATCAGATAAAAATACATATTGACCAATAATAAATTTGGACACTGTGTAATTATCTGACCACTAAGCTCGAGCTGAAGTTCTCTGTTGCGGTGTCGGCTTGACAACCTCTCCTGAATTAACAAGTATATCACATCATTATTCTACTTTTCATATTGACACAATCCATAAATAAAATCCTTCCAATTATCCTTTCATTTACCAAAATCAAATTTAGAGAGAAACATGAAAATTCCCCTTTTTCTTTGGTAAATTTCCTTTCTATTCTTTAAATTTCCACATAGTAACACAATTCATTTCATCATTCAAATCAATACATATATATTCTTTAATTTTTTACTTAAATTTAAATTTAAATTAAAGGAAAACATAAAAAAAAATTCATAATCTATTCACTCTTTAACATTAAATTCATCTCTTTTCTATACAATCTCATCATCTTAATAAAATTCTTAAATTTTATTTTTCTTATTATTATTTTTCCAAAAATCCCTTCTTCAAGAACACCCAAAATTTTACTTCAATTACCATAATATCTTATTTTCTCTACTCACTTTAATAATCTTAACACAAATTCAAAATCAATTGTAATTTTTTCAAAAATTTATTATGAATCTTAATTCTTCATTTCACAAAATTCAATCAATTTAAAGCATAAATTCTTCAAGAATCTTATTTAAAAGTGTGAGGACACCTTA
>Ga0325414_1000209_pt1 | contig 41639 bp, 15 predicted proteins | sample PopdelMetagenome_8_FD_206183 | JGI IMG/M metagenome (GOLD analysis project Ga0325414, IMG submission 206183) | Populus deltoides microbial communities from Bellville, Georgia, United States - Leaf-PdKOR-R3 | ecosystem: Host-associated > Plants > Phyllosphere > Phylloplane/Leaf | place: USA... | reverse complement strand
AAAAAAAACCTAACAAGTGGGTTAAGATATTTTATCGAGGGTGTGTTTGCAACCATATTATCTCATTAATTTATATTCAAGTTGTAACTAGTTTTGATATGGGTTGACGTTGTCATGTTTTTGTTTTTATTTTAATTTTCTTCCAAGGGGAAGATAGCATGCACGGAGTTCACCCATTGGGTGCGGTGCAGAACCATGTTTTGGTTTTAAAATTTCATACCTTGTGATTTTCTGTTAACCTCATTTGCAGGCCAGCACATTCCGGGACACAGGCGAATTACTTGACAAGAGCTAGGGCGATCACCGAGCCAAAATGACAAGTCAAATCTTGTTCCTGGTGATCTGCCCTGACGAAATCTGTTACTCAAGAGTGCGCTCCTCGTGCCTTTAATCAATGTTCCTTTGAGCAGGATCAATCACAGAGAATCCCAGAAAATACATTTTAACACAGAACAAGAGGTATTATACCACATCAAACCAGGCGCTGTGTTTCCAAACAATTGCTTTCCAGAACAATACATTTAGAGAACACGTATCAACGAGTCAAATGTATGTAGTACTACAACTCCTAAAGGGTTGCGTTTCTACCAATACGCAAGCACAGAACATGAGCCTGTACTTGATAGTTCGCAATCAAAATGGCACCCATAAGATCAACCAACAATCCAGCAGAGAGAGATTAGGATAGTTATCCTTCCATGCAATTCAAACACCACTTCCATCTCCCATGCTACTGCAAACCACAAGTTACAAGGCACATTTTATACAAGTGTAACTGTCATACGATTTCCTAGCTTTGATTAGGTATGGGAGGTCGGCCTCGTCCCACCGTGAATCCCCTGGTTCCATCAGGCATTTTTGGCCCGGGAGGTGCTTTCGAGAATTCAACAGCATTATAGGATGTAGTTCCATGGCCTGGTAAAAATAAAACAAATGATACCAATTCATTGTTATGTATAAATGCAAGATATCCTTACACTTGTTATAATTTCATGAACATAATAGGTTTTCTAATAAAATTGAGCAGTAATCTATATATTACATTTTCACATGAACTACATCGAGAAAGTTAAATAAGCAAACTCTTTCTTCTCCCTTAGAAGTTTAAAAAATCATGTTGCCTTCTCAATTGAACTGTTCAATCTATTTTCATATACTTTTATACACCATTACAGACATAGCCAAAAAACCCTAACTAATTTTTTCTCCAGCTCTTTGCCTCACAAACTTCCCGATTTAAAAACAGAAATTTATAAGCATTTACTTCTTTTTATCTTCTTTTAAGCTTCCAAGTGTTCATTAATTTCAATTTCAAAAGTTTCGTTCCTATTTATAATTGGTGAGTGACCTAAAGAAATTCATAGACATACTTTATAAAACCAGCCAATATTATTAAGGCTTCGTTTGTTTGCCATAAAATAGTTTCCTTTTAAAAAGTAGTTTCCATGAAAAGTGAAGTTATAGAAAATGAATTATTTTTCGATATTTGACAATATTATGAAAAATAAGCTAGAAAATGTTTTATAGTGTTTAGTTATGCTATGAAAAATGAGCTGGAAAATCACTTATTAATGTTTTTTTTTTTTTTTTCAAGTTCATCTTAACACGTATAGAATATTAAATTTAACTATTTGACCACTTACAAGAAAAGAATGAGATAAAAAAATAGTGGTGATTTTTTTTTATTATATCATATATTTATATATAGTTTATTTTATAAAATGTAACTATACATATAATATAAATATTTTAAATATAATATTATAGATATATAACCATTTTTTGGTGTTCGTAGAAAAATATAACACAGTTTACATGATTTAAAATGAACAAGTATTGTATAATATAACATGTTTCGTATTCAAATGTATTTTCTAGTAATATTATATAAATTAAAGTATCATATGCACTAATATATCAAATTAATATACTTTTATATTGTATATTAATATACCCTAATATATTATTTTCTATATAATATTATATTTTAAAGTGTTTTATTAATAAATTATTGTTTATATATATAAAAGAATAATGAAGTATCATACCCCTTTAGTTTCTGGGTCTTTCATGAAAAGTGTTTCTAATCTTTTAAACCGGAAAACACTTTCCTCCATCTAAAGCTTATGTTTTCTTTAACCAAAAAGTGAATGTCGTTGATCAATTTTCACAATGTAACTAAATATGAGAAAATAAGGAAAGTGCTTTTCAAGAAAACATTTCATCAAACAAACAAGGCCTCAAACAATTACCGATGAATTTCATGGTTTGAAAATAATTTCTTACATTTTTGTGTCAATAAGATTCTTGAATGGTGATTAAATAATGCATACTTATCTCTATTCAAGTATAGTTTAATCTCTCTCTTAATACATTGAATAAACAAGGCCCAAAACGTTAGACATGTAATTTTTTTTATTATTGGTTGAATAAATGTGTTTCACAAACTAAAATTTTGTAAATGTGGGAAGAAAAAATAAAAGAAAAAATTAAATTAATTTAGGAAAGACTTTTTTTTGTTGTTAAAATAGGTGTGTATAGGTTTGCAAGAAATATGAAAAAGAAGATGTTAAGAAATAAAAACACTGCCGATAGCACAGGAAAGAGAATGACATATAATAATTATATTTTAACAGAACCTGATATTTTAAACACTATTAATTAATTTATCAATTACTAAACTAATATTTTTCACTTTTAAGCTTTTCTAAATCATATGAATATATTTCTAATGTGAAATTCTTGTATTTGGTTATTTAACTATTTTTTTTTTTAAAAAAAAAAACTTGAACATCGCATGTGCCAAAGTAACTAGTAAAATAAAAAAGGAGGAAAAAAGAAAATAAAAAGTGGCCAGTCTAAATACCCATCCCATTTGTAACACGAAATTTGTTCTTTCTTGATCGCCCTCGATTTCCACCTTGCTGACCATTTTTCTCCTTGGATATATGCTCCCCATCCTGAAATGATATTTGATGAAACAGGCACGAAGACAACATTTTCTTAGACATCCAATTCTCTCAATTTCATTTCTTATGAAAACAATTATCATCACAATTCATGTTCATTCTATCAATATTTGTAGTTTTTTTTCATGTTCATTCTTCTCATAGATATCCTTAAAGGAGATTTTAAACTTCCTTCGTATAGGAATGCTTTCATATAATCAATCAGTGAAGGAAGAAACAGTAACCCAATCTAAATTCTCTGTGGAATTTCAACATCCACTAGAAATGCTCTTTCTAAGGGAAAAATGAAATCTCTATTGCATTTACTATAATAGAGGTGTAATATCCTTGAGAGGCAGAGTTGTAATCTCTGGTTGATAGTTTGGTTCAAACAACAATATAACTTGACTAGCACATCAAGTTATCAAGGACTTCTATAGAAAAAAAGATTATTAATGACTAAAAAAGAAGGCAATCATCTCTAACCTCTTCAACAGGTGTATCATCATGATGCTCACTTGAATCATGCTTCTCCACATCTCCTGCTAGATTAGTCCCACGACCTTTGCGATTTTTCTCAGAATCAGGTTCCCTCCAGACTTGTCTTCTCTGCCCATGCTTTGCCTGGAGCAAGAAAGCTTAACAATACTACCGCTTGTTGTTAATAATAAGGAGCAATATCACTTACCATTTGATTAAGATGCTTGACCCGCATGCCATTTCTCCAATCCTGTTCGTTATTTAAAGTTGCCACCTGATCCAATTACCAGAAAGTACTGAGCATTAGAATTATACAATCAAGCACCTTAAGCAAAAAGCAATAGATTTTACACAACAGCACTCACAGCTTTCTCAGCAGCCTCTACAGTATCATACTCCACAAAGGCATGCACCTACACACAGAAACCAGAAAAGGGATTGATAGCAAAAAAATTAGTTTAATATTAGCAAACAAAATGTCCATAAAACAACAACAACAACAACCATGCCTTAGTCCCAAACTAGATAACTAAACAAGATGTCCATAAATAGATTTGAAAAAAAGAAAAAAAAAATCTTTATGAGCAGCAACATGATGTTACAAAAACAAAAATGCAGGGATTGTAGCTAACATAAGGATCATTGTGGCTAAAGCTCACTTGAAGTTGTCTTATGAAACTCAAAAAGGATAATCTAAAGGAAATCACTTTATCCACAGAAAGTCAATAGCTACAATAAAAAAGTATCAGCAGTGACCAAATTTGACAAGAACCAAACAAAAAGGTCGGAGACACAACAACCTTAACACATCTCACAGTCGGAAACTACCATTTGCATATCCAAAAATCATTGCTGTAATGTCCTCACAACTAGAGCTAAGATTTTATATTATGTTTTTGGAACCCAACAGTCTCATGTAAGGCACCAACTACACGTTCCCATGGGCAAAAACAAAGCACTACAAGTCTGCCCATTGAAGCTCATTCCAAACAATGGTCACTCACCTAAACCCGATACAAATCTTATTCTTGCAGAACATAAATGCTCGCTTTAGAATATTACCTAGTGTACCTCTCAATAAGATAAGTAAAATGCTCATACACTATTCTAGAATTCATCTCCTAAACTTCATATTGATAAGCTGCATTCTTTGTCAAATCACAATAGAAATCAAAAGGCAGAAAAAGGTAAAAGGAGGAAATGAAGATTAAAGCAGATGATGAATAAGAGTAAAGATGAAGCAGCTAAAGAAGTAGCCAATGATAATATACCATTCTTGTAATAAAGAACGAGTTCAATGCAACAATCCTTCAGATGAATACAGTTCCATAATCCATACCTTGCTACTGATCAAAATATCTGTTTTACTTCCTTTCTTAGACTTTTCCACAGCTAGTGGATCACGGATGGAAATATTCTTTATCCTGAAAGTTGCAAACAACAACTTTTAGAATGAACAGACCCACCTATAAGGCAATAAGAAAGCAAAATAAAGGACTAGAATTAAAAAGATTACTTTCCAGCAGCACCAAATATTCTCTGGAGGTTGTTCAATGAGTGATCCTCTGGAAGATTCTCAACCAGAACAGTGCAAAGCTAGGGTCCACAAATTAGATGCTCAAAGTTTTATTATAATGCCAGTCCAAGTGATTGGGGGTGGGGGGGAGATCAAGTTCATTAAAATACCTTAGGATCCTTAACCTCAGCAAAATGAAAAGGATCAAGGCGCTTCACCTTCTTTCCATCTGAATTTACAACCTGTAGATTAAGGCAAATAAATTTGTGACAAGCAAACTTTTTTCTGTCCACAAAATCCAAATTCCATAAGCATGACATAAAAGAAAGGGAGAAGATGAAGCTTCTTACAAGAATGGAAGACTCCCTAAGCGCAGCCACAATAAATGTGGAGTCTTGAGTAAGCTTCTTCATTTTCCTAAAAGAAGCAATAACTGTGATAGGAACTGCAAGAAAAAACTTACCATGAATGTGTATAACTATTACATGAAAAACATCAAGGTAACATGTATGAACAATTAGCAATATTTAGAAGCCTAAATCATAACAAGATTGTCTACAAAAGCCAAGGGAAACCATTCTCCAACTCAGATCATTTCATACTTTGATGAAGTAGTGCAAGCAGACTCCCAATTCCACAAGTATGAAGATGGTTAATTCAAATGTACAAACAAAATCATCAAAATTGTTGTGTAGTTACAACATATAAAGGAGAGAAAGGATAGAATTTGCAAATGGAGAAACAACTATATCATACGAGTAAAATTATAAATAAAACAGGGAGATGGTCTTGTATCGAAGCAGCAAGAGGGTAAATTCATAACTCCAAGAAGAAGAAAAAATCATGGCACTGCATGGCAAAAGAGTTTCAGAAGGCAGTTAGAAGATAGAAAGCAGACATTGATGTCCAACTTCATTATCACTAAATTTACATGCATAGCCATATCACTAACCTAGCATGATTTTATTTATTTATTTCTTGGCATAATCAAGATAAAAGGTAAGCAATACAATTCTAAAAAAACAACCCCTTCGTCACTCTTTATGTCTTCCACATAAACAGGGAGCACTATAACAATGGAACCAGACCAGAGAAGTGAGCCGATGGCAATTCAAGTAAATAATATTGGAACTGAAATAAGCACTTTAGATTATTTATTAATTAATAATTAAAGATATATTAGCAATCATTACTCAATTCACTCATTAGCTATATTTTCTACTTCACCAGCTACAGAAGGTTCTCCGTTTCTCTCTAACCCGTTAACAAATTTATCAATTGACAAGCTATAGACATTAAAAAGGGAAAAACAAACTATTTACCAAAGCCTTCTTTGTTCTTCTTTATCAAACTTATCATATACTTGTCGGTAGGCAAATTCTCATCACTAAAATAATATTCCACCTGCAAAACAATAATTTAGGAGTTGTAATTCAGTAACTTCATTCGCAAGTTGAGTATTATGCAATAATTAAGACTTCTTAACCACAATTGTAATTGAAAGAAATTCAAAAGAAAAAAATATACTAAATTAAATTATTGCCAAACAGCAAACAATATATATATATATATATATATATATATATATATATATAAGAAATAGAAAAGAGTGCTTGCCTGCTTAATGATTTTATGCTTGAGATCCACAGTTTGAACGGTAGGACCAGATGACTGCTCGTGTTCGCGATCATGATCCGGATCATGATCTTCATCAGACGGCAGTGCGTGGACGTCGACCTCAGGAGATCCAACGGGGGTGAGTTCAAGAGGAGATTCCACGGTGGGAACAGGGGGGCCCACGTCACCATCCATGGAGGAGGAGGAAGAAAAAGGAGGGCGTATGGTTGAAACAAATGCCGTAAAGAGACTAAACCATCCCGCTCTTTCTTCTCCTCCTCTCTAGTGGCTTCTTCTCCTAAAAGCATTTATAGGATTTATAGGAGCATTTATAGGGTTACGCAACAGCAGGGACATTTTTGTCGAGTACGGTATTGTTTGCTATTGTTGTAGATTTTATTTAAAAAAAAAAAAACAAATTATATAAAAATAATATAAAAATTTTATTTTTTAAAATTTAATCTAAAAAGTTTTTAAAATGTTTTTTTCTTAAAATTGTATAAAAATAATATTAAAATTTTATTTTAAAATTTATTTTTGATATCAGTACATCAAAATAATCTAAAAAGTTTGTAAGGTGTTTTTTTCTTAAAATTATATTAAAATAATATTAAAATTTTATATTTTAAAATTTAGTTTTGATATCAGCACATCAAAACAATTTAAAAATATTTAAAAAATCAGTTTTTTTTTGTAAAAAACCGTTTGAGCCGCGTTCCCAAACAACACCTAAATTTACTTTGTTGAATTGTTTTTTCTTTAATTTTTGCCATGTGGCTTTTACTGGGGTCTATTATCCGGCACCGTTTTCTTGTGGTTTTTGAAAAGATTGGTGCGAAGTTACATGTTGAAACAATTTTTTTGGTAAAAAAATTAAAGCTCGGCTAACATAATTTTAATAAAAAAATATATATTTATGAACTCAAAATATGATGCACATTGAATGAAATCTTTTTTAAATATTGACATGATAATATATTGGAAGATAATTTTTTCAACTATTAAGACGATTAAATATTGGATCAATTTAGGTTAACCTATCAAATATGCGACCATAGTAATGAGATCATGTAAACCTTATAGAAAGCAAATATGATGCGAACCTCTTGATCACGCGGTCAAGCAACCCCAACAACGTAGATAACAACCTGGAAAGCCGGGAATCATGTTTGATAGAACTTTGACCCAAATATAACCTTGTATCTAAGAACCAAAGGTATTGAAAAAAAAAAAAAAAACTTGGACCTATATATAACCTTGTATCTAAAAATCTTAAGTATGCAAATGACACCATGAAGGCAGTCAATCTTCGATAAGTCAGTGTATGATTTTTGTCCCTAGAAAAAAGGTTGTTTTGCTAAAAAAAAACTCACGTTTATTCTCCAACTTGAATCAAAATAAAATTCCACTTGTATATCCATATATGTCACAAACAATATACAAAGTTCTAGTTTGACAGATTTGATAAGATTTGTCTAGTAACTTTGACCCATTGAAATAAAATATTCTCGAACTCCATTTGAACTAAAAATTTATTAAAATATATATTCATGTGTCTATTATCTCCCTGTAAAATTTCAGCTTGTTCTGATGTATGGTTTAAGAGATATTCTTAATCTCGCAAAACTAGTTAGCAAATATTTTAAGACCAAATTCGGACATGGCTTGGTTCGTATCATCCTTCATTTCTTTAAAAAGATTCGACCTCAAATCTGTATTATGAAAAACATTTTCTAAGGTTAACAAATCAGTATCAAGCCAAAGAATAACATCATCATCAAAACCAAGAAGAACCTTGTTAGCAAAAAAAAGGCCCCCTTGATATACAAGCATGCATAGTCCTTACGTGTGCACACAACGTTGCAACATCATGATCAAGGAGTCATCACCTAGTTGTTTGATTCAGGATCACTAAGAGACCTAGATAGACTGATCTTATATGAAATTTTAGGGTAAGGAATTAGTTGTGACTAGGGAAGATATTAGCACCCCTAACGTACCTTACCTTAGGTAAGCAGTATTATGTGATCTGGATATGGTTTAAAGGTGTTGATGGATTCTCAACCGATGGTTCGTCTATGGATTAAAATAAAAATTTATTCTCATGAATAAATCTGGCGTTTCAAATTCATTATAGGTCCGTATGCCCAAATAATTTTTTATGGAAAGAATCCATATAGGTGCCCAGATAGGGTTTACCTATCCTGGAAGGTGAAAGAGTTCACCACAGCTCGTATGTTGTGGTGAAAAATATTCCAAATTAAAATTGGTGAATACTCGAAATAATTATGGGAATTTTTAAGTCAACTTCTAGTATTTAAATGCTAACCATTAATTTTCATGAATTAAAAATTTTAGGGGGTTATTGAAATATTGGTCAAGTTCTCATGGATTCATTAAACTAGCTATTAAATCCAAAACTACATGCAAAAATATTTTTTAAATTTTTATGTATAAGAAATGTTAAATCATGCCATATGTTTATATATTATTTTAAGCAAAATATAATTTTTATCTTTTGAGAGACTTAGCCGAATGCACACCAAATAAAATATATTTTTTGTATTTTTGAAATAAGAATTTTTTTAAAAAAATTTTGGAAATTTTTGAGATTTCAACGAAAAATGGATATTTTAATACTAGATCAACATCTTATAATGTAAGTTTACAACTCTTATATTAAATACAATTGCTAAAAAAATATGCGAGGGACCTACAAATAATTTTAAATTGGTCTTTGATTTTTTTTAGAATTTTTAGGAATTTATTTGGGGCATGTTTTATAAAAAACCACTTTTGATTCAAAGCAAAACTGTCAAAATAGACCTAAGGGTGAGTGTTTGTTTGCCAAACAACCCCTTAGACAAAACATTCCTCAACAAAAAAGTAACCAACCAAACAAAGCTTTAGTACACGACCCCAAACAAAACCAATCGGGTTGACTCAAAAACACTGGTGCAACCCTGAACCGAATAAAAAACCATGGTTTGACTTGAAAGTAAAATAAAACAAATAATTAAACCAAAAACATATGAAATCTAAAAAAAAAACACAAAAACATAATTTTTTTGGATAAAAACAGATCAAACACTAATAACATGAAGAACACGATGAACATTCAAACCGAAACTCAGTAAACACAAATCACAAACCAATCAAGTTTCCATGCAATCAAGGGCAAGGTGTTGTTCATAATCATTCATAGATCAAGAATCAAGAATCAAGCATCCATTTTCTTTAATTAACACTAAAAAACCACGGTTTAATCAAATTGTGTTTGGGCAGTCGAAAGAACCCTAGAATTTAAATGCATGATTACGTGTTATTGATGTGTTTTAACCCTATATTAATTGCTAAAGATGACAAGCTAACATGTTTGTGCCAAGATTTAACCCAAAACAAGAGGCTAAGGCAAAGTTCATTCGAAGAACATGAACCTAGAATCCGGAAAATTTCCATTGAAGAACTATTGCCAAAACCCAGATTTGGCCTTCTAGGCCTCTAAACACATTGTTTTTGGTCCTTACAAACCACATTAGCAATACTGAGTATAGTTGAATCCAAAGAACTAACAAATAACATCAAATCATCAATAACATGCATGGAGTTTCAATTTTTAAAACTGTCAAATCTTATCTAGCCTATATATCTATGCTATTTGGATTCAAAATTAGTTTCTTAAACATATTTTTGGTCATGAACAAGCCTTAATCAAATAAAATTGCTTCACAATGCATTAATCAAATAAAACAAAACAAACAAACAAACAAACAAACAATGTTTTATCAAAACTAACCTAACTAGGAAGCTTTTGTCACATTAAAAATATCAAACACACCCTAAAAACAAACATCAAACCGTATAATCAAAATCATAGCAATAAGAAAAAAACAAACACAACCCTTACTTTTTAAGCATCACCCTATTTGCAAACATAAATGCAGACCAAATGAAAACCAAAATCTCCATAAGTAGGCCACATGAAATCCACTTTTAGGTTAGAAAATATACCTTTAAAACCCTAGAACAACTACTGCCTTCTTTGCTCTCTTTTGTAAAGTTTTACTTCTACAAACTTAGTGCCCTCTCAAAACTAAATTAACCCTTATGCTAGGCTTTTAAACCCTGGGTATTTTCTCAATATTACTCCTTATTTTCTCTTTTTTCCCCCTCCTTCTCAACTCTGATTTTAAGGGGTTATTTATAGGATTTTGCTAAGTTTTTTTGTTGGATTCAATCAAAGATTGATCAATCTTGGCCCTTTGATCAGAATGGAAGGGTTTTAGATAAAAAAAATATATAGTAGCTGGAAGCTATGTATTAAGCTGGTTTTGGTTTTGGGGATTTTAATGGTTTTGCCAAACTTGAAGACCAATGAGCTATTTTTTTGGCTTTCTGATTTTGAAAGAAATACGACCAACCCTTGATAAGAACCTATTGAGAAAGTTTTGAGTATGAACACATGAAAAAGTTAGTGGTTTTGCCAAATGGGTGTCATAATCATGGCTAACTGGGTTGACCACTTTTAAGGCATTGTTAGAGCAACTTTGATGTCAATGTTGCTTGAGACCATCTAAAGTTGGTAAAGGAGGTACACACCTTTCATTTGGATCCAATCTTGCTCAATTTGGAGGTTTGTAGCTTCACATTCATTGGTTCAAAGGTGCCGTCTCGATTTTCCTAAAATTTGAAAATGCAAGGAAAGTTTATCAGGGATAAGATATCGAAAACTTCTATGGAAGAATTGGGGTGTAAACGTTCAATTTCATGGGTATGGGGTTGTAGAGAGAGTGTTTCTCAGTTGAATGGTGGTGTTTACAACTCTTGAGGTGGTCAGAAACACCATTTTCATTAACCTAAAAATGCCTACTTAACTAGCCAAAATTGCCAAGGAAGGAGATGAACAGTTAGTGCGACATGTTATCTAGGTTAAACCCTAGAAATTAAGGTTTTTTAATTTAGGATTTGGTCAATTTTAATATGGTCCTCGCTCTTCTAATTCTTTTTATTTGCATCCATAATTGTCTCCTAACTTTTAATTGCAAGCAACTGCATCCCTACCAAATTCAAATATCAACACTAAAGTTTAGCGTCTTTTATAAATGAGTTCTTGGTTTTTAATTTGTTCAATTTCATCCTTAATTGACCATTAAAATTTCAATTCCTTTCAATTTGATCCCTGATTTCTCTAATTTTTACCCCTGGAATTGCGCGTCACTTACAGGTTGGTCCATGGTATTTGGAATCTACAATTAAGTCTTTAAAAGGCTTCCAAACTTTAATTTTTTCATAATTAAGCCTCAAATTTAACTAATTAAACCTTCCAAAGTCTAATTTCAATCCCCAAATTAACACCCAAATTCACTAAAAAAACTGAGTTTCCTTGCAATTAAACCTTCAATAAAATTAATTAAGCCTTTTAAAATTCTCATTGAGTCCTTACACATTCAAATATGTGTTTCTTTACTCCAGATAAAAATATTTTCACCAGTAGGGCCTTTTGTAAGTCAGAATTAGGTTGCTAATTTTGCTATTCTTATACATTTTAGTCCTATAACTTTTCCATTTGTTATCTTGGTCCTCTACTACCAATATTGGGTGATCTTTTAAGCTTTCTTCATGTATGTTCTCTTGTATTTTTTTTATTATATATATATATATATATAATTAAAATTAAAAAAATCGATTTATTCTCATGGACGACCTGTCCATTTTGAAATATAAAAATTGGCCTATTTTCATGAGTAACCAACCATTTTTAAATTCCTAAAATAATTCTAGTAAGCATTTATGTTTTCCTGAAATTGGTTTATTTTCACAGGCGACTATCCATTTTGAAATCTAAAAATTAGCCTGTTTCACGAGCGAATTACCCTTTTCAAATTCCTTAAAGAATTCCAGCTAACATCTATGCTTCCTTAAAATTGGTCTATTTCACGGGTGACCTACCCATTTAAAATTAAAAAATCAGCCTACTTTCATAGGTGACCTACCATTTTTCAAATTCCAAAAATATTTTTAGTAAGCCTCTATGCTTCCTTGAAATTGGTTTATTTTCACGGGCGACCTACCCATTTCAAATTCCAAAAAGAATTTCAACAAGTCTCTATACTTTCCTGAAATTGGTCTATTTTTATAGGCGACCTAATGCGAACCTTATGATCACGTGGTTACGTAACCCACAATCAAGATTGAGATCTGATCTTGAAAAGCCGAAAAAGGTTTGATAGGAGTGTGACACAATGAAAACCTGCCCCAAGGCACCAACACTATTAGAATGAAGTAGAATGACGCCACAAAGTTAGTTAATCTTTGATAAGTTAGATTCATTTCATTCAAAAACTGAAGAATTCAAGAATCACTCTCATACATTGAAAAATTCAGAAGTAATATTCCTCAATGGTTGCTAAAATTTTAGTTACACGAGTTTAAATAGTTCTTGAAAAATTAACTCTAATGGACCCCTTATGTTGACTTATATGAGGTCCACTCAAAACTGACCCAAAAACCCTAAACTGAAAAGCTCATAACCTGATCCAAACAAGTCTTGGATCCTAGCTCAAAACAAAGTTTTAATTAAGCCCAAACATGAAATAAAATAATAAAAATAACTAATCTGTCATTAAATAGCACCAACTCTTCTTTCCTTGTGTAGTTAGGATGAATAAGGAATCCTTATAAGATAAGGATTCTGAAACATTAATGAATCGTTACTACTCTTGGAAATTATGTTTCAGCTTATTAAAGATTCTTCTAGAACTATGAAATTCCCAAAACAAACTACCATATCCTTTTAGAAAAAGGATCATTGCCAAATAGGAAGTCCACATGTCAAAAGGAAGTAAATATCAAAATTCATATAGCTTGTTCTGACCTATATTGCAAGTCCTTTTTTGAACTTCGATTCACCTAAAAATGTACCCCAACATAGACAAATACCTCTGGAATGTTCTAGTAAAGTTTCAGCTTGATCCAACTGTTGAATTTGGAGTTATGCTCAATAGCGTAAAACTGGATGGTAGAAGCTTTTACACCAAAATCCGAATTTGACCTTACTTTGGTTGTATCACAAGGTTGAATCGTATCATTTATGATTCTTGCATTCTTTAGTTTTTGAACGAATTGAATCTAACTTATCGAAGATTAACTAGCTTCATGGTGTCATTCTACTTCATTCCAATAGTGTTGGTGCCTTGGAGCAGGTTTTATTGTGTCACACTCCTATCAGACCTTTTTTCGGCTTTCCAGGATCAGATCTCAATCTTGATTGTGGGTTGCATGACCACGTGATCACGAGGTTCACATCAGTTGGTATCAAAGTTAGGCTCCGAAACAAGGTCATATCCTTCTGTTATTTTTGTTTTTTTAGTGTTCCTTTAAGTTTTTCAGTGTTTGCGTCATTCATCTTCTTGTTCTTTATGTCTGTGTCATCTAAGCAAAAAAAGAGAGGTTATATTTCATCTTATTACTGTCTCTAATCATATCAGTAGCATATAAGATGAAATTTGAAGGATGATTCAATTCTGCCGCAGAAACACAACTCTCAGTGAACTATAAGAAAATCACCTCATAATCAATTGCAAATTCATATTCCATCTATTAGGGGTGAGATCACAACATATATAAAATTTGAGATTATTTTGATATCATCTGCTTGAGGTTTTAATTTGAGGTTCAATTTTGCCGCATAAACACTACTCTTAGTGAACCATAAGCAAACCACCTTAAAATTAATTGAAACTTCATATTCTATGTATTGTAGGTGAAGTCGCACCATATATTAAATTTAGGCTTATTTGGATATTGGTTTCTTGAGGTTTTAATTGGAGGTTCAATTATGTCGTAAACTAATCATACAAGAGGTTTAGGTACCTAGACATAATAGAATGACCTATAAACTGAGATTTATTGTTTTCTTGGTATCCGAATACTATATATTAAATTCGAGGTCATTTGGATAGCATTTTATTTAGGTTTCATAATCAGGTTTTGTCTTACCGTAACGGGTCTGTTTTGCATTATCTTTTAAAACTTGTTTTGTTTCTGTTGATTTTATTCCTGCCAGTATATTATCACCATATTTGGAATATTTGGCTGTTGTTTAAGTCATTTTCATCATTTTCATATTTGTTTGTTTTCGATCAGTTTTGGTCCAAATAAAAGTCAGATTTGTAATTTCGAATCTAAATCACTGTTATTCTTGTCATAAACTCTATTCTTGTTGTGTCTTCATCTTCTTCTATTTTTCCTATTTATGTCATGTATTCAACAAGGGAGAGGGAATGAAGAAGGATTCTAGCTCAAGGATGAGAAAATCTAAGCCATGGTTTGGGGGTTTTAGAACAAGAAGTTGATAAGTGTAGAAGATTATTCTGTGATTTTTAAACTTCATGGGAAAAAGAGGTACAATGCCAAAAAAAAATAAAAGATGAAGGAGAGTCACTGTTGTTATCATTCAAAATTATATACGCAAGTGGTTAGTACGACGTGCTTATCTAAAATTTTTAGCAGTCACTATTTTCATATAGTGTTGTTGGAGAAAGGTGTTAGTAATAAAGGAATTTTAAAGGCTTAAACAAGAGGCTAATGAAGTCGCCACTAATCCTATTCAAGATTCAAGGGCAAATCTTCTTGAAGAGGGAGGGAATGATATGGTTCAGCCTTGTGATACAACTCAAGTAAAGTAAAATTCAAATTTTGGTGTAAAAGTTTCTACCGTCCAGTTTTACGCTATTGAGCATAACTTCAAATTCAATCGTTGGATTGAGCTAAAACTTTACCAGAAGATTTCAGAGATATTTGTCTATATTGAGGTGGATTTTTAGGAGAATCCAAGTTTGGAAAAGACTTGCGATATAGGTCAGAATAGGTTGTATGAATTTTTTTATTTACTTCCTTTTGACCCGTGGACTTCCTATTTGACAATGATCCTTTTCTAAAAGGATGCGGTAGCTTGTTTTGGGAATTTCCTAGTTCTATAAGAATCTTTAATGAGCTGAAACATAATTTCCAAGAGTGACAACGATTCATTAATGTTTCAGAATCCTTTTTTTTTTATAAGGATTCCTTATTCATCCTAACTACACAAAGAAAGAAGGGCTGGTGCTATTTAATGACATATTAATTATTTTTATTATTTTCTTTTATATTTAGGCTTAATTAAAACTTTTTTTTGAGCTAGGATCTAAGGCTTGTTTAAATCAGGTTATGGGCTTTTTAGTTCAGGGTTTCTAGGTCAGTTTTGAGTGAACCTCATATCAGTCCATATAAGGGGTTCATTAAGGTTAATTTTTCAAAAACTATTTAAACTCTTGTAACCAAAATTTCAGCAGCCATTGAGGAATATTACTTCTAAATTTTTTAGTTTTAACGTGTGAGAATGATTCTTGCATTCTTCAGTTCTTGAACGAACTGAATCTGACTTATCGAAGATTAACTGGCTTCGTGGCGTCATTCTACTTCATTACAATAGTGTTAGTGCCTTGGAGCAGGTTTTCATTGTGTCACACTCCTATCAGACCTTTTTCGGCTTTTCGGGATCAGATCTTAATCTTTTTTTTTTACCAAATGTAAGAAATTGTATAGATCAAAAGTGAAACAAAGCTGGAAACCAGCAAGTCAGAATACACAAGCGAACAAAGGGAACAAGCTCCCTTGAACAAGCGAATATAACCAAAGAAAGGAAACAAAACAAAGGGAACAAACTCTCTTGAACAAGGGGAACATGCTCTCTGAAACAAAAATAACAAGCTAGCAGGCTAAACAAAACCAACAACCAGGCAACAAAACCATACCAAATAACAGTTGGATGTAGCCAACTTCAAACCCTCAGCAATAGGCTATCCAACCAGCAGACCCGTAGATAGTTGAAACTGCAAGTATATAAGACAACAGTACCAAACAAAAGGCACCAATGCAGCAACACCCCAAGCCAGAGAGCAAAGCAAACTCCAGCAAGCCACAACAAAACCATCAGCAGAACCAAAACCAACCTCCACTAGGATCACGGGTTGCGTAACTATGTGATTACGAGGTTCGCATAAGTTGGACCTATTCTTTTTTAAATTCTAAAAAGAATTTCAGCAAGCCTTCATACATCCCTGAAATTGGTTTATTTTCATGGGTGACCTGCCTATTTGAAAATAAAAAATTTTAGTCTAATTTCACAATACCTTTTTCAAATTCTAAAACGAATTTCATCAAGCTTCCATACTTCTCTGAAATTGGTCTCTTTTCATGGGTGGCCTACCCATTTTAAAATCCAAAAATTGGTCTATTTTCACGGGTGACTTATCTTTTTTTCTTCTTAAATTCCAAATACTAGGATCTACATTGGAACCTCCCAAAACTTTTTTTTATAAAAAAATACCCTTAAAGGGTAAACTCTTAAAATGAGTGTCTTGTCTTATGGCCTTAGTTATCCACACCCTATAGATGAGATTTCTTTGCCATTTTCAACTTCTATTCACCTATGTAAATTTCACTGCCTTTCCTCTTGATTGGTCAATCATGTACCAACATTATTTTAAAGTTAAGGTTAAACCATATACAATGCATGTCTTTTAAAAAATAGCCCCCCTTTTCTTCACAATCTCTTCCTTTAATTACCGAGGGTTGTAATTTTTGAGGAGGTCTTTCTTGCCAACTTATCCTTCTAGTTTACTAGAGCAAGTCCGTGTTCAAATCTTGAGTATCAAGCTGCCTTTGTAGCCTTATTCTTTTATAAGTATTTAGGTTGTGGCGAATGCTATCCTAATCGGGAATGAATAAAAAAAAACTCCTTACCTTATAACTACATTGTTTTTTATGTGCTTTTTGTAAATACTCATAACACTATGCATAGTATTTCTTTACAGAATTAGAGTTCAAAGGTCTGAGCAAGTCGTATCCATCTATTATTATCAATAATAAAGCCCCCCCAAAGAATGCTTTTTTCACTATATATGGGCCTTTGTAGTTGGGTGCTCATTTACTTTGATCTTTATCGAGTAGAGGAAGATCTTTCTCAGCACTATATCTCCTTCCCGAAATACCCCTAGGTCTGACCTTCTTATCATATGCTTTAGCCATTCTTTATTGATACAACTAGTGTGGTCAATTGCAACTAACCTCTTTTCACTGATCAGATTTAACTGCTTGTATCTTATTTTAGTCCAATCAGATTCCCTAAGTTTTGATTCCACTAGTACCCTTAAAGATAAGATTTATACTTCTAGCAACATGATTGCTTCTAGCCTGTAAACCAATGAATAAGATATAGCTTTTGTAGACGTCTTTATTACTGTGCAATATGCATGCAAAGCAAAAGGAAGCATTTTATGTTAGTCCTTGTACGTGACTATCATTTTATGCATAAACTTCTTGATATTCTTATTGGCTGCTTCTACAATACCGTTCATCTTTGGCTTATATGGAGATGAGTTTGAGTGCTTGATTTTCCATTATGCGCAAAGCTCCACTATCATTCTTCCATTGGGAAGGGGATTTAGTAAAAGGTCGGCCTATGTTAAGCAAGAATTAAGGGGGTAAACCAGCCTACTCTAGGGAGGATTTGGGAAGGGGAAAACTGGTCTTAGATTAATCAAAGGAGAAATAAGAACAAGGTAAACCAACCCTCCAAACAACCCATCATATTTATTAGTAATATAAATACAAGAGGGAGAAAAAGAGATGACTTTTCCTCTTCCCCAAAAGTTGGCAACAAACATTGCTGCAACAACAATCTCTTCCCAAAGAAAAAACTAAACCAAACCAGTTTGCATGTCTTTTCTTGAGTGTTGAGTGAAGGCAAAGCTAGAGAAAATAAGAATAACTAAAAACATGGAAGAAGAGGGAAACCAGAAGGCCAACTGGAACAACAGAAGAAGGATAGAAGAAAACTGTAAGGAGAAGAAGAACAAAATCACCAAAGACCTTTCCTAAGATTGTTAAAATCATAAGGTAAGTGTAACATCACCCCCTTGGCTGGTTGTTACCCTAAATTTTAGAAAAAACAGGAAAAGAAACCTCAAAATAGGAGATTAAAGCTCTTACATTTTAACTCAAAACTAAGCAACTAAGTTTGAAGAGCCTAAGTAGAATAATGAATGAATGAACACAAGTGCATATTCTTACAAAAGAAAAATGAATGAACATGAATGATTTTGAATGTGTAGACCTAAAGGAGGGTCGACCAAGTTGAAGGGATGATTAGATTGTGTAATGAAATGATGAAATCCATGAATGATGATCTTGTTAAACTCCTAGGAATATACTTTAACCAAAACATTATTCATGCTTACACTAATGTCTTGATTTTTTGCATTTATGATAGAAGAACTTGTGTGAAAATGAAATGAAGTGATGGTATGTGTAGAATTGTGATGTTGTTAAGCCTTTAAAGGCATGCTGGAGTTGAAACAAAAGTTATACCATGTTAATGATTTGATTTTATTTGTGTGATGAATGAACATGTATAATTATGAACCAAGTGGATGGATATGTGTTATGAACTGTTAATATGAATATATTTGCGATAAAATATGATGCATTACATATATAAATTAGAGAGAAATAGGTAACAATGTTTCGGCCATAGGAAATGAGAGAACCATTAAAGGACTTGCCATGACAAACACCTTAGGGGAAACAAGTCTTAGATCACGAGTAAACCCTTGTGTATTATGAAATTACTATTGGTTGTTTTGACGTATTGTCATGATATAATTGAAAACATAAAATGTATGATTATGGCAACTCTAGATGTCGGTCTTGAAGTGTTAGCTAGGAAAGCATTTGAAAAATATACATGTTGAGACTTGGTTGCATATTACTTGATAACTTGTGATGAATTGAATGTGAATTGGAATGTCCTATGTCCAACTAAGTTCGAGGTACGTCGGTAAAGGGGAAGGCTTCACGTAGACCTTATGCCTAGCCAATGGGGAAAGAAGTAAAACCAGAAATGACTCAATTGTTGCTGATAATTTCTGAATCGATAACGATATAGATTGCGTTGATGATTTATGGACCGGCAGCGACTCAGTTTTCATCAATAATTTCTAAGTTAACAATAAATCATATGCATTGACGATTCCATACATCAGCCATGAAGTAGTTTCACTAATGATTCTGTGTTATCAACGACCTAGTTGTCAATGACGAATTCTGAATCTCATGTGTCATCCGTGAACCAGTTTCGCTAACGATTCTGTGTTACTAGCGAACTAGTTATCGTGATGAATTTTGAGCTTCATGCGTTCGCCATGAACCGATTTCACTAACAATTATGTGTTACCAGCGACCTAATTATCGCTGATGAATTCTGAGTGTCATGCGTTAGCCGTGAATTAGTTTTATTGACGATTCTATGTTACCAGCGACCTAATTATCGCTGACGAATTTTGAGTTCCATGTGTCAGCTGTGAACCAGTTTCGCCGATGATTCTGTGTCACTAGCGATCCAGTTGTTGCTGACAAATTCTAAGTTCCATGCATTAACCGTGAACCATTTTTTATTGACAATTCTGTGTCACCAACGACCTAGTTTTCACTAATGATTTCTATATCACCAGCGACCTAGTTTTTGCAAATGACTTTCTATGACATCAACGACCTCGTTTCATTGATGAATTCAATATCAAAAATGATTTAATTCTTGTGATGATTTCATCATTGGTTTGACCTAATTCACTACAAAACTCAAGAATCAAACACTAGGACATGCAGGGATGACCCATGCTTAAAACTAAGAGAAGTGTCTTGATATGATGACACTTATTGTATGATTATGTGATGTGTGAAACACTTGAATGTGAACATGTGTATTCTTGGGATATGTATGGTGATGGCTTATATGATTAATGAATGCAAATATGCTGATTAGTGGTCATTTGATGTGTCAGGTGGTGCGACTGGGATCAGACCTTCGACCAGACAAGGACACCCTACGGGAGGAACAGGTAGGTGGTTTCCACCCTCTTTTAGCATAATATTAATTCTCCAAAATGACTTCATTATGAAAGATCTATTATTGCGTTATAGTGAATATTAAACTGTCCATAGAATATTCGATTAAGTTTAATGATTAGCTTCGACTAATAGCATCATAGAAGAATGGTCGGGTTGAGTATGATGATTAGCTTTGACTAAGGATGTCCTAGAAGGATGGTCTGGACGAACATTATGATTAGTTTCAGCTAATGGCATTCTAAAAGGATGGACAAGTTGAATTTGATAATTAACTTTAGCTAATGGCATCCGAAATGGATAACCGGGTTTGAATTTTATGATTAGCTTTGGCTAATAGCATTTGAGATGGATGACCGGGATTGAATATTATGATTAGCTTCGGCTCATGGCATCTGAGATGGATGACCGAGTTTGGATATTATAATTAGCTTTGGCTAAAGGCATTCGAAATGGATGGTTGGGTTCGATGTGAGTTAACCTCGGCTATTAGCATCCAATAAGGGATGACCGGGTTTTGAGTAATGTGATTGACTGTGTCTACTGATGTTAATAAAGGATGACCATGATAGGGCAAAATAATTAACTATGACTGATGAATTAACTCTAGTCCTTACCACTCCTATGAAGAGGTTGGGATACGTGAGTATAGATAATGTAGTTGATGAAATAATAAGGGTTGTATTATATATGAAAGGATTATATTCATTTAGGCTGTAAACGGAAAGTAACGATAATATTCTTTTAGTTAGTTATTGTTCTGTTTTAAATTGTTTATAATTCTTGTATTTATTTTGTACTGTAACAGGGATGTCACACTAACAAAGTGCGTAGGGAATCCCGTTCCATGGGTCCACATGTTTTGAAAAGAACTATGTATTAACATGTTTAAGTTATTATGTATATTGTATGAAAAAATGTACTAGTTGTGTAATTGTCGTTCGATATTTTTGTATAAACCCGCAATGATAGCAATATTAGAATAGGAATGCAAACTTATGAATATATAAATATGATGTTGTGGTATGTGTATTGAGTACCTTTTATGGAGATGTTGATTTATGCAATCATATGTGCATTATGCTATTCTAATGAATGGGACCTAATTACTAATTCTCATAATGCTACTATGAGAAGCATCGAAAACATAATGGTTTACAAAAAAAAAAAAATATTTACCATTAATTTTGATCATTAAAGGATATGAAATTTCAAGTCTTTACATTCATTTCATCACTATACGCCTAACACTTCTAACATTTTCTGACATATTTTATGCAATCCCTTTCCATGGTCATCCAGAAATATCCCGATCTCTGTATTTGCCTAACCGTCATATGTCTACTAGCAAGAGTTGCACAAATCCCTTCATGAACATCTTAGAGTGCTTTTTTTTTATTCTATCCTATCCAAACATCTCAATAATGTTCCATTGGATGATCTCTTGTATAGAGGTTTATTATGTCCCGTTCCTCTAGCATCGAGCTCGTCTACAGTGCAGTATAGGTAATTTGTTGCATAAATTGTTCTGACCACTTGCTCTATAGTCTTTTGGGCCATATCTTAGGGCACATATGTCTTGTTCACACTTTGGAGCGCATTGCGGTGGTGTTTGGAACACAAGATAAGAGACATTAGGGATATCCTGACAGGGGTTTTCTTCCAACTGCTTTACCACACTATACTCACTATGCTTCATCAGCTTTAGGAATTCACTGACTTCTTTCTCACTCACGAGTTTGTCTATTTCAAAATCTTCGATGACATCTACAATCTCTTTGTCTTTGGCTTTTCATTGCCTTTCTAGTTCTTCAAGCATAAAACACCTGTCACTTTGAGTTAATCCATTAATCTCGATCTAAAACATAAGAGCAGGACCCTTAATATTAAGAGAATTTTTATAATTATGAGACAATGCATTATAGTTCCTATTGTAGGTAATGGTAGGCCTTGTCAAGATGAGCTTTGGTGGACCGCTCTTGGTATGTTGAAGCCTATATATTTTTACTTTCTTCCTCTTAGAAACTTATCATGCCTATTGTCGCACTCGATATCGCGGCAACCCTAAAAATAAATCTCAATTATATTATGGAAAAAGAACATATATCTGACATTTTGTTCTTTTAGGGGAAAATGTCTTGTTTGAGGAGTCGCCACCTAGTATTATGGTCACTAGGAACCCTAACTGGTCAACAGAAATTCTATGGCTCGGGATTGGTTACGTAAAAAGAAAGATATTATCACCTTTTAAACGTTCTGCCTGAGGCAGACTGCATTACTGGTTTTGTCTTAAATTGCTAAACATTTATTCGCTTATGCTATGATGATTGGTTTATAATATTCCTGACTCTGGCGCCAGTGAATATTCGAGCTCGAATAATTCCAACTCTGGCGTTGGTAAAAATTCAAAGCTACGAAAAAAAATTAGATCAATATTTTTTATTCCTTACTCTAGCACCAATGAATAAATAAATAAAAATAAATTTATTTTTACACATGCACATATTTTTTTATTTTTCTAACTAAATAAAATAAAATACAACGAATAAAAATAATATAAATTTAAACCAGTATTTTTATTCCTGACTCTGGCGTCAGTGAATAAACCAATAAATTTACATTATTTTTATTCATGCATACACATTTTTTTATTGTTTTTTATTTTTTCTATTTTTTCTATTTTCATTTTTTTGGGCTGGATCCAGCCGGCCCATGGGGCTAGGCTGGGCTGGACCCAGCCGGCTCAGCCTGGTCACTGGCCCAAGCCAGTGACCCGGCTAGGCAAAGGCATGCACCACGCGTGCGTGCCAAAGTTAATTAAATCCAAGTTGCAGTGACTTCACAATGAAAAATGGAAAAGAAGGGAACGAAGACAAACTTACCCGATTTGCAGACGTTACTGGAGGCGATGAAGATGATGGGGATGTTAATGTTGGTCTCTGTGTCTCTTGCTTGCGTTTTCCTTTTGTTTCCCCTGTCTTTCTGTTTTGAACTTCTTCCTTTGCTTTTAACTCTGCTTGTCGCCCTGATTATTAAGATGAAAGGACGAAGACGATGATGAAATGCTGGTTCTTTCCTATGTATCTTTTTTTGTTTCAACTCATGTTTCCTTCGGTTTATTCTCTTTTCCAGTTCTTCCCCCTGTTCCTTTTTTCTTCTGGTCACTCTCTAAATACTCTGTCCATCCCCTGTTTTTCTTCTTCTTTTTCTCTATTTTTTTATTTGTATGTTATGCTTGAATTCTGGGACTAAACCAAAGCTGGGTTTAGCTCTCCGTTTTCTTCCTTTTGTTCACTCTGCTACTGGTTTTTTTTGCTTTTGTTCTCTCGTTCCGCGGTTCCTTTCCCTCCAGTTTTGTTCTGTTTTTTTCTTTGCCCTCCGATCTGCTCTTCACCCCCCCATTGTAATTCCTCCTCTCCTTTTATAAGACCAAAATCGGTGGTAACAGCCAGCCCTGCAACCGACCCTTTAGGCACCATCAATGATGAAACGTAAGCGGTGGCTGCCAATGGATGAAACGTCTCTGCCATTAATGGCGGAGCCGTTGCTAAGGAAGAAGACGGTGAATAGTCAATGCGAAACGACTCTGTTTTCCAGTTCTAAAGGTTGCTTTCAATTTAATCCTTGTAATTCTTGTACTTTTGTAATCAAGCCCCTGGTTAAAATGTAGTTGGATCCTTGCATTTCTGCGCCATTTTCAAGCTGGTCCTTGAATTTTAATTTTTGCAATTTAGACCCTAATTAAACTCCAAACTTTGATATTTCTTCAATTAAGTCCCTGATTTCATTAATTTAATTAAATCCAAAGTCCAATTAAGTCTAAAACTTATCAATTCTCCAATTAAAACCTTGATTGGATTAATTAAATTAATTTCAAGCTTAATTAAGTCTCAAAACTTATCAATTCTCCAATTAAACCCTTAATTGGATTAATTAGATTAATTTCAAAGTTTAATTAAACCCCAAAACTTCCAATCATGTTGCCCTTAACCCAAATTTTTAATTCATTCTTCATTTATTTCATTTTTACTTGTTTTTTATCATTATTTTTTTTATCATCATTTTTTATCCTTTTCAGTAAATAAAATAATAATAATAAAAATAAAAATGGGCAAAATTTGGGTTATGACACCTATGACATCATCCTTTTCCTCCTTTTCTATTTGTAACAGATCATGTGTCATCATTTGTATCACCTTCTGGTGAAACTCTTCACATTCATCGATGTTATGTCCTATTGCTTTGTGGAACCTACAAAAAATGTCACTCTTTCTTGGATCTGATTCATTTTTTATTAGCAAATACCCAACTTGCACTAACATGTCATACAACCTATTTATAATTACCCTTAAAACCTTCCCTTTCTTTCTTCCAAACTCTATAACATTTACTCCCCCACACTAAAAACATGATTAGGTAGGGGTTGAAATTGATGTTGGGGGTTTCTTCAAAGGTTATCTATCGTGCTTTAAATAATTGAAAGAACTTCGCCTTGAATGTTGAGCAAGTATCAATACTTTAGCTAGGGTTTCCGGCATGATACTTATAAGTTAGGTATGGTTCATATTAATTTGAGAAGGGAGGCTTTAGTCGTGGAAATGGAAGAGGAGCCACATGACATATGCTTAACAGTTTTATATATATATATTTCTCGTAAGGGCATAGGTATATTCAAGAGTTGTTCTTAGTTTCTTTGGTAGGCTTTCTTTGAATTGTTTCAGGCTTAGTTTTCTGGCAGTTTAGTGGGCTGATTTATCAAAAAAGGGTTATCAAAGTTAATATTGGATATTTGAGAAGACGGGGTTTGATAGCTTTGGGTTTGATAATTTCATTTACCTTTATACTCTTCTTCCACATTATTCACTTCAACATCCCTTTTCCTCTCAGTATACCCTTTCTTCTTAGTAGGTTTCGAAATTATACCAGCTCTTATTCATTGTTCTATTCTCTCAGCAATAACAACAACATCATAAAAATATTGGGCAAAGCTAACCATTAGATGCTTATAATATGAGGACTTGAAAGTATTAGCAAATAGAGTCACCATCTCCTTCTCTAACCAAAGGGATTATACATGCATTCTCTTATTTTTCCACCTATGAGCATACTCCCTTACGGTTTCCTTATTGTTATTCTTTATCACCATCAAGCTCGTCCAATCTGGAGCGATGACAATATTGAGCTTGTATTATTTCAAGAAAGCATCAGCTTCATTTCTTGATCCTCATGTTATCCAAGGTTATGTACCAACTTAACGTAAAATCGATCAAGCTATCTTGGAAGAAATGGACGAGCAACTTTTCATCACGTATGAATTCTGTCATTTTGTTGCAGTACGACCTCAAGTGCGTTTTAGGACATTCTAGTCTCGTATACTTGACAAATTCTGGCACCCTAAACTTCTTGGGCACTACCATATCTAGCATCAAGCATATCTCATCTATTCTAACTGGATCATAAATGTCAAATCCCTCAACAGCCCATAATTAATTTCTAATATTTTCTTGTATTGATTTATGGTCAACTCTCAACATCTTCAAGTTAACTTTCAAAATAGTTTTTATCATCCATTATTATCTCTTCAAGGTATGCTAACATTTTGTTTAATATTTTTCCTTATCAAGTCTTTTCTATAAAAATCCACCATAAAATCACAAAGAGAGGTAGATTAAGAGGTTAAAGAAGGATTTTGAGTGATTAAACAAGGAAAATTAAAAGAAAAATCAAGTTTTTGTGGGTGCCATCCAAGCTTTGATCTTCCATTTCATCTTATTTGGAAGGTAATATACCTTTTCAAACTTAGTTTTTGTTGTGTTTTTGTTATTGTGGAAAGTTTGAGACTTTTAGTATAATTAGAAATTTATTTTATGTTGTGATGATGGGATGATTGTTGATTTGATGAGAAATTGGTGGCTAATTAGATGAATAAGTAACAGGTAAGGTTTCAATCTAAGAAAAAAATTGAAGAAAAATTATCCTTCCTTTTTTATAGGGTTTTGGCCAAAACAATAAATTGAAGAAGGAGAATTGTTAACATAAGATTTTGTTGGTGTGTGTTTGATTGACTATTTGATGAATATGTGAAGAATTAATTGAGAAAAATTAGAAAGAAAACATACCACCACCTAAATGGAAGCATTCAACCAAATGAAGAAAACTGGATGGATTGGTGTGTTTGAAGACATTGATAATTGAAAAGGGGTAGAATTGCAATGAATTAATTATAGGATGATTAATTGATAACTTGGTTTTAAAAATTTTAAGAAGAAAACATATACTTTTTTTTTGTGTTTCGAACCAAAAGGTAAATGAAGTGTATTGGATAAGTAAATTGTTTATGTATTGATTTCTTTTCCACAAATGAAGTTAATGTGATGATATGATGCATGGAAGTTGTGTAGTGTAATGAAAATTTTTTAAAAAATGTGTTTTCTTTAAATGGTGGAAAAAAACGAATGACTTAAGATAGAAAGAAAGGGAAATATTATAAAAGGAATTTGAGTTTTCTTGATTTCCAAACTCAAAGAGAATTCAAGACGTCTACCATTGAGTTGTTAAAATTTATAGGAGAGACTACTGAGGGGGTACTGAGATAGGATCCCACAGATAGAGCTCAAACGTCAGACAGGTGCTTCAGACCTTATTAATTCTATACTATTTAAATATGTTAAAACATCATATTTAAATTATTTATTATTCAATTGTATTATTATCTAATATGATATTGTTACCCTGTTCTCGGCTGGATGACTAGTTCTTTGGTTTAAGGACTATTTACCCTGTTTTGGGCTAGATGACCAGTTCTTTGGTTTAAGGACTAGTGCCATGTTTTAGGATGTGAAACTAGATACCTTGAATAGGATTAGTGCCCTATTTCCGGACGGTGAGGATTTTACCTTGAATGAGGTCTAATTACCCAGGTCGGGGTAAAGGAATAAATCTTTTGGATGTTCAAGGGATTTATGTAATAAATGTGAAGAAAAGATGAATAGGAATTAAGTTAATTGTTAACTAAATTCCTAATTGATATGTATAGCTTAGTTTACTCGGTACAATATATTATATTGGATTGGAAAAATTTATGTTATATTAATTAATTACTTTATCGTATAGAATAATTTCATGATCCTTGCAGCTTCGCTGGGATTAGTAGACGACAAACCCTTGCATTTTTTATTTATAAGAATATTAATGATGTTGCATTCTACAAGTAATTTTTAGGAATGATAACATGGATGTAAATATTTTATTATAACTATAGTGCTAGGATTTTATGATGTTTGGGACTTAAATATTAATTAAATCCATGAATATCTAATGTAGATTTTAATTTGATAATGTTTGTGTTAAATTCCTAACGTAGTAGTTAAATGATACATAGTTTAATTTATAGGTGGTCATGTTCCAATTATTGTATGGATGATTCAATTGGAAAATTTCAAGTAGGAATTTTATATTGGCATAGCTTGATTTAAATGGCTTTTCAAAAAAACATTATTAAGAAATAAAAAATTATTAAACTTTTGTATGAGGATTAAATAATGTAACATAAGGATGTTACATTATGCTTTTTATATTTTAAAGATTTGAATATTTTATATTGATAAGTATATGTATGTAGTGAACTATAATGAAATGTGATAGATGTAATGTGTTGAGTTGTGATGTGATGAGTCCAGAATGATTGGACAATGAATGGAATGTGAATTGATTGAATATTGAAGTGTAATATGTTTTTAGTTGATAACTTGGGACCTCCTGATATAAAGGAGATTATATTGAAATTTCAGTAAATTTCCAAATCTAAAATTATATATATATATATATATATATATATATATATATATATAAACTTCACTCATATTTTTTTTAGACAATGTGTATGGCTAAACATCCTTTTCCCTTACCAACGTGCTTAGGCATTGCATCCTCCTACCTTTATTTCCATCTTCTTTCCAAATCTAGGAGATGTTGGTGGTGACTAACACGATCCTCCTCCTCCTTATCACTAAGCTTGGATAACTTCTACTCTAAATTGTGTGCGTACCAATCATTATCAACTTGTCTTTTAAACCTAAATTCTTTGGCATGTACTTAAAGCATTACTTGTACAACATTACACCCCAAGTCATTACCTTCAAGAAAATTCATATGGTATGTAAGACAACTATATACCTTACCATGAATTATATCTTTGGCTTGTCAAACTATGTTTTTTTTCCCATTATATGTACCTTTTCCCATTACTAGTAATTGTGACCAACAATTGACTCTATCATGGTCAATAAGCCTTTATCTTTTGGAGCTCTCCCTTTCCAATGACCCCAACAGCCCAGAGAATAACCACTATTGTAATGGCTTTAGAGAATGGATTATCATCCATTTTTGTTGATATGAACCAAGTCAAGTTTGAATATAGCTTTAAAATGTTTGCTAACCAGTCTTGCGAGATAAGACATATTTCTCAAACTGTACATCTTAATGAATTGACAAATTGCAGGGAGATACTAGACACATGTAACTATATTTTGGTATTTGTTTAGGTCAAATGGACTTCAGAAACATATTATTTTAGAGGGTTGAAATTACTAGACAAATCTTGTCAAATCTGCTAGACTAGATCTTTGTACGCTGTTTGGACAAAGCTGGAATTAAATGTGGAATTTCACTGAGATTCAAGTTGGGCTAAAAACTATACATCACAAGCTTTCCAATAATATATGGAAGGCCTAGTAATTCATCCATACAAAAAAGAATGACGTGTTTTAAATTAGGACTGAAGATCTATTAAGAATATACGAAAATTAAATATTCGGCTACAGAGAAGAATTTTGGCATGAAGACTTTGTTTTTTTTTGTTTAAATAGAGGCATTATTTTCATTTCCCTAATAATTAATTAACCATAAGAGCAAAGAAAAAAATACCTTGGTTGATGTATGAAAGGTGTAAAATATATCAGAGTTAAAAATAGAGGCAACAAAATATAATATTATTTTATTTTATTTATTTATTTATTTTTGAATAATTATTTTTAATTTGATTTTTTTTTTCATTAGACATTGTTTTGGGGTTTATTACATTATTGAACTTATGTTAGTTGATTACTAGTTTAGGCTCATTAGCTTGCAACCTAAAAGAGGTTCATTAAGGTTAGTTATAAGAGACTATATTATGTTTTTTTAGCTGTAAATTTTAGCAGTAAGTTGGAGAATAATTTCCTTTTAATTGTTTGTAACAAAACAACCTTTCTTTATAGAGACAAAGATCGTACACTGGCTTATCAAAGATTAATTGGCTTCGTGGTGTCATTTGCATACTTAGGGTTTTTAAATACAAGGTTGTCTTTGGGTCCAAGTTTTTTTCAAATATCTTTGGTTCTTAGGTACATGATTCCCCTGGGTCAAGGTTCTATCAAACTTGATTTTTAGCTTTCCATGTTATTATCTACTTCGTTGGGGATTACTTGACCATGTGATCAAGAGGTCCGCATCATTTATCTTCTGATATGAAAAATGGATATGTCTAGATTCCAAAACCTTCTAGATTTGATTTCTAAAGACTATATAACTATTTTTTTCATGTTTCTAAGAGTTATGGAACTTGCAGTATTGCTTCCCTTGACTTTATTAGCAATAAAGATCGTATGATTTCTAAGGAGCTTAATTTTCCTCTCACGCATCAATTGGTCAAGGATTTCTTCAGCTCTTTTAATGTCAAAATAGTATTTCTTGTCTTCAACTACTTATATAGCATTTATTTCCTTGCTACCAAGTTTAACAACCTTTTTAGGCTTTCTCAATGCCATGACCTTAAATGATCTCTCATCTTTTATTTCAGCGACCAATATGAGATATTGTTGAATTTCCTCAAACTCTTTATTAGAGGCTTCATCAATCCATGATACAACATTGTAGAGAGAGCTAATAGGGTAAGTTCCTCTTAATGGATTCTTATATGTTATTTTTGTTAACTTTGCAACATCATCCATGATATCTAATTATTTAGTTTCTATATACATTCCCTCTCTAACAGTAACTTTATGCACTAAGTCCCTCTAGCAGTATTAAACTTGGTGCTCTTTCAGTATTCTCCTTATTAATTGTATGCATATACGATGCATTTCACTACCAGAAAATCGATAAATACAAACGGAAATACTAAGGGAATATTTTCGTTGGTAAATTTCCAAGGGATTTTACCGTCGGAAATATTCCTTCGGTATATACCGAGGAAATTGCAGTGGGAAAAAAATTAAAACAAAGAAAAAAAATTATGACGTGTCATTTTTACCAACGAAATTACCGATGGAATTATTTTGTTGGTAAATTCGTTGGTAAACTATGAACATTGTTCATCATGTCAATTACAAAGGGAATCACCGACGGAATTTTCTGTTGGTATTTTCCAGAGAACTCCAGAACTATTCACTTTCCAATTGCACTGTTAATTGTTGTTCTTTACGGACAAAATCACCGACGGATTGAAAAGTCATCGGTGTTATTTGGCGGTTTTCTAAAAAAATTCAATTAATTTAAAATTTTCATTTAAATATTACAAACGGAGTCACCGACGAATTGAAAAATCATCGGTAATTGTTGGCGGTTTCTGAAAACGTTTTACGAAATTGAAAATTTAAATTAAATATTACTGATGGAATTACCGATGAAATAATTAAAAAATATTAATATTCAATTATCTATCAGTAAATCCGTCATTAACGCACCCCAATAAAAAGGTTAAATCCCCTTGTTTCACAAGAGACAGACTCATTTCTTATTATTCTACTTCTTCTTCTTCTTCTTCTTCTTCTTCTTCTTCACTATATGTAAAAAGTATCAATATCTATTTCTTTCTCTTCTTTTCTCTTCTCATCTCCTTTTTTCCTCCATGCTCGGGTATGTCTTCTTATTCTTTCTTCTTTTTTAAAATTAATATGCTTTATGAAAAAGAATTTCTCTCCTTAGCTTCACTTGCAACTACATTAAGGTAAGATTTTTTTTCTTCTTTTTTCATGATTTTTTTCACTATATTTTTTTAATTTTATTTTTAATTGTTTTTGTTCTTAATAATTGTATAAATGTTGTTGTGAGATTTTTTTTCATGTGAGATCAGTTTTTAGTTGATTTATTTATAGGATTTTTAAATTTTTAGCAATTGCAACTTCATTTTTTTCATATGAATTTTTTTAGTTGAATTTATTTTTTCATTTTATTTATTTGTTGCAAATTTGTTTGAGTTGATTTTCTTATTCTTTTTTCCAAGCATTTTGAGTATATATTATAGAGTGTTGATTTATGTTAATTTAATTATTTTATAATTTTATAAAATGAATTTTTTTAAATGTTTTTAAATAATTACCGATGAAATTTCCGTCGATATATCCCTCGGTAAATCAATTGGTAATAAAAAAAATACCATTACCAACGCGTCTGTTCCATCAGTAAATTCGTCGGTAATAATATTTTTTTATTACCAACGGATTTACCGACGGACAAAAAATTATCGATAAAAGATTCACTGACGGAGCATTTTTTTTGATGATTTCATTGGTAAATTAATTACCGATGGAATATGTGATTTCGTTGTAGTGTTTCTAGCAAATCAATAGACGTGTGAAATTAATTCTTCATATATAGTTTACTTCTTGATTTAATTAGTCGGAAAGATTACATGGAACCACCTTTCCGCTCAAGTATTGCATAATCTACTGAAAATCACGCCGCTTAGCCGGATGATTATATAGTGTCTGCTAACATTTCGTAACAAAACCAAATTTCATAAATGTCATTTTCCTTCGCTTCCGCAGACGGCATGCCTCATTCTCCTCAAGTCTGCAATGTGCAGGGCTTGCTTATTCATGGGGTGCCCTATCAATGCAGCAACAGTGAGAGAAATCAAAATTTCCCCATGTACTTTATAATTAAAAATCATGAGCAACATTCTCCTCTTGCGCAAGCTAGGGTGCATTGACCTTTCTTAGATAACAAAATAAACCCTAGAATTACACCACACTCTTTGCGGCGCATTCACAAGAGGACGTTTCACAACCTTTTACCACTTTTCCCGCGTCAACCCTTCCTTTTTGTCGCTTTTTAATATCGGAGTCTTGCACCCCATTTGGCCTCCATCTCTCACCTAAGGATCCAAGACCAACTCTCTCATTATCAGAAATTAAAGAAGAAGACGACGACCAACTCTCTAACTATCAAAAAGAATAGAAGAAGAAGACCAACTCTCCCCCACTCAAATCCCTAAGCAATGCAACTCGTCAAGATAATCTTCATTATAGCTATAACAACGGCTTTCTCCATCGCTCTCACAATGGAAAGTGTTGTCGAAGTTGAAGAGAAACCACCATATGAGCATAGTATTGACACATCAACGACATTGTCACAAGGGCTCATCATGCATGATGAAAAGAAGCTAATGCCTTCAAAAAGGTTGAGTCGGTTCCTCACAGAAGAAAAAAACCCTAGAGCAGCTGACCACTGCTACAAAGACAATGAAATATGCCATATTCAGCAGGGTAAAAACCATAAATGTTGCAGCAACAAGTGCATGGACTTAAATACAGACAAACACAACTGCGGTTCATGCAAGAGAAAGTGTAAATACACAGAAGATTGTTGCAGAGGAGAGTGTGTACTGCTTTCTCTTGATAAGAGGCACTGCGGGAAGTGCAATAACCGGTGCCAGGACGGAGAGTTTTGCGTCTTTGGAATGTGTAATTATCCATAAGAAGGAATTGGGTTGAGGTTCGTTATTTATTCATAATACAATAATAAAATAAAATAAAATAAAAACCCACATTTGGGTGGTTCTCCCACGATTTATATTGCTAATTACTTCTTTTTATAATGTTGATAAAAAAACGAATATAATTTTTTTCAACCCTCCAGGATTTATCTCTATGTAATACTACAATGAAATTTAAGTAACACGTATTTTTTTCCTTATCATTGATCGCAATTCACATAACTCTTGGGTTAACGACGTCGAAGGGGAAACATATAAGAATATATTTTTGAGTTAATATAATTCTATGAAATCATGAGTTCTGCTCATTGTTTTCTAAGTATAATTAAATCAGATTCAAGTGGTGTCGTTTTCTTGGGATCGTTAATCATATTTATTCAAATGCGAAGAAAATTAATTCAATCACCTCATATCCATTCCTTTCATGAATTATTTTATATATATATATATATATATATATACACACACACACAAGACTTGGGTGGGCTATAGTCCAAGTCAAAATTTTATCAATTTTTTTTTGTACTATTATTATACCAGTTCAAGTTATATTTAATTAAATTAGCTCAAGAAAAATATGTTTTGCCCATAAAATTAGCCACCTTCTTTTTAATTAAAATTTCTAATGTTTTAGTTAAGAGAGTCAAAGTCAAAAATCTTATTCCCCTCGTGCTAGATTACTTATTGTTTCTCTACATATTTAACTCACAAATTTTAACAAAAGCAAAACACCTTTCTTTCTCCATCTATTGTATGGTACTATCCATCACACAAATTCAACTCAATCTTGTCTCAACTACTAAAACATTGCTTCAAACTTTAAAAGATGTCGGATTTGATATTCTCCTTGCACATGTGCAATCTGTTTGCACACAATATGAGATTGACGTGCCTCATATAAAAGGCTACAAGTAATTCATGTCAACAACAAGGATTGGTGACAATTTACTAACATTGTCATTGTAATATATTTAACTCAGTAATAGATTTTCAATTGGAAGAGTTGAATTCTAGATTCAATGATTGAACAATAAAACTTCTTGTACTTGACTCTTTTTTAGAATCTAAGGATAACTTAAATCATTTAAAGTTGATGATATTTGAAGCTTGTTGATAATTTTTATCCTGAAGATTTCAATGAAAAAGAGATGCATTATTTAAGATCTCAACTAAAATATTATCAAATTAATTTGATTTATCATAAGAGCTTTCAGCATATGTCTATCATTTTCAAATTATGTAGAGGATTAATGAAAACAAATAAGTTGCAACACAATCATTTGATTAACAAGTTGATTACTTTGCATGTTTTCAGTACTGCCACCAAAAAGTGAGCATTTTTAGCGATGAAGCATGTTAAAAATATATTTCATAATAAAATAAAAAATGAGTTCTTAGCATATTTTATAATGATTTACATTGAACAAAAGCTTGTTGAAGATATCTATTTAGATTCAATTATAGATGAATTTTATTCCACAAAACATCGAAGGGTACAATTTTAATAGTGGATTTATTTTTACTTTCACTTCAATTTTATGTATTTTCAAATTTATTTTTTTAATATTTTGAGTCATGTATTTGAATTAAAATTTTATTATTAATTTTATAAATTCATGTTCATGAGTTAATGATTGATCTTAAAAAAAATTATATATTTTTTTAGCAACCCAGGGTAGAATAAATTTTTGGCTCTGCCCTTATGTGTGTGTGTGTATATTAGTTGGTTATTGGTTACAATTCTAAAAGTACATAAATTGCAAGTATTTTAATCCAAATTATTTTGTTCTCACTTTATTGCTTGAAGTAGTAGGCTATGAGCATATATAAAGGTTTGTCACGCTTTCTAAATATATGGCATCGCAGTTTTGCAGGAACCATTTGCTCCTCTTGGAGTCTATTTTTTGTGTTTGAACAATACCTATATTTCTAAAGTTTCTTCATTTGTTCGGCTGGGACTATAACATGTGTGTGTGTTTAATAAGCATGCAAGAAATGTTCCTTTTAAGAATTTATGAATGACCTTTGCGTCTTATGTAAAATCATATTAGAAGTGAATTATTATGTGACCTTAAGCAAAGTCGTCCTTTATTATCTATAACACAATGTTATTCTTCTAAGTGCGTGTTTGGCGTCGCAGCTGCGACTGCGTTTACAGAAAAACATTGTTGTCATATGTTTAGTTACAATCTACACGTATATTACTGTTTGTAGGACCTATGACCATTTGCGGTTAAATCGCAAGACAACTAAAAGCAACTTTAAGCTGTTTTTTATGCTGAGTTGCAAATTGTGTTTATAAACACAATAAACAGAGGCGCGTAAGAAGAAGAACAGAAACAGAGTAGTGAATAGTGCACAGTGGAGAGAAACTCCCTTAGTTTACCACCGGCCTTCGCCGTTTCCACTACCAGCCACTAATCTTCCTCTTCCCCTTCTCCTTCTCATTCATCTTCTGCATTCTCCATTATTCATGTTGTATGTAAACAGTGAAGAGCAGCTCACCACCGGCCTTCGCCGTTTCCACCGCCAGCCATTTTCCTTTCTCTTTCTCCTTCTCTTTCATCTTATGCATTCTCCACTGTTCACGTGAACAATAAACAGTGGAGAGCATCTCCACTATTCAAGTCCGGCCCAAACCTAAATGCCCGGTGTCTGGGTCTGACCCAGTAAAATAAAAAAAATCCAAAAACATTTCTCAGATATTATGTTTTATTTGAAAAATTAGTGTTTAACATTATTCAATAACACTACATAATTATATTAGAAGGAGATCGCATGATGACGTAGCATTTGCAGAATTTGATCACAATTTCAATTTTGTTCTTGATGATATTTTACCTGATGTGATGATATTACCTGATGTTGTTGCACGCTCAAGAAACCATGGAAACTGTAGTCCTGTCGGATGGATCTCGTACGTGATGGAATTGCAAATAGTTTAATGTAACAATAAAAAATACTTTATATAAAGTATTGTTTATTTTATGATGTAATAGCAGTAGTTAAATATACAATATTTCAATTAAAAATCATCAATATTAATATGACTTTTTTAGTTATTTTATAACCTCAATTTGAAAAGCATTCTTAACCAAACACATTAAACTACTTTTTGTTCAACCTCAATTCCAACCACAGTTTTAACCAAACATATATTTTTTCAAATCAATCTCAACTAAAATTAATTTTTATAAAATAACTTTTTTCAAACCACAACAGCTTCCACCATACCAAACACACTCTAAATAAAGTTCAATTCTCTTTTTAAATTCAACCATTCTAGTAAAAATTGTCATCGTTTTCTTATATAGTTGGGTCATTTTGAGCTCAAATTAGTACCCAATTGCATGTTTTTTAGAATAAATGGTTGAATCGAAAGAAATAGGACTAAAGTGAAAAAAGCAGGTAAAATAGATGACAATTTTAAATTTTGTGTTAGAAGTTCATTTTAGCCCCACATGTTTTTAGCTATTATGTAATAGGTCTCTTTAATTTTCAAAAATTCAATTTTGGTGTCAAAGTTTATTTCCCACCTTTTTAGTTCTTTTTTGGTTAGAGGAGAGAGGAATTCTCAGATTCTAGTGTAGAGAAAAGAAGTTGTCATTGACGACAATTCTAGCCACCAATAGGTTGGATTTAATGAGGTAGATCTAACCGCGAGAATGATTTTGGGTTTGAGATGTCTTTTTGGTTTTTATTAGCCATAAAAAGATTTATCAAGGTGTTTATGGTGTTTTCTAGATGTTTTAGGTCAAAATAGGTTGAAAAAGGGTTGAAAATTGGTTTGGAATTGAAAGAAATTGAAGGGTCGATTTTCAATTTACTGTTATAGATGGTGCATCATCTACTGTCTTTTTTGAAAGAAAAAAATAAATGGGGCGGATGACCCTTTAATGAAAAAAAGTGGGCTAAGCCCAAGCACGCAGGCTAAGTCGTAGGATCGCACACCTGGGCTGTTTTTTTAATGCACAAGGCCACATAGCTTGGATTTTATTTATTTTTGCTATTTTATATTTGGCTTAAAAAAGTTTGATAGAACACATCATTTAAGCCAATTGAATGTATTAGTCGAGCCGCAGGTTTAATGGATTAATCCACGGTGTTTAGATTTGTCACAACCCGATTTTTTACCCTCTTCTTCTTATTTGTTTCAAAAATATGTTTTTGATGTATTTGCATCATTTTTGGTATTTTTAGTACCTTTTCAAAAAAATTAAAAATTTAAAAATTTACTTTTGACATATTCGGTTTCGAACGCATTTATTTCAAAATCATTAATCAATTTTATTGAGTCGACGATGACATTGCTATTTTTTCTAAAAATTAAGAAAAAAAAATATTTGGACAAGAAGACAAAAAATGCAAAAGAGAAAAAATAAGGGACTAAAGTGATTTTTTCTAGTTGCTTGGGATCTTAGCAATTGAGAGAAAAAATGACAAATTATTCTATCTATAAATAAATGGTTATACCACATAAAAATGAAGGAAGAATTTTAGATGAAACATTAAGGGAAAAAAAAAAAGAAATTAGTTAGAGAACAAAAAAAATCATACACACAATCACACCCTCTCTCTCCATGCACCAACAAATTACCCAACCTTTTTTCCCCCACAAAAGGGCCACCTAGCCGTCAAATTCAAAAGGCCGTCACACTCCAATCAAAATTAGTCCCATTTACCACACATTTCTTCATTTACCCCGAGTTTTTATACCCACATGTGGCTGATCTGGTTCAAGACTCGAATCACGAGTTTTATCAAAGTTATCGGGTTTTAATAAAGTTACCGGGTTATTTTTAATTTATTTTATAAATCAAAACAATATTATTTTAGTTAAAAATAAATAAATAATTAATGAGTTGTAATTAGATTTTTGATCAGATAAACCAGACCACATGAGTTTTTGACTTTTATTATTTTTTTTAAAATTAATTTAATTCCAACTATGAATTAATTAAATTTCAAATTAACCCATCAAACCGAAACAGATTTTAAAACTATGCATTTACCTGCACAAACGGCTCAATTAAAAGAAACGGAAAAGTTTGTATCTTAAACATTCTAGAAGAGATCCCACTATTTCAAAAAGCAACAAATTCAAAAGCTCTCTCGGGGACCCAAAACAAGGAAGCTCGCTATCAGCAGCCAATAAAACCATCGATTACCAATCTCCTCACCGTGGTCTCCATCCACCACTTTCACCGTAAGAAAACCCAGTCACGTAGTTCACCAGCCCTTCTCCTTCTTTTCCAGTCACAGAAAGACAGAAACACACCACTTCCCACTCATAGCTCTCATCTCCCTCTCCGTGCAAAACACAGTCTCCCAAAGCATCTTTTGTTTATTTTTATGTTTTAAAAATATTTTAAAAAAATTTTATTTTTTTATTTTTTTAACTTCAAATTTATATTTTTTTTGTGATTTCAGATTATTTTGATACGCTAATATCAAAAATTATTTTTAAAAAATATAAAAAATATTATTTTAATGCATTTCCGAATAAAAAACACTTAAAAAAACAACCACAACTATACTTCCAAACACCCAACATTCCCCAGCCCGCACTTGATAACACCTACCATTCACCTATTATTTTTCTTAATAACTCAGTCACCATGACATATCTCCTTCATCAACCCGATATCCTCCATTAAACCCATTTTATCCAAGCACCATCTTTAACCCGTGACCCTCATCTTTCCTTCCCCACAAATACAGTAGAGAAAAAATAATTTTTTCACATAAAATTAATTTAAAATTAATGTCAATAATAATTAAAATATGCAATCGATAATTCTAATTGTCTAATGATTACTTTGATACCACTATTGGGTTTTCCAAAACCCCTATACATAGCATAAACTATAAATTTAAAATCTTTTTAGAAGTTTCAAAGATTTTGTTAGATAGATTTAGAGTTGTTTAGGGTTTATATAATGAATATTTGAAGATAAAATGTTTTTTTTTTACTTTGAATAATTGCTTTAAGGTTGGGTTAATGCAAACCACTATCCAAATGTTCGGCCTTTAACAATAATCTACACAAATCACTAGTGAGAAATCTTTTAAACCCTTTTAGGTGAGAAAAATTCTTATACATTTGAGTGTTAGCTTTTTATATATATTTTAGGTATTTTTATATTGTACTCTTCTAACATGAAATAAGAGACATAATTTTTTATTTATAGGCAAACTTAAAAACTCTATAAATAGCAAAATATCAATTTTCCGTTTAAATAATATCACATATATTATTTTAGTCTAATTTTAGAAATTTATTTAATTAAGTCTTTACTTGGTTGTTTCTAGGTCTAAAATCATAATTTCCTGTGTTAATTATATTCTAGTCCTTAATTTCTAAAATTTATTTACAATCAAGTCACACTTGATTAATCATCATTTTAATTTTTGATCAATGGTTCTTATATGTATGAGTCATTAGATTCTCTAATAAGTTGACCAAAATATAAATCATAATCCTAAATAAAATAAAATAATTTATTATTAATTCAATAATCGATTGATTTATATTTGAAGATCAAGTACAATGTCTAGCAACCTATTATAATCTCTTAAATATTAGAAAAATCATAAGTAGTTTGACTTAACCTTTCAGTGATTGGTTTCTTAATGTAATATTATTATCGCTTCATCAACAATGTTATGATTTAGACATTATAACATGAAGTGTGTCTACTTCGTCAAATTATATTTGCTCTTAACATCATAGTCATTGATTTTTTGAATAAATTTTGAAACTATTTTCAAATATCATTCCACCTTATGCAAAAATTTACAATCAATACTATTTGAGAACAAGTGAAATGTTTTTCCTCATTTACCTCGAGTGATGAATCATCTCTTGATTACTTATATATCATTATGTAGTTCATAATATACTCAATATCTATTTATTTGTTACCCTTGATTAGGACATTGTGTAACATGATCATAGTATAATATTCTCTATATAAAAAAACTAAGTGATTTCAAGTCTAAAAATCACTTATACAATCGTCACGTGAGTTTTTTCATAAACACTAATGATCACTCCATATAGAATTCTATCAGAGTTAATTTAGTGTACATGTCATCTTACAAGTATCTACATATTAGTTCTAGATATCTCTCATTCCTCAACTTATTAGTACAACTATTTCATTTCATAAAGAAATAGAATATAATATGTATCATTCTTAACCGCTCTAATTAATATGCAGTTTTAAGAGAGTATTGGTTAAGAATATTTTATAAAGAATACTTTGATGCAATAATAATTCTATAATTATAATAATTTTATTTGTAAAATATTTTTGTTTCAAAAATTTTATTATTATAGATTTATTAATTAAATATTTAATAAATATTAAAAATAAATAAAATTTTATTAATAAATTAAATATATTTAGATGAATAAAACCTGCGTAACTATTTAATTGATTATCCCTAATTAGAACATGATCTGTAAGGTTACAACTTAGAAGAAGCCAACAAAAATATCTGCACTTGAGACGTTTAAAGCTGCTAATATCTCTTATCTCTTCCTTCGATTTCCCACCTTACCTCGCCCGGATAGTTGAGAGAAAAATGTTTTCTTCCTCAGTCTGCATGCCGATTTCACCATCTTCCCACTCTCTCTTGAAAGCAAATCACAATCCTCTTCAGGGATCGAAACCATCATGTTCTCCTTCGAAAATAAGAGCTTCTTATTTGACTACTCGAGCTCTTCTCTCAACTACCAAAGAAACAGTGTTGAAGGACTTCCATGAGCGAAGAGCTCTCAAGGCATAGCTAACCCCACCTACTTTGTTTCTTGCATTTATTTCTTTTGTAGCTTCTTGGTTATTCTTTTTTGAAGTGGACGTTCCCGTTTTACTCAGGAAACCCAAATACCTAATAACCAGATATTTCTCTTGTTTCAGCAATGTCATATATACAATCATGATGTTCAAAATTCTGTTTTCTTTGCTTTGAGAAAATCCCATCTTCTTTTAATCTTTTCCTTTGAATGTCATGGATTTTACACCCTTCATCTGGATTCATTTTGAATTTTGGCCTTTCAATTATATTTGAGAACTATATTTTTGTTGTGTCCTCTACAGATTATCTCAGGTTTGCAGAATTTTAATAAAGAAAATGTTGCTTCAGTTGTTACTGCTGCGGACAAGGTTTGCAGAGATTCTTTGTTATCAGATATACAAGTTGCTGCAGTTTATTATTATTATTATTATTTTATTGTGATCTAATATCATTAAATGTGCAGGGGGGAGCAACTCATGTGGATATAGCTTGTGACCCAGAATTAGTGAAGCTTGCCATTATCCTAACTTCCCTGCCTGTAATATTTCTCACTCTTTAAATGGCTATTGCT
>Ga0325414_1000208_pt1 | contig 41731 bp, 14 predicted proteins | sample PopdelMetagenome_8_FD_206183 | JGI IMG/M metagenome (GOLD analysis project Ga0325414, IMG submission 206183) | Populus deltoides microbial communities from Bellville, Georgia, United States - Leaf-PdKOR-R3 | ecosystem: Host-associated > Plants > Phyllosphere > Phylloplane/Leaf | place: USA... | reverse complement strand
CACCATATTTAGTTTTAGTGATGCATGACCTACTGGAAAACTGATTATAACTTGCCTTATAGTGGGAAACTGCAATTTCATAGCTTGATTGTCCCATCTTATTTTTTGTGAAATTAAAACGTCCTGTTTCTAAGAATTTGTTAAATTGAATGCAACATGTTGATTTAAATCTTTGCATGACAGGAGAATTGTTGGCGTAGCCCATGTTGAGGATTTTGAATCAATTACTGATGCTAGCAAACGAGCCACATGTGAGCAGCAGGCTCTTGACCTGGCGAAGATGGTTCTCAAAGAAAGGAAAAAATTCCAATCCATTGATGAAGTTGTATTAGCCATTCAGCAAGTGCAGTGATGACATGCTTGGGGGTAAAGTTTTGGTTTAAATATTGGAGCTTTGGTTGAGCTATTTTCAGTAAAAACGCATTTCACCGCAACATTATATCGGATTGTAATTTTCCTCTAAAGGAAAAGAAATAAATCTGAATTCCTCCCCTGTGAGAGTAATTTTATAATTTTCTTGGAACTCTTTCCGTTTCCGTTTTTATAGGATCACTGGAGATGCGTTCTCTATCTGACTCTCGGGGTCGGCCATGGCCAATTTGAAAGCAAATGGAAAAATGCATTTCACCTTTTAAATTGGATCAATGGATGCGTACATGTATTGAGAAATGTCATTGCAGGAAATCAAGGTCGCAGAAAGGAAACTAATTTCGAAGTGATCGTTCATAGAAGTTGCCACCGCAATTGTCCATTGTATATTGATGCGAGCAATTACAAGCGTGCAACATTCTATAATTTCAGCTCTTGATTAACCAAGTTCTTTCATGTTCCGTACTTGGCTTTGTAGTTTGTCCAAAGCTCATCAACAGTCTTCCCCAGCAGATCAACAAAGTACTGAGCACTATAACCAGTTCTCATCTTATTGTTAAGCTCTGCCACAAACCCTTTTCTAAGATCATTACAATAGTCCAAAAACCTAGCAGTAACATCATACCCTCGATCCCACCTATCACCCTGCCCTGGTTGCACCCAGTGACTAGGTGCGTAATTAGCCTTTAACCTTACAAAATCAGCAATCCCTTCAATTAATCCTCCTGGAGTTGTTCCGTTACCGTCCCATTGCCATACGTGTGTCATTTCATGGTAAAGCACCCCACTGAACTCTCTTTCCAGATCACCAGTGTAGTTCCCTATGTAATTGCTGCTGACATGAATCTCATTGTTATCAGCGTATGCAACACCATCCATGTCATCTATGAACAAGTCCACCCTATGAACATTTTTTCTATCTGCTGGGTCAGTCTGTTGGAAGATACTCCATATGAATGCTGTTGCGGATGCTAGTATTTGCTTGCTATGATCCACCCCGATATCACCTGTGAACCTGGCTCCACCAGCCGTTGCACAAGCGTTGTTGGTGACAGTGTAGGCCGTCAAGTCCTCGGCTGCAATGGTATTGGTTGCTAGTATTACAAGCAAAGAGAGAAACAGATGCGGTGAAAGTACCATGGTCAAGAAAGAAGGTGCACTATATATATAGTTCTTTAGGTTGTGTTTGATTTGCACTGGATATGAGTTGCTGCTCCATGGTTTATATAGGGAGTTAGGCATGACCACAGTAGCATGCGGTTCAGAATTAAGTAAATGTTCAGCCGGCGGACAGCCAGTCTTCTTTTTTAATTTTTTTAATTAATATTGGTGTTCGGGCAGCTTAAATGCATCTCGACTAATTTCATAATTCTGAAATTAATAATCGTGTAAATTTTCAATAATTTTAAAAAAACTCAAATAAATAACCATTGAAAAACAAATTCAAAATCTAACCACTTAAGCTACCATTTAGAATCATCCGTCCCTTTTCTTTTTTTACCATGTAATAAGGATGCGGTCATGAGAATTGACAACTAGTCTCTTTTCTCTACAATGATGGGTGGGAAAAGAAAAATAAAAGCAACGAGAACCCAATAAATTAATCTCTTGGTTCTGCATTTATAAGAAGTTTTACTTTGAATCTAATTAAAAGGTTAATTAAAAAGTTGGAAAACATGTTTGTTAATAACATATAATAAGATGTTAATTAAGTTGCTTATTCTTCATGTTTGCTAAATCTCATGAACTACCATCAAAATCCATATCTAAGAGTTAAAATTGTACATTTTACTTAAAACAAGAATTGTTTTGGTAATCAATATTATTTTATTAATTATTGTGGTGAATAAAGAATTAGATTTAGTTAAACATGTGCTTATGCTCCACTTGGGTGGATTTGTTTTCCACATTTCACAAAGAAAAAGCATTTTCATAAAAATACTTGAAAATATTGTATTTATTTGTGAATGTTTTTTAATTTTTTGGAAAAAAAAATTAAGAAATGAAAAACTAAACCAAATGCGTTTACTGATTAAGAATTGAAATTTTTTTCTTGAAAACATGTGTTTTTTTTTTTAATTATCCACTTTTAAAAAACTTGAAAAACACCGAGATTGTTATTTTTCAAATTCCCCACTATAAAAATAAAGATTTTATTTGGTTCACCTAATGTTTTATGATCATTACTTTTCATATTTTTAATTTAATCCAAACAAGGCCCTTGCTTCCTATTTTGAAAATTTGATATTTAATATACATGTTTCTTTAATTCTCCAAGAAATGTTTTTATAATAAATAAATAAATAAAAACAGAGAAGGAAATAGAAAAACTATGTTCCTTATATAATAATAAAAGTAAGTTTTATCATTATCAGTGTCTTTTAAAATTAAGACAAAAAAATATAAAATTACATTATTTTAATCATTTAAACAATAGGACAAGAAATTCTTCATAGAAAGTATCATCATTGCAAGTCTACCTGAAAAGAATTGGTCTCTCCATTTCAAATAAACAACAGGCCCTCCAAAGAAGAACAGCAAAGAACACCTTGTCTCCCGTCCGTCCTTTTCCTCTGGAGCGACAAACAAATCAAACCATAAAACTCACTAAACGTGTTCCTCGATTTATGGGCAAATTAATGTCCATTATCAATGTCTTTTAGCCATGCTGTTCCTAGCATATTACCTAGGCAATCAGACAAAAAATGACTACGGTCCTTGTTTATTAATACCATACCAAAGACCATGCAGGAATGCAGAAAAGTGTGTGTGTAAAACAAGGCAATCAGACAAAAAAAGTGTGTGTGTGTGTGTGAAACAAGGCAATCAGACAAAAAAAGTGTGTGTGTGTGTGTGTGAAACAAGGCAATCAGACAAAAAAAGTGTTTGTGTGTGTGTGTGTGTGTGTAAAAAATAAATAAAAAAACAATGCTACCAACGCATGATGCAGGCATAAAATGTGAGCCGGGTTGCGTGGATTGACCTCTCTATCGTTTTTTTCCTATTGTATTTCAAACTTGTATTTCATTCACTAAATAAACAGAGGATTACAATGTTGGCATAATACAATTAAGTACTGCATAAGCAACACAAACTGGGACCTCTTCTAATCACACCATATGCTTTGGAGAGTTAATAGTTTATATTCTCGTTCTATATTATTGTGCATTGGATCAATTTGTTTTTTTAATATCAAAAAAATATCAGGTTATAAAAATTATTTGATATTGTTGTTAAATTTGATTTTGTAGGTAATATTGAAACCTCTTGATCTGATTCTTTGTATAGCCTGGTTCCTGTCGCACCCTCGCGGCGGAGCGCGGCGTCGCGGCGATCCTCGATTGATTTCGGGGTCTTTTGTTTTATTGAATAAGAGGGAGTCGCCACCTAGTATTTGGTCACTAGGAACCCTAACTGGTCTTTCAGAGATTCTAAGGCAAGGGACTGGTTGCGTAAAGGGAAGGTGTTAGCACTTCTAGTACGCCCTACCTAAGGTAAGCTGCTTGGTGTTTGGTTTGCTTTATAATTGCTATAGTGTTGGTGTTTTCTAATCCCATCAGTTTTTCTAGGTTTTGATTCAAACTAAATTTATTATGATAGAAATCCAAAGAAGTTCCATGTGCTTTACAAGCTCATTTCCCCTTAGTTTTTCAAGAGTTTGCGACTCATAAATCGCAAGGAGGAGAGACAAAAATTTAGAAATCTGGGGTGCTTTAAAAACCTATTTTTTTATCTTAGTGTTTTATACTCTCACGGCTCATAAACCATGGAGTAAAAAATTGAAATGTCCTCGATTATAATCAAGGCTTCTCTCAAGGATTTATGCGGATTTATTATTCCTAGAAAATTATTTTGGATATTTACCACTCCGGGTTTCTTTATCCAAATATTAACAGTGAATAATAACAAATTATTCTCAATAATATTTTGGATATTCGTCCTTTAAGGATTTCTTTATCCAAACATTAGCGGTGAATAATAGATGAATTCCCCCCAAAATAAGATTTTTATATTTTTTGGAATATTGGCCAATACCCTTTGGAGTTTTACAAACATGTTGTAAAATCCAAAAATGCAAGAAAACAATTTATTTATTATGTTTAAGAAATCCATGCAAAAACACATTTTCAAAACTTCCAATATTTTTTGTATATAAAAAAAAACGTTCAAAACATGTTAGGGCATTGGCCATATGTAACACACAAGAAAACATTTTTCCTTATATATTTTTTTTGTCAAAACGCAAACAGCATAATTACATGTAATCACAAAAATGGAAAGTAGCAAACCATCATTCATATTACAAGAACTACAAGAAACTTGAAACAATTCGTAACAAAAATCGTTCAAAGCCAAATCAACTTAAAATTTTATACACTGGAAATGACTAAGCCCATATGCATGAGGGAGCCAAAGTTTTGAAACTGAAATTTTGAAATCAAAATCCTACTACATGTGACCACGACTCATGACCTATTTTCTTTTAACAATCCGGGAGAAACTGCCATGCTAGTTTCATACAAAAAGGAAGAGCTTGGGACAACATGCTTTTATAACATATATATATATATATATATCACGGACTAGAAACCAAAGCAGACCTGGCCGACTATTTCAATCAAAAAAATGGAAGGACACAAGCAGAAAAAGGAGAGGAAAAACAGAGAGAAAAAGAGCATAAAAAGAGGAGAAAAACGCAAGGGAGGCAGAGAGTAAGAAAAACACAGTAAATAGATAGAGTTTTTTTTTTTGCATTCTGGTGTTATTGTGAGGTTAGGGGAGAGAAAAAAGACAAGACGGAGAGGGAGCTTTGCTGCTAAACCTTGACAACAATGTTTCTTGGTTTTATTTCATCTTCTGCAGAAAAGAAGACGGTGAGACTTGCAGGTAAGTCTTCACTTCCTCCTCCTTTGCTGCCTTTAAATCTGTTGTACCTGTTTTGTTTTTACTTTGCACATTCGTTTTCAATTTTAGATTGTACAATGAATGCTTGCCTTGTGTTGTTTCTGCCGTGGTTTTGAGTTTTGGATGGGTGACTATGTTAAGAGTTGGCTAGCCTCTAAAATTAAATTATGTGGCAGTTGCCTCGACGTAATTCAATTGACTTGATTGGTCTAAAAAATACTTGAAAGACTGTTAAAAAACGTATGAGGATTAAATTGAAAAAAAATAAAATTGAAAGTAAAAATAAGGAGTTCAATTGTAAAGGACAAAAAGGAAAGAATCTTTTAAATGAAACTCCATAAAAAATCCCGTTTTATTTAGTATAGAAAGTAACCCAAACACACACACACACACACACATATACATACGCACGCAACAACATGCTCATCTCCCTTCATAAGGATAATATTCATAAGCATCTCTAGTTAGGTCGAGAATGATCGACTTTTGATATGGTGGTACGAGCTTAATTGTTGGGTTTCCCGAAACATTTACATGTAGAAAAAATGGTAAGTTTATTTTTTTAAAAGAAGTATCAAAGATCCCGTTAGAAAGATCTAGAGTTGTCTAGGGTTTATACAAAGACTACCTGAAGATCAAATATTCTTTTTGGCTTTAAATAATTAGTTCAAGGTTGGGTTGTCGCAAACCATAAGTTGTCCGAGTGTCCAACCTTTAACGGTAATCCACATACCTTTGAGTGCAAGCTCTTTTCTTTTGTATTTAGGTGTTTTTGTACTGTATTGTTGTACTACCATCTAATGTCATTCCCAGAAAATAAAAGACATGACATTCTATTTATAGGAAAACCTAAACACCTTATAAAAGCAAAATATCATTTTTCTCCTTAAATAATATCATTTATATTATTTAAGGATAATTTTAAAAATTTATTCAATTAAGTTCCTACTTTATTTTTTCTAGATCTAGAATTGTAATCCCTTATATTAATTACATTCTAGTCCTCAATTTCTAAAATTTATTTACAATTATGTCACACTTGATTTCTAACCAATTGTTATTATACATGTGAACCATTAGGTTCCTTAATAAGTTGACTCAAATATAAATCATAATCCTAAATAAAATAAGATTAAATAAATTAAACAATTGAATTTATTATCAATTCAATAATTGATTGATTTATATTTGAAGATCAAGTACAATGTCTAGCAACATGTCATGATCCCTCAAATATTAAGAAATTCATAAGTGGTTTGACTTAACCTTTCAGTAACTAGTTTTTCAGTGTAATTGTTATCTTTTCATCAAGAATGTTTTGATTTAGATATTATAGCATGAAATATGTGTACTTTGTTAAATCATTTTAGTTTTGAATAGTCATTGATTCTTTGAATAAGATTTGAAACTCTTTTCAAATCCCATTCCACCTTGGTCAATGATTTCACAATCAATACTATTTAAAAATAGATAAAACATTTTTCTAATTTACTTAGGGTGATGAATCCTCTCTTGATTACTCAAATATCTTCATATAGTTTATGTTATAACCAATATTTGCATGTTTGTTACCATTGATTAGGACAACATGTGGTCAGGATCAAAACATAACACTTCTTATATAAGTTAACGTATAGTGATCCCAATTATAAGGATCACACAACTATTATGTGAGTCTTTCCATAAACATAAGTGATCTCTTCATATAAAATTATCTTACGGGTTAGTTTAGTGTACAGGTCATCTGAGAAGCATCTGTATATTAGTTTTAAGTATCTCTAATACCTCAGTTTATAAGAGCAGTTGCTTCCTTTTTATAAAGGAACGAACATAATATTTATCGGTCTTAACAACTCTAATTATTGTTCAGTCTTAATAGAATATTGATTAGGAATATTTAGGAATAATGCTTTGATGCAATAAGAATCTCATAATTATAACATCTTTATAATTTTTTATGCAAAACATTTTGTCTATGTATGTGGATTAGGACAATCTAAGCAACCTTCTAGATTTATCTTTATAAATTTTTATTTTTAATATATAGGTTGCTTCTCTCATATCCATTGTGGAGAAATTCTTGGACAAACAGATCTTTACTGACTAAAGTAAAAGAATATTATTTTTTATCAATAATATATCATCTACATATAATATTAATAAAACGACACCATTCCTCATAATCTTTTTATAAACACAAGGTTTGTCCATATTTTTAATGAAATTATATTGTTTGATTATCTCATCAAAACGAATATTCCAACTTCTTGAAGCTTACTTAAGTCTATAAATGAATTTTTATAACTTGCATATTTTATTGGTAAATCTCTTAGATTCAAAACCTTCAAGTTGTGTCTTTTACACATCTTCATAAAGATTTCCATTTAGAAATGCAACTTTGACATCCATTTGTCATATCTTATAATCATGGTATGCAACTATAGCAAATAAAATCCTTACGGATTTTAACATAGCTATAGGTGAGAAGTTTTATCAAAGTCAACATCTTGTCTTTGTCTGTAATTTTTGACAACTAGTTTAGCTTTGTATGTTTATACATTTTCATCCATTTAAGTCTTTCTTTTAAATAATCACTTACATCAAATGAGCTTTATCCCTTTAAGTGGATCAACTAAATTTCATACCTGGTTGATGTACAAGAAATCTATTTCAGATTTCATGACTTCAAGTCATTTCTCATAATCAATTTTAAATATTGATTTCATTTAGTCGGTAGGCTCATCAAGTATGATTAACTAGTCATAATCAGCTTCCATAAAAAATTGATATCTCACTGGTTCGTTCTAATACTCCTTTCAAAAACGAATTCTTTCTTTAGAAATGTAGCATATTTTGAGATAAACACCTTTTGCTCAACAGGATAGTAGAAATAATATCGAACTGATTTTTTTAGATATTTAACAAACTTACAATTATCTAACTTAGCTCCTAACTTTGAAGATACTATATGTTTCACATAAGTGTTACATTTTCAAATCTTTAAATATGATAAATTTGGTTTTTTATCATTTCATATCTCATATGGAGTCTTATCAAAAAATTTTAATGGAACCCTATTTAAAAAACAAGTAGTAGTTTACAGGGCATAGCCCTAGAAAGAATGTGGAAGGTATGCATAGTTAATTATGGACCATATCATATCCAATAGGGTCGATTTCTCTTTTTAGAAACTCCATTAAATTGTGGTGTTCTAGAAGGTGTCTATTATGAGATAATCTCATTATCTTTCAAACAATCTTGAAATACTAGGCTCAAGTATTCACCTCCTCAATCCAATCTAAATATCTTAATGCTCTGTTCAATTTGTATTTCAATTTCATTTCTAAATTCTTTAAACCTTTCAAATGATTCAGGTTTTCATCAAATACACATGACCATATCTAATATAGTCATCAATGATGAAATATGTATATCCATCTATGGCACAAATCGTTATTGGTTCATATGCATCTGTATATATTAAACTTAACATTTCTTTAAACCTTTCACTTTTTTTTAGTAAAAAGTGTTTTGGTCATCTTACCTAATAAATAAGCTTTACAAATTTTATATAATTCGTAATCAAAATGATCTAATATCCTTCTTTATGTAACTTAGTGATTTTTGTTTCATTAATATGACCTAGTCTATAATACCATAAATAATATGGATATTGATTATCTAATATGTTCTTCTTGCTATTTATATTGACTCTTGGCATTTCAAGTATATACAAACCATTTGTATAAATACCAAATTCATAATAAACATTATTGTTATAGAAAGAACAAGTATTAGTCCACCTAGCAAAGTTAATGTAACAACCCTTGTTTCATTGTCAACTTGTAGGTCCATTTTACCTTTATATAATCTTCTACTTTTTCTTAGTTCCTATATATTATTGAAAATGTGAAATCGTATTTGGTGTTCAATACCTAAGAACTACTATGTGAAGTAGAAATATATTTTTCAATCATAAACATACATGAAGTGGAAACCTTAATAAGTTTCTTACCCTTTAAAGTTGCAAGATATTCCTTGCAATTTCTCCTCCAATAGTCATCCTTTCCACACTGATGACCAGTAACCCTATCTTTCTTGATGCCTCTAGTAAGCTTCTTTTCTTTAGAGACAGAACTTTTATTTTTTTTATTCTTCTTCTTAGATATTCTAGAAGACTAAATTAGGAGAACATGACTTTTTTCCTTCTTAATGGTCCCTTCAACAGTTTTAAGCATATTAAACAATTCTAATAATGCACTATCCAACTTATTTATGTGATAGTTCATAATGAATTATGAAAACATTTAGGATAATGACTATAAGACAAAGTCAAAACATAACTCATGGTCCATGACAAAATCCAATTAGCCTAATTTCTCAATATAGCCAATCATTTTAAAAAACATGAGTGTTCATTAAGGAATTATCTATCATATTGCAGCAGAACAATTCCTTTGAGGTCTCATACCTCTAAGTCCTACTGGCTATATTGAACAATTCCTTGAGATGCATAACCCTAGTATGGGCATCCATATTGTCATATTACCTTTGAAGTTCAGGTGTTATGCTAGCTAACATCACATACAACCTGATCATTGTCATTAATATGATATTGATATTCATTTCTAACTTCTTCATCAACATCCTCATTAGCTGCAAGGGGAATCAAATTTTTAAGAACATATAACATTAGTTTTTGCTTAAGAATAATTTTCACATTACAGTACCTATCCAAGAAGTTTGGTTTAGTCAATTTGTTAGTATCAAGTACATTGCATATGAATATGTTACTACTCATTTTAATCCATCAACTTATTCATGTAAAGAATAGCAAGTATTAATTTCATGAATACATATTTAAAATCAAATTCAGATAAGATCTTTAATGAGGGATTTATTATTTTTCATTAAGTCTCTTTACATGGAATTAGTGATATATCATACATAACAATTATAAATAAACATACACTTGTAGCATATCATTCTAAATGAATGATTATAGACATATCTTAATTAATTCTCTTGAGATATTGAAGAGAATTAGGTGGTCAAAACATAGGTAGTTGTTGCAAATCTTCATAAGTCCTTTGCGAACATTATGGTTATATCATTCGCCGCCATTCTTTCTTCGTTTTGTATTATAAAATAATTTTTCTATCTAAATTCTTACATTTCTAAATTGCATAACATTTACATAATTGAATGAGAAACCTTGAGTTACATTCAAGAGGAATTATATGAGAAAATAATTTTACAACCCCAGAAGAAAAATTGAGAAAATACAAGACACACAGACCCTATTAATATTACAACCATTCAACCATAAAAACAAAATCACATTGATCTTTAATGTCCATAATCATCCACCATGCATGGTAACATATTAATATGCTTAAATAAATATATCGTATGCTACAATTCTAATATTGTCTTTATGTGCAATTTTAAAATAAAATATTAAATCAAATCCAATTTGATAATTTCCCAAGCATAATAAATTTTATTTAGTATAAATTTTCATTGAAAAAACATTTTTCAAAATTTAATAAGAAAATTGATCATATTAATTTAAGATCAATTAAATGAAATTTTCTAGTTTAAAAACTCTTTTTATTTTAGAAAAAATATTTTTCTAAATATTATTTAATTAAATTCTAATCCAATTATAAAAATAATCTATAATTAATTTAATTTAGGGTTTCAATTTTAATATAAAATTATTATTTTATATATAGAGGGGTAAATTCATAATTTTAACCCCAAATATACCTAGATGCAATTAGATATAAGTTACAAGGGTAGAATTGTAATTATACCCCTTAAAAACCTAAATAAAACTCGAGGGAAGAATCATAATTCTGCTCCTATCTTCATCTCTTTATTATTGCAGTTGTTGCTGCAAGCGTGGGTTGTTCACACCAACAGAAATCTTTAGTAGTGACAATAGTGTTGTCACTAGTTAGCATTATATGTAGTAGCGTTTGATGTTGTTATGGCTACTACCAACGACAACTGGCCGTGTTATGTGCATAACTACACACGCCACCGATAGTGGTTGTTGCATCCACCCAAAACCATTTTTCTTTTTTAATTTCAATGGTGGATTTCAACTAGAGGCAAAACACTTGACCAGATATGGTAAGAATAGTAGCCAAATTTTATTTTTTAAAAAAATCATGATAGAAAAAATTACTTTTGGAAAAAATAAATTTACACGCAAATTTAATTTGTAATTAATGCCAATAAAAATTAAAACATGCAATCAACAACCCTATTTGTCTAATGAAGGCTATGATACCATTGTTTGGTTTCTCAAAACATATACACGTAGTGAAACTATAAATTTATAGTTTTTTTAGGAGTCCCAAGGATGTCGTTAGAAAGATCCAAAGTTGTTTAGGGTTTATATAAAGATTATTTAAAGATCAAATATTCTTTTCAGCTTTGAATAATTGCTTAAAGGCTAGGTTGTCGTAAATCACAAGTTGTTCACGTATTTGACATCTAACGGTGATCCATACGAACCACTAGTAAGAAATCTATTAAACATTTTTAAAATAGAGGGATTGTTATACCTTTGAGTGCTAGCTATTTTCTTTTATGTTTAGGTGTTTATGTATTGTACTGTTGTACTATCATCTAATGTCATTCACAAAAAATAAAAGGCATAACATTCTATTTATAAAAAAACCTATAAATATTAATTATAAATGATAAAATATCAATTTGCCCATTAAATAATATCACATATATTATTTTAGGAAAATTTTAAAATTTTATTCAATTAAGTCTCTACATGATTTTTTCTAGGTCTAGAATTGTAATCCCCTGTATTAATTATATTCTAATTCTTAATTTCTAAAATTTATTTACAATCAAGTCACACTTGATTAATCATCCCATTTTAATTTTTGACCAATGGTTATATGTGTGTGACATATTAGATTCCCTAATAAATTGTTCCAAATATAAATCACAATTATAAATAAAATACGATTAAATAAATTAAACAATTTAATTTATTATCAATTTAACAATTGATTGATTTATATTTGAAGACCAAGTACAATGTCTAGCAACTTTTCATGATCCCTCAAATATTAAGAAAGTCATAAGTGGTTTGATTTAACCTTTCAGTGGTCAGTTTCTCAGTGTAATTATTATCCCTTCATCCCAAGAATGTTTTGATTTAGATATTATAGCTTGGAGTATGTCTTCTCTGTTAAATCATTTTAGGTCTCAACACTATAATTATTGATTCTTTGAATAAGATTTGAAACTCTTTTCAAATCTCATTCCACCCTGACCAAAGATTTCACAATTAATACTATTTGAGAATATATGGAACACAATTTCTAATTCACCTAGAGTGATGAATCCTTTGTTGGTTACTCAAATACTTTCATATAGTTTATGTTATACCCAATATGTATTCGTTTATTACCCTTAATTAGGACAATGTATGATCAAGATCAAAGCATAACACTCTGATACAATCCAAGCAAGGTTAGATTTGGATATTCACGTGAAATTTCCTACAATTCAGTTTTACGTTATTGAGAATAACTCTATATCAAACTGTTGGATCGAGCTAAAACTTTACCAGAAGATTCCAAAGGTTTTTTACCATGTTGGAGTAAATTTTTAGGTGAATCGGAGTTCAGGAAAGAATTGCGATATAGGTCAGAACATGTTGTACAAATTTTGTTATTTACTTTCTTTGACTTGTGAACTTTCTATTTAGCAAGGATCTTTTTCCGGTAAAGATCTTTTTCCTACAAGGATATGACAACATGTTTTGGAAATTTTCTAGTTCTACCAAGATCTTTAATGGTCTGCAATATAATTTTCAAGTATGGTATTGATTCATTAATGTTTCAAAATTGTTTTCTTACAAGGATTTTTCTTATTCATCCTAGCTACACAAGGGAAGAACGGCTGATGGTATTTAATGAAAAAATTGTTTATAGGATCATTGGGCAGCATTGTAGGCTATAAATAAGCCTTATATCAGACTTGTATTGTTTGATTTTCTTCTTTTATTCTCACAACAACATAGGAGGTTAACTTATGAGTTTTATTTTTATTATTTCAACTATAGTCCTAGCTTGTTTGGGCTTAATTAATACTATCATGTGAGCTTTTCTATAGATATAGGTGATCCTTTCATATGAGATTATCTTGTGAGTTAGTTCAGTGTATATATCTTCTAACAAGCACCTGCATATTAGTTTCAGATATCCCTCAAACCTCACTTTATGAGAGCAGCTACTTCCTTTCATAAAGTAATGAATATAATATACATCAATTTCAACAGCTCTAATTAATGTTCAGTCTTAATGGAACATTGACCATGAACATTTAGGAACAATGTTTTGATGCAATAGGAATCTCAAAATTATAAAAACTTTATAATTTTCTATGGAAACCATTTTGTTCCACAAACTTTATCTTTACTCTAGATTCATTAATCAAACATTAGATTTATTAATCAAATATAATTGAATATTAAAGATAAAGAAAGTTTTTATTTAATTAATATGTTTTACATGAATAAAATCATTGTTACGTGTAACTAAGCGATTGGTTACAGAATATATTCACTAACATTAACTTCATTTGATTTATTGAAAAAATAAACTTCATATAATTGTGAGCTTGAATATATTTCTATAACTTATCTATAATAGGGGTGAGCATATGTTCAAATGGTTCAGTTTTGACCAAAAATTCCAAAAAACATTGATTTTTTCTTTTTCAAAAATTTAACCCAAATCCAACCAAATAAAAGAACAAAATCAATGGATTTGGTTTAGTTTTTATATTTTTAAAAGCTGAATAAGTCTAATTTAATTTAAGAGTATTTAGATGGGTTGATTTTTTCAATGAGCTCAGTTTATAAAAGTTTTTGTTTGAATTTTTTTATTTCTAAAATCTGAAACAAAAGCAAATCAAATCTAAAGTTTTTTAAGAGTTTTTTAACTTGCATTATTTAAAAGATTCGAACAATCATTCCGTTTGATTGATTTCAAATCAGTTTTGACAAATATTCCGAATAATTCAATTGATTTGCTCTACCCTAGTCTATTGCATGAAAATGCTATTTCACAATGTGTGATTATCTCATAATCATTATTAAAATCCTTATTCTAGAATTTGAGGAGATGATTCTTTGTCACGGGGTCAATTTTTCATTCCGAAAACAGACCTCGCGCGATAGTCTAGTCCTGTTAGACTCAGCCTTTCCCTCACCGATTCACTCGTGTTTGCTTAGGTGTTTTCCTCACCAAGAGGTTTCCTACATTCTCTCCCGTTACGTAGACAAGTGGAATACACAAGTGACGATGCACAGGACCAAGTACACAAGTTATTACAGGAAAACACTCCTAACTTTTATTAGTCTCGTCGACAAAGGGTATACACAAGTTTGTTAGTGTGCGCGCGCTATGCACAAGTGTTCTGCCTCCACCATGGATCAAATAGCGGATGTCTTCACCAAAGGCCAAACTGCACAACATTTTCAGTATCTAATGAGCAAATTAATGGTCTGTCAAAACCCCATTAATTCAAGGGGGTGTTAGACTATCAGAATCTTCAGCAGAAAATCCAGTAGCATCTGCACGAATTCTTCACTCCATCCACTCTGTTATCAATTCAAAATAATCCAATTATTAGAATGACTTTTTGATTGTATCTGTTTGTTTTCTTATTCTGCTCAGATTTGTTTCCTTATTACAAGCATTACAATTTCATTGTACAAATATAAATATAATGGAAACTACATGGCTTAAGTGTGTTAGCTGAAACAAAGATATCTCATGTATTTATCTCTTTGTTGAATTATTCAAATTTTACATGGTTTGTTCTTGGGCTTTTACCCGAGAGTGTGTTAAAAAATCATCTTAATCAATAGCTATTATTTTTTAACACATTCTCAAACAGAAGCTCTTTGAACTTGAAACTTACAAATATTCATGTTCTCTGACGTTAATTAGTGCTGACGTTAATTAGTGCTTTCCGTGTCATATTGCTATAAGACTATCACTTGAATTCATTCTTATTGCAGAATCAATCCTGCCACTGCCACTGCCACTGCAATATAAAATTGTTTGAAATGAACCAAGGTTGCGTACTGATAAGGATAATAGCAGTGCTGGCTGATTCATTTGTGGAAGCCAACAAGGACTGATTAACTTTTGTGTCAACATGGTAACATTTATTTAATTTATTTGGCAATAATTCCCTCTCCTCTTAATTCGTGGAAAAACGCCTGTCCATGAGAAGACATGTTCTCTTAATTGACTAGAAATAATGCAAATAGAGAAACAACTATATCTGTGGGAAAATGACAAATGGAAGATCAGTAACATTGGCTTTCCTTTATTTTTCTTATTCAGCTGCTCAACGTTGACTTCAGGATTTATATTCTTCAATAATCAAGAAAAAAACATTTAAGTGCTATCTATATTTTCTTGTTAAGTTTAATAACGAATTGGGAAGCTAAAATTTGTTTTCTATCATACTTCAGAGTGAAGGTTTTTTTTCTCTTCTTTTCTTTTTGGGAGGCCCAATTGCTCCAATGGGGGGAGTTAGCGAGCCCTGCCCCAGTTAACGTCCGATTGTGGCAGTAACAATCACAGGATTACCACTGAAGTTGTAATTCATTGACCTGTAAAGTATTACCACTCGGGAATTAAAACACACTAGCGCATGATGCTAGTGAGGGAGCTTTCTGTAGGGAATTCTGACCGGTGATCTTCTGATATTTGCTTATTGGAGGCTAAGTACACTGACACAATATTTAACGTGGTTCGGCAAACCGCTTACATCCACGGGAGAAGCCATTGCATTATATAGGGAGAGTACAAGATTTACAACAATAGAGGAGGAGGAATCATCCCCTCTTTAGCAACTCTCAACCTCACTCTATTTCTCTCTTTTCAGTGCTGCAATGGCAGCTACTGCTGGCTGCCTTGGCAACCCACTCTCTCCTATATTTCTCACATCTTTGGCTCTACTTTCCCTCTCTCAACTCTCAAATTTTGCTCTCAACCGTATGCCTCTATTTATAGGCATCCATGGTGCTGCTCCACTTGTTCTTTGGTTAATAATGGTGGCCACCGTCTCCAGCTTATTCAACAATGATGGCTGCTAACCTTTGACATTCCAGAAAGGCAGCTGCATTTGTCAATGGACGGTGCTTTCCATTAATGGTTGCTGCACATTAATGGCAACCAACCCAACACTTTTGTCAGTCAGAAAACAGGACAGAAATTTGTTGTGGTTTGTCTATGCATGAGATGGAGACTGAAGCAATTAACGAATCAGAGTAGGGAAGTAGATCGATGGATTGGTTCTCTTGACAGATATTTCGGTACAATGAATTGGCTAGGTTTTAGGATAATTTAACAGTAACCTTTCCTTTGTTTCTCTAATAGAAGGGATTCGAACTAGACTTCCTCTTTTAAGGCATTTCAATTCAAAATTTGTGTGTGAAACACACGGCCGGGTTTTCTTGTGTGCCTTGGTGGTTTTGAATTATCTGAAGATTTTATAGTGACATGAGTACCGTGTGATACTGGTGAAGCATAAGATATGGAATCATCATATTTCTTCACAATAGTTTGATGATTCCATTTTCACAGATTTCAAGCAAATCACATAGTAGTATTGCTTTCATGGATAACTTGATGATGAGAAGCCCTTCTTTCTCATGGTTAATGATTTTGCTAATTAACATCCGTGAGATCTGTGTTCTAATAGAAAGCTTAGCAGCGAAATGAAAAAGGGCACTCGAAAAAAAATACAATTTTCATGAAATAATTTTTGCCCATCTGAAATGGGTTTTATTCAAATTTTATTTAGGATAATAGGATGTGTATATTGATGCGAGCTGCTAAAAGTGTAACATTTCAAATATTCAGCTCTTAGTTAGCCAAGCTCTTCTATTTTCCATACTTGGCCTTGTAGTCTTTCCAAAGCTGATCAACTGTCTTCCCTAGCAGATCAACAAAGTACTGAGCACTATAACCAGTCTTCATTTTCTTGTTAAGTTCAGCAACAAACCCATTTCTAAGACCATTACAGTAGTCCAGAAACTTAGCTGTAACATCATAACCTTGATCCCACCTGTCACCTTGCCCTGCTTGCACCCAATGGCTAGGTGCATAATTAGCCTTCAACCTTACAAAATCAGCAATCCCTTCAATTAGTCCTCCTGGTGCTTGTCCATTACCATTCCATTGCCATATGTGTGCCATTTCATGGTAAAGCACCCCAGTGATTTCTCTTCTGACATCACCTGAATAGTTTCCTATATAATCGTTGCTAACATGGATTTCATTGCTGGTTGCATAGGCAACACCACCCATGACATCTATGAATAAGTTGACTGTTTGAACATTTTTTCTGTCGGCGGCATTAGATTGCTGGAAGGTTCTCCATATGAAATCTGTGGCAGATGCGAGTGTTTGCTTGCTGTAATCGACCCCGATGTCCCTGGTGAATCGGGCTCCACCAGCGGTTGCACTGGCTCTGTCGGTGACGGTGTAGTCCACTGCGGAAACCGCGTTGATTGCTAGGAATACTAGCAAAGAGAGGACATAAACATGGCGAAACATGGTCAAGCAAGTGGTAGTGAAACAGGTTTCTTATGGTTGTGTTTGATTTGCATAAGATATTTGCTGGTTTATGTAGATAGTTGGGATGCCCCAAGTGGTGATGCATGTAGGAAGTTGGATGTGGTGCAAGACAACTCAACAAAAAAGTGAAACAGGTTTCTTATGGGTGTGTTTGATTTGCATAAGATATTTGCTGTAGCTCTGTGGTTTATGTAGATAGTTGGGATGCCCCAAGTGGTGATGCATGTAGGAAGTTGGATGTGGTGCAAGACAAGTCAACAAAAAAATAAAGAAGGCAAGTGGCCCAATTGAACTCGTAACTTGAGTGTGGTCACGAGGATCGGCCGATATTAGACAGGTTTTCAGTACGTTGCGAGCAGATTTTTTTTTACATAAAAAAGGATGTTAAAATAATGTAAATATATATTTTTTAAAATAGTATTATAGTCATTAACTGGTTTAATAAACACAATTAATTTAGTAATATAATTAGTTTAGTAATATAATTGAAAATAAGATATTGACAAGAAATAAAAAAAATCCACCAATAATTCAATACAAAAAATAAACTCTTCTCAATATTATAAAAATATATCTTTACAATATTTATAAAAAGTCTTAATCATCTTATTTGTTAACAAAATAAAAATTAAATAAGAATGAAATAATTTTATAGAAAGAAAAATAAAAAAAAAATCTAAATCTCAATTCCTAGCAAATAAAATGTCGAATAAAAAAATTGAAAAGAAAACAATTTTAAAAAGAAAAAAAAATTAACTCAAGTCTATTCAAGGCAACACACCAAATCTATAACCTAGTTCCAAAAATGAGATAACCTTATGAAAAGCAAGTTGAATAAAATTGTGAAGCTCAATTCTCAAATTAACCTTCTATTAAAGGGAGAAATGAAAAAATTAAAATAAAAAAAGACCTGTGTCAACCCTAGTGAAACTGTCTAATCTATGACGACATGAGATCAAGATAACCTTATAGAAAAGAAAGTTAAAAAAATCCAATTTCCAACCAACCCAATGCTGAGGGATGAAATTAAAATAAAAAATAAAAAAAAGACTTAAAAAGATCAAAGCCAAACCGGTCTAATCTTCAAAACTCGTGACATGGATCATGAGGCAGGATTACATCATAAAAGACAAACCCGGAAAAATAATAATGTCAAATTCCCAACCAACCAAAATAATTAGGGATAAAATTGAAAAGTAAATTAAACAAAAAAAATATTTGAAAATAATGAGGATCAAATTTGTCATAAGAAAATGAAATCAAATTATAAGAGATGAAATTAAAAAATAATTTCAATTAATAAAGGGATAAGAAAAAAAAATAAAAAAGGAATGAGAACAAAACTTAATATAAAAATCAAATGTCAACTGATAAAATTGAAAAAAAAATTAATAAAGGATTCAAGACCAAATATATTGCAATCAAAAGAATGAAAATCTAATTTGATTCAATGAACAAATGACCAAACTTCTTTGAATTTTTGCAATGCTGAATGTACTATTTGAGGAGGGGGAGAGAAAAGAGGGAGGAAGAAGAAATACACCGCTGAGTTCAACCGCTGATCATCTGGATGCATGCACCACACCACTATGATGGGTGTGGTGAGACGCATAGAATGCTACCCCGAAAGGCAATGTTTGAAGTCTCTATGGTGCCACACGCACCACCTAAAGAAGCATTTAAGATCTAATTAAATTATATATATATATATATATATATATATATATATATATATTAAAAGATCTAATTATCTCTGATCCACATGATAATGACAAGAAATCCAAAATGAAATGATGAAAGCGCACCAAGAAAGTTTAATTTTAAGGACCATTTAAGTCATTGTACTATGAGAAAAATTAAAAAGTTAAAAAAAAAAAAAAACCTCATATTTTGAGGATCATTATAGACCCATATTAAGGCCACAAGACTTCATTTATTTATTTTTAAAACTTTTAACATGAATTATTCATGTTAGGAATAATCACCTTCATACATCTATATGTGTATAAAAGGTCTTCCAAGAGCTTATCATATTTTTATCATATTAATGATGCATAAAGGGCTTTTATCCCTCATTTATATCATCATAAAAAAATAACTCACTAGTCCCTTCACTCCATCAAAACATCAAATTTTAGGGATTATAAATACCCCCATGAACCACTTAAATAAATGATTCACAATTTCTTTTCTCAAAGCATTCATACTTTAATTCACATAGTATTTATCATATCAAAACAAGAACAAACATTTGTTCTTAGAATTTAAAGTTCTTTCTTTTATTTACTACAATCTCTTATTTAAAGTCACTAAATTTAACATTGAACAATCTCTAAACCCCTTCAAAAAAGATTGTTTTGCAGATGTTGAGACTTCTATCACCAATCATACATTTCTTAAGCTCTAGAGAAGAACATATTGACATGAACATGTGATTAACCATTATCCAAACACCAAATAATATTTTTTTTTTAGTATATCAAATTTTAAATATCATCATTAACCATAATGGTTTAGAGTCTCCAGTCTCCACTATCAAATATCCTCATGAAAACAATGGGTCCTCACCATGTTAAATGAGTAGCCAATAACAGTCACTCATAAAAAAAATAGTATATTAGACTAGGAGTAAAGAACACCTTATATGAGGTCCATATATATGCTTCATTTTCTTCTAGCCTTGCAAGTTGCAAATACTAGTCTTAAAAACCCACCAAATTTGTCTAAAATTGCTGGCTAATGTCCATTATTAGTCTATCATTAATTATAAAATATACTAAAATGATTGGGTGCACCTCTCATTGTTTACCTGGACATAAATTATTATAGATTGAAGCAGTGTAATGACATAGTTGTCTTTGCCAAAAAAACTTATTAAACATGCAGTCGGGGTGATATTGTCTTTTTCATGAGATGTATTTGGTATTGAAAGAATGATTGAAGACAAAATGATCAGTTCGGATTTTGTTGGGGCATGGTAAGGCTGTCAGGCTCCATACATTGGGGCATGACATAACTGCTAGACACTTGGGTCATGCATGACTATCATACCCTAGGCACCTGGGTCAGGCAGAGCAGCCAGACCCCAAATGCTCGGGTCAGGTATGGTAGCCACGCCTAAGGCTTTAGGGTTTAGCGTCCAGATCCAAGGCTCTTAGGTTCGGCGTTGCACCCAGCCCAAGGCTCTTGGGTCTGGACTTGTAGACCAACCCAAGGCTCATAGGTCCAGCGTCCAAACCCAAGGCTTTTGGATCTGTCGTTTAAAAGAGGCCCAAGGCTCTTGGGTTTAACATTGCAACCAGATCCAGACCCACTTAAAACTTGGATCAGGTAGGTTTAATATTATTATTTGTATTATAAATATTATTATTTTTATTATAAATAATATTATTTTCACTTGTGGACTTTCTATTTGGTAATGATCATTTTCCTACTAGAATGTGACAGCTTGTTTTGAAAATTTTCTAGTTCTACAAGGATTTTTAATGGGCTGCAACATAAGTTTCAAGTGTAAAAGGATTCATTAATGTTCCAAAATCCGTTTTTTACAAGAATTTATTTTTCAACCTAGCAACACATGGAAAAAATGGCTGGTGGTATTTAATGATATATTAATTTCTAGGATCATAAACACCATTCTAGGTTATAAATAAGGCTTATATCATACTTGTATTATTTGATTTCTTCTTCTCTTCTCACAACAGCATATGGGATTAACTTATATGTTTTATTTTTATTATTTCAGTTATAGCCCAAGCCTTGTTGGGGCTTAATTAATACTTTGTTTTCAAGTAGGATCCAAAGCTTGTTTGGCAAGGTTTAGGCTTATTAGTATATGTTTTGGATCAGTTTTGTAAATGGGTTATTTCAGCTCATAAGGGTAAATCCATTAGGTTTGGTCAAATGCTTTGGTTTTGACCAAAACTCCAAAACAAACTCATATTTTTTTATTAAAAAAAAACCCAAATCGAAACAAATAAAAGAACAAAATCAATTGATTTGGTTTAGGTTTTATATTTTTAAAAGTTGAATAAGTCTAATTTAATTTAAGAGTATTTAGATGGGTTATTTTTTGCAATGAGCTCTCAGTTTATAAAAGTTTTTGTTTGATTTTTTTTTATTTCTAAAATCTGAAACAAAAGCAAACCAATTCTAAAGTTTTGACAAAATATTCCGAGTAATTCAATTGATTTGCCCAACCATAGTCTATTGCATGAAAATATTATTTCACAGTGTGTGATTATCTCATAATTATTATTAAAATCCTTATTCTAGAATTTGTTAGGAGTAACTGGAATCACCGAAAATGTAAATTTTCTTGGTAGAGCACATGTTCGTGGTTTTTGGAGCATGCCGAACATTGTGTTGCCCAGAACAGGTGCCTTTTTATCAGTTCATTGATTGTAACATAGAGGTATTTAACTTTCTTTTCAATTGAAGATTTTAGTAACAACTGGCTTACAAGTTAGTAACGAAATTGAAGATTCATAGATGTCATGGGTGGTGTTGCTCATCACTGGAATAATCGTTGCTGATTTATCCATTCAGTAACAAATAAGTTGAAGTATAAGATATGGATCATCATATTTCTTCACAATAGTTTGATGATTCCATTTTCACAGATTTCAAGCAAATCACATAGTAGTTTGCGTTCATGGATAACTTGATGATGAGAAGTCCTTCTTTCTCATGGTTAATGATTTTGCTAATTAACATCCGTGAGATGTGTGTTCTAATAGAAAGCATAGTAGCAAAATGAAAAAGGGCACTCGAAAAAAAAAAATTCATGAAATAAGTTTTGCCCATCTGAAAAGGATTTTATTCAAATTTTATTCAGGATCATAGGATGTATATATTGATGCGAGCTGCTAAAAGTGTAACTTTTCAAATAGTCAGCTCTTAGTTAGCTAAGCTCTTCTATTTTCCATACTTGGCCTTGTAGTCTTTCCAAAGCTGATCAACTTTCTTCCCTAGCAGATCAACAAAGTACTGAGCACTATAACCAGTCTTCATTTTCTTGTTAAGTTTAGCAACAAACCCATTTCTAAGACCATTACAGTAGTCCAGAAACTTAGCTGTAACATCATAACCTTGATCCCAACTGTCACCTTGCCCTGCTTGCACCCAATGGCTAGGTGCATAATTAGCCTTCAACCTTACAAAATCAGCAATCCCTTCAATTAGTCCTCCTGGTGCTTTTCCATTGCCATTCCATTGCCATATGTGTGCCATTTCATGGTAAAGCACCCCAGTGATTTCTCTTCTGACATCACCTGAATAGTTTCCTATATAATCGTTGCTAACATGGATTTCATTGTTGGTTGCATAGGCAACACCACCCATGACATCTATGAATAAGTTGACTGCTTGAACATCTTTTCTGCCGGCGGCATTGGATTGCTTTAAGGTTCTCCATATGAAATCTGTGGCAGATGCGAGTGTTTTCTTGCTGTAATCGACCCCGATGTCCCTGGTGAATCGGGCTCCACCAGCGGTTGCACTGGCTCTGTTGGTGACGGTGTAGTCCACTGCGGAAACGGTATTGATTGCTAGGAGTACTAGCAAAGAGAGGACATAAACATGGTGAAACATGGTCAAGAAAGTGGTAGTGAAACAGGTTTCTTATGGCTGTGTTTGATTTGCATAAGATATTTGCTGGTTTATGTAGATAGTTGGGATGCCCCAAGTGGTGATGCATTAACGTTGGAAGTTGGATGTGATGCAAGACAAATCAATAAAATAAAAACAATGAAAAAGGTAAGTGGCCCATGCCAACCATAATCTCATTTACCTTTTCCTTTACATCCTCATTTATCATATTGTTTTTCTTCCTTGTCAATGGAAAAAAAAACCCAGCACCGGTACTGTCATATTCTTTCCTTCTTTTATTAGCTCATCATGAGTGTATAAATCAAATGGTGGACTGGCTAGCAAGTGCTGCTGCTGCTGCTGCTAGACCTCCCCTGAAAGAGAGATGACCTAATCTTTAATCATTGTGAAAGGGATGACACATGTTTATCAATTCAAAACTCCGTCTGCTAGATAAAAAGAAAGAAAATCCATCTGTACGTAATTATGAAAATACAGATGGATCTACCGTGGTGTGAATTAATGCACTAGCTAGTGATAATATTTTATAGTTTTTTTTATTTTATATATAAAATGTCCTTAATATTTCTCAAGTATTATCATTACATGGATGATCTTTAGAACATTAAAATGTGGGAGAGGATTTATGTCAAGTTCCTAAAATCTTTGGGAGGTCCATGTAACTTCACATACTTGTGGGAGATTATGGTAATAAAAATAAAAAGGCAAGTCATTAACTGGTTTAATAAACACAATTAATTTAATAATTAACATAATTAAAAAATAAGATATTGACAAGAAATAAAAAAAAATCCACTAATAATTCAATACAAAAAATGAACTCTTGTCAATATTATAAAAATATATCTTTACAATATTTATAAAAAGTCTTACTGATCTTATTTGTTAACAAAACAAAAATTAAATAAAAATGAAATAATTTCATAGAAAGAAAAATAAAAAAAAAATCTAAATCTCAATTTCTAGAAAATAAAATGTCAAATGAGAAAATTAAAAAGAAAACAATTTTAAAAAACATAAAAGAAATTTACCTGAGTTTATTCGAGCTAGCACACCAAGTTTATAACCTAGTTTCGAGAATGAGATAACCTTATGGAAAGCAAGTTGAATAAAATTATGAGGTTCAATTTTCAAATCAACCTTATAATGATGGGGCAAATGAAAAATAAAACAATGAAAAAAATAGGCCCATGTCAACCCTAGTAAACCTGTCTAATCCATACGACATAAAATTAAGATAACCTTATAAAAAAGAAAGTTTTTTTTAAAAAAATCAGTCTCTAACCAACCCAATACTGAGGGATGAAATTAAAAAAAATATAAAAAAGAACCTAAAAAGATTAAAGCCAACCGAGTCTAATCTTCAAAACTTGTGACACAAATCATGAGGTCGGATTACACCATAAAAGACAAACCAAAAAAATAACAACATCAAATTCCCAACCAACCAAAATAATTAAGAATAAAATTGAAAAATAAATTAAACAAAATAAAGATTTGAAAAGAATGAAGATCAAATTTGTCATAAGAAAATGAAATCAAATTATAAATGAAGAAATTGAAAAATAATTTCAATTAATAAAAGGATAAAAAAAATAAATAACAATCAAAAGAATGAGGACCAAACTTGATATAAAAATCAAATATTAATGGATAAAATTGAAAAAAATCAATAAATGATTCAAGATCAAATATATTACAATAAAAAAAATAAAGACCTAACGACCAAACTTCTTTGATTTTTTGCAGCGCTCAACGTGCTATTCGAGGAAGGGGAGAGAAAAAAGGGAGGAAGAAGAAATACACCGCTGGAGCTCAACCGCGCACATCTGGATGCATGCACCACACCACTATGATGGGGGCCGTGAGACCCATCAAATGCTACCTCGATAGGCAACATTTGAAGTCACCATGGCACCGCGCGCACCATCCAAAAGGCGTGGGCGGTGCCAACCTTTTTTATTTAAATTATATATATATATATATATATATATATATATATATATATATATATATATATATATCTAACTATCTCTAACCCCGCATGATAATTACAAGAAATCTAGAATGAAATGATGAAATTGCTCGTTCATGCAAAGCCAAGAAAGTTTAATTTTAAGCGGCATTTAAGTCATTGTACTATGAAAAAAATTAAAACTAAAAAAAATTTTCATGATCTGAGCATTGTTATAGACCCATATTAGGGCTATAAGGCCTTGTTTATTCATTCTTGAAATTTTTAACATGAATTATTCATGTTAGGAATAATCACATCCCTATATCTATAGGTGTTTAAAAAGTCTCTTAATTACTTACCATATTTTTAGCCCTCATTAATGTCATTAAGAAAAAATAACTTATTATTCCCTCCACTTCATTGAAACGTCAAATTTCAAAGATTATAAATACCCTCTAAACCATCTAGATAAATAGTTTATAATTTTTTTTTCTCCAAGCATTCATACTTTAATTCCCAAAATATTAATAATATCAAAGCAATTACAATCTTTTATTTAAAGTCACTAAATTTAACACTAACACTGTAGGGTCTCTAAACCCTATAAAAAAAAAATATATTGCAGGTGCTAGGATTTCTACCACCAATCACATATTTTCTAAGCTCTAAAAGAAAATTGACTTAAACATATTACTCACTGTCTAAACATTAAATAATATTATTTTTTAGTACATCAAATTTTAAAAAAAATCATCATTAACCACAATGGTTGAGAGTCTCCGGTTTCCACTATCAAATATCCTCGTGAAAACAATGGGTCCTCACCACGTTAAATGAGCAGCCAATCGCAGTCACTCTTATACGAAGGTCCACATATTCGCTTCATTTTCTTATGGCCTTGCAAGTTGCAAATACCAGTCTTAAAAACCCACCAAATTTGTCTAAAATTGCTGGCTAATGTCCATTATTAATCTGGCATTTTACATGCTAATTGTGCATTTTTATAGAAAAATTATAGTGGAGATGCAAGGATAGAAGTTATTGGAATTCTATTTGACAATGCTTCGGCAACAATAAAACATTTAGGAGTATTTGGCTCGGAGATATAGTGGTTTTTTTTCGTCGGATTCATATAAAAAGTATGTTTTTTTTTTTTTATATAAGATATGATATATGATTTATACTTTACAAGAATGTATACCTACGAGGCAAACACAAATCTAGTGACCTTATCTAAGGCAGGGTGGGTTTTTACTCGGTGACAGATGACTTTTTTTCGATGTCATTCTCGGTCTCTAAACGGTTGAATCCTTCAAATTATCCTATTTTGCTGCATTTGCTGACTCAAACTGTGAAATGCATATGAGAATTGGTGGGTCTATTTTTTTCTTATTTTGCCTTTTGATGTGCAAAGCAGAAACATACCACAAAAAAAGACTTTTGAGCAATTCCCCATTAAAGTATGCAAGCAAAGAATGGATTAATGTATCATTGAACACTTTGAACTGATCCATTTACACTTGAATCTCAAGTTACAAAATTGGAAGAAAAAAAAAACAATCAATATATAACTCAGTTGTATCAGCCTTCCTGTATATTTTGACCACATGTGCATGACTTTGGTAACGTTTGGGAACGCGGCTGCGGCTGCGTTCCCAAAAAATTTGAAATTTTTTTTTTTACTAAAATTTAATATGATTTGTATGTTTTGGATCGTTTTGATGTGTTGATGTCAAAAATGATTTTTAAAAAATAAAAAAACATCATTGACATGCATTTTAGCATGAAAAGTTATTTGAAAAGTACTCACAAGCACACTGCCGAACACGTTTTCACAGTGCCAAACACGTTTTCACAGTTTCCTTGTTGGAGTCAGACTACCAGCATAGGTGTCTGGTTCTTTGTGAAGAAGTCAAACATGTGTAAGAAGACTACTTGACTGATATAAAACAAATGATGAAGCACCAGAATATTTGTTCTCAAATATCAGTGACCACGTCCGCGATTGCTTGGCCCCGAAAGAGCTTGCCTTATGCTAAGACTAACACCCTACACCGATTTCTTATATTGCCGCATTGCAATGGAAATTAAAAGCATCTTTTGTAGAGAGCACATCTCTATGTTCTCATGTTAGGCATCAGAAACCTGAAAAACCTTTCAAAAACTATGATCTTTCTAGTATTACTATAAGTTCGGAGACGTAGAATGCTGAGCTTGAACAACTATAATTCTTACAAAGCAAATTCTCTTAAAGGGTTAAGAATTCTCTTATATTTAAGTTGATGCAGGTAGAAGACGAGAATCTTGGGAGACTGTGTATAATTGTATTTAATTGCAAAGAATTTTCAAGTTCAAACAAGAGGAAGATGCTAATTTTCCTTAGGAACACGTGACTAAGAGGCATACTCTCGTTTAATGCATATGCATTTTTGTCCTCGTGATTAGTGACAAGTAATCGGATTCGACCAAAAAATAGTGCATTAGGATGTACCAACCAGTCTCGGGGGTATGAACCCCATCTAAGTTTCGATCAATCCAAGTGATTTCAACGACTCCCAATATCCGAGGGTGTTGGCATGTTTGGCCTCGTAGACACTCCGAATTCGATTGAAGATGGGTGTTTTAAACTTACTGAGTCATTAGAGCCCTTAAAGGCTTAAATCAATGACATTTGTTTTAGGAGAGCACAAATTAACAGAATAAATGCTCGGACAAGATTCATGATTTATTATGACTTTAGACTCATGTCTCTCCATATTTAACTTCAAAGAGATAATTCATCACCTGGCTAGCATCAAAACACCATTCGTTACTCGTATTGGTTCCTCCTATCATTGTTAAATCTATATATTTACTGACATAATGTTTTGTTGATATTTGTATTATTATTTTGTTGGTAATTAATTTATCAATGAAATCACCGACAAAAATCTCCATCAGTGAATCTTTCATCGGTAATTTAATCGAAAATTTTCAGAAAACCACCAAATAACACCGATGACTTTTCAATCCGTCGATGATTTTGTCTGTAAAGAATAGTAATTAACAGTGCAATTAGAAAGTGAATAGTTCCAGAGCTCTCTGGAAAATACCGACTGAATTTTTCATTGGTGATTCTCTTTGTAATTGACATAATAAATAATGTTCATAGTTTACTAATGAATTTACCGACAGAATTTATCCCGCCGGTAATTCTGTTGGTATAAATGACATGTTATTCTTTTTTTTCTTTGTTTTAATTATTTTTTTCTCACTGTAATTCCTTCGGTATATACCGAGGGAATATTTCTGTCGGTAAAATCCCTTTTATTTTCTGGAAATATTCCCTCGATAGTTCCATTTGTATTTATCGATTTTCTGGTAGTGATATTCACACAACGAAAATTATGAAATAAAATTATTTAAGAGTCCGTAAAATCCTGTTAAATAGATCTAGAGTTATTTGGGATTTATTACATGAAGATCTAATCTTTTTTTGCTTTGAATAATTTTTTAAAGGCTGAGTTGTCACAAACCACAAGTCGTCTAATTGTCCGGTCTCCAATGTTAATCTACACGAATCACCTGTGAGAAATCTCCTAAATCCTTATTTAGAATAGATGAATTGTTATGCCTAGAGTGTTTATCTCTAATATCGTGTTTACGTGGTTTTTCTATCTAACAGACAATCACTTATTTTTTTCACTTACAAAATAACATGCTTAACTTTATATGGAATTCTAAAAGCCTATAAAAGAAAAAATATTTATTTGCTCCTTAAATAATACTCTAGATTCATTAATATAATATTATATGAATAATAAAAATAAATTAAGCATTTATTATTAATAAATATATATTTATATAAATATAATAATATCACGTGTTACAAGGTAAATTAAATTAACACCTCAATCACTTATTTCTATAAAATTTCAAGCGAATTCCTTTCTCATGATATTTGTATTTGGTCAGATCAAGCTGAGTCGGCCAGAACCTAAGGGTTATTTAGTCAATGATCCAAGTCCCACAATTAACAAAAGGCCTCAAGTTCGTGTTATAGTTTACGAGTCATTTTTAAAACAAACGCAAATGACCTTGGGTCCATGAGCCTAGCTTTTTTGGACAAGCCCATTTCCAGCTCTTCCTAGCTTTTTTTCTTACTTCTTTTGTGTTTGTTTTATTTTTTATTATTATTATTTAGTGTAGGGTTTTTTTTTAATTTTATTATTTAATATTGGATTGGTGGTGAATCAAAAAAAATTATTATATAATAAAATAAAAAATTTAATTCGATTCAATTGAGTCAATAACTTAAGTCGCAAATTTAACGGGTTGAATAAATATTAATTAAAGACATGGGTTGGGGTTTTTTTATTCTTCTTTTATATATCTTTTCGCCTTTTCTTTTTCAATTTTATCATTTACTGTGGAGTTATTACTAAATTTTATCATTCAATAATGAGTTAATAATAAATCAATTTTTAAATTTTTTATTATTTAATCAAATATAAAAAACTAATCAGACCTAGTAGAGTCTATAACTTGGATCGCAGCTTTAGTAGTTTATCTAAATATTAATCAAAGAGTCGAATCGAGATTTTTTTATTATTTTTTTATATTTATTAGCTTTTTTCAAATTCTATTATTTAATATGAGGTTTTTATTGAATTTTATCTTTTAATATTGGATTGATAGTAAATCAATTTTTATATTTTTATTATTTAATAAAATGAAAATATTAAATCAACCCAATAAATTTTATAACTATAATTACGAGTTTGACAATTGATTAAATATTAATTAAAAAATCAAGTCATAATTTTTTAAATTTAAATTATTATACCGAGTTTAATAACAATGCTACAAAACTTATAACCATTTTTATGTTCCAAAAAAAAAATTAAAGTCCAATCCGCAATGTACTAGTTTTAAGCGGTATTTGAAAGTATAGTAGATTTTAAAATATTTTATACTTAGAAGTGTATCAAAATAATATTATTTTATTTTTAAAAATATATATTTAATATTAACACATAAAATAATTCAAAAAACACAAAAAGAATTATATTAAAAAATATTCAAAATTTTTCAAGAACACAATCAACGGCATCATAAAACACCCTCCTTATACTGTACAATCAAGGTAAGCCTTCTTTTTTTCTTTTTTCTTTTTTTTTTTTTTAAAGGCAAGCCTTCCTCTCTAACCACCGACCCCTCTACCTCAAGGTTTGAGAAGGTTTGAACTTCATACCACCAGTAAAGTTCCTATGTTTTTTATTTTTTACCCTTTACCTCACTAAAGAGGTCCAGAACCCTCGAAACCTTAGCAAACAGCGAATATGTTCATCAACTAATTTTAGGTTACATTAAAAATTAGACGTTCAATATAATTAAAAGAAACAGTTATACTAGCAACCATCCCTTCTTATCAGAATTCGCATTGATAACTGGTAAACCCTGGAAAATTTACAGGTGTAGGCCATGCTAGCAAGCATCTATGCCATAAAGGCCACATGCATCCTCCCACCCCAAAACGAGTAGAGAAGCATCCTCCTTTTTCCCTTCTCCACTTTTCATTACCCTTCCAAAACTTTCATCTAATTTACATAAAAAATGGGCAGCAAACTCTTTTCACCAGAAGTTCGATTTTTTTCCATCGTATAGGAGTCCTTTTGAACTTTACTTCCTATCTTTTTACCCTTTCTTGACCTTTTTCCAACTTTAGCTAGCTAGGATCTCAAAAACTTAACGGTTAGTTAGTATAGATTCACTGTTTACTTGATGAGAGTCAGTTCCCCATTGTAGCTGGTGACCAGAAATCAGCTCCATTGCTGTTTGCGACGGGTAGAGTGCAGTCCACGGAGACCAGACACAATCCCCTGCTCCTCAGATTCTTTAACGATTCCTCTCCTCCGTTTTCTCCGCCTTCCTAACATTGTTTAACCATAGTAAAAAAAACAACAGAAGCCATGTCAATACTAATAACAATTGACTCTTTACCGGAAAAACCAAAATTGTTTCCCCGTGGTCAAAATTTTTACTTTATCTGTGTAGTCTAGTCAATAATAAGTGGGACCTACGCAAGGTGGACCCACATGCTATGATGCTGATTCATATGGTCGTTTTCAAGAGAGCGGAAAACAGGACAAAGAAGTGATGTGTACTTTGGTACTTACAGGTAGGTTTTGCAGGTAAGGAGTGCACAGAACCTTAACCTGATCTTGTAGGAACCTGATGTATCCCATCGCTTCATGTAGCACTGATGCTGTGTCTGTCTGCAAAATTTCAATTCCCAATTACATCGTTGCTTAAGATGTTGGCAAAGCCAATCTTCATCACCCAACAAAGAAATTTAAAAGGACTCCCTATAAAGGTAGCAATTAAACTTGACCAGATTGAATATAGATAATTAGCTTAATTTTGTGTATTTTTGGACCTTGCCAAAGGGTGATACAAGCTCTTGCAATGCAGCGATTCTGTCTCCTAGCTTCTCTCTCTTCACCTATCATTAGAAAGAAATTGTTGATAAGTACCTTTCAGTCAAAAAGAAAAATATAGGCAACACGCATGCAGGTATGTCCTCGAAATTAAGAAAAACTATAAACCTTGACCTTTGCATTTGCAGTTGATCCGGGATTCTTAGTTTCGGTCCTTTTGCTGTTTCTCTGACTTAGAAAAGGAGTTTTGGCTACGGTGTTGGTGCACTTCATTGGTACTTCTTGGCCTGACCCGTTTCTTTTTCTCTGCGAAAGTAGCAAATATAAAGAAAAGACCACGAGAAGCCTCAAAGCAAATTAGGCAATTCAATCAGGCACTCACATTTGATTTGGAGATGGTACTGATTACATTAACACTGCTGCAGTTGTTGTTGCAAGATGAAGCAGAAGACGAGTCACTGCATGTGACCCCAGAGATTTGAGGTTGAGGGGCAGTTTTTGTTTCTTCTCTAAACATCACAATTTCACTTTCATTTCGATAATTGTATCCCCCAAAACAAAGCATTGTGGGAGACTTTTCAACGGAAGAGAAATGGAAAGCATGGGCTACATCAACACCCACAAAATCATCATCATTAGAGAAGAGCAATTCAGAGAAACTAGGAGGATTACCCTCTGGTACAAGATGATTCCCCTCGAAAAAACTCTCCCTCCCAGCCATCTAAAGCAAAGCCTAGAACCACAGAGACAGCGCGGAACAGATGGTGTCCCTCAATATTTTTCTTGTGAGTGTGGTGGTGTGGTCGATTACTGGTCAGGGGAGAAGAAAATAGGTAGCAACCGTTGCCTTAGCGAGAGTGAAGCGACTGCTGTGTTGTGTAGTATGGTAGTGAAGTTTGTGGGGGTAGGGGTACTTCCAAGATCGGCTTTGGGTTTTGGTGTGTTTCAGTCAAACACACCTAGCCCGAGAAAACCGTGGTTTAGTCCTCCAAAGCATTTGGTTTGGTTAAAAGCCAGTTAGAATTTCATATTTCATTGCTTGGCTCGGAGACCAGACGAGTCACGACCATTGAATGCCAGTGGCTATATTGAAACTGACTAGACATCATGCCGCGAAAAAGTAAAAAGCATAACGCCGCAAAAAAATTTCTTCCTCTAGCATCTCGGTACTCGTACAAGGTTAACACTTGAACTTTAAGAATAAAATGTGTAAGACGGGGTTAAGTGTTAAGCCTTTGATTTTCCCTTCACTCTTAAATAAATGCCAAACATGCTTGAAAGGTGTTTGAAAATGAATTTTAATTTATTTTTTATTAAAAAAATTTAAAAAAAATTAATTAATATTTTTAGAATTTTTTATATATTAATGTTAAAAATAATTTTAAAAATTTTAAAAATATTATCTTATTATTTTTTTGAATAAAAAAATACTTTAAAAAATAATTGTTATCATATTTTTAAATACCATCTCAATAAAAATAAAAGAGATATTAATCCATTAACATTTATTTTTCTCTTAATTTAAAACCAAACACAAATCTTAGCATGTAGTTTTACTTTACTTAGCACAAATTTAAGCAACTGAGGATTATATATATGAATGGCAATCTTACAAATTATTTCGCTCTTGTAATTGGAACATCTTAGAATATTATCAACTAGAAAAGATTTTTTAAACAAAAAAATCTCATGTCTTTCAAATAATTTGAGGAGATATTTGTAAGATAGTGTTTAGTTATTGTTACAAGATAAAAAAAGACAAAGACAATACAGATAAAAATATGTTTGGTTGAGGAGATAAAAACATAAAAATAAATTTGTCTTTCAAATAATTTTGGAGTAAGTTTATGTACTTCAAAAACATGAGGAACAGATGCAACATGTTTTTAAAAACAATATTTATCATTTTATATTTCTAAAATATCATTGTAAAAAACTCTAAATTCTCAAATTATCAAACTAAGACATGTAATGATAAAAATAATTATTATCATAGATTTAAAACTCAACTCGAGGGTCAATATCAGGTCACTGGTTGAGGCTCGGGTCACGGGTCGGGTTGACCCGGGTCAGCTAAAGAATAAAAATGATTATTATTATAATTTTAAAACCTTATTCAGGTGCCGACCAGGGCAAGGCCCGGGTCACGCTTAAAGTTGACCATTGACCCGTGTCAACGCAAAGACAAAATAGTTATTATCATAGTTTTAAAACCTAACTCGAGCTAAGGCCCGAGTCATATGCCAGAATGATCAATATAAAATAAAAGTGGTTATTATCATAGTTATAAAACTTAATTCAGGGGTCAACTTGTCAAATCAGTCCTAGTATTTAACCAGGTCAGGTCGAGTCATTCATTCTTTTTTCTCTCTTTAAATTCAAGCCAATCTAGATCTCAAATCAACTTATCAAATCAGTCATGGTTCTATAACTAAGGTTATTACAATATTATTCATTTCAATACTCAAATAAATTAAAGTAAAAAAAATATCTAATTTTTTTTTAATACATAAGTTTGACAACAATACTTATTAAAAATAAAATAGACTTTTTTACATTTTATTATGTTTTATACATCATAACCAAACATGATACAGAGACAATCATTTTATCTTATTTATCACTACCAAACATAGTTTCGTCTCTATCTTTTTTTAATCTTGTCTCCTCTATATCCATCTCTTCTGTCTAGAGACAGTAACCAAATGCAACCTAAGAAATTCTTATGGATAAAAAAATGTGAATGCTTGATGTTGATCCAATCCAAAACCAAACTGGAAAAGAATTTATTATAAGATGTAAAAGTAGATTAAAGATGTTCTAATGACCAAAACTAAAGCTAAATAATTTGTGTTAGTAGTTATTTAATGTCAATGTTATATGGTTCTTTTTAACAATGAGCTCAATGATAATTTCATCATTTAAATGGAAAGACTGACAATAAAATGGGTTAAAATGAAGCGCACATGTGAATGTGAGTGAAATTGAAGATGTTGGACACTTTGTTGGGCTAAACAAAAAGACACGTAAAATTATGAAAGATAGGGCACGTGAGTACAACTTTTCATTGTTTTTGCAAAACTAACATAAGACTATCTATGGTTGATGTACTAATGGACCAACAAGATGCCATCATGAAAGATCACTAACGAAAGATTGTTGGGAGTTTTTTGTGAACTTAGCACAATAAGAAAAAAAAATTGGTAAAAAAGCACATGTAAAAAAATATTTAGAAATCCACAACATTTGATCAAGTCGTAGATAGTATATGCGACATGAGAGTAGCAAATAACATCTACAAAATGAGGTTTGTATTCATTATTTGTGACTCAACTAAACGACATGTCCTGAGATCATTTTTTTTTACTATCAACTTCCAACCCAAAAAAACCACAATTTCTATAATTTAAGTAATCAATTTTCCAGCATCAAAACATAATTCACATAAGCAGCACATAACATCTTCAATCATAAGTACTAAAATTATACAAAAAATTAACATAACATAACATTATATTAAAATTAAACTAACTATGGATCTATTCATATTTCTCATAATATATAATAACACGTAATTATATCCAATAATCACCCTAACTCATGGAAGGACAAGCACTCTTGGATGGGTCTAAAGCGTCATCCCAACTTGTTCAACTCGAGAACGGATCTGTAATATCAATATAGATGTGAGGAGAACCAATATCACTCCAACGTATGGATGGACCTAGAATTCTCATGGATGGGCCTGAGATGATCGTGGGTGGACCTTAAATGCTTGTGGACAAACAAGCATCCCTAATCCCTACCTCGATCTTCCGTTAATACCACTCTAAGATGCTCAACCTCTTGAAATCCATCACAATATAAATTAAGCGCAGTGTTGACCACAATTCATCATATCTCATTGACACCTTCACAAATAGTCATTGTTGCTTTATGAGCTTTCCATACCAACTAATGAATATATATATATATATATATATATATATATATATATATATAACTAATTAGTAGTTATTATCAATAATAACATTAACAATATTTAATAAATGTTGTATATTAAACAATATTATATACCAATCAATTCTTTATCGAATATTGGAGCACATAATGCATTGGATTGCATGGATGCCTCAGGAAACACAATCAGGTAGGTGTAATAAAACAACACATATTGGATAAATAATATCTTATGTAGATATCTACATCAATCGTCGAATGTCGCTCCTTAAAAACACAATCTCTACCAACATTCCAAAGATCGAGGTAAGATGTATGAGTCACTAACCAAATTTTCTTGTGCTTACCCTAATAACTAATATTATGTAGCTTGTCACCGGTACTAACATAATCTAGTATATACCTTGGTAGTCATAATTATCGCATTATCCAATCTAGGTAATGCATCTCAATAATGGATACCCACAAACACACATTAAAAACTAATCAATAAACATCAATCATGATATAACATTAACAATGTTTAATAAATGCTATATATAAAACAATATTGCATTCCAATCAATTTTTAATCGGATATCGAAGTGTATAATGTATCGGATTGAGTGGATGCCTCAAGAAATGCGATCAGGTAGGCATAATAAAATTGGAGGTGATAATTTTCAGTTTGGTTTAGTTTTGAACTAAAAAAACTAACCAAACTAAAATTTATATTTTTTTAAAATTATTAACCGAATTTAACTGACCATTTTGATTCGGTTTGTTTGTTTTTTCTTTCAAAACGGGCTAGACGTGTTTCCATTTAATTAGGTGTTTTCTTATTAGGCTTGAGTTTTTCTTGGGATTTTTTGACTTTTTTGAACAACGACCCTAAAATATATATTGGAATTTTTTTTGCTTTTATTTGTTGTTGGCCATTTTACTAATATGAATTTAAGATTGTTTATCAGATATTCTTCTATTTCAATGAGGTTCTTAACAAGCAATTCTTCAAACACAAACAAACAAGTTTTTGTCGTCTTATTTTTTTCCTACTCTCCCTTCTCATTCTATCTTTCCTGCCTTCTCAACTTAGAAAATAGGCTAATGTGCCTATCTTAAACATACATAATGATAAATATAGCAAAGGCATTCTAACATGAATATTAGGTTTATAGCTTCCCTCGTATCAAAAGATACAAACCCATGTATAATAATTTATGTTGTTGCACTTCCTGCTATATGGTTGGTAACCTGTAAATTCAGAAACCCACAAAGAATTGCAGCATTAATACAAGTATAAAATGAAAAATCAGTTGTCTCTTCTCAATTGTTTATCTTGTTAAACATAATTAAAATAAAATAAATTTTCCACATGAAAAAGCATATTCTATTTAGAGATTCAAGCCAACTTGAAAAGACATAAAAAAAAAAGATTACATTTGCATGTAAACACATATCAATAGATTAAACAACACCAACCAACCTTATTTACATCAAATATATATAAAAAAACAAAGTTACTAACCTGCATAACAAAGAGTAGATCTTTCCCCTTTGGCAAAGTTTCAAGCTTTTTGTTATCTAACTATAGTGAAATTAAAAAAAAAAACAAATAAAAAGAAGGTTCAAAATGAAAGCTAGCAAGAAACAACAAAAAAGAACATCATCATCTACAGTAGAAAGAATACATACTAAAGAATGACAGCTTGGGGAAAGTAGCGATAGATGTGATCACCAATATTCTTTGCAACATTACCAAGCTCCACATCATCAGACCTCTCATTTGCATGAAAGTAACCCATTATACTTAAACCTTAAGCGGCATAATACTTCTCTATCTATTCACAAACAATTAAAGAAACCCATTTAATAAAAAAAACATTTAAAATCCATATCAAAGTACCTTGGTTTTTCCATTTTTAACCACACCAGACTAAGAGACCAGAGATAAAGATAAAAGGGAAGAGAGGGAGAGGGGATGGTGGGGATGAGATGAGCATACTAAGGGAACGGAGGATGGTTGCGAGAGAAAAGGAAATTAGGGGAATAATGTTTCATAAAAAAACATGAGCTTTTTATACCTAGGTTTGTTTTAGGGTTGAAACTTGAAACTGAACTGGTCTAGTTGGGTTCAATTGGTTTTTGATTTTAGAAGCCGAATCGAACCAGTTTTTTTTTTTTTCTATGTAGATATTCAATTTTTTTTCTCAGTTATTTTTTTTATTTTCTTGGTTTAATTAGTTTTTTTTGTTTTTTATCACCCTTAAATAAAACAGTGTGTAATGAACAAATATCATCTCATGTAGGTATCTATATCAATCAATAGATGTCGCTCTCTAAAAACACGATCTCTTCTAGCATCCTAAAGATCCAGGTAAGATGCATGAATCACCAACCAATCCCCCTCATGCTTACCCTAATGACTAATACTATGCAGCTCATCACCAATATCAACATAATCTAGTATATGTCGAGATAGTCCAAACTGGTACATTGCTCGATATAGGCAAATCATATTCCTCATGCATATAGACGAAACTGAAAGTATCAAGTCCTATGCTTTTGAAAATACAATATATTTATAACCCATACATGATGTAATTATCTTGTGTACAACTCTATATTTTTTGCATTTAATTTATATAAATCACTTATTGATTCAATTTTATTTATTAGAGCATCTCCAATGGGTGTGCTAAATGAAAAGCTAAATATTAAAAAAATATTATTTTGGCTCTTTATGTTTATTTTGTGCACTTCAAAGGAAGTGCTACACAAAATGCTAAAATGTCTTCTCTCCCACAAATATTATTCCTACATATCTCTTAAAAAAGCCAAAACCAACAAAGTGGGGCCACTAAAAAAATAAACCAATTAAATGTAGTCATGTGAAAAAAAATAACATCAAATTTATTAAGAAATAATAAAACACTTGTTTTTTCCACTCAAATATAATTGGCTCTTCAAATGGTTTTTTTTCATTGGAGTAGATATGATAAAAAAAAAAAGGAGCTATATTTATACTATTCAAAATACTATTTTATTAATTTAACTCTTTAAAATAGCATTTTTTCATTAAAAATGCTTTTATTATCTAAAATTAATAGATAATAACTTCTAATGACAATATTAATCATCTTATTACCCCAACTATGTAGATATCCACTATGAATTATAGTAATCATCATCGAAAATTTTAAATTTTAAGTTGGTACAATCTGATCAGAAGCACACTTGATCAGGTGTTATGACGAATGAAAGTGGTGAACAGCTACAAGACAAGGTGCGCTTTGAAGTCGAATGCACACTCGCACTTTGTACAAATTTAGGGGTCATGATTTCTGTACTTCCCTTTCCTTCGTTCCATTGCATTTTTTTTTTCTGATCTTAATAATGGGATAATATTTTTAGAGCAATTGTGTTTATCTCGGATGAGTTTGCCTGTATTAATGCTGTATCTAATAAAGGAACCACCCTCAGCGTTTGTTTATATTGATTTCAAATATATAATCTGAATTTATTAAGATCATCTCGAGGAGGCAATGCTAAAATAGAACATCTGTAAACAATAACACTCATTTCTGTGGTCTCGAGTCGATTTAATTACATGCATCCTAAACGACAAGGGCTTTAATTACCTCTTCACTTCTCTTCATTAACTTTTTATACTAGCCGCCTCTATTTTCCTTACCCTTATTATCTATCTGACATATAATAATTCATTAAGAGTTTTATACGATTCCATCTATCTTATATTCCATTATTGTTAATCTTTAAAATTCATAATCATACAAAAAAATATTAAAATTAAATATTGAATATTAAAATTAACCTGTGTTAACCTTTGAATTTCATGGCTTAGCAAAAAAAAAAAAATACTAAGAAATAAAATTAAAAAACAAATACAATAAAAAAGATACAAAACAAAATAAACATCAATAAATAACTCGTTGTTTGTTCAGTTAGATGAATGGCTTCGTTTCTATTTAAGGGTAATTTCCCAATAAAAAAATAATTTCTGATTGGAGTTTTCTAATCTTTCTTAATGTTAATAGAAATGACAACAAGCTCTTCTTTACCTATACTTAGTTTTTTTAAGATTTCAACCCAGACATCCATTAAGAGATCTACAGGATCAGAGTTTGCTAACTTAAACAGGAGATTTGCTCAATGGTATCTTTCTTTTGATTGCAAGTTATTGAAATATTTTTTATTTTGTCTTATTTCAAAGATAATATTGGAACTTCTAAAGATATTGTTGTATAATTGGTTATTTGGCTTGATAAATTCTTGGCAATGACCAACCACCAATTAGAAATCACTATAAACTTGAAATAGATATGCTTTTAAAGTCTTTGCAAGACCGCTAGGAAAACTTCTTACTCTGATACATTATTCATATATGGGAAATCAAAACAAACTTCATATTCAAATACTTCTTCTTTAGGACTGACAGGTACTATCCTAGTTTTATTTCCATCAACATTGAAAGAGCCATCAACATATAATTTCCAAGTATAGGTCATTAGAGGTTATTCTAATGACACTTCTGATGTAATAGAGGAAGTTATAATTGAAGTTGGAGATGTAAGTGTATCTATAAGACCTTAAAAAAAAATACTTAATAATGAAATATGTCAAGACTTGACTCTTTATAGCTTGTTAAGGTCTATACTGAAGTTCAAACTCTTTCAATTCAATGACCCATTTCATTAGGCGTCCAAACATCCTTGGCTTTTGAAGGATCTATCGTAGAGGCTGATATGAGAGTACTATGACTTGGTGAGCTTTGAAGCATGACTTAAGATTCCTAGAGGCACTTACTAGAGTGAGGGGCACCTTTCCCACTTTTAAATATTTGGTTTTAGCATCATGAAGGGTTTGGCTGGAGAAATAAACTGGATTTTGTATTCTCTCATTCTCTTTAACCACAACAACATTTACAGTTGAGTCCGACACATCTAAATAATAAAAAAAACATTTTCACTCTCTATGGGTTGAGATAATATCTTGGGGGATGAAAATTGAACTTTGATCTCCTCAAAAGCCTTTTGATAATATAGAATCTACTCAAAATTGGTTATGTTTCTCAAAGTCTTGAGGAGGATATTCCCATATATCATTACTTCTCGGGAGAGGATATTGACCACGTTGCCATCATCTACTAACACCTAATGCACTCGATGGTTAGAAAGGATTGTAGAAATGACCAAAGCATCTTTATTTGTGAAAATTATTCCATTTCCATCTTCTAGAGTGAAGATGATGGGTTCATACCACTAGTTTTAGAGACGAGCAATTGTAAGGACTTATTTCCTATACTTTATTTTCCCTGTGTAGGAATCACCTCATGCAGAGGTGCCACCCAAATCACGATGATTTTAGGTAATGCCAGCATTGACTGATCGAGCTCTTCCCTTCTTGGCTTGGGATGGAAATCCCTCTTAAAAAACTAGCAAAGATAGCCCATAGCTATCAACCTCTCAATTTCCTTTTTCAAGACGTAATACTCCTATATATCGCGTCCTTTATCTTTATGGAATAGAGAATACTTCTTGGATGCATGTGTATTCCCCATACTCACTTAGTGTTGATCTTAGCTCATGACTGAACGCAAGTATATTGGATCTGGTAGATTGTTAGACCCATGTTATCATGGGTTTAACACATGCCTGAACCTAAGTATATTGGGTGTGACAGCTTTGCCAGACCTATGTTTGCTTGGGTCATTACCTTGTTATAATTTTAGGGTTTTTTTTTCCTTTCAAAACCTTAAAAATACTAAGTTAAAAACATTGACTCGTCAGTTTCTAATCTCTATTCCTTACTTTAATTATATTCAAGACAAACTTCCATCTTCATTGGAGGTTCACATGATTTTTTTT
>Ga0325414_1000207_pt1 | contig 41817 bp, 22 predicted proteins | sample PopdelMetagenome_8_FD_206183 | JGI IMG/M metagenome (GOLD analysis project Ga0325414, IMG submission 206183) | Populus deltoides microbial communities from Bellville, Georgia, United States - Leaf-PdKOR-R3 | ecosystem: Host-associated > Plants > Phyllosphere > Phylloplane/Leaf | place: USA... | reverse complement strand
AGTCATTTACACAAGTAATTCATTGGTAGCTGTAATAAATGGTTACACACGTGCCAAGTTTATAAAATACTGTACATGCATAGAATAACTTTGAAGTTCTTTGCAACATTCAGCAGCAGAAACACCTCGAAGGACTCCTTCCCTTGGAACGCATGTGCTTTGCCTTCTCTTTAAGCTCAAGCTCTTCATTTCTTCTTTTCTCCTCCAACTGTCCTCTTGCTCTTCCAGAAATCAAATCAATTCTCGCTATCTTGTTATGGTAATGTTGCATGTTTCTTGCCCTTCTTAGCTCCAGTTCGCTCTACAGGTCCAGATGTCAGGATAATGGCTAGCTTAATCATTAGCATTCACAAAGTTGATTAGATAAATATCAAAGTGAAACCTTCTTCTTTTCCCCATGGAGTTTGGCTCGCATCTTTTTTGCCTTCTCCCAATCAAGAATCTTGGATTTCATTTTCTCATACCTGAAATTTAGTTTTAACTTATTATAACCCAGACTAGGAAGTAATAATAGTAAATGGTTGAGTTTGAACTACTTTTTCAAGTAGATTTGGAACTGCTCAAATAAACTAAGGGTCACCTTCTATTAATCTTTCTTAGCTGATCTTTCTCCCAAGAATCTGCTTTGGTTTCCACAACTTGTCTTAAAGGTTGTCGGTTCATTGGTGTCACAGAGGAGGAACGACTTGGTTTTCTGGCAGGGAAAGCATTTTCTTGTTGCCTTCTGTCCTCTTCTGTTGGTTTTCTAGCTGAAGTTTCACCTGGAAATTATTCCTTTGTTACAGTCTGGCAGTAAACTCTTGTTTGGAATTTTCTTTTGACCGTTGACAATTACCTGCAACTATCACTTCCCTACTAGAGAAATGTCTTGTTTCTCTAACAGAACCAGCTGAAGAATCTTGTTTCATAGTCTTGATTTTTTCCTTTGACTTACCAAAATCCCCTCTCAGCTTTCTTCTGTAGTCTGCTTCAGCTTCTTCATGTGAGTGAATGACAAATGCAGCAGCAGCAACAGCAGTCGCAAACTCACCATCTTGGAAATCGTAATCCTGACTCATTGGCCTAGAGAAGTGCCTCCAGAACCAGTTCTGCCCCTTGTTATCTACTGCAAAATAGCTAGTAATTACACTTGTTTGTTAGAATATGAGTCATTTAAATTTATATACCTTTCTCTCATGAATGAATTCTTAACATCAAATTCAGTCTTTTAATTCCGGAATCATATAAATAATCCATGTAGAAGAGCATAGAATGTTAATATAGCACAGGAAAACAGGACTACAGCATATGTAGTAGAATTAGAACTTTTGTAAACATACAGTTGTAGGAACACCATGAGTACCTGTTCTGAAGGATTCTGTTCGCCAAGGCGGTATTGCTCTCTCCGTGACACTGCTAGATTCTTGCTGCTCTGGACCGGAAAATGTCATCATTGTCAATATTATCTCAACCAAGAAAAATGATAAACAGAAACCATCATACAAATTAACTTTATTTCTCATACTCATATGAAAAAGTTTGAAGGTACCTCCTTTACCTTGTTAAAATCTTCATCCACCACGCCAAAATACTTGCATTGTTTGCCTTTTCTAGGAGGCAGTAGTGTTTGATGATATGATTATGTGATATATAAGCAACAGCCTGGAAAGGAAGTCTTGCAAGATTTGTAAAGATTTAACTTTTAGATCATGAACAGAAGATTGGTGCAAGCAAGATATATGAACAATGCTTTGCATGCAGGCTACCGCTGTAGCATATTTTTGCTTCTACGGGAAGCAAAGGACCTGTTTCCGCTTTTTCATCCCGCCACTTGTGTTCCATTTCTAATTAACTACTTTCTATCTTCCTTTCTACACTGGTTGTTAAATATACATCTTTGCACGAAGAAAAAAGGAAATGGCTCGTTTAATACTTCATTTTTTCTGTAAAATTGAAGTTATAGAAAGAAAAATAAAAAATCCTCGTTAATATTCTCCAAACTATTTTTTTAGTTTTTCAAATATATATATATATATATATATATATATATATATATATATATATATATAATTTGAAAGACTCATTTTAAAAGTTTTTCACATGAGTTTCTTTATAATTTTTTTTATTGTTTTCTAAAATTAAAAAAAACATAAATAAAATAGTATTTTTATTTTATATGCAGAAATTAACTTTTTATCAATGTAAAATATTAAAATTATTTTTTCTAACAATTTTCAAATTTAGTTAGTGTCATAAATTTATTTTTAATTATAAATATTATATAAATTTTCCCCTTTTTTAGTTGATAAGTATAACTTTTTCATGATAATTCTTAATTTGAATAAAATAAAATAAATATTTTATAATTATATTATTACAAATAAAAAATTATTATTATGATTTTTTATGAACACTAATTACAATTGTGATGTATTTCTTATTCTTTCGGTGAAAAGATTTATTTTTTTAATTTTTTATTGGAAAAAAATATAAAAAAGGAAAAGAAAAGTGGTTTTCTATTACTGAACAAACCGTAACATTCTTGAAGATATAACGTCTATTTTATTTTACAGTAATTTTAATTCACCCCTGTCAAGTTTATGTGCTCTTTTAATTTCACTTAAAATCTATGATTTATTTCATTGAAACCCGAATTTTTCATATTTATTCTCCGTTTCACTTTAGTCCATGTCTGCTGGGAAATAGTAAGGAAAAAATGTCAATTTCAATTTCATCCTTGAAGTTAATAGAATATCTTAATATAATCAAAAGGTAAGAATGAACATTTAAAATTAAAAAAAAAATCATTAAAGAAAGATATTTTCTCAATAAAATAAATATGATGAAAAACAACTAAGCTAATTAAAAACAAATATGAAAAAATATAACATCAACTACGTCAATTATTGTTGTTACCTCTCCTTCCCTCTCTCACTAATATATTATATCTACATGTTTTATCAAATTCTATATCAAATTTTATTATAAAATGTTGAACAAGATTTTTGAAAATAAATCAAAATCAAAATTTCTAAAATTGAGATTGAGAATGGGGATTTATCTACAAGTATTTGTAAAAGATTGAGCCAAAATTTAAAAAGGAAAATAATTTATTGTCTTTATCGCAATATTTAGAAGAAATACAAGGTGAACGAGTCGTGCATTCCCTAATGCCGTGTAGTAGTGCAGTTGGAAAAGAAAATGATGTTGATGACACTTTTAAAAAAGTAAAGGTGTGTTGATAGAATTTGCAGATTTGATGTCGAAAGAGTTGCTCCAAGGCTTGCCTTCCATAAAAGATATACAACACCAAATTGATTTGGTTTCAATGTTTAGTCTACCAAACAAGTTAATATATAGGCCTAGCCCTAAGAAAGCTAAAGAGATGCAAAGAAAGGTGATGGAGTTGTTGGAAAAGTATATTCAAAATAACACGAGTCTGGGTGCTTTATCTGTCCTTTTGGTCTTGAAAAATAATAGTTCATGGTAGATGTGTGTTCAAAGCTGAGTCATTAACCAGATCACAATGAAATACATGTATTTGATACTACGATTAGATGACATATTGGATCAGTTAGCAAGTTTTAGGATGTTTTCCAAGATTAACCTTAAAAGTAGTTACTATAAAATCAAAACCAAGTCGAGAGATGAGTGGAAGACAACCTTTAAAATGCATCATGTGTTATATGTGTCAGAACCAAAATTTGACCTTCCTTTTTTATATATTTCAAATAAAAACATAAAAGCCAAAAACATTGTGTCTTTTTGGTAAATTTAGTTGATTTTAAACATTTTTTATTGTTTTGATAATTTTTACATGGTTAGAAATAATCATGAAAATACAAAAAAAAAATACAAAAGTACAAAAAAATTAAAAAAAATACATATGTAGGGTTGAAATTGGACCAATAATTGAGAATCATAAGTAAAAATTGAGTTTAAGAAATTTTGGGTCATAATTGAAGCTTGAATTAAAGAAGAAATTGAGAAAGAGGCTTAATTTGATTTAATTTAGCTAAAAATAAATTAGAAGTTCAACGACGAGTTAAAATTAAATAGCCAAGAAGTTCAATGATGAGGGCTCAATTAAAGAAGAAAAGTTAAATTGGGACTCAATTTGGCTTAAAAATAAAAAATTAAATAACCAAGTACTAAAACGAAAACAATGGGGAAATTAGAGGATATATGCTATTTCGCTCTAGGTTATAATTTAAAGAAATTAAAGAAAAATAGGTGAAATTAATCCAAATTAGGAAAATTCAAAGACTAAGAACTGAAGCGCAAATGAAACTGAAATGGGAGGATAAATATGAAATTTGGCACGATTTTAATTAGCCGAAAACCTAATTTTGATTAAATAAAAAAAAGACACTGTTTCAAATTAAGTGAACAATGTGTTTTAAGTCGGGGAAGAACAAGTTTTAAAGATTCACATCATTTTGGTTTTTAATTTTGTAGATTTCTAAGTATTAAAGGAAAGTAAAACAATTCACATTTTGGTTTCTAATTTTGTAGATTTCTAAGTATTAAAGGAAAGTAAAACAATTGACTCTTAGTAAATCTTAGAGCTTAATTTTGATCCTAATTGATTCTTTTAGCATTATAATAACAGAAGGAAAGTGTTCTCCAACATGTCGGCTACAATCTTGGTGCAAAGAATCATAATTTAACTCCTTAAATCTAATCCAAATTTTGAGCCAAACATACTCTCTTAGCCTCTTTTAAAGAAAACTCAACTTTTTCATTCTTGTTCAAGATCTAACCTTTAACCTTCGATTCTCTCACCACAAATCAAGTGAAGAAGGGTTGGTGGCCAGCACCTAAGTTGATTTCCAATCCAAATTCATTAGGACAATCTTTAAGGATTATATTTTTATGAAGTTAATGATTATTTTCTTGCTTGTTTAATATAGCTTGTAGTCAATCGATTAGTTACACGTGATATTATTATATTCATATAAATATATATATTTTTATATTAATAAAGGTTTAATTTATCTTTAATACTCATATAATATTAAATTAATGAATTTAATATTTAATTTAGCTTCCATATTGAGCATAAGCAAATTTTTATACTCTTTTTAATTTGTACATCACTGATCACTTAAGCATAAAACCTATGGTTTTATTTTTGTCAAATTAGTACAGTAAACGTAAAAAATTGGTAGAATAACTTTGTTTGAAAAAGATTTTGTGAAATAGCATACTTTCACCTTGTCGCGCTTTAGAACAGCGACATTTACTAAATGTCATGCTTTTGAAGCACGAAAAGGTGAATGTTCAATTATCTGGTTTAACCGGCGGCCGGTTAGATCCAATTGTATTAATCAGTCGACTGTTTCACATAAAAACCATAATTTTATGAACTTTTTCTTCCAAACATGTTTTATGAGTCAAAATTTATATATTTGTCCAACTAGTAGACTAAAAAATAGAATCCAATTAAAATTTAAAAAGTTATTATTCACACAATAGTTGTCCTTTGTTTTTCAATGTCAATGATGTAGTCGAACTTGTGATAATGGGTGATTCTAAGCAGTCAAGTGTGGGTCAACCATAACTAAATGAGGATCTGTTATAAACAGATTACATAGATGACCTAACATGTGCATTCATGGGCCAGTGAGACAGGTCTGGCCCAAGAGGAGGTTTGGTCATGCTAGACCAAAATAACGAATCAAAAAGGTTTATTACTTTTGATCTGACTATTAGATTGCGCTCAAACTTTTACAGGAGTTTTTGGATGCCATTTTTCCTATGGTAGCGATTGTGTCGCTATGCATACCATCGGATCTTTAGATATCAAAAATCTCATTGAAATCCCCTAGTTTTGGCAATTTTGAGATTTTCCTTGTTATTTTCAGAACCGGTCGACCAATTGAGCCACATGATAGCACACTTTCACCTTATCATGTTTTAAAAGCATGGCATTTAGTAAATGTCATGCTTCTTAAGCACGACAAGGTAAAAGTGTGATATTTCTTTAAATCGTTTTCAAACGATATTGGTTTATTGATTTTTTACGTTTAATGTGCTAATTGCCCAATTTATCCAAAACCTTTATCTAATCTCCAAAACAAAAACAAAAAAACAAACATTGTGAAGCATCTATGTTCAAAGTAGTAATTAGGGCTAGAATGTTCTTCTCAGTGAATGTCTTTTAATCATTACACAATTTCTTTCTTTTGTAACAATGCTCTCCCTTCGAGTTTTAGAATAAAGAACTAGATAATTCATGCGTGTTATGTTACGGGTCAGGTTAAATTTTTCTTGAATATAAAAAAAAATCAAATATTGCTAATATTTTGTTTCTAGTGGAAAAAGTTTTTTAAATTGTGTGAGGATTGACTCGTTATAACCCGGTTGACTTTGTAAGTCCAAAAGCAACCCATACAACCTACAAAAATATAGTTTGACTAAAAATAAATTCAAGATGACATTTTTTATATATATATATTACGATAACAATATATTAGATTGACTTCGGTCAACTCAGGTTAATATATTAAATCTACGACATAGGTTATGAAACTACAATAACCCTATAGAAAGCAAATCAAAATAAATTATAAAGCCTAATTCTTAATTAATCCAATGTTGAACGAAAAAATTAAAAAAAAATCAATTAAAAATGACCTAAAAAGGTGACCCGAGTTAACCTTTCAAACTCACGATTTAGATCATAAGATTGAGATAACCTCATGGAAAACAAATCAAAAAATATTACAAATTCCAATCTCAGTCAATTCAATGGTAAAGAATGAGATTAAAAAATAGATGAATTAAAAAAAAAGAACATAGAAAACAACCTGAGTCATTTAGATTGAGATAACCTCATATAATTTTTTTAAAATGACATAAATAAACTAGGATTAACCTGCCAAATGTTCGACTTTCGTTATGACACTAAGATAACCCCCACAAAGAGTAAATCAAAATAAATTATAAAAGTCAATTCTCAACTGCCCTTTTTAGACCCAATGTTAACGATAAATTTTTAAAAAACTTTAATTAAAAAAATGACATAAAAATAAGATAAATCAACTCAGGTTAACTTGTTAAGCACTATTTCCGAGTTATGAAACTGGGATAACCTAATAAAAAAACAAAACAAATTATGAAGCCTAATTCCTAATCAAACACAATATTAAATGATGAAATTGGAGGAAAAAAAACTGACTCAATTGGGTTAACTCGCCAAACCCGCGACCAAGGTCATAAGATGAGAACAACCCAATAAAAACAAATCCAATGTTGAAGGACCCATAACTCTGGTCATGAGACCGAGATAACTTTTTAGAAAGAAAATAAAAATAATAACCCAATTTAACCAAGGTTAAAATACCAAAACTCATGACTTTGATCAAGAGATCAAGATATCCTCATTGAAAAAAAAATCAATTAGAAAAAGGACACAAAAAACAACTCGAGTCAACTTAGGTTAACCCGTTAAGCATTATTCCCGGATCATGAAGCCGAAATAACATGATAGAAAGTAAATAGAACGAATCATGAAGTCTAATTCTCAATCAATCCAGTATTAAAGGATGAAATTGGCAAAAAAAAGTTAATTCAGAAAAACAAAAATTGAATCAACCAGGTTAACTTGTCAAACTAGGTTAACCTATCAACCCACAATCTATACCATGAGAGTGTGATAACTCAATAAATAAATAAATATAATATTAAATGATGAAATTAAAAAAAAAAACATTGATTGAAAAAAATCAAAGAAAAAATAAAGCAAAGCACTATTACAATGAATAATGTTGTGTGAAGAGGGGTACAGTGAAACCCCCTCCTCTTTTAGTTTATAGTTAACTAGATTTGTGGGCCCGCGCTACATCCTGGGTTGGAGCTAACTCAATTTAACTTGTCAAACTTATAGTCTAAGCAATGGAACCGAGATAAAAAAAAAATAGAAAATAAACTGAAGAAAATCAAGAAGCTTAATATCAAAAGGCTCCAATCTTGATCGATAGAACTGGAAAAAAAAAATCTTAATCAATATCATGTTGAATGATAAAATTAAAAAAAATATTAATTTAAAAATAAACTTCAAAGTAAATTCAACAAATAAAATTCAACAAATAAATAGAAGCAAGATAACTCAAGTCATTTTTAAAATTAGTAAGAAATTCCATAGAATGTGATGAAATAAAAATAATGAAGTCTAATATTTAATTGAGTAAATGCTAAAATCTGAAACTTCAAAAACAAACTAAATCAAGAAACTTAATTTCCAACCAATTTAATGTTCAAGGATGAAGTAAAAAAAATAAAATAAATTGCCAAAGGGAAAAAATAGCAATCAAAATAATAGGAATCAAATTTGATAGGAAAAAAAACCTAAAGAAAATGCAATTGTAAAAAAATTAATTTAAAAAACTATATTAAATAAAATAAATAGCAATAAAAAAAATAAGAATCAAATTTAAGAGATGAAAAAATTATAGGGGGTTGAGATTGAATAAGAATTCTAATTTTATAAAGTATTTCAAATAAAATAAATAATAATCAAAAGAATAGAGACCAAATCTAAAAATAATATGTTAATTGGCTACTTTAAATTTTTGAAAAGGCAAGAATGTAAATCAAGGAAGAGAGAGAAAATAAAAGGGAAGAGGTCGTTTATGCCAAACCTGATGGCCATCAGCCATAGAGGACGGTGAGACAATTTTAGCGCCAATATGAAATGAGAGGTTTGGTCATCGGACGGCACCGTATGTGATGCCCAAAGGACAAGGGGATCACCCACGTGCTCACATGTGTCATTTTTTTAAATAATATTTATATTTATTAAGTTATAAAATTGCTCCTAAACCAACATGATAATAACAAAAAAAACCTTGTGAGAAATACAAAAATTCCCCTAAACATAAGCAAAAAAAATTAACCTCTCTTTCATGGGCATTCAAGTCATTTAATTGTTCTTAAAAAAAAGTATAAAAAGCTACTAGACTTGAGATTAATAATTTTTTACTTTTAAGAGAAACTAAGTAGTTAAACTATGGAAAAATTAAAAAATTAATGACTAAGATCAAATAAAAAATAACAAATGAAAAGTATAAAAAGATGCAATTACCCCTAATACATAACTTATATTTTTTTGAAAAAAAAGAAGTAAAATGGTAATTCTACTATTACAATCAAGGTAATGGAAGAAGTATGTATGTTTTAGGTTAATGGCTGCTGGACCATGGAATTTTTGGAAACATTTTCTATTTTCTAAGTAACGTAGTTATGCTAACAGTCAGCTATGTATTGGGTTCTTCGTTCCAAGCAAGTCATGGATTCAGAAGCATATTAGATAGAACTCTCTTTTTCTGAAGAAAAAACAGTACCCCACAATTTTAATGCCTTATGCTAACTCTGTTTTAACAATAAATATAAATAAAAGTAAAAATTTCCCCATTCACAAAGCAATGAAAACATTAACAAGAGAGTTAATGCATTGCATCAGCGTTCGCTCAACTCAATGGATAATTTTGCCTTTCTTTGCTTCACACAAGTTTGTGAGTTCACTCACTCTCATGTCACCTCCATTATTTTTATCTCTATCATGAATAAGATTATTATATACAAACACAGTTATATGTTCAAATATATGAACAGATATTGGAAACTTAAGCACCAACTGTTGACGAGGTTTTGGAATCCTGAAGAGAGATCACGGTTTCGAAAGCACCAATCAGAGCTTTCACCTTACTCTTCCTGCTCTCGACAAGCTTAACTGCAGTCTCCTCGATCATGTTATTTAACAAACTCTGCACATTTTTCTTTTCTTGCATATCTTGGTGTTCTAAAACAACTTTCTCCGATTCCATTTTTGTGCTATTAGCTTCATTTTCACAAACTTCTTTGCTCTTGAGGTTGTCCTTGCTGGTACCAGTTTCACCAATTTGGCCTTCGCCAAGGGATCTTCGCCTAAATATGAGTCTCCTTGAAGTTCTATTTTCAGGCTGAAGTTCAACCACCATTCCTGACCTAAAACTTACCTTTCTGGCTGCGGAATCTTTACCTGTAGTGTAAACTACAGCATCCTTCCTAGGCCTAGTCTTAGATGGTAGTTTGTTTGCAGCAGTGCTCTTAAGATCAGTTACATAGCATTCATTGCAGGCACTGCTATGGGAAGACTTGGATGATGCCAAAGAAGATATGGGTGTTCGAGTAGTGCGAGCTGTTCCATCTTTAATATGTCTAACGCACTTCTTCTCAGAGGATGGAGGCAGATGAGTGGAATGAATTCCTTTCTTAGTGCGCCTCATGATCTTCTTAGCAGGAGGTGCAGACAATCCAGCTGTGAGAGTTCCAATTTGAGAAAGTGTCCTAGCTTTGTTCTCATCAGTATCTAATTCACTGATAGGCAAAATCTTCTTTGAAACATCCTGACAGCCAGGTTGCTTGTATTCAGCCTTTACAACTTCATTTTGACCCTTCAGTTGAGAAACTCCTTTAACATCTTTAACGTAATGTTCGGAAAACACAGAAACAATTGGTCGCATCAAGACTTTCTTGACTGATGAAGAAAGAGCTGGTGGTGCCACCAGCTTCTTCTCACCAGCACCTGATCTTACCTTGAGAGGTAATAAAAGCCGTTTTGAAAGTACAATTTCTTTCTTGGTTGATGATGAAACTTTTCGCCCAGTGACAATAGGAACGCTGGAGTTGTGTCTTTTTGAGCCAGGAGATGGAAATGCTCCCTGTCTTTCTGCTAAAATTACAGTCTTCTTCATATTCATGCCTTGCTTTTCTTTGATGCTCTTTAATATGGGATTCCTTGTCTTCATTTCTGAATCATGTTTTGTTCCATATTTGCAATAATCATGGCAGGAACCAGTTGACGATGCGAGATATCGTGAAAGAATATTTACTCTAGTGTAGGGGATAGTTATATCCCCAGTGGAGTACCTTCTTATACGGCCACCTTCAGGCTCGGTATTCTCTGGGATCAGAGAATCATTTTCATGAAAGAGAAAGATAGAACCATTATCTGGGATCGTTGACATACAACTCCTCTCTCTGATCAAATCATTAGTTTTTTCAATCATTGCTGCTGAAACGACTCAAACTTGTCTCGGCACCTGCTAAAGATTTAAGACATGAACATGCATGATTGTAACATTAGGTGCATAAAAGAAATGCAATAGATGCAGAGATCTGAAAAATGAATTCAAGGCACCTAGACTGGAGACAGAGAAGGAGAGGAAGATATTTAAGCAATTGATGTTGTGAATTTCATTATTTTCTCCATAAACAAATTGAGAGAGTAGCAAAGGCTCATATTTTCTTACTGTTATGAAGATGGCTTCCACGTAATTATTAATGTTTCATAGGAACATACAGGCCTTCAAATTATTGAGACCAGAGATATTGCATGCATTCTTGGCTCTAATTAATTAAAAAGCATCAATGATTTCCGTCAACACAAAGAAGATGAAATGAAAACAAGGCAAGCACCTTTTGTCCTCGAAGTTTCTCTGCTCTGTATTTGCCTTGGCAAAAAGAATATTGGTAAATAGGAAAGAAGAGGTTAACGATAACTCCGTGCTGGATTTTGGGGGTTGCATTACGATTGGAGACGAGAGAGAGGGTTTAACAACCTCCTCGTAAAACGGAAAGGGGAGTTGTCGTCGTCGTCGTCGTCTAATTACATAAGAAGATGGAAACCTGGAAATCCCCAACTTATCCTTGCATTATCAATTGAATCTCGTACCAACAACATTGGACAATGCTGCCATCCGGACACCAAAATAGTAAATCTTTCTTATTTTTTCCCGCTTCATAAAAGAGAAATTTACTAAAATTAATTATTACGACATATTGGAGTCTTTTTGAGGGAAACACGTGTAAACTGAACAGAAGATGGTTCCAGGAATGACATTGTTGAGGTAGAAACAAAAGATTGATAAGAAGCCTGTCCAGCTCCAATCATTATCATGTCCTTCTCCAAATTTAGCTAAAAAATAAAGAAAAAAAGGGAAATCTCACTCCATCACGCCGACAGCCTCTGGTTGCTTGGTTTGGTTTTACCACCAAAGGGAAGCTATCTTATGTAAGAAGATTTTGTTCAAACTCACAGTTTTGCATTAATTCTCGATCCAATCAGCTACAATATTCCACACGTCCTCTTTTCCTTGAAATTAATGTAAAACTTCAGTAAATTAGACCCAAAAATTAATGTAAAACTAATTCATTTAGTATCATTTTTCCTGTTATATCCAGGTTTCTTTTTGCATTATTTAAGCACAACTGTGATATTGAGAATTCAGAGTATTTTTCTAAAATTGTGTGCGACTGGAATTTCTTAAGCTTTTTTTTTATTTTGGTATAGCTTTTTTTTATTCTTCATTTTCATCATAATTTAATGTTGTTTGTTTACTTCTGCGTTAATTTATATTATAACCCAACAATTCCTAATAATTTATTATCATTTATTAATAAATAACTATGGACACGTTAAGCCCCAAAAAAGATTGCGGCCAACCGTTCTTTTAAAAAATTTAGAGTTTGTTTTAAAAGGGTCTTAAATTATTTTTTTTAATGTTTTTTTTATTATTTTGATATGTTAATATTAAAAATAAAAAAATAAAAATATATTATTTTAATATATTTTTAAATAAATAAAAAACATTAAAAAACAACTGATTGAATTAATTAATTAATTAATTAACCAGAAAAGGATATTCAGAAACGCACAACGTTAACGAGCTGAAAATTAAGGATCTTGTGACCTATAACCTCAAACGAACTCAGACGATTTATCGAATGATCAAACCCATGAAACTCACTACGATGAATCAGGCCAAAATGACCAGCAGCACCACCAGTATCTGGACACGTCCACATTGAAACAATCCAAAAGTAGAACCGAAGCAAGAGACTGTAGCCACAACAACCACCAGCATCTCAGCAGCAGCAAGCACAACAGCACCCAGCACGATGGACATGGAGATCAAGCATCCCAACCCTCACAGATCCTTTTTCAAGGAAGAATTGAAGACGTTGGAACCGGTGTTGGACTGAGAGGATAAAGCTTTAGCTTGTGTTGTCGGTTAAAACCTCTAATATTAAACGGTTCAGAGTAATTTTTCCTTTATCCTTTCACCAGTAATTTTTTTATCCTATTTATATTATAGTTTTACTGAAACTAGAATAACAATATGATATGTGAGTAATTATTATAGTTATAAAAAGACACTAAGAGAGTTGAGGTTCTTGAACAGACTTGAGACACCGTGGGTTCCATGCTGTTTATGTTCTTCTTTTTTATCATCGAACTTAATTTCTTTGCTTTTTTAACCTCCCAAGTTATATCAGCATGCTTTTATTTGTTAATACCTTTTCCCTTTGCATGCTCTTATATATATGCAAAAATGTCGAAAACAATTCCCAAGTTAAATCAAAGATTATTTTTTCAAAATAAATTTTTAGATTATAGTTAAAAAAAAATTAAAAGAACAATGACATAAAAAGATGATTGTTCCAAAGACACATAAAGCTTCAATTTGGTCCCTGGAGTCTCAATTTATGCATTATTTAGTTCTTGAAGTTTTAGAGTTTTATATTTTGATTCTAAACTTTATTTTCTAGTATTTAAGTCATCAATTGTTGAGAGAAAAGAGAGAGAGTTACTGAGAATTTTAAGAAAAGAGACAGAGGTCTATCAGATACATTTTCTAATATGAAAAAAAATCGATCTTGAAATTAATATTGTAGAAAGAAGTTTTTTAGATGTTTGATTTTTTTTTATCTTGCAATAAAAAGTATATCATAGCTTAGGAAAGTTCTTTTTATTCATTTTAATTTTAGATTTTTAGATCTATTGGTGGATTTTTTAGGGCGGGAAAAAAAGATATTTAATAAGATCTCTAGGATATTTTTCAATGTTTACAAGTGACAAGAAGTTTAAAAAATGGGTTGTTGGGGTCTAACTCATGCCTCAACTTTTCATCCTTTAAAAATAACTATAATTTGAACTAGAAAATGATATATTGTTTATCTATACAGATAATGTATTCTAGTTTATTTAAAAATAAAATAAAATCTTAGGCGCAGGTTTATCAATCTAGACCCGAGCGCATCTCACCTATTTGCTAAACAATCTTTAACTTTTTTTTTTAATTTTAGAGTAAAATCAACTTTAAATAAATTTATTAAAATAATATTTAAACAATTATCCATTTATACCATTATTTTTAAGAACAATAGATTTTTTTATGGTATTATTAACTATTACTTTACTAATAATCATATATTAACTAATATGCAAAAAAAAGATTTAAAAATCTCATTAATTTTTAATAAGAATATAATATCTATTTTGTTATTATAATTTCTTCAGATTTATTATTCTTAAATTTATTCAAGCATGCATGTTAAAATGATCAATTCATGATTTTTTTCTATTTTTTTTATTAAAATTTTCTTTCATAGTCATAGTTTTTAATTGAAAATACACATTTTCTTCAAAACTAAAAAGAAATACATGAAAATTTTTTATTAAAAAGATATATTCCTTTTCTTTTTAATTCAAGTAATTGGAATTTTTATGAATACTTTTTAACTTTTATTAGTTTCTATTCAATAAACCATGTTGCTAATAAAAAAATATAAAAAAGATATGTTATTGTCAAAAACAATTACATGAATGAGAGAAGAAAATTTTGACTAAAAAATATTTTTTTTCTTTAATATTTAAGTCGCGGTATTTCTTACAAATATTCATTTTAATTTTTACATAATTAAATTAAAATAAATTTTGAAAAGTTCCTCGCTACACTGTACTAGTGTTATACTAAAAATAGGAGAAAAACAGGCTATTCTAAATCTTCGACAAGACGCATTGCCCTAACAATTATATACATATTCATTGCACTTATTATTCACAAAAACTAAATGTCGTGCTGTTTTTATTGTACACCACGCGACTGTAGTCCTTCTTACAGTTTACTATAGATTATTGTAGTTTTTTTTTTTTCATTTTAGTTATCAATTTTTTTTCTTCTCAACTGAATGTTTCTGTGGCTAAATTGATGGTTAATTACTTCTAATTTATTAAGAAACGACAAGATTGAAAGATAAAGGATCAAAAAGAAAAAATCAAGAAAAATATTTTGCAATTTAAAAACTTGCATGGAAAGTTTAGTCTGATCCTTCTACTTTTTAATTTCTAAAATTTAGTTCTTTTATTTTTTAATTAAATTTTGCTTTAGAACTTTATTTTTTTTAGTTTCTAATTTAAAAGATGAGAGAGTCTCTGGATTTCAGTTGAAGAAAGAAAAAATATTCGTTAATACCAATTACAACCATGAAAAATATCAATTTTAGTCTTAATGGGTTCTATTTGAGGAGTAGAGTTTTAGCTTGGTGTTCTTTGTCCTTCTCCTTACTTGGTATGGTACATCTGGTCTTTAGAATATTTTTAAAATTGAGTTGATTTTGAGTTTCTTGACTAGTTTTTGGGTTATTCAATGTCATTATTTGGTTTATGATAGTGTTTTTTAGGTGTTTTAGATTAAAAATAAGTTAAAAATTAAATTTTTACACATAAGATACCCATAACCCAACTTCCTAACGACCCTTTGAACACTGGATTGTGACCAGCAAATGACACGTTATTTGCTGATATAGACAAACATTTTATGCATTTTTTTAAAATTATTTTCCACCCTTTCATATATAAAAAAATAAAATGCTAGACTCGCAGGTCAAACCTCTTCTGAATGGACTAGACGTGCAGGCTCACACACGAGCCCAACTTTTTTCTCTCTCTCTACATTTTACATTTTAGTCCATTTAAATAGATTATCTAAAAAATAACTTGAAATATTTTTTATTGGACACCATTGAAATTTCTTTTTTCTTTTTATGAAAACAAAGTTTTTTTTAATGATATTAGTAATCGTTCTTTTTGTACAATCCTTCAAGATTTATTTTATTTTATTTTATTTGATAGCTATTTTTTTTTGTTTGTCTAAAATCCTTTTTTTTTTTAATGAAATCTTTAGCATTGTTTTTGATAACATCAGTGGCTTTTTTTTTTTTTATATAGCCCTCCACAATGGTTGACTCATTATAAAGAAAATTGGCTCACAATAAAAAAATTTCCTTGCTGCTATAAAAAAAAAAACATTGCTAATAGTTACCTATTTTTTTAGCTAATTTTTTTTTTTTTTAAGATGTAGTCGTTGGAGAGCGTGGTCTGATAGACTAGCTTCATAACTAAAGCACGGTATACCTCCTCTCTATACAAGGGCGGACCAAGTCTAAGGAGCCATGGCATTGTAAAGTTTAACAAAGTTTTCACTTTGGTCCTAAATTTAAGTTTTATTTTAAACATGTCCTTGAACTTAAGGCTGGTTTTGTAGAAAATATGCATCTTCTCCCAAATAAAAAAGAAAACCCTATTATTTCATAACTTTATATTACATGTTAATATCCCGAAATATTTTATATTGGAACCCCACACCTAAAATCGAAGTTCCATTACGGATGATAAGAGCTTCCACCAACTCTTCTGTTTATGCGACGCGATTCTAACCTAGATATACCGCCATGAGCTATCTTAAACAATGAACCGATGCGTTCTTAGCTGCTGAAACATAAGCAAATGTATCACCGCAATTGATGATGGCACAACTTATCATCCTTCTATGATATGATATGATATGATAGTATCATCCCCAGTAATACAATGGTTTCGGGAGGAAGAAGAAAAGAAGAAAAAAAGGGGCCCTTCGGAGGAGATGAAAATTAATGAACAAATTATAGGATTGCATCTCTGATTCCCTTGGCACTCGGGAGAACGATAAATGAACATGATCATAACATCTGCTTCTGAAGAGAAGTGGAATCGTTTCACCTCACAATGGCAGCAAAGTGGCAGAGGGCTTAGACAAGGCTTGCACAAGGAGCACATAAAGAAGAAAACACATACATGGAAAACATATCTATAAACCAAACGTCATATGCAAGTGGCTGAGGTCTATTATTGGAGCCTAGCAAACTCCATCGTGTGTTTTCATAACATCTCTTGATCAATTTCCTCTTACCAACAAACAAATCCACTTCCCAACTGATAATTTTGTACAAAGCTGATGTCTGTAGAAAGAATAATGTGATACAAGCACCCTATGTGATTGTTCATTTTGATACAACGGATTAAGGCAGCAAAAATTTGTCCATGGCAAAATTCATACAATTTATTTACTACAAGGTTGATTTCAGATTGGATAACGCAATCGACACGCAAGTACTTCTCGCCACAACCTTCACAGGTTCAAACTTCAGCAAATGATATAATACAAAATCAAATATTGATGGTCGCTTCCCATAACCTAAGAACTCCATTACGACCACCGCTGCATATCCTTTTCCTTTCAAGGTCAGAAGCCACACATCTAACCTGTACATCACAAACAACGCCAGAAACAGAACAGGTGAAACAAGTTAGATGTTAACCCCCTTCAACCTAAAACCAAACACTACATAAAAGAGGAGGGGAGGCCCTCAGGAGGACATATTAGTTTTGAAATTGGGAATGCTACCATTTGAATGGGGTTGAGAGGGTTTATGGGATGAGAGAGAAATTCTTGTTATAGAACACAAGGCCCAGTGTGTATTTCAATGAACATATGCATGCAAGCAGAATTACCACTAGTAACTAGGAACAAAGGGACAGTTTGATAGAACTAATACAATTCATACCATAGCAACTGTCCTTTGAGGTGTTCTGTAAAGTTGCCACCCAGACATTTTTGATCCTGTGCTAGAGAAGCCACCAAGTCTCTCTTGAGGCTGGTGAAAGAGTGACATAGAATTGTCAGCTGCTCCAATTCCCAGCCAGTGTTCCCCAGCATTGATGGATAATATAGGAGCAGTATGAATAGTAACATTCTTCACGCATCTTATGCCTTCTGCATACATTATGTAAAATATGCTATCATAAGACACTGAAAGCAGGCCATGACACCACGCTGAAATGATATCCATGAGCAAAGAAACTGTTAAATTTTACAGGAAGAAAGATGGTCAAAATGCATTTTTCAGTTGCGTGACTTCCAACCATTTACCAAGGTAAGACTAAAGACAAACTATGTTGCAATCCCATATAAAAAATCACACACCTAAGGTTGGCATACATTATGGTTTTTCCATTGATAGACTGTACTGGCACCAAATTATTTTGGTTGACCACTCAATGTTAGTAAATAAAAGCTTTCACATATATGTAGTATATGGGGAAAAAAATATCAATGGAGAGAAGTCCTCTTAAATTAAGGGTTAAATAGATGTCATCCTTGCATTCAAAATCCTGTCAATGACAAATAGAAGGGGATTGAAAAATTAGAAAAGAAAGAGGGTGAGAGAGAGAGAATTGGAAAAAGAAAAAATTGATTGAAACAACAAACATGAATGAAGAGTTAGCTTATCAGCTAGTAGGGCTTCGTAAATAAAGTACTCGTAACCACAATTACATTCATTAGGATACATGTGTTCAGAAAGTTAATAAACTGAGAGAAGATACTAAGATTTCATGGAGAAGCACTGTGTTACTTCCTAAATAAAAACGCAGAAGCAAGATAATATCAGCACAGGTGATATACTATCCACCTATGCAAGTTGGATGAGACTGCTCAGGTTTGGAAAAATTGCATCTTGCCAGAGCCAGACATAGAAGAGCTCCAAAACAAAAAAGATATAAAGTTCAAGTTGGCAAGAAAAATACTGCTCTTACCTTCCTCATTTTCCCAAAATCGGAGAAGACCATCAGTTGAACCTGAAAAAAGAAATTGCATTTTAGTAACACATTTTAGCAGTTCATGTTGGCACTTGAAACATATTTTAGTATGAAACATTAGCATTCATGCTGATACTTAAGATATCATATAAACCTTCCTATAAATGATAAAAGATCTTATGCAATCAAATCACAACAAAGACAAAGTAGCAGATATTTACCTGTTATTATTCCTCTGTCTGAAATGGAATACTCAACACACAGTATTGGACCAGCATGGCAGGCTAGAACAGCATCACATGTTCCTCGTGAAACGGACCACACTCTTGCAGTCCAATCATCACTACCAGTAATCAGTGTGTCTCCAACCATTCTAATTGACCTGCATAATGGATAGACACGTGGCTCCTTCACAACTATAATTAATAGTTATCATGGATAGGAAAAATACTCCACTCTGCTCACCGAATCCATTTTGTGTGCCCTAAAAGCTTGTGCATCTGCCTACCAGCACGGATGTCCCATATATTCGCAACCCTAGCAATGAAAATGTTAAAACAGGTTTTTTTTAGTAGTCAATTATAGAATAAAGACTCAAAAATATACTGTGGCATTTGCAGTTTCAGAGTACATACGCATCTCTACCGGCAGCAGCAAGAATTCCAGTGGAATCATCATACTCCATGCATAGGACTGCACTCGAGCAACGGCCAACCGTTGCCACACAAGTATCAGTTCGGACATCCCACATCTTAACAGTTCCATCATGTGCAGCAGTCAGGACACGTTCACCAGACAGCATACGGACACAGCTAACCTACAAGAATAAATAAACGAATTATTTTCCGATTCAAATATCTTTTACATATGTTTTGCTTGTAATCTCAGTAACATCTAAATTAGTTATATTGTTAGCAAAAAAAGAAAAATTTAAACAAGCACTTTTGTTTGTGTTGCAAACTTGCAACATGAAAGAGCAAGCATCGTGTTAGACAGAATCTCCAGAAAATCAATAATAAGAAAATCTTCGTTAAATTAAGAAAGAAAATAGCATAAGTAAATATATATATATATATATATATATATATATCTTTTCTAACACAGATATCTCAATCCAAGCATGACACGCACAATTGAAAGAACCTTTCACAGGAATTCAATGCTAGACTGATGCAACTTTCTGACATAAAAATATTGGATTAACAATGCATGCAACTCTGCAAAACCTTTCTAGTCCTATTCCTAATATAAAAAACTTGCATAGATGGTCTTAATAGGCAAACCTGTGCATCATGGCCCTTCAGCTCTTCAAGAAGCTGGGATGTTTGCTTATCCCATACAATAACAGACTGATCATCAGATCCTGATACCACTTTTCCTCTATCAGAACTTATAGCTCGAACAGTTCTGCAGTCCACAAATGTTAAGTTCAATCATAGGAGGAATGACCACTGAAGAAGCAGGATCATCAGCACATACTGACTTGAATAAATCATCACAAATACATAAAAACAAGACACCTGGTATGCCCTTTCAGAGTTGCACGAAGTTCGGAACCACGAATGCTAGGATCCCAGATTTTAACCTGCATGATCATTCAAAAGAAATAAATGTCCCATAATACAATAATGCTGCTAAGACTTCACAATTGCATCTATCAATTAATCCTAGCATGTGACGTCACAAAGGCTATGATCTACAGGGAAAACAAGCAAGCTGGATTACAGGATTGGCAATTTAACTAATCAGTTACAAGGCACGGTTGTTTCAGAGTGGTAGAAGTTTGAATGCTCCTGTCTTGATTCCTTCAATTTAGAGCCAAGAAACAGAAGCTTTAACACATGCAGTAAAGAGCGCTCAGAAAGCGTGGCTCTGCAGTTAAACTTCCAGACATGAATTGTGTAAAGGAATTATACAGGAAAGGAAATTAATCTGTTATGCTAAATTACCATGCAGTCTGTGCTTCCACTGATAAAGAAACCAGCATCTTCACGGTCACCAACTAGATCCCAGACCTCTCTTCTGGTAACACAATGTAAGGCAGTAACGGCACCACTATGGCCTCTAAGTATGCGAACATTGGTTTGAAGTTTCTTCTGCCCAGCAGCAGATGAATCTTGTTTTCTAGGGGTTCCATTTTCATTTACTGCTCAAATCAGAAATAAACAGCAGTGTTGTAATCACAGAAGAAAATGAAAAAAGGGTGATATAATGGTAGACAAAATTATTGTAATACAGGTGACCATTGCTATTAAAAAACAAACCGGAAGTACTATCGGAAGCCCCTTTACGAACACGACCAAAAGAGTTTGCTCTGGATGGATCTCTGCTAAACATGCTTTGGACCCAGCTCCTGCCAATAACAGAAGCTTCTGCAGGTTGCTCATTCTCATCCATAGAATCTTTTGGGCGTGGGGAAGACAATCCAGGAGATCGCATGGATTGGGCTTTTACAGAAGAGATTCCCCAGTAACCGATACGAACTTGCTGGATGTGTGACAAGAATCCTCTGAGTTTTATCTGAACCAAAAAACAAAGCAAATTTCAGTAGCATGAAATCATAAAAGATGCAAGGAAATAGTGACAACCAAAAAATGGAACAAGATATTGACAAAATAACTATGTATCAAACCAATTTAAATCATCACCAAAACTCTGGGTTTCATGAGAAATATGTTGACGACTCAATGAATATTGAAATGAAAGAAAAGAAGGGATTTCTTAAAATCAGATAAAGTTGATTATCTCATTTAGTGCAAGTCCCTAAGCCCGAAGGATTGAGCAACTCCACAGTGGATAGTGATTATGGGACATGGACAATTGAACATAAGAATTATCATTTAGCACAGCACAGTGTCAGATGACATTCTCCAAATATCAAGATATGAAGACATAGGTCTCCGTGACAGATGTAATCTATGATGCCAAGAATATAAAACCTGACCACGATTGAGTGTTCAAAATAGGTAATTATGTAAAATTTCTATCACAAAATGCATGAAATGCTTAGCTTTTACTCATTTCTGATATAAATGAATATGAGCTCTTGTATTTCCAGGACATAAGTGGACAGGATAATCATGCTATTAAAAGTTGAACATACCAAACAACCATGATTGAAGTGTCCTCCAAATCTAGTGAAATGCTTTTACTGATTCCTACCTTCACACTGCTTTATGTGTAAAGTTGCTTAATTTTGTTTTTTGTCAAAAGTGAGTTTTTCTAAACTTCCACATAATCTGTTACTAAAAATAAGAACTAAAAAAAAATCAAATTGTTTAATGAATGCACTAAAGCAATGAACAAAGACAAAAGTTTCTTTTCCACATGGAAAGCAAAGAACCATTCCATTTACAAGGAAATCAACATCAGGGGCTCTTTTATCGCAAACCTCTATCAATTACATATTGGGGAAAGCACGCCACAGAAACAGCCACTTCAAAACAGTTAACAGAATTCCTCTCCGAAGCTGTAAATGCTAGCTTGTTTCTGATGACTATTTGGGATGGTACTTTCCAAAAAGAAGAGGAAATGCCTACTAACAAGTATATGACTTCCAGAAAATACACTTCTGATAACTGATGTGGAAATAGTTGAAACACTCTTTAGATGGGTACTTGTGAAGTAGTATACTCGATTGATTGTTTTTTAAATATACAAGAGCTCAAATAGAAAAAATAAAGATAGTTCAAATAGAGATTTTGAAAAAGTACAGCTACTAATATAGCTGGATATCCGACTCTACTACACACGAATAGGAAAAGAATAGCAAATTGAAAATCCCTTACTTGGCTATTTTATCCTATGTAAAGATTTGGGAAGCATTGGCAAGAATTTCCATCTACTTTGGACACTATAGTTCACCTACACCACTTCTCTTTTTTCAGAACTATAAGTAGAAGTATCAGGATGACACATGCTTGATACATATTTTGTCTTTGAAGTAAACCTAAATTCATTTTGTTCCAGAATCCCTGTGTTCCAAATAGTTTTATTCAACACCCACTCCATTCTGGAAGCTATTCTATTTGCTTTAGGACATGGTATGTCACACATCCATTTGTTGTTCAGTTACAAAACCATTCAAGTAAATCAGAACCAAAGGCATTATTGTATCAAATAGTACATTGTGATTAGATATTTAAAAGTCAAGAAAGCTAAAATCACAGACAACACTGAACACTGAGGTATGAAGAGGTCCAATCACAATGGAAGTCCTGATAAAAACACCTGCATATACTGGCCAAAAAAGGGGCCAGGGTGCTATTGTGAACTATGGATCTTAATTAAACCATGGTCAAGCAGCATACAACCAGGAGTTAACTTACAAACTGCTTGTATCCAATATTATTCTTCTCTGCTATTGTTTCAATCATGTGCCAAGCATCAGTATCAAGAAGTCCCAATCCAGCCTTCACAATGACATGAAACATGATCACAGCAAGTAAGTGAAGCCTGAAGGAGGGAATAAAAGTCGTGAAACAAAAGAAATACAGACAAAGAAGACCACCATGTGTAATGCCACAAAAATTAGTTGTGTTGTTACTAAAGCTGAATAGCTGGCTGACCTGCAATAAAAATAAAAAAGCATAACACCTCAGAAGCTTGGCATGTCCATTCTAAAAGAAAGTGATTATTATAATCTTTCATCAAGGAAAGAACAGAAAAAGGGTTAAATTTCATGCATCCTAGAAGAAATGAAGAAAGTGCCTCCCAGTACTCAGTAGCTGTGTGCTCTTTGTTTTCCCCCCTTTTCTCTATGTATGAGTGTGCAGGAGGGGCAGAGGGCAGAAATTAAACACAAAATGGCTTTATCTATGGACGCTCTTTGCAATTATTATGGCTCTTTCATCACAAGAACCACCACATGACTCTAAGCATATGTTAGCTAACATCTCCATATTATTGTCACCAATAACTCATAAAAGACAGAATACTAACTATACCATTAGCTGAAGCTGGATTATTGACAAAGACCAAATTTAATGGATTGATGAACAGTTTTTTTTAATTGTTTTTTAATCATTGTAACAAATATTAGCAAATAGTTAAACAATGAAAATTAATTAAGATTATCACAATTTGTTGAGAATGTGCAGCCATACTTGCTTGAAGGATGCTCCATTAGATACTCAAAGTACCCCTCCCAGAACCTGCAAGAAAATCAAACAGACCATCTAAAATTTCCATTTCTATGTTCTTTTTGACAATTAACAATTCATTAAAGCAACACCACAACAGGATTACGTGAGCTGCTCTAAAGACAAAAGAAAAGGAAGTTGAGATAAGATAAGATCAAAATATGATGGGAAAGATCGAATGAAAACAAATCCTAGTTTAAAGCAATAGGGAGTCATTTTACAAGAGACTGTAAAATGAAGTAATGACAATAAATGAAATCCAGCAGAAAATGACTAAATGTATACCGTAGCTCCTCCCATATAGACAGAGAAATAAGATGACGCTGGACATAGTCAGAAACATTATTAGCATCTCTTTTATACATCTCAGCAGATACTTCAAGGGCATCTCTAATGGTTGACACATCATTCCTGGAGGTTGCGCGACTAATTGCTGTTTTAAGCTGAATTTACACAGATAAAATATAGGGAATTAGGTAGCATGAAAGGTCGCACAGGGAGAGGCAGAGTCAGGGAGGGTAAAAGAAGCTTAGATTCTGAAGAAACAATTTACATGTAAGTGGAAAACCATCATGGATATTCAACAAAGAACTTAATCATCAAATCCACTATGATTTAATTTTGTAATGTAATTCAGAGATACATTTTAGAAATTTCAACCAATAGCAATTCTCTCATGCTAAAAGAAAGCCTTGATGCATCTTCTACATACCAGTTCTTTCACAGCAATAAACTGCTCATCGGTCAATTGACAGTGCCATCCCTACAAGAATAAAATCCAGAAAAAAGTTAGCTTAATCATAAGCACAGAAAAGATTAAATAAATTTATTCTCTCCTACGTACTGAGTGTATATGCTCCCTTATACATTCAACAAATCCACTACCACCAATCCCCTCCGCATCAGACTCAATCAGTGCTGCAAAGCCAGTAAACAAAACACCAATCAATATGCAGAACTCTTTTGAACTATAAAGTAAATAAAATTGAGAATTGAAAGCCATAAAATGTTGTCTAAAAAATGTCAATGAAAGGTTTAATCTCTTGTAGAAGCATACCAAGGATAGTGCCATATTCAAAAGATGAAAGTGGATCATCAGTGGCTCTTAGTTTAAGAAGACGCAGCCACAAACCCTGTATAAGTAAAAATAATACTTCAAACCAGAAGTACACGATTATGGAAAGAAGACAGACATAGTAATTTCAGCATTGTTATCAGCTTGAAATTCTACCAAATTTCATATTGTTTCTACATCACAGAAGCACAGAAATAGAAATAAGATTGAACACCTAAATTTTACCTATTCTTGCATAGTTTATTCATAATATTATATTGCATGTAAGTTGCATCTTTGAAAAGTGAAATGATGTCTCCTAGCCTCTACAAACTTAAATTAATTGCATAACAGGTTCCGTTACAAGCAAGACTTTTCTTTCCATCAAGAGAAAACAGCAATAACAATACCCATTCCAAACCCATGAATATGGGAGAAAATAAAGACAACAAAAAAGAAAACTTCTCAGATGAAGTTGGACCACAATATAAACACATATTCTAGCAGCTAGGATGATAGGCTGCATCCTAGAGCTATGTCTGGTATTCTGATTGATTACAGTGAAACTCTAAATGGGAAAAAAATCCTTCAACTCCCAATAATCTAAGAAAGGAATGCTTAAAGGTTAAATCCAGTTAATACAAGTTACTACGTTTTAAGATTATAACATGATGAATTGAAATATAAAAAATCTACACACATTCCTATATGTGTTAAATACTGGAACTACCCAGAAAGTTCATTAGCATTCAAAAAAGAAAAAAAAAAATTATACCTGCAGCTTAACTTTAATGTCCAAAACCATGCGCTCCCTTTCTGCCTGTGAAACATAAATATTCACTGATCAGGATAACCCAACTTCAAAAACAGAGCCCCTGCTGCACCATTTATGATATAAAGAACTTACAGCCCTCTCCATGGGACTAAGAGAGTCCTTGCCCACTTGCACAGATGGTGAACTGGTCCAGAAATTAGAGATATTAGGAATTCACTATTACAAATCAAACTAACATAGTGAAAATTAGAATAAATTTATGTGGAACACCGAACACACATACAAACTTAGCAAAATACACACCTAGGAGCATGCTTTATGTAATCAAAAGCCCCACTTGCTGCTGCAAGAATTTGCTTCCTCTTCTCCTCATGTTCTTCTGACCTGATGTTTGCGGGAAACCTATCATAAGTAAATTTAGTGCCTGATCCTGAAAGAAATGAGGACATCAATGTTACTATAATGTTATAAAATCACTTGAGATGTATTTGTATCAATTTCACAGATTAATATACATTAAGACCTCAAATTTACCCAATATTCCAACATCTGGATCTGATATGGTTATAATTTCAGGCTCTACCCACGAAGAGGGGAGAACTGAAATGGGATTCTGACCCCTTCCAATTGCGTCTTGTAACTTGTCAAGAAGATTATAATTGTTTTCATCAGAATCAATAACTCTCTCCAAATAATCCAAGAAACCATGGGAGTCTAAGAACTGTGTTATCTGCAAGCAACAATAAAGTAAATACAAGGAGAACCAAATCAACCAATAAAAAAAATCAATGCAAAAATAAAAATAGATTTAAACACAAAATATCAAGTTCAATAATTTTCACAAATTAACGATGCAGATTTTTCTAAGTTGGTAAATGATGATGGGAAAAAAAACTTCACCATGGCATCTGGTGGTTGGTTGGTTGACCGAGAGCGCTTCCTCAAAAATGCTTGAGTGTTGAAGGCATGAGTTGCAGTGTTTTCCTGCAAATAGTTAACTTCATAAAATTAATTTGAAGAAGGTCATGGTGAGAATTTTTCAAATTAACTCCATGCGATAATAAGAAAAAGGAAAAAGACAGGAGAGTCGTACAATGAAATTCCGGTATCCACCTAAAATGGATGCAAAGAACTTTAGGAATATTAACCTGCATAGAATGCACAAATCTAACAAGTATTAGAATAAAAATAAGAACAGGAAATAATTAAGCTATCTAAGTAAGAATATCCATCCTGAATTTTTGTATAATGGAAGCACCAACATGATACAAAACAGGTATTTAAAATCAAGTTCCTGTAAAGAGAAACAGCAATCGCCAGATTAACCATTAGAAATAGCTGGAAAAATACACAGTCATACTACATTGTTATAGAAAACATATAAACTGATTCACTAGTACCACCGGAAAACCTAGGAAACACATTATATCTGATAACATCATAATCAAATGGGAATATTATATGGGATAAATGTATGACTACAAGTAATTATAGAGCATCTTTTGGAGAGTTTGTCCTAAACAAACAACACCAGAAAATTAGAAGCTCCAGGATTCCTGGAATAACCAATACACTGTTGGATTCTCTTTTACCACCAAGAAGGGGAAATAACAAAAAAAGAGGAGACAGGTGGAGTGCTGTACATTATATGTAATTACATGCTTAGCAGTGCAATAACTAAACAAGCATTCAAGCTAAGAACTTAATTGCTGGCAACAAGCATAACCATCATTATTGCATTTTCAAAATAATTGCATGTCTTTATGCTTCTCCAATTCTCAGTTAAGCAAATAACTGAACATCCATCTTTTATATATAATAAAGACTATACCAATATAACAGAAATGCAGAGCAATTACAAAACCTATCAATTATATATAGAGAATATTGTCAAAAGAGCTTTGATGAACAGTTTATGTAAACATGCAGTAAATTTAAACAAGGAAAGCAATGAGTACTTCATAAAGATTTCATGGTGCATCCAAGTATCACCTAAGTTGAAGGTCATGATCTTCTCCCCAAGGCTTGTTGCAGCCTTTAAAATATTGCTCAGATGAGCTAACCAGACCAGCTTTCATTTGATCTATTCCCATGACATTGGGGTACAATAGCTTCAGTATCTCACCCCGCAAGGTACTTAATTCTGGCTCTGGAATAGGGGGTATTTCCTCTGAGGTACAAATTCGGTTATACTCAAGGTCCACAACCACTACCTGCAATACAATGAAAAAGGGACAGAATAACATAAACCATAGCTCAAGAAAGTGACCTAACAATAAAGCTGAAAGTATTTCAGACAATAAATATGAAATTCTGACATAAAACAGGAAAGGAAAGAAGATGCAAATTTGATTGAATATCAGTCTGTATAAGCAATAGAAGACCACATAGCAATACTCAAAGCTAAAATAAAACTCAATCCAAAACTAGTTAGGGTCAACAAAGGGATCTACCTCCACTCAGTTCTGTTAAAGGCTAAAAGACTATGCAGAAATCTGCTACCATCTAATAGTAATGAGAAGTATACTAATGTACATAGCTGCCTCTCAGTGCCACACATGAAAATGATAATTATACTGGACAATATTTGCACAGCTCCTTAATTGAAGAGAGAAACTGCACACCAATCAAAAAGAAAAATAGGAGAATGGGGGAGCCTAGATCCTAAGTACTAGATACCCTAAGATGAAGATGCAAGGGAAACGCCTAATTATGGGCTTTACATGATCCTATAGTCATTTAATTTAATGACTCATGTTGTGTAAGTTCCCAGCATACATCTGAATCAGATAAGATTACATGACAGAATTCTCACAATTATATCACTAACCCAAAATGTGATAAACTTTAATTTTAAACTGTAAAAGTGATCCCAGCCCAGACATGTCAATATATCTTAGGTTGCCAACCAAACAAAAAATTCAAGAGTAATATGAAACTCACTTATGAAGTATTTTAGCAGGTAGGATCATACCCGCATTCTGCATTTGAGCTTCTACTTATGCAAGGTATGCTGTAAATAACCCTACACTATTTGCACCATTTTCCAAGAGAATCCATCCACAGTTTGCACAACATGGCGATCACAGTTCTACTCATTTCAGGAATCAATTTCAAGTTAAATCATATGATGAATGGATCCAGTATTGTTTTGAATTGTTCGCACCTTGCTCCTTCACTAGACACTCACTCTTCTTTCCTATCTACTAAAAGCAAACACAAATATCGAACCCTCTACGTAGACCAACTCAAGGCTGGCCATGCAGAAGTAAAGGTATGGGATAGAGGCTAAAAAACCATAAATGGTTACAGAACAGGTAACAGTTCATCTGTCAAGGGAGTAACCTGGGAAACAAAAACTCTGCGATCTCTATTGAGTAGAATGTGTATATTAATCGTTCTTTCCAAGAAGTTTAAAACACATGGACCAGTTCATGCTATGCATTCTATAAAGCAAAACCAGAAACCATATCATAGCATTTTCAAATTATTCTACTCAGTTGAGCTGTCCAACACAAAAGAGCTGATAGAGAAAATGCTGCCAAATTCCATGCTTAAGAAAAATAATATGTAAACACAAATATTAAAGAAAAAGGCATGATAAAATATTACCAAGAAAGGCATCATTTATTAAGCCAAACAACCATAAGTTTAAGCAAAAAACTTACACCATCCATTGCAAGGTAAGATGTATCAACAGCTGAATGGAGACCCATCATATAAGGTGTAGGAGCATCAATATAGTCAACTCCACTGAAAAATAGTAATGGAATGTAGACATGCTTCAGCACAACAAACATAAAAATAATTAGAAGTGAGCTGATAAGAGAATCACATGAAGACATGAATATACCATCAGCCTATCCAGATAATGAAAAACATTTTAGCCGCAATTTTCATCTATGAAGATGAAAAAGGTTCCAGCATTAGAAGGAAAACCTAGAAGTGATATTCTAGTCTGGTAAAAGAAGAGTGAATTTCCAAATAATTAAAACTCACCTGCCACCTAAGGGGATAAATCAAATGACATATGGCCTCTGATGCTAGGGTTAAAAGTGAGTACCTGCCTCAGAAGAATATAGTAAAATTAAAAACGCAAAAGATATTAGCAAGTATTATTTGAACTAATGCTTCAATGGTAGATAAATCAAGAATTTGCAGACAAACAGCTGCTTTGGTGAAGAATCCAGACAACATTTTAGAACAGCCTGTGGCCTTGAGTAAGAGAGCATGGTAAATATGAAAAGGATTTGCAGCCATTTAATTTCAAAACCAGTCTTCTTAATATTTTTATAGAATTTCTATCTTCAGAAAGACTGCTGACTAGAAATTTCATATCATGATAATTGAAATCCACTTGCACACTACAAAAACAGATCCATTAAATTGCTAACGTACTTTTCCTTGATTGTATACAAACCCAGGGATTAACAATTGGAAAAGAAGGCAATCAAATAATGGGAGCTAGTGGTTAGAGCAATGCATAAACACATCTAAATGGAGACCACATCAATTATTAATAACATAATTGGATGTTGACTCCCCTAACATTCCCAAAAAATCTAATTCAAACCATGTCCTGATAGTGGTAAACCAAAGCATACAAGATAGGTTCAACTGAAATAATAATCAAACCAACAATATCACTCACCTTGAAATAATTATCAAGCCAACAATATCACTCACTTTGAAATAATTATCAAGCCAACAATATGGATTGGTTATTTACCCTGGCCTCTAATAATACAAACCCATGGAGGCTTGTTGGTTATTTCACAAACTCAAGGCATCTCTGCCATTTAATATGGATTTAAACAGACATTAAGCACCCAACATCACTAGCTGAAATTCACTGTATTATTCTTGTATGCATAACATACCAAAGTTGAAGCAGATATTAATACATAATCGGGAACCTAAAGTTAAACAAATGATGATGCAGAAACTTGACCAATAAAACCAATGCACATGTTTTAATAAGCATGCAAACATACCCCAGATGACTTCTGAAAATTTTCAGTGTAGTGAGAATAGTAAAGAGAATCAAATCAATGGTGATTAAATTTCATTACTTCTCTTAAACAATTATTATTTCTGTAAGGGTCAGAGAGATACTTGTTGGAACGAAGTAAAATCCTCCTTTCAAGTAACACGGCAGTAAAAAGTTTGAGCAAGTTGTCCACATCCAAACACTGTACCAATGGCTGAAATGATATCTGCATTCAGCAAAATCAAAAGTCATTTACTGTATAATAATGTGAATTTTTGTTAACCCTCCACTACACCACACAATCAGAAAAGGCAGAATCCAGCTAACAAAACCGAAGGGATAGGAAGTCATACCTCAACATGGGGGAGTCCATCTTTGGGTGGAGCCTCCACAGAAAGCAGGCAATTCTCAATGGCAAACAAGACCCGATCCTTTCCAGGAGTAGGCAAAGGTACATTGGAGACCATGTATGATATAACATCCCATAATGGCTTGCTGAAATTTTTATAGAGCTGAGAACATTAAATGAAATGAAAAGGATACGATGGAATTCCATTTTTTTAATGAACTGATAAACTTAGCCATACTATAAAATCTTATAACTATTAATTCATATTTTGATATTGTAAAGGTTGAGTCATGTGTGCACGTATACCAGGAAAAAGCCAAAAAGTTGGTAACCGGGTCCCAATTCTCACCTATTGCTAGCCATATCAGAGAACCTTCCATAACTAAAAGATACTTACCTACTTCCAGCAGGGGAAAAGCAAAGTGCAAATAACTCCTCCAGTGCAGTTCTAAGAACACCAAAACTAGGAGAGCGGGAAACAAGGCAGATACATTTGTCAGCAAATGAATTTGGAGGTATACGGTAAGCTTCAGCAATATCCTCACTAACTGGATCTCGAAAGGCAATGCAACTAACATAAATTTTGGATCCATCACCCTCTGCAGAAAGATTTTACATTAAAAAGGAAAATAGTTTTGAAAAAGTCTCACAAAAAATAAATAGAATTACACAAACATAAAGGACAACACGGAAAAAAATCAAGCTGTAAGAAATTCATATACATGAAATAAAACTGAAGCCATTGAGAAGTGAACAGACACTAAAAGTGAATGGCAGTAATGATTTCTGCTGTTCGTCAAACATAATTTCATATGCTAGAGTTGAGTTTTATTGTTTTCTTTCTGGTACTGTAGAAGCGCATTCCACCCTAGTGCTTACATCTATAGAAATCATAAGAAATTTAAACACTATAAATCTTCAAAACAAACCCAGTGAGATTTATCAAGAAAGACAAAATTCATAAACATAAGGTTGGATCATGTTGCATGCTCTTCATGCTTCAAAGTTTCAAGGAAAAGAACAACTTGGCAAAATTCCACCCATTCACAATAAATCTGATTAACAGAAAACTTTAATTGTGAAATAAACAAATAGCTGACAGAATAAAAGGGAAAAAAATGTTACCAGTCAAAACAATGGGGTAACTTTTAGGAAATGTGGAGGAATCATTTGCATCAAGTCCTGACGGGTAAAACTCCACACCAGCAGGAAGCACACACTGCCAAACACAAATAATTAAATAATCAAAATCAGATCCACATAACAAAAAAAACAAAAAACAAAAAAACATACAGTTGGGAGTTGAGGAGGAGGCGGAGGATAAAGAGAGTGATTATCTGGAGGATACTGATCGAGTAGAGAAGGCAAATACAACACTCGCATTCCATGATATCCTTTGTTTCCATCCATAGTTCTCATCTCCGGACCCAACCCACACACTACAAAATACTCGAAGATCCCTGCCATTTTCTTTTCTTCTCTATTCTATTTCAACCAAACTTAAACCTTAGACAACACCAACCCCACCGCCACCATGGAATCCAAAATCTTCACCAGATTGTAAACTCTAACATCATCTTTGGTATTGGAATAAGATAACCCCTATCTCTCTCTCTTTAGAAACTCTTCCTTCTCCAGTTGAGGACGGTTTTTCTTTCCATGGTCGGGATCTTTCATAGCACACCGTGCCCGGGTCAAGTGGGGGTCGAGTCAACTCTTGAATTGATGGATCAAACCGGATCTATTATAACAAAAGCTAAATAATGCATGCAAAAAATCATATAAATTAAGAGAAATTTCATTGTGAACTATATTTACTTTTAATTTCTTATTTTTTCTTTTCACAAGACTTTACTTTAGTTATTTGTATTTTTCTTTCTTTTTTTCTTTTATAACAATTAAAATATACAATTATCCTATATTTGTTTATTATTTGCTTGGTTTAGGCAAGAGTTGTCAAACCCAAACATCATAGATCTGACAAACACGCTAGAACCAAGTCAATTGAGGGTGGTGTGGCCGCTAAACCCAAGGTTTTTAGGTTTGACTTGGCCGCAAGACCTAAGAACATTAAACAATTTTAAAAAAAAATTAATTAGTATTTATGTTTAAAATAGTTAAGGATAGTTTAAATGTATTTTATAAAAAATATAAAATGATACTTCAATGGTAATTTAAATGTTTTTTATATAAAATAGAAAAAATTTATAAAAGAAATTATTTAAGATACTTCAAGGGTAGTTTAAATATTTTTTCAATAAAAAAATTAATTCGCATTTCTGTTTAGGATAATACTTTAAGGATAGTTTAAATATTTTTTTATAAAAAATAAAAAAAATATTATAAAAATAATTATTTAAGATATTTCAATAATAGTTTTAATGTTTTTTTTATAAAAAACTAATTGGTATGAGGAAATTAATGTAGATCAAAAGATATTTCAATGTGGATTGTAATATTAGTTCTACTTTCAACTTCTCATCTTATCTTTTCAAGAGACGTTTCTTTGGTTTTTTACATTTTTTTTTCTTTTCTCTCTCATGACAATGAAAATACATAATTGTCCTTTATTTGTTTGTTGTTTGTTTGGGTCACACAAGAGTTGTCAAACCCAAGCACCATGGATCTGCCAAAAATGCCAGATCTAACACTCTTGGTCTGGCCTGGCCGCTAGATCCAAGGCTCATTGGCCTGACTTGACCGCTAGACCCAAGAGCCTATAAAAAATTAAAAAAACAATATGTGCTAAACCCATGAGCCTATAAAAAATTATAAACAAAATATTTAGGATATTTCAATAATAGTTTTAATTTTTTTTAGAAAAAGTAAAAAATAATTATAAAAAATTTAGTATTTTTGTTTGAGATACTTTAAGGGTAGTTTAAATTTTTTTTTATAAAAAATAATTAAAATTTCTGCTTACGATACTTCAAAGATAGTTGAAATGTTTTTTTTAATAAAAAACAAAAACAATTTTTGAAAAAACTTAATTAAGATTTCTGTTTAATATACTTTAAGAATAGTTTTAAGTTTTTTATATAAAAAACAGAAAACATTCATAAAAAAACATTATTTACTATTCTTCAAATGTTGTTTAAATGTTTTTTTATAAAAAAAAATTAATTAGTATTTCTGTTTAGGATACTTGGTAGTTTAAATGTTTTTTATAACAAAAATATATAAAACATTAACCAACATTTCTATTTAGGATACTTCAAGCGTAATTTAAATGATTTTTTATAAAAAAATAAAAAACATTAATTAGTATTTTTGTTTAGGATACTTCAATGGTAGTTTAAATAATTTTTTATAATAAATAAAAAAAATTAATTAGAATTTCTATTTAGAATACTTCAAGGATAAGTTAAATATTTTTTTATAAAAATAAAAAAAATATCAAAAACATTAATTAGCATTTTTGTTTAGAATACCTTAAGGATGATTTAAATTTTTTTATAAAAAAATTAATTAAGTATAGCTACCAAACCTAATCCTCTCGGGTCTGACATGACTGCATGGGCCAAGTTTGTTGGGTTTAGCAACCCAATTCTCTTTGGTCTGGCATGGCCACCAGATCCATAAATTTGATTTGAATGGTAAAATTAAAAATTATAATAACTTTGGTCATGCATGTTTAATATTATTATAAATATTATTATTTTAATTATTATTAATCTTATTAATATAATTATTAATAAATTTGAAAAAAAAATTATTACTATTAAAAAAACCATAGATTTGATTTGAAGAGTAAAATTAAAAATAATTATTATTATATTACTACTACTACTATCTTGGGTCGCTTGGGTCTGGCAGGCTCTTAAATCTGGCTTTGTCATCAGACTTAATTTGCTTGGGTCTAGCATAACTGCTAGACTCAAGGGACTTAAAACATTTTCTATACTCTTAATATTTGTTTTATATTAAAAAAAAATGATATTGACCCCCTATAAAGTGCAGGGCTACTATATTAGTCTATTCTAAAACAAAGACATTTTGAGTTTTATTTTTTAAATGAAACAATACATGAAAACAAAAGGCTAAAAAAAATATAGAAAGTTTGACTACATTCGAGTTGATTTGTTGACTCATCCAAAGTTTACATAGACCGTCTCCCTACTTCTTCAAAAACAAACTAAACCCAAGTAAAACTAAGTCAAATCACTCACTTAATCTCGATGGAATCATATTATAAGAAACTCTAAATGTTGGGGGAGAATTATTGTAACAAAAACATTATTCATACTCTCATATCTCACTTCAAACTCACTATTTAAATTTATTTTATTTTTTTATTTTAATCCTTAAACCTTTTTTAGTCGATTTTCAACCTTTTGTGATAAATTTGAAGGATAATTACTTGAAATTTATTAAGAAATTGCAAGATTAAAAGAAAGAGGACCAAAGTGAAAAAGATAGGGGAAATAGATGGCAGTTTTGAGAATGGGTCAAAAAGCTCAGTTTGGTCCTTTTACTTTAAAATTATGGGCTTTTGGTTCCAATATTTTTCAAAATTTCAATTTTTATCCAAAACTTTATTTTCTTTAATTTTTAGTCTTTAGTTTGATAGATGAGAGAGAAAGTTGTCGGATTTCGTTAGTAGAGAAAGAAAGTCTTAGTTGACATCGATTTTGACCATAAAAAAGGTTAATTTTGGTGTCAATAGATTTCATTTAATAAGGAGAGTTTATCATAGATTGTTTTACCCTTTACTTTACCTAAAATGATAGACTTGAGCTAGAAAATTTCTTAATTTTGGATTTTTAGGTTATTAGAGGTCATATACGAGTTAATTAGGATGTTTATGTTGTTTTTATAAGTGTTGTGGGTCAAAAATGAATTGAAAATGAGTTTCTAGATCAAATAATCATTAGTTTTGATTTTTCAAAGAGATCATTCTAATTCATCTATAAATTTATATATATAAACTTTTTTTTTTTCATAATAATAAATATTTATTTTTGAATAATATTTTCTAATATATGCAACCTTTTTTAATATTTTTTTCTTTTAATTTTATTCAATCGATTTCATATGTATGTCTATTTCTATTATTATTTTATTAAATTAAAAAAATATATTTAATAAATAAAGTCATTAAACATACTGGTTAAATAACTCGTGTTCCGAGATCAAATATCTTGATCTATTTCTATTTCTTAATTTTTTATTTTCATTTTTAGTTATCATTAATTTTTTTTTCATTTATTGACATAGATGATTCTTGATTTATTTAATTAAATGTATATATAAGACTTTTGATATACGCTTAAATTTATGTAAAAAAAAAAACATGTTGGAAAAGCCTAAATGTTCAATTTTTTTTTAAAAAATTATCCAATCCGCGATGGAGCGCAGATAAAATAGCTAGTTGATAACTATGACGTGGATTTCTTTGTTGTTAATGGAAAAAAAATGCAAAAGTTTTATGATTCCCAAAAATTAATTTTTTTTATTTGATAAATCTTATTTTGGTTTTGCAACAATAAGACAAGGGATAATGAATTTCAATACATGCTGTGATGAAAAACATTTTTATCAACCAAAATAAATAAATAAATAAATGTTCTTAATATTTGTTCAATATAAGTATTTTTTTTCTTGATTAATTTATTTATGTATATGGACTTGATTTGTATGTTTGATATTTAGTGACATTAATTCTATTTCTTTAATTTATGTTTTATATAGTGGATGAACAAATAATTTAGTATAAATTCTTGTAGGGTTTCCTAAAATACATACATGCAGCGAAAATGATAAATTAAAAAACAAATAAAGTCTCAAGATTCTATTAAAGAGATTTAGAGTTATTTAAGGTTTATACAAAGATTACCTGAAGATTATATGTTTTTTTTTGCTTTAAATAATTGCTTCAATGTTAGGTTGTTATAAACCACAAGCCGTTCAAATATCCAACCTTTAATGGTAATCCACACGAATTACTAGTGAGAAATCTTCTAAACCTTTTTAGGAGTGTCTAGCAACTTATCATGATCCACTAAATATTATAAAATTCATAAGTGATTTAACATAACCTTTCAATAACCAGTTTCTCAATATAATTATTATCTTTTCATCAACAATGTTTCGATTTAGATATTATAGCATGGAATGTATCTATTCTGTCAAGTCATGTTTGTTCTTAACACCATAGTCATTGATTTTTAGAATAAAATTTAAAATTCTTTTCAAATCTCATTTCACCTTTATAGTATTTGAAAACAAATGGAATATTTTTTTCTAATTTATCTCAGGTGATGAATCTTATCTTAATTATTCAAATACCTTTATATAGTTCATATTATACCCAATACATGTTTATTTGTTACTCTTAATTAGGACAACATGTAGTAGGATCAAGGCATAGCATTCCTTATATAAGATAACTTATTGATCTTAAGTTTAAGGATCTTTTATAAAACTATCACGTGAGTCTTTCCAAAAACACAAATGATCTTTCCATATAAAATCTGTTGTTCTAAGATTAAGGCAACAACAACACCTAAGAGGAGTGAATTATGTGTTCCACTAATTAGGTTAAGTAATACAAATAATCATAGTAAGCACATATAACACAATAACCAACAATACAATGAAAATGCTTAAAATAAAGAGATAAGGAAAGAGAGATTGCAAACTTGGTTTTTAACGTGTTTCCCCTATATTCTCTTGATTTTTACACACACAAAATCTAGATAAGATTTTTGGTGCCCATACATTATTGTGCCCTTTTTGGTTATTGGTGGTTCCTTTTGGAACCAAAGTCATGTTACCAACATTGTTCTTCTTTATAGGACATACGTAAATCAAATGACCGATACTTTTACAATAATGACATGTTTGGTTTTGATCATATGATTGTTTAGCTTTAATAAAGTAATTCTTCTAATATTTTTTAGGTTGATACCCTAAAACTCTTTTATTGAAGACACATCTTTGACTAGCAAACATGGGATCTAAAATCTCAGAACCTTGAGTGAACTTTGCTAGTGTGGTATTCAACTTGTCCACCTTTTCTTTTAAAACTTTATTTTTCTTTTCAAGTTGATTAATCATGTCACTATCAATAAGCTTTGATACCAATTGTTGTTCTAGGATTAAGGCAACAACAACATCTTAAAGGGGGGGAATTAAGTGTTCCATTAATTATGTCAAATAAAACAAATAATCACAGTAAGCATATATACACAATAACCAACAATACAATTAAAATGCTTAAAGTAAAGAGAGAGATTGCAAACTTGGTTTTTAACGTGGTTCGGTAAGCCGACATCCACACCTCAAGTACTAACCGTACTTGAGTATTATACTCTTTTGTTAATTCAAGTGAAAGATACAATGCCCTTAATGAATCCACACCAAGTAATTACACTATTTGAAGATGTCCCCTTTTCAAGATTTTTTCATTGGTACCATTGCCAAGAGTTTATCCAAACTCTCATGTATTTACAATTATGATTTGTTTACAACAAGATTCATTCTTTTAAAGAGAGATTATACAATTGAAAACTATAATCTCTATAACTCATTCAATAGCATTTATGGTGATTGAAGGAGTGTAAGTGTAATGTGTGTGAGATTTTATACTCTTGTGCTAGAATATAAAGATTTAATTTAAGACAACCTAGAGTTTATTAGGATTGATGATTTTTCTTTTAGAATAGCTTTTATATCATGTATGTTTAGAATCTCTCATTAATTCTGCACAAAAAAGAGCTTTATGTATGTTTCCAAAAGAAACTATTGTTTATAGCTATTAGAATACCTTTGACACTTAAAGCGGTCGATCGGTTCAAACGATCATATCATTTGATCAATCGATTTCTGCAAAATTTCCAAGTGTTCATCACGGATGAACAACGATCAACTGATTTAGCTTAAAAACTAGTTTTAGTAGTTTCAAACCTGGTGAAACTTTGCAAAGGCTAATACATTGTATAATAGAAATGTGAATTTACTCATCATGTTAATATTGCCTGTTGAAAAACAAAACAAAACAGATTGATTTTCACATATCATCTATTTGACAAAAAAATTAGTGTTTGAATATAATAATATAATATGTATGTTGATGCAATTGCCTACATAAGTGTAAGTAGAGAAAGAGAAGAAATAGTGATTGAATAATGTGTATTTGTTAATTATCTTGAGTTTTATGATTATCTTAACAAATAATGAAAGATATTAATTAAATTTTTAAAATTTTTCTTAATGGTAAGAAGCTTCTAATTTCATTTTTAGAGAAAATTCTAAATGGTGTTTACCTTGCATATTAAAGGATTATGCTTACATTGCATACTAATATCTAAAATTATCATTTATTAATTTATTTTATTATAAAATTATATACATACTTATACTTATCAAACTAGCATGGTACATGTTTAAATATGTCAAATAGATTAATAAAGATGCGTTTTTTTTTAAAAAAATACATGTCTTAATAAAATTAATCATGATTATTAAAATCGAACATAATTGACCAATCCAACTACGACACTCATGAATCGACCATTATGCCAATTTTATTATGCTAGAAAGCCTTAATGATTCAAAAATGATCAAATCATGACATGTCGTCTTTTACATTTTAATGTTGATGTTTTTTTAGGTGTTCTGTTATGATGATATAAAAAATAAAAAAAATCCAGAAAAACATAGTTTTAATGCATTTTCAATTAAAAAACACTTTTAAATAGAGTCATACATCATAATATCAAACACACATTTAGATCCTGTTTGGCATTGCAGTCCAACCACACTTTTGAAAAATTTTGAATTTTTTTAGCTTCAAACTATTTTTTTTTGCTGTTTTTAGATAATTTTGATGTGCTAATGTCAAAAATGAAAAAAAATATTATTTTGATGCATTTTTAAGTGAAAAACATTTTGAAAAACAATCTCTATCATACTCTTAAACAAGCCCTTAATCATAAAACATTGTAAGCATATGGTTATGAGATCAATCGTCTTATAATTCAAAAATATTGCATTTAGTAAGCATTGTAGGTTATTGCATCTTATTGGACTATTTGTATTTTATTCGTCTACCTAACACTAAATAAGTAAAAGTAGCTAATATATAATGCAAGTAGTTTCTTACATCCTTTTTTTCAAGATAGGGAATTTTGTTTTTCACTTCTCTTTAGCATGATAACATCTTAAGTTGTTAGAAGCCTAATTTACCAACTCCATGCTTTTAGCAATGAGCTAGTGCACCCCTCCCATGCATGGTTTCAAATCTTAGTCGTGGTTACAATATAAAGAATTGGTTTAGATGTTACCAAATAGGTGACATGTGTTACGTTGTAGGTTAGTTCAAATTTTTCCTAACGTAAAAAAAGATATTAAGATAATATCACTATTGTTAAAGAAGCAATAAAAATCTGAGACCTATGTCATTAACTTGATTGGATTCAATAAGCTCAGTTAATTTAATAATATGATTAAAAAAAGCATCAGCAATAAATAAAATGAATAAAAAAAATGACAATAATGAATTATAAAAAATAAACTTTCAATATCACACTCAAGAGGAGAACAAAGAAAAGACTGTTGGAGACTAACAGTCATTTAGCTGTGGACATCACCCCACCACCAGAAAGAGTTTCACTAAGATGATTCTAACACTATAACGAAAGACTGCATGACTATACCAAAAGAGGTTATACGTGCCGTTATTGTAGTGACCCAAAAAGCAAACCAAATAAAATATCATAAAGTAAGCATCTCATGTCTATAATTAATTAATTAATTAATTTAAATTTAAAATCAAAATCAAATTTCTTTGTTTAAAAAGCTAAATTTAATAAAGAATGATGAATAAAAAGACCTAAGATAACCTATATCATTTTTAAAATTAGTAAAAAATCATATAGAAAGAAAAAAAAAATAGAGCTCAATCTCCAATTAAATAAATACTAAAGGGGGTAGCTGAAAAAATATGAGCTCTAAAAAAGTAAAAGGAAAAAAAACAAAGCAAACTCCGATGAATCTCCTAAACTAGGGTTAATCTTCCAAATTATAACCCATTAAATCCTAGACTCAAGCTCAATTAAGAAGCTCAATTCTCAACCAATTTAATATTGAAGGATGAAACCAAAAACAAATTATCAATTTAAAACATTTACCATGGTAAAAAAAACAGCAATCAAAAGAATAAAAATTAAATCTAATAGAAAAAAACTAAAAGAGGATGAAATCATAGAAAAAATCTAATTTTAAAAGTGATCTCAAATAAAATAAATAGTAATTAAAAGAATAAGGATCAAATATGACACTTAAAAAAAAAACTAAAGAAGGATGAAACTAAAAAAAATTAATTTTATAAATTATTTCATATAAAACAAATAGTAATCAAAATAACAGGGATCAAATCTGAAGAAAAAACAAATTGAATGACTGCTTCGAAAATCTAAAGGGCTAGCGCGGAAATTAAGGAGAGAGAAGAGAAAAGGAAAAAAAAGAAAAGAAAAGGCCCACCGACACTAAACCAGAAGTATGTTGATCATGCACACCATCCAGGGATCGAGGAGCCATCGAGACAATTCAAATACCACCCTAAAAGCTATGGTCATTTGTTAATTCTGTATGCGGTGCTCGAAGAGCGTAATCACCATCCATGTGTTAGCCACCTTTTTTTCAATAACATTTATGATAATTAAATTACCAAATCACCCTTAAGTGAACCTGATTATATATATATATATATATATATATATATATATATATATATATATATATATATATATATATAAAATATAAAAATAAAATATATCTTG